>Ga0172369_10002927_pt1 | contig 22906 bp, 19 predicted proteins | sample LakKiv25m_FD_114539 | JGI IMG/M metagenome (GOLD analysis project Ga0172369, IMG submission 114539) | Freshwater microbial communities from Kabuno Bay, South-Kivu, Congo - kab_022012_11.25m | ecosystem: Environmental > Aquatic > Freshwater > Lake | place: Democratic Republic of the Congo...
ACTTCCGCCATTCGACCATGCAGGTGCTCAGGATCGCCTTCCTCTCGTCGCTGACTCTCGAACTGGTCGGAACGCTCGGTACGGCTGTGGTGGCGGTGAGTATCGGTGTGAGGCTGCTCGGCGGCCACATCCCCTTTCGGCCCGGCCTATTCGCGCTTTTGCTCGTGCCGGACTTCTACCTCACGCTCCGCCAGCTCGGCACGAAGTTCCACGCGGGCATGGAGGGGGTGACCGCCTCGAAGGAGATACACGCGATTCTCAACCGCGCCACGGAGATTCCCGATGCGGGATCGTGCGACCTCGACGCCGGGGAGCTTTCGACGTGCTCCATCGTGATCGACAACGTGAGCTACAAATTTCCCGGCAGCGGAAAACTGGCTCTCGACAACGTGAGCCTCACCATCGAACCGGGCACCGTGACCGCCCTGACCGGGCCGAGCGGCGCAGGCAAGAGTACGCTGCTGAAACAGCTTCTGCGCTTCATCGAACCCGCCGAAGGAGCGATTTTGCTCGGCAACCGCAAGACTCGGGAGTTCAGCCTCGACTCGTGGTACCAACAGATCGCCTGGGTGCCGCAGCATCCCTTCCTCTTCAACGCCACGATCCGCGAGAACCTTCTGATGGCCCGGCGCGACGCGAGCAGCGCGGAGATCGAAAGGGCGCTGAAACAGGCCGGGCTGCTCGACATGGTGCGCTCGCTGCCGGAGGGGCTGGAGACGATGATCGGCGAAGAGGGAGCGCGGCTCAGCGGCGGCGAGGCGCAACGGCTGTCACTGGCCCAGGCTTTCCTGAAGGACGCTCCGCTCTTGCTGCTCGACGAACCGACCTCGCACACCGACCCGATCCTCGAAGCGCAGCTCCGCCAGGCGATGACTGAGCTGATGCGCGGCCGCACGGTGGTGATGATCGCGCACCGGCTCGAAACCATCCGCAACGCCGACCGCATCGTGGTGCTCGACCGTGGCCAGATCGCGCAGAGCGGCACGCACGGCGAACTGATGGCCGAGGATGGATTCTACCGTCAGGCGATGTTCTCGTCGATGGAGGAGGCTGCGGCATGAAAACGTTTCTGCGACTGGCGGGCCTCACCCGTCCTTTCGCCTGGTGGATGGTGCTTGCCGCGCTCATCGGCCTGGCCACCATCGGCAGCAGCATTGGCCTCCTGATGGCTTCGGCGTGGCTCATCACCACCGCAGCCCTTATGCCGGCGCTCTCGGCGCTTCAAGTCGGCATCACCGGCGTGCGCTTTTTCGGTATTTCGCGCGGCATGATCCGCTACGCCGAAAGGCTCATTTCGCACAACACCACGTTTCGGATACTCACCCGCCTGCGCGTCTGGTTCTACGACGCCGTCGAGCCGCTCGCCCCGGCCCGGCTCGCCTCCTACCGGAGCGCCGACCTCCTGAAACGGATCGTGGACGACATCCAGAGCCTCGAAAACATCTACGCCCGCGTACTCGCCCCGCCCGTGACCGCCGCGCTCGTAACGGTGCTCATGTGGTTCATCGTAAGTCACTGGTCGCTCGCCGCCGCCGAAGGGGTGCTCGCCTGCCAGCTCGTGGCGGGCTTTGCCGCACCAATGCTTTCCGCCAGACTCGCATCTGGCACGGCTCGCAACATCGCCGCGCTTCAGGGCGAACAGCAGGTGCTCGCGGTCGATATGGTACAGGGCATGAGCGAACTGCGAGTCTTCGGCATGGTCGGAGACTACGCCGCACGCCTACGTGAAGCCGAAGCGAAAAAGCTCGCATTGCAGAAACGCGCCGCCCTGATCGAGGGGCTGCACGAATCGCTGACCGGTCTGGCAATGAACGCTTCGGTGATCTGGATTCTCTACTCGATGCTCCCGATGGCGAGAAGCGGCGCGGTCAGCACCATCACGCTCGCATCGGTGGTATTCGGCGTCATGGCGTCGTTCGAAGCGTTCCTGCCGCTCACCGGCTCGGCGCAGAACATCGAGGCCGACGTCCGCGCGGGCGAGCGACTCTTCGAGATCATCGACGCAAAACCCGAAGTGACCGCGCCCGAAAAGCCGGAGCCATTCCCGGCTTCAACAGGCATCGAGGTCAGAAATCTTGTCTTCGCCTACCCCGCCTCGAATCGCCCCGCGCTCGACGGCGTCTCGTTCAGTGTGCCAGAGGGCGGGCGGACAGCCATTGTTGGCCCGAGCGGCGCGGGCAAATCGACCATCACCTCCCTCATGGTGCGCTTCTGGAACCCGGCACAGGGGGACATTTCGATTGGCGGAAGGAACATCGAAAAACTCGATCCCGAAGAGCTGCGCCGCAACATTGCGGTGGTCTCGCAGCGAACCTACCTCTTCGGCCAGACGATCCGCGAAAACCTGCTCCTCGCCGCGCCCGAAGCGACGGACGAGCAGCTTCGCAAAGCGCTCTCGATGTCGGGACTCGGCGACCTGCAAGAGCGCCTCGACGGCTGGGCGGGTCAGCACGGCATGAACCTCAGCGGCGGCGAACGCCAGCGGCTCGCCATCGCCCGCATGATTCTGCAGGATGCCCCGGTGATCGTGCTTGACGAAGCCACCGCCAACCTCGATGCCATCACCGAACAGGCCCTGCTCGACACCCTCGACCGCACAAGTCAAGGCAAAACCGTGCTCTCCATCACCCACAACCTGCACCGAATGGAGCGCTACAACGAAATTGTGGTGCTTTACGAAGGCAAGGTAATCGAACGAGGAAGCCACGAAACGCTGCTTGTATTGAACGGATTCTACGCCGGAATGTGGCGCTTGCAGCACGGGGAGAGAACAGCGTGAATGTAATGTAAGATGTGGACTTTGTGGACTTTGTGGACGAAGAGAAAAGGAAAAAAGAAAGAGCTTTCTTTGGTTCTCTTGCATTGTCCACCAAGTCCACCTCGTCCACTATGTCCACACTGCTATTGCCCACGCCGCCGGGCAGTGCGCACCCGGTAGAGCCGCTCGGTAAAACCACCGCCCTCCTCGAACGATTCCGCGAGCGCGTGAATCTGCCGGTCGAGCAGGGCGCACGCTACTGCAATAAGCGCAAGCGCTGCATTGGCGGAAATTTCCGGGAGAGTGGACGCTGTGGACTCAGTGGACTTTGTGGACGAAGAGCGGTGGAACTCGCTTTTTACCCACAATGCCACTTCGTCGGCAGTGGTGCAGCGCAGGTCGATGAGGCGTTGCCTGCGCGGGTAGGTGCGGGGCCATATTGGCAGGTTGCGGTGACGCAGAAAATCTTCGTAGTCAAGCTTCAGCTCTTCGAGGCTGGCCCGCGCCACGTTGGTGAGCTTCAGCTCGCTTTTCTTCGAGGTGCCCGAGGCTTTGCTTCCCTCGGCGATGTTCTGCACACCGGAGCGGGCGGCCTGCACCATCTGGTCGTGAGTGCGGCTCTTCTTTTCAACAAACCGGTCGCAAAAGCGCACGGTGACATCGTACACAAGCTGCGCGAGCTGGAAGCTTTTAAGATTTCGGTAGCCACCGTGCGTCGGAATAAGGGGTTCCGGGTTCATGGGAGGAGGTTTTGGCTGTTGTTTTGTGCTCTGTGGACGCTGTGGACTGAGTGGACTTTGTGGACAATATTCTTCTGTTTTGTCCACAAAGTCCACTCAGTCCACATCTTACATTACATTTACTCCTGCCTTGTTCTCATAACCCTCGAAGTGTCGAAGCCTTTGGCTTTCGCCTCTTCGACCAGTTTCGTGTAGAGCGCGTCGTCCATCTGCGGGGTGCGGGCTAAAATCCAGAAGTAGTCGCGGCTGGATGCGGTGACCATTGCCCAGGAGTAGTTTTCTCGGTCAAGGGCAAAGAGGTTGTACGGGCCGTAAAAGGGGCCGAAAAATGATACCTTGAGCGCTCCGACGTTGGGGTCTCCGGCGAATTTGGCTTTGCCTTCGGCGGTTTTCCACTTCTTCTTTTCGGGGTAGTAGCCCTTGTTGAGCACCTGCACCATGCCGTCCTTGCGCAGCGAGTAGATGGCCGACACCTGCCCGGAGCCACGCTCGAAGCGGTTGTCAATCCTGGCGATTTCGTACCAGGTGCCGAGGAAGCGGTCAAGCTTGAAGTTATCGACCGCAACAATCCCCTCCGGCGCACTGGCGCACCCAACCAGCAGCATCGGCCAGAGCAGCAAAGGCAAAATGAGTTTTTTCATCGATGTTCTCCCGTTTTGGTTCAGAAAAACAACAAAATCCCCGCTTCAGAGTTCCGAGTGGTGGATGGTCAGGGTTTCTTGGTATCGGCACCCGCATCAACACCGGCACGGTCGTCGGCGCTTTATTGAACATCTTCGGCAACGGAATGCCCGCGAAATACGCCCCTTCCTTCTCATGGGGCGATAGCCACACCGGCAACGAGGAGACGAGCACCACCTACGAGGCGATGTTCCGCGCTGTGGCCCACACAATAGTCAAAATTTCTCAGGCATGATTCGAGGGAGGATTGATATAAATGCATCACTTTTTGCGTAGTGCCGGTGATAGCGTACAGCATTATACTTGAAATATTCTGCAAATAACTTTATCGTGTGAATAATTCACGCAATACCGTATTGATTTGAGTTTATTTATTGTTTTATAGCGACAATTTAATATATTTGCGTGAATGTTTCACGCAAAGTTTTTATCGGAGGGGTAATGCTGATTAGATTTGTCATAGAGAATTTGTTTTCTTTCGGAGAAAGGAAGGAGTTCAATGCTATACCAAATAAGAGATTAAAAACACTTGAACATCATAAGTACAAGGATTGTGATTTTGATCTTTTAAAGATCGCTTCAATATATGGTGCGAATGGAGCTGGCAAGTCAAATCTTATTAAAGCCTTGCTGCTATTTCAGAAGCTTGTTGTAAGTGAAAAGGTGCCATTTGAATTAAAAGATTCTAAATTTAAGTTTAACAACACAGAGGATAATGATAATCAATTCTTTGCAATTGAGTTTATTCAAGATGAGATTGCATTTTATTATGGTATAGTTTATAACGGCGGCAGGATAGAGACAGAAGAATTATACATATCTGGTTTAGGCACAAAAGAAGATAGCTTGATCTATGAAAGAAAAACTGATAGTAATAGTAACACTTCTATAGTTTTTTTAGAGGATTTTGAGAATGACGAAAAAAGTAAAATATTAAAATCTGTTTTATTGGAAGAATTTGTAAAACCCGATGAACCGATTTTGAGATTACTCTCAAAAAGAGATAATAAATTTTTAAAGAATGTAAAAACTGCCTATAAATGGGTTGAGGATACGCTGCAAATAATTACTCCACAATCAAAATCAGCAACGTTGCCTCATAAACTTGATGTTGATAAAGAATTTAAAAGTTATGCTAAAGATTTAATGTGCTCTTTTAATATCGGGATAACAGATTTAATTTCTGATAAGAAGGATATTAAAGAGTTTTTCGGAGATGATAATAAGAAAGAAATTGATGAGCTAATAAATGCGATTGAAGATTCTCCTGAAAAAATGACTGTATTAAGCAGTAGTAAAGGAGAGTTTATAGTTATTGTAAAGGAAAATGGTAATTATTGGGTTAAAAGACTCAAAATTGGACATGTGGGAAAAGGAAATAAGTCAATCCTTTTTAATTTAGATGAAGAATCTGATGGAACAGTGAGACTTTTAGATTTTGTTCCAGCATTTAAAGGTGTTGTGTCGAATAAGAAGGTTTATGTGATTGACGAAATTGAGCGCAGTATTCATCCTTTATTAATCAAAGAATTAGTCCAAAAGTTTTCTTTAGATCCACAAACTAAGGGCCAGTTGTTTTTTACAACTCATGAATCAAATTTATTAGACCAAAAATTATTTAGACAAGATGAGATATGGTTTGTAGAAAAAAACAATGATGGCTCAACAGACTTATACTCTTTAAATGACTTCAAAGAACATAAGACGATTGATATCCAAAAAGGTTATTTGAGTGGTAGGTATGGTTCAATACCCTTTTTAGGTAATTTGCAAGACTTAAATTGGCATGTTTATGATACTGACGAATAGACTATTCGAAAGGGTTCCTCCAACTATGGAGGCAAAAAGTATTTATATTTTTTGTGAGGGTGCTAGAAGAGAGTTCGATTATTTTGAATATTTTAAAGAGTTGGATTCGCGGATAAATGTCGAGGTATATAAGCTTGATCCAAGTGAAGACAATTCCCCTTTAGGATTACTCGAAATCGCTGAAAAATGCATTATTCTCTCAGCTGAGAATCCAAATCCTAAATACAATTTTATAGAAGGAGATGAGGTTTGGATTGTTTTAGATATTGATAAGGATAAAGATGGGTCTAGAGAGCCTCAAATTGAACATATAAAGAGTAAGTGTGGAGCTCGAGAGAATTGGTTTTTAACACGGAGTAATCCTTGTTTCGAGGTTTGGTTATATTATCATTCTGGCTCAAAAAAACCTAAACTTGATAATTCAGAGAAGTGTGCGGCATGGAAGCGATATGTTAACTCCTTGTTTAATGGCGGTTTCGACTCAAGGAAACACCCTATTTATATTGAATTGGCTTGTACTAATGCGAAAGAAAATTTTAACTTAAATGAAAATAAGCCTGATTTGGGGTGCACTGAGGTTTATAATTTAGCAGATTCAATAATTCCACTTTTAAGAGTCAAATTGAAAAAAGTTCTTAAACAAATTGAGGGAAAATAAAGTACGAACTTCACATATATAGCGCATACAGTGTTTAGTATTATTCTTGAGGCTCGTAATAAAAAGTCGATACAACGTGGGACAATAAATAGCTTTAAACTCTCACATGATACTATCTGTCTCACAAGCAGTTTTTCCTGTACAACCACGTTCTGAAACTTGTTGTTCACCTACTCCAACACCACGGGTTACAGCTCAAGCCTGACCAGCGCGGGATTTGTAAATCGAGGTGGCGGGAGAGTTCGTGCTGAAAATCTTTTCGGTCGGAGAATGAATGGGTAAGTGCTCGATGCGAAACGCTCTTTTTGAATTGATCGAGCTTCGCTCTTTGCTCGTAGTCGATGGTGTCGGGGTCTATCAAAACACGAGAGAAATAGAGCATCACCAGCATTCCCACTCCTTCAAGCCGTTTGATCTCCTCCACAGCGCCGCCCAGCTCGACGCCGGTATCGGTGCCGATCCGGTTCCAGAAAATCCCGATGGCGCATTCGCACTCGTCAACGATCTGCCGGTTCAGAATACCCTGCGGCCTGTCGCCCATTTCAGGAGCGGCATCCAGTTCCCAAAGCACCGGGACAAGCATTATGCTTTCTTTTTTGTTGCGCTTGTACCAGTCATGAACAACCGATTCGGCAATCTTCCGCTCGTGCTCAACATCGGAGGGCGAGGCGATGAGCACTTTGATGATTCCCATGGCTCAGGGGGTGAAATTGACAGGCCGTTCGTATAAGGGGAAATTACGCAAAAATACGAAGAAAGGGCACACGAGTCATGCGCCTGTACGAGAAAGGGCAGCCGCGAGGGCTGCCCCTACAGGGGAAAATTCAGGCGAACGGGGGGCGGGTTTTCCAACCCCCCACTGAATGGCGGACACGCAGGTCTGCCCCTACAACATGTTGTCCTTGCTGTCCCTGAACTCCTTTGTATCCTTTATTTTACCCGCCTTTGTGCGTCTCGTTGCGGCAGAGTTCGCCGGGGTATTCGAGTTCTACGGTGGAGTGGTAGATGCCGTGGCGGGCGACGAGGGTGCGAATATCCTCCTTGATGCGGGCGTGTTCGGCGGGGTCGAGGTCGCAGTCGAGTTCGAGGTGGGCCGTGAACACCGCCCGCTCGCCGTCGAGCGACCAGAGGCGGGCATGGTGCACGCCGCTGACGTGGGGCGTCGCCTGAATATCCGAAACCACCTTGTCGAGGCTGAGGCCGCTCGGCACTGCTTGCAGGAAGACCGGCACCATCGCGCGGAGGTTCTTCACCACGCCGGTGAGAATGTAGAGCGTGATGACAATGGCGAGCAACGGGTCGAGCATGGGAGCGTTGAGGAAGAGCAGCACCACGGAAACCAGCAGCACCGCGAGCCAGCCGAGCACGTCTTCGAGCAGATGCAGCGCGATGACGCGGGCGTTCATCCCTTTCTGCCCCTTGAGGCGCAGCATCGCCAGCGAGTTGACCGCCACTCCGGCCAGCGCGAAGGCAACCATGCCTCTGGCGTCCGGCAGTTCAGGATGGAGCAGGCGCGGCACGGCTTCGACCAGCACCACGAACGAGCTGGCGAGCATCATGAGGGCGCTCACGAGCGCGCCGAAGATCGAGAAGCGCTGGTAGCCGTAGGAGTATCGGCGGTCACCCGTCCGCCCGGAAAGTTTCTCGAAGTACCACGCCTGGCCAAGCGCGATGGAGTCTCCGAAGTCGTGCACGGCGTTGGCGAGAATCGCCGTGCTGTTGGTCATCACGCCGCCCACCGCTTCGAGAATCGTGAAGCCCGCGTTCATGAAAAAAGCGGTCTGGATACTCCCGACCGCGTGGTGGTGATGCCCGGCGTGATCGTGATGGTGCTCGCTCATCTGATTTCCTGGCTCCGGCGATACTTCATGCTGTAAAAAACCTCGACCGCATCAGCTCAGTCGAACACGACGGTTTTCCGTCCGTTGAGCAGAATGCGGTGGTCGCAGTGCAGCCGCAGGGCTCGCGCCAGTACGATCCGTTCCAGGTCGCGTCCCTTGCGTACAAGGTCGTCGAGCGTGTCGCGGTGAGAGATGCGGATAATGTCCTGTTCGATGATCGGCCCCTCGTCCAGCTCATCGGTGACGTAGTGGCTGGTGGCTCCGATGAGCTTCACTCCTCGCTGATAAGCCTGCCGGTAGGGATTTCCTCCGATAAAAGCCGGGAGAAACGAGTGGTGGATGTTGATGATGCGACCCGGCCATCGCCCGGTGAACTCCGGTGAAAGCACCTGCATATAGCGGGCAAGCACGATCGTATCGATGCCATGCTCCTCACAGAGAGTCATCTGCCGCCGCTCGGCATCCGCCTTGCTTTCCTGCGTGACCGGAATGACATGAAAGGGGATGCCGTTGTGTGCAGCCAGAGCCCCGAGGTCAGAATGGTTGGAAACGATAAGAGGAATGTCGATGTCAAACTCACCGAGGCTGTGCCGCCAGAGAATCTCACGCAGGCAGTGATCGTACTTCGATACGAACACCGCCATCCGGTTGCGCTTGCCTGAAAGACGAATCTGCCATACCGCCCCGAATTCACGGGCAAGCGGTGCAAATGCCGCATCAAGATCACCGGGAGGAATCGAGAAATTATCGAGACTCCACGAGACCCTCAGAAAGAAGTGATGCTCTTCCACATCGACATGCTCGTCGAGATCGAGAATATTTCCGCCTCGTTCATAGATGAAATGGGCGATCCTGGCGACGAGGCCAACCCGGTCGGGACAGGAGATCAGTAAGACAGCTTTTGAAGCCGGGCCGGCAGTAATTGAGGACATAAAGTAATATTGGTAGCAGTCATGATATTTCAGCAAGATAATAAACATACCAGCCTATTGGTTTCATCCGCACGGCATGGAGTGCTCAAGCATAAAAAAAAGAGAGAAAAGGCCATAAACGCACCTTTTCCCTCTTTTTCAACAGCATCATGTCTGAGAATAAGGGCTGTCCTCTGTGCTCAGACGATATGAACCTCGTAACCCGATTCAACTCCGGTGGTGACCCCTGCCAGTTCGGCAGGTTCTGCATAAACATCGACAACCGAATCGAGAACCCCCATAAGAAACATATCGCTCTCCATACCGGTATCGACCATCGAAGCCGCTGCCAACGATGAAATCGTCCCTGCCGTGGTTGCAAGAGCTGAAGTCTCCAAAGACTGGGCTGACATGCTCAGTATGTTTTCAAGCTGCCCAAGCGTCCAGTCCGATGAAAAATCCGGTTCTGCAGAAAGGAGCAGTGCTGCCGCTCCCGCAACAAAGGGAGTGGCCATCGATGTTCCGCTCATGATTGCATAACCACTTCCGGTGTAGGTGCTGTAAATGCTCACACCAGGCGCCACGACATAATCGAAGGGCGTCGTGCTGCCTGCATCGTTACTGAAAGAGGCCACCGTATCGCTGCTGTTAACAGCCCCTACAGCAATACCACCAGTGGTTTTCGCCAGAATGGCCGGATATGTAAGGGAAGCCTGAGAATCGTTGCCTGCAGCCATGCACACAAGCACTCCATGATTGAGCGCATAGGTAATGGCACTGGTGACCGAGGAAGACGAAGCCCCATAGGCACCAAGAGAAAGATTGATGACATCGGCGCCATTATTGACAGCATAGATAATGCCGGAAGCAACGTTGGAAAACGACCCGTTTCCTGTTGAATCGAGCACCTTGACCGGCATGATGGTCGCATCGTATGCCACTCCGGTCACTCCGGTGCCATTGCGTAACCCTGCAATTATGCCTGCCACATGCGTGCCATGCCCCTTGTCATCGAGCGCATAGCCGTCACGATTGACGAAATCGTAACCATAAATATCATCGACATAGCCGTTGCCATCGTCATCGATGCCGTTGCCGGCAATTTCAGAGGTATTGATCCAGATGTTCCCGGCCAGATCGCTATGCATATAATTCACACCGGTATCGACAACCGCCACGATGATCCCCTCCCCGGTGTAACCCGCCTGCCATGCATCAGGAGCCTGAATGTCATTCACTCCCCAGTCCTTCGAACCATAACCATCGCCATAAAGCGGAGCATCGCTGATGCTCTGTCCTGTCGCAAGCTCGAGCATTGCATCAATATCGAGCAAGCCGTATCCTGAAACCGTGCTCCATGCAGAATCCGCCATCCGGGTCATGAAATCGTATGATGTCGTTCCTGAATAGCTGTTTCCGGCAAGATCCTGAACCGTACCAGAAGCAAAGGTGACATAATACTGAGTTCCGTAAGAAAGATCGGAAACAGGGTCGATCGTCAAAGTGCTGCCTGAAAAACTGATACTGCTGCCCGACGTCACATCGAAGCTTTCAACAAGGACACCTGTGGCAGAACCGGCATGGATTTCAATCGTTCCTGTGCCAGCCTTGATCGCTTCACTGAACGTTACCGTGATGCTGGCGCCTATGGCAACGTCGGAACTTCCATCAGCCGGGCTGAAGCTGATTACGGTTGGTGCAACGGTATCTCCGGCAACCGTGGTGAAGTCGTACGATGAAGTGCCCGCATAGCTGTTTCCGGCAAGATCTACTACCGTCCCTTTGGCAAGTGTCACATAATAGTGCGTGCCGTAAGAAAAATCGGAAACAGGATCGATTGTCAGCGTTTTTCCCGAGAAAACGAAATGATCGCCCGAGGCCACATCGAAGCTTTCGACAAGCGTACCGGTTGCCGAACCTGCATGGATTTCAATCGTTCCCATACCGGCTTTGACCGTCTCACTGAAATTTATTATAACTTTGGCGCCTATGGCAACGTCGGAACTTCCATCAGCCGGGCTGAAGCTGATTACGGATGGCGCAACGGTATCTGCGGCCACCGTGGTGAAGTCGTACGATGAAGTGCCCGCATAGCTGTTTCCGGCAAGATCTACTACCGTCCCTTTGGCAAGTGTCACATAATAGTGCGTACCAAAAGCAAGATTCACTGTCGGATCGATCGTCATCGTACTACCAGAGAAGGTGAGATGGCTGCTCGAATTTACATTGAAACTTTCCACGATCGTTCCGGTTGCCGAACCTGCATGGATTTCAATCGATCCGCTGCCCGCCCTGATCGCTTCGTTGAAAGTCATGGTAATATTGGTGCTGACATCGACATTACGAACTCCATCAGCCGGGCTGAAACTGCTGACCTTGGGCGCTTTGGTGTCCACACTGATTCTCGCCGCAGCATCCTGTATGCCGCTGTCTTCATCCGGGGAAACAATAATCGGATGCTGGTTCACAGACGATATCCCAGTAGCAGGAATAATTCGATCGATGAATGAACCGACAACCGGATTATTGAACATCTCCTGCTGATAGCCGAACTGCTCCGGCAGGCTGACGAAGGGAACAACGCCATTCCATTCATCGGGGCCATTCTCCTTCGACTCCTTATCGACGACAATAAGGCGGGATACAGACCTGTTTGACGAAACTTTGTCAATCATGGTTGCAGAGCTTGATAAAGTTAACTAATACATATTTATTACTACAAAAAACTCACGTAACCTATAAACATAAACAATACAGTACGTCAAGTGCAAAAAAACAATTACACCATCAACAGGCATCATCTCATGACAACGTTATCCTCAGAGGATGTCGATATACTCCGGCAGTAAATTCCTCATCACTGGATGCGCCATCATCGAAAAAAAAGAGCGAAAAAGCAGCCTGCCTTTTCGCTCCGTTTCACTCTTAACCACCAGAAAATCAGACGATATGAACTTCATAACCAGATTCAACTCCGCTGGTCACTCCGGCAAATTCGATATGGAGATAGTCATAATAACCGGTAAACTCCGCATCGGCTTCCGCAATAAATTCTGCTGATGAAGCAGCTCCTGCCGTTGTTTGCGTTCCGGCAGAAGATGACTGGGCAGCTCCACCGAGAGGGGTCGCCGAAGCAGTCAGAAAATTCTCCAACTCTTCAGTCGTCCAGGCCGACGAATAATCAGCTTCTGCCGAAAGCAGCAAAGCGGCCGCTCCCGCCACAAAAGGTGTGGCCATTGAGGTTCCGTTCTTGAAAACGTATCCTCCATTATGGTAAGTGCTGTAAATACTCACACCTGGAGCCATCACACAGTCAAATGGTTCTGACGTTCCGGCATCGTTACTGAAAGAGGCTTCCATATTGCTGCTATCCAGCGCCCCCACAGCAATGCCACCATTCGTTTGCGCGAGAATAGCCGGAAAAGTCAGTGAATCCTCGCTTTCATTGCCGGCAGCCATACATACGATCACGCCATGACTGAGAGCATAATCTAAAGCACTGATAACCTTAATGGATGTATTGCCATAGCCGCCCAATGACAGGTTAATGACATCTGCGCCATTGTTAACAGCATACAGAATACCTGCAGCAACATCCGAGAAAGACCCGCTTCCTGTTGAATCAAGCACTTTGACGGACATGATGGACGCATCGTATGCCACTCCGGTAACGCCGATGCCGTTCCGTAACCCCGCAATAATACCGGCCACATGGGTACCATGCCCCTGGTCATCTATCGGAGAAGCATCATTGTTGACGAAATCAAAGCCGTGAATATCATCGATAAAACCGTTGAGATCATCATCGATACCATTGCCTGCAATTTCATCAGCATTGACCCAGAGTTGTCCGGCCAGATCACTGTGCGTTACCATTACACCGGTATCGATGACTGCAACAACAATCCCCTCACCGGTATATCCCGCCAGCCATGCATCGGGAGCCTGGATGTCGTTCAGTCCCCAGTCAACAGATCCATAACCGTCTCCATAAAGCGGAGCATCGCCGATAATCTGGCCAGTGGCACGTTCAAGCATTTTATCAACATCGAGCAACCCGTAACCGGTTATACTACTCCATGATTCCGGTGCAGCTCCAGTCGTAAAATCGTAGGAATTCGTGCCGGCATAGCTCGTCGTGTCATCAAGTGAAAGCACTGAGCCGGGAGTAAAGGTCACAAAATATTGTGTGCCGTGGATAAGATCACTTGAAGGGTCTATCGTCAGTGTATCACCTGAAAATGAAAGATGTGAACTGGTCACCACATCGAAACTTTCAAAAAGCACTCCATCCAGCGATCCTGCATGGATTTCAATCGTTCCTGTGCCAGCCTTGATCGCTTCACTGAACGTTACCGTGATATTTGTACCAACCTCAGCACCGGTACTGCTATCGGCAGGTGTGAAACTGATGACGGTCAACGGATTCGGAACTCCCTGAGCCACCACAGTTTTGAAATCATAAGATGTTGTCCCGGCATAGTTGTTACCGGCAAGATCCTCTACCACGCCATTGGCCAGAGTAACATAATAGTGAACGCCTTCAAGCAGATCGGCGGTAGGATCAATCGTCAGAGTGTCGCCAGAAATGGTGACCTTGCTGCTTGTCGCTATATCAAAACTTTCGACCAGTGTACCGGCAGCATAATCGCTGTGGATTTCAATTACACCAGAGTCGGCTGTAATCGCCTCACTGAACGTCAGGGTAATGTTGCTATCCACTGCAACCTCGATACCTCCATCAGCAGGGCTGAAATGAACCACCTCGGGAGCCACAAAATCACCTTGAACGGTATGAAAATCATAACCTATAAGTCCTGAGTATTTATTACCAGCGCGATCCTTGACAACGCCTTCCCCGAGAGTCACATAATAGTGCATATCATATGAGAGTGTGATCGTCGGATTGATCGTCATCGTTGTACCGCCGGACAAGATCACATAGGGGCTGTTTGCAACATTGAAACTTTCTATGACCGTACCGGTTGCCGTAGAGATGTGAATTTCAATCATCCCTGTTCCTTTCGTTACCACCTCATTGAACGTCATGACGATATTGGTATCCACCGCCGCCCCAAAGCTTTCATCGGCAGGAGTGAACGCTATTACAAGCGGAGGCGTTTTATCTGCCACCTTCAATGCAATGTTGACAACACCATCATCCTCATCAGGAGTTTCAGGCTTATGAGTATCGCCTGCCGGGCTGTCATCAACATTTTCAGGCACATGGCTGGTCGGAACATGGTGTATTGGAGAATGGCTGGTTGGAACATGGTTGTCTGGTTTCTGACCGAACTCATGAGCACCTTTTTCAATAAACGCTCCTGAATGCAACCCCTTGATCCAGCCTGTCTCCTGCTGGTCAAAAAAATTCACTTCATTTCCGAAAGAAAGCGTACTGCTCCACGCATTCGAATTCTCTTCGTATGAAGTGCCATCGCGCTTCGTATCCCCATCGATAAGCTTACTACCTCTTGCTGCACCACTGTCCATTTCAGAAGCCCGGACGATCCATGATCCGTTTAACAACTCATTGTGTTCCATTTTCATTTTGGTGAAATTATATACACTACTTCATTTAATCACGCCATTTCAAATATACAGCACCTTTTTTCAATTCCAACAGTTCGATTGCAACATATTTTAAAACAAACTGGAGCTTCCGACCTCCCTGGAGCAGCTCATGCTTTAAGCATCAGAATCCGTAACTATTGTCACTATTATCATATACATAAGAATATTCCTTGCCACAGGCGGCATCGAATTAAGAGTGGAAAGACTCGGGCAAAAAAATTATTTTCATGCACAGCGCTCTTGTTCGCCTTCATGATCACGTAAAATGACCGGGCACCAGGCACAGACAAGCTCACAAAAAACGCGAATACCGGATTCTGATGCTGCCGGAATTTCGCTTGTAATGCAACCCGTCAAACGATATGCATACCGTACAGCGACGTAAACAAATCACACTGCTTTCAGCTGCCCTGCTGTTTTGCGTCGTCTCTTTTTTCTTTTTTGACAAAACGCTGATCCTGTATCTTGACCAGTTCAATCATGGCATCTGGCGTGATTTCTGGAAAACGCTGACACGGGCCGGACAATCTGAATGGTACCTTGTCACCGGGATCACTCTTTTCGCATGGTTCAGAAAACGAAACCGGCAACTCTCACGCGCAGGACTTTTTCTGTTCAGCACGGTTGCCGTATCGGGACTCCTGGCCGATATTCTCAAGTTCATACTGGGCAGGGCGAGACCGAAACTGTTTCTGCAACAGGGCATTTACGGTTTCGAATTTTTTCACGGCCATTTCGAACATGCATGGACATCGTTTCCTTCCGGCCATTCAGCAACAGCCCTGAGTGTAGCCATGACCCTTTCGCTGCTCCTGCCCCGATTCCGGCTGGTGTTCATAGCCGGAGCAATTCTTGTCATCGCAAGCCGAGTCATACTCTGCCAGCACTACCTGAGCGATGTCATAGCCGGATCCATGCTCGGATTCATTACCACCGCACTGTTTTACCAACGCTTTTTCCGTACTGCACCCGATGAAAACAGAATCATATAAGCAGAACAGGCAACTGCAACTTGCGGGACTTGCACTTCTTGTCTTCCTGAGCTTTTTTGCGGGCATAGGATCAGGGCCGCTCTTCGATGTGGATGAGGGGGCGTTCAGCGAAGCCACAAGGGAGATGTTCGTGTCAAAAAATTACCTGACCACCTGGCTGAACGGCCAGCTCCGTTTCGATAAACCGATCCTTATCTACTGGCTTCAACTGCTGTCTGTACACTCTTTCGGCATAACCGAATTCGCTTTCAGATTGCCGTCGGCAGTATCGGCAACGTTCTGGGCTGTAACGCTCTTTCTTTTCGTTCGACGTGAACGCAACGAAACAGAGGCACTTCTTTCGACAGCACTCCTTGTGCTCTCCCTGCAGGTCAGCATCATCGCCAAAGCTGCCATTGCCGATGCACTGCTCAACCTGTGTCTTGCTGTCAGCCTCACAGCCATTTTCAGCTTCTGGCGAACACAGAGAAGGTCGTCGGTCTATGTCGCTTATGCGGCCATGGGATTCGGAATGCTCGACAAAGGCCCGGTAGCCATTCTCATTCCGGCTGCCGTCTCGTTTCTCTTTTTCCTGCTGCAAAAAGATATTAAAGCATGGTTCAGGGCGGCCCTGAACCCGACGGCCATCGGCCTGTTCCTTCTCATTGCGCTTCCCTGGTATATCCTTGAATACAGGGAGCAGGGCCAGGCATTTATCGACGGCTTTTTCATGAAGCACAATGTCGGCCGTTTCCATGGTTCGATGGAGGGACACTCAGGCTCGCTTTTCTATTATCTGCCGGTAGTGCTTATCGGTATCATGCCTTCAACCGGTCTTCTCCTGACTCTTTTCGTGAAAATCCGTGAGAAACTGACTGATCCGCTCTACAGGTTCTGCCTGATATGGTTCGGCTTTGTCTTCATCTTCTTCTCACTCTCGGGCACCAAGCTGCCGCACTACATGATCTACGGCTATACCCCTCTGTTCATCCTGCTCGGCACTGAACTGGCAAATGCCAGAAAACCCTGGCTTCACGCCCTCTGGCCGGCAGGGTTGCTGCTTATCTTTGCAGTCCTGCCGCTTGTGCTGAAAATGGTGATACCTTCGGTTGAAAATCTCTTCATCCGTGCCCAGCTTCTGGGCTTTCTGGAACAGATGAACACCGGCAGGTTCTCTCTGCTCATGACCGGAGCCGCTGTGCTCTGTATGCTGCTGCAAATGATCCCGGTGCTTGCTCCATCGTTACGCTTCATCCTTGGCGGGGCGGTTCTGACCATCTCGTTCAATCTCATCGCCATGCCCATAGCTGCAAGAGTCATGCAGGAGCCAGTGAAACAGGCTGCACTGCTCGCAAGGGCAAAGGGACTCAAAGTCGTGATGTGGAAGGTCTTTTACCCCTCTTTTTTAGTATATTCGGGTTCTCTTGTCGAAAGGCGCCATCCCGAACCGGGCGACGTGGTGCTGACCAGCATTGACCGTCTCCCGCAGATAGGAACGGTTGAAAAACTGTACGGCAAGTATGGAATAATCCTGGCAAAAATGCCGGAGCAAAATGATCCCCGATGAAACTCTCTGTCGTCATACCGGTCATGAACGAGGCCGAAAGCATCAAACCGCTTTTCGATGCTCTCGCGTCCTCTCTTGACGGTCTCGATCACGAAATCATACTGGTCGATGACGGATCGACGGACTCGACGGTTACCGAAATCGAACGCTACGCCCCGAAAAACGCAAGGCTGGTGGTGCTGAACAAGAACTACGGCCAGACAGCGGCAATGTCAGCCGGCATCAATGAGGCACAAGGCGAGCTTATCGCCACGATGGACGGCGACCTGCAGAACGATCCCTGCGATATCCCCATGATGATCCGCCATCTCGAAACCAAAGGACTCGACGTTGTGGCCGGAAGACGGGCCGGAAGAAAGGACGGCATGATCCTGCGCAAAATTCCGAGCAGAATCGCCAACGCGATGATCCGGAATATGACCAACGTGCACATCAGGGATTACGGATGCACACTGAAGGTTTTCAAAAGCGAGGTAGCCAGAAATCTGGGACTTTATGGAGAATTACACCGTTTCATTCCGGTGCTCGTACAGCTTTACGGAGCGAAAATGGAAGAGGTGGATGTGAAACACCATGCAAGGAAATATGGTAAATCCAAGTATGGCATCGGCAGAACACTGAAAGTGCTGAGTGACCTTCTTTTCATGGTTTTCTTCCAGAAGTATGCCCAGAAACCGATGCATCTTTTCGGCTCGCTCGGATTCATCACCCTGTTCCTCGGGCTCGGTATCGACATCTATCTGCTTGCCATCAAAATACTTGGCCACGACATAGGCGGACGTCCCCTGCTGAGCCTCGGCGTCATCCTCACCTTCATCGGAATCCAGTTGATCACAACCGGATTCATTGCCGAATTCATCATGCGCACCTACTACGAGTCGCAGAACAAGAAACCCTATATCATCAGAGAGATCGTTGACAAAAGCAGGTAGTTCCATCAAAAGCAAAGCGTTCAAAACAGCATTCCAGATACTGCTCACCGTGGCCGCCCTGGCCATAGTGCTGGGCAAAACCGATCCCGGCAAGCTGACGTCGATCATAAGCAACGCCAAGCCCTGGCCTCTTCTGGGAGCCATACTTTTTTTCAATATCTCCAAGATCGTCAATGCTTTGAGGCTGAACCGCTTTTTTACGGCAATCGGCCTGCGGCTCTCGACCTGGTACAATCTGAAACTCTATTATCTGGGTATGTTCTACAACCTGTTCCTGCCCGGCGGTATCGGAGGAGACGGTTACAAGATCTATGTGCTCAATAAAAATCACAGCCTTACGGTAATGAACATCTTCAGTGCGGTGTTCTGGGATCGCGTCAGCGGCATTTTCGCACTGGTGTTCCTTTCGGCACTCCTGATCATACCGAGTTCGTTTGCAGCACTTTACCCCGGTGAAATGCTCTGGATATGGCTGATCGCCGGCATCGCCTATCCGCTCTCGTTACTGCTGACCCGGCTTTTTTACCGTCAGTTCATGCCCGTCTTTCTTGTGACAGCTTTCGAATCGCTGGTCATCCAGGCCACCCAGGTCATCTCGGCATGGTTCATCCTGATGTCGCTTTCAGCCTCAAGTCATCAGATCGATTATCTGGCGATCTTTCTGATTTCAAGCGTCGCAACCATTCTGCCCCTCACCATCGGCGGAGCCGGAGCCAGGGAGGTCACGTTTCTTTACGCCCTCAACCATCTCGGACTCGATGTCAATACCGGGGTAGCCCTCTCTCTGATCTTTTTCGCCATCTCGGCAATTTCATCGCTACCGGGGATTTTCGCCAAAATGAGGCACGAACCCGGCCACTCGCTGGCATCGGTCAGGGAGAAGTAAGTTGCGAGCTCATGCGTTCGCCGGTGCGGGGGATAATGGGACGATTGGGACTTGTGGGACGGATGGGACAGATATGACGATAATTGTCAATTATCCATTCTGCCCCCCTACCGCCATATCCTTAAGGCGCAACTGAACGAACTCCCGACCGTTCCAGCGCTTTTTTTCCGGAATGCATACCAGTTGCAGGGGGGCCATGGTTCCATGAAGTTCAAGGTCACTGTAGATATCGGGACGATTAAAACCGATCACCTCGTACTCCGGGCCGCGATTTCCCCGTACCGTGAATTTTACATGCCGATCCCTGAACAGTTTCGGTCTGCCGACAAGACGACACTCTGTTGCCACAAAAAGCGGTTCGCGATTGGCATAACCAAAAGGAGAGAACTGTTCGAGCACATTCAGAAAATTCGGTGTAATGTCACCAAGCGGCAGCTCGGCATCGATAAGCAACTCCTTCTGGCGAACCTCTACCGGCAGCACCTCACGACAGACCTCGTCAAACCGGCGCCTGAATGCTGCAAGATTTTCAGGCCTTAGCGTCAGACCTGCCGCCTGATGATGCCCGCCGAACTGTTCAAGATAGTCGCGACACTCGTGCAGGACGTCATAGATATTGAGATGATCGATGCTCCTGACCGACCCCTTGATGAGACCGTTCATTCTGCCCATCACAACGGTAGGCAGAAAATATTTATCAAGAAGCTTCGAAGCAACGATACCAAGCACTCCGAGATGCCACTCTTCATCATACAACACAATCGAAGAGCAGTAACTGGCGCAATGGCCGGGTACCATACTTTCTGCTTTTGCCGTAATTTCAGCATCTATCTCCCGGCGCCGGGCATTCAGCTCTTCGAGTTCAGCAGCATGAAGACGCGCCTCCGACTGATCCGAACTGAGAAGCCATTGCATGGCTGCACCGGCGGACTCCATCCTGCCGGCAGCATTGATCCGGGGAGCGATACCAAAGGCAATATGCATCATACCAAGCTCAGCCGGATTGACCTTCATAAGGGCAGCCATAGCCTGCAAACTTTCTCGGGGCGACCGGCGCATCACTTCAAGGCCTTCACGAAGATAGACACGGTTCTCACCCTGAAGTGAAACCATATCCGCAGCGGTTGCAACAGCGACGAAATCGAGGTATTTCTTCCAGCTCTCATGACCGCTTCCCCGTGCTTCAACAATAGCCTGGATGAGCTTGAGAGCCACCCCGCATCCGCAAAGCTCCCTGAAAGGATATCCGCATCCCTCCACTTTCGGATTGAGAATGGCATATGCCTGAGGAAGTTCGCCAGCTTCGTGATGATCGCAGATAATGACATCGATACTTTTTGCAGCACACAATTCCACCTCGGAAACAGCGCGGATACCGCAATCAACGGTGATGATCAGTGAGACACCCTGCTCGAACGCCCAGGAAATACCCGCATCCGAAAGACCGTATCCCTCCCTGAAGCGATCATTGATATAATAGCAGACCTCCCCCCCCATTTCACGAAGAAACAGCGCAAGCATGGCCGTACCGGACGTCCCATCGACATCGTAGTCGCCATAGATCATGATCTTTTCCCCTACAGAAACAGCTCTCGACACACGTTCAACAGCGCGCCCCATAGAGCTGAAAAGGAAAGGTGAAGGAATTTCGTCAAGCGAAGGACGGAAGAAACGACGGGCTTCATCAAAGCTCGAAATGCCCCTGTTACACAATGCAGCTGAAATGGGCGTGCTGACATTGATCGCTTCGGAAAGAGTCTGAACCAGAGATGACTCGGGCTGAAGACGTGTCCATCGGTATCGTTTCATGAATAAATCCTTGAGTCGGAAATACAGGTCGGTGAATGTACGGATTATTAAGCGTTTCTTCAGGAAAAAACAGTTCACTGAACCGAAATCCTGTGTCGTTGGAATACCCTTGGAAATAATATAGATTTCAGAGCAGTCCCGTTTACGCTTACAACAGCAAAAGACCTCCCGTGAGTTCACCGGCCATGATAGTTCCGGTTGAACCTGGTTTCCATCAAACCTTCTGAATGACTCTGTGATGAACAAACTTACCACCATTGAAAGCCATTTTCTCCAGCAGCAGAAGCTCTATCCCGAAGTCAACAGTGAAGTGACCGATCTGCTCCACGACGTCGCCCTCGCAGCCAAACTCGTGCGGCGCGAAGTCGTACGTGCCGGCCTGGTGGACATCCTCGGGCTGGCCGGTTCGACCAACGTGCAGGGCGAGGAGGTCAAGAAGCTCGACCTGTTCGCCAACGAAAAGATCATCTGCGCCATCGGCCAGCACGGCCGCTTCGCCCTGATGGGCTCGGAGGAGAACGACAGCGTCATCGTGCCACCAAAGAACGACACCGGCAACTACGTGCTGCTCTTCGACCCGCTCGACGGTTCATCGAATATCGACGTGAACGTCAGCGTCGGCACCATCTTTTCCATCTACCGCCTCAAGAGCGACGACCCGACCAAAGCGAGCCTCGAAGATTGCCTGCAGACAGGCGCCGAGCAGGTTGCCGCCGGTTACGTCATCTACGGCTCGTCGGTGGTGATGGTCTACACGACCGGCCACGGTGCGCACGGCTTCACCTACGACCCGACCATCGGCGAGTTCCTGCTCTCGCACGAGAACATCGTGACGCCGGAGCGGGGCAAATACTACTCGGCCAACGAAGGCTCGTGGCACGAATTCAACGAGGGCACGAAGCGCTTCCTCGACTATCTGAAGGAGGAGGACAAGGCAACGGGGCGCCCGTACAGCACCCGCTACATCGGCTCGTTCGTAGCCGACTTCCACCGCAACCTGCTGACCGGCGGGGTGTTCATCTATCCGGCAACGAAAAAGCACAAAAACGGCAAGCTCCGCCTGATGTACGAAGCCAACCCGATGGCTTTCATCTGCGAACAGGCCGGAGGCCGCGCCACGGACGGCGAGCGCCGGATCCTCGACATCCAGCCCGAAGAGCTGCACCAGCGCACCCCGCTCTACATCGGCAGCAAATCGGACGTGCTCGTAGCCGAAGAGTTCGAGCAGGGGAAGCGGTGAAAGAAAATATTGACCTATGCCGGAGATATGTCGATTTCTTGGTATCGTGATCACGATGTACTTCGATGAGCACAATCCGCCCCACTTTCATGTGCGGTACAACGAGTACCGTGCATCGGTGGAGATCATGACACTGAACGTGCTGTCCGGCTCGATTCCCGCGAAAGTGCGTGGTCTGGTGGAGGAGTGGGCCGAACTCCACCGGCAGGAACTTCTGGAAATGTGGGCATCACAGGATTTCCACAAAATCGATCCTTTGGTTTGACGGAGAATGCTATGATTGAATGTATCTACCTCGAAGAAGCGAAGTATATCGACAACTTCCGGATTTTCCTCAGATTCAACGACGGAAAATCCGGCGTCGTCGATCTCAAGGAAACGGTTTACAGATACGCTGCTGCATCCCCATTGCGTGAGCCGGAAACGTTCTCAAAGTTCTATCTCGACTCATGGCCCACGCTCGCCTGGAATTGCGGTTTCGATGTAGCGCCGGAAACGCTGTACGAGAAATGCGAACCTGTTGGTTGAC
>Ga0172369_10002928_pt1 | contig 22900 bp, 32 predicted proteins | sample LakKiv25m_FD_114539 | JGI IMG/M metagenome (GOLD analysis project Ga0172369, IMG submission 114539) | Freshwater microbial communities from Kabuno Bay, South-Kivu, Congo - kab_022012_11.25m | ecosystem: Environmental > Aquatic > Freshwater > Lake | place: Democratic Republic of the Congo...
GGTATTTTTGAGCAAACACCAAATAATCATTTAAAAGGACAAAATTGTCCATTTTGTTCTGGACACATTATGAATACAGATTATTTTATTAGAAAATCAAAAAATATACATAATAATAAATTTATATATGATAAGACCATTTTTATAAATTCTATAACAAAGGTTACAATAACTTGTCCTGATCACGGAGACTTTAATCAATTACCGGGGTCTCATCTGAAAGGTATCGGATGCTCTAAATGTTCAGGTATGAAAAAATTAACAACTGATGAATTTATAAGAAAATCTAAAATTATAAATGATGATAAGTATGATTATTCACTAGTTAATTATATTAATGGCAAAAAGAAAGTTAAATTAATTTGCTCTATACATGGAGAATTTGAACAATCACCTAATTTACATATTGGACATAAACAAGGTTGTCCAAAATGTGCTGGTAAAAATAGAACAACAGAAGATTTCATAAAATTAGCAAATGAAATTCATGATAATAAATATGATTATTCTTTATCAGAGTATAAAAAAGCAAATTTAAAAATTAAAATTATATGTTCTAAGCACGGAATATTTGAGCAAACACCAAATCATCATATAAATGGACAAAATTGTCCAATTTGTAATTTATCAAAAGGCGAAAATCAAATAAAACGGATATTAGAAGAAAAATGTCTTAAATATCACAGACAATATTCTTTTAAAGAATGTAAATTTAAAAAGAAACTTCAATTTGATTTTTATATACCAAATTATAATACTTGTATTGAATATGACGGAATACAACACTTTAAATCAATAGAATTTTTTGGTGGTGATAAAACATTCAATGAAATAAAAGAAAAAGATAAAATAAAAACAGAATATTGTTTTAATAATAATATAAAATTATTAAGAATTCCGTATTTTATGGATAATGAACAATATATTAATGAGATTGAAAATATCTTATAATAAATTAAAATTATTTAATTACTTTAGCAATGATTTATTTGACAAATTATATTTAGGTTCTTCATTATATCCACAGAATAGTAAGAAACCTTATACACAATATAAAAAAACATGAAAAGTTTAACCTACGATAATTTTTTAATTGACAAACTATTAAAAGACAATAATGATATAATTAAAGAAGGATTAATTATATCAGTTTCATACACTATTTTTGCTGAAAAAATGTCAGATTTATTGAATAGATATAATATAATTTTTTCAATTACTACAAATTCAGATGCAGTAAAATTAGAATTACAAGTAAAGAAAGATAAAAAATTATATGATGAATTTTATTCTTTATTAAATTTAACAGGCTATTATATTTCATTATGGTATGATGATAATAATGAGAAGCATATAAGTGGTATTGATGTATCTTCATATATGAATAATAAAAATTTAATAATATATTTTAATAAAAAGTATGATTTTGAAGATAATGGAATTAAAATCTATATGTATCATGTTACTGAATGGAATCATAGAAATTCGATTCTTCAAAAAGGAATTGTATCAAAAAGTGGAAAGCAAATTGACAATCATCCAGAAAGAATTTATTTATTTGATAGCTTAGATGATGCTAAATCTTTCTCTGAGAATTTAATTAAACCTATTATATTTAAAGTGGATATGAGACTTGTTAATAAAATTAAATTATACATAGATCCAAAATTTCCGAACATTGATTCGTTTTATACTTATGATAATATTCCTAAAACCTCTCTAACAGAAATTAAATAAAAAATTAAAAGTATAAATACTTTATAAAAATAAAAAAAATGAGACATAAAGAAGAAATATTAAAAATGTTTTTCTTATCAGTTGATAATGATATAGATTCATGGTATAGAGATGGTTCATTAAATTTCATTAGTCCAAATATCAATGGTAATAAATTTATAATAGATGATTTTCAATTCAACAATAAAATTGAATTCAAAACCAAAGATGATTTTATTTTTAATATTGGAAGATATTATATATTTTATAATACTAAATTATGGATATATGTACAAAAAATAAAAAAACATTTGAAAAATAAAAATGAAGAAGTAATAAATAAAAAAGAAGATATAATTTTAAATTCAGCAATAAGTGAAATGTCAACGTATTATATAAAAGAAGTTCGTAAAGAAAAACTTAAAAATATAAATACTTTATAAAAATAAATTAAAAAATAAAAGGTTAAATGAGGAAAGAAGAAATTCAGCACAGAATTAATGGTAGATTACTTAGTGAACAAACTATCAGACTAGTAGGTGATAATATCGAAAATGGTGTGATTGACACTAAGTTAGCTTTAAAAATGGCAAGAGAAATGGAATTAGATTTGGTAGAAATTTCAAAGCCAAATGGTGGTATATCAATTTGTAAAATTATTGATTATCAGAAATTTCTGTATGACAAGAAGAAAAAAGAGAAGGAGCAGAAGAAAAAACAAAAGCAAAATCAATCCGAAATTAAAGAAATTAGAATGACACCTAATACAGATGATCATGATTTTAATTTCAAGTTAGTTCATGCTAAGAAGTTTTTGAATGATAATGATAAGGTTTTAGTATCTGTATTTTTTAAAGGAAGAGAGATTACCTATAAAGAAAAAGGTGAAATGGTACTATTAAAATTTGCAGAAGAGCTTACTGGTATTGGTATACCTGAATATATGCCAAAATTAGAAGGTAAAAGAATGTTGATGATGATAAAACCAGCAAAGAAATGAACTTAAATGCGGAGTATATTGTTTGTTCTGCCATATGGTTTGATGATAAAAAAAAGTATGAAAATCCACATTGTAAACCTAGAAATATATTCACCGGATATGTTATTGCAGGATTGAGACATGCTAATTGTCTTGCTATTTATAATGTTTTAACTCATAACTTAGCACCAAAATCTGGAATAAAACAAATACAAGGGTTTCTGACTTCATATAATAGATTTGTTGATAGAGCAGAAGCCAGTAAGATTGCGATAAGAGCTGAACAATTCATATCAACAGAGGATGATTATAAATTAACTAGTGAAGATTTATATTAAAATTTTTTTTATATTATAACTTTTATTATCTTTGTATAACTAAAAATTATAAATTATGATTACCACCATTGTTATATTGTCTGTGATTGTTTTTATGATGTTCGTAAACAATTTTTTTCTATCTTCTGAAAATAAAAAGGCGAATGCTAAATACTCAGAATTAGCTCTCAAAGTTTCTAAATTAGAATCATTAAAACAGAATACATTGGAGCATTCTGCTTACAAAGAGAAATATGAAAGTCTCGTAAATGAATTCAATAAGTTAAAACAAGATTCAAAATTAAGAAAAGGTTACTATAAATCTCAATTAACGTTTACTAATATTAATAAGAAAAAATTTGACTTTGATGTTTTAGTTTATGTTAAAGAACTAGATAAATATAAAAACGGTAAAAGTAAAATTGAATTTCTTTATATAGATATTATTTGGACACATTCGGAAATTGGACCTCAGAAAGAAAATGTAACTAATTACGTTAGAAATCATTTCGAATCATTGGTTGATTCTACAAAAATAGAGTGGCTTGAAAGTGAAGAAGATATTAAAGAAATTCGGAAAAATAAAATGAAGCATCTATCAAATATGATAGAGCAAAATAATAAAGAATTTGAAAATTTAGATGATAATAAAGTCATATTAAAAGAAGAAATAAATTAAAGAAGATAAATAGTTTGATCATATGATGGAAGAAATTAAAATATTATTTGAGAAATATAACTTTGATTATATCTGTATAAATCCAAAAGCTTTAGAATACTTAGATTGGGATTTTATACCTGAGGATATGTTTATGGATATAAAACGTGAGCCTGGGTATTTAGGTACTATTACGATTGGTAAAAATCATATAGATGTATTTTTTGATAAGGAAATTGAACGTGATGATGTAGTTTTTAAGTATAAAGATATTAAAAAAGAAAGAAAATATAAGATTAATAACCTTTTAAAAGAAGAAGAGTAGTCAAATAACTACTCTTTTTTTGATGGACATTGATATCGCAAGATTCGTCGAGGAGTTATAAATTATATTTTTTAGCATTTTGTTTTAGAATCCAATTATCATACAATTTTTTAAATTTTATCTTTGTTCTTGGGTGTAATTTTAAGGGTTCAAAATTATATTCTTTTGATCTTTCTAAACCATCTTGACATTCATCAGCAAAAACTTCAAATGCTTCTGGATGAGTTGAAAAAAGCACATTTTGAAATTCAAATTTATTAGCTTCTTTTTGTAAATCACTTTCAACCAGCATACCGAACATCCAAGTATTAAATTTAATAGGTTTTTTATTAGCCTTATATATATTAATAAGACTTTGTATATCACTAAAGCCTAATTCTAACAATCTTTCTATAGATGATATGTCTTCCCAATTTTTCATTAAATCTTCTATAACATTATCGGGCACTACAGATAATTCTTCAACGTGAGTAAGAACTTTACGACGACCAGAAGGACCAATAGGACCGTATCCGGATTCATATTCTAAATAATATTTACCATCATCTTTTTTGGTAATATCATTAAAAAGAATACCGCCATTGGTCTCAAAAGCCATAATAAAAGTAGTTAGTTTATTCTTTTCCATAAAACTAACTACTTTCACTAATTTCTTTAAGCTTTCTAACTTATCTTTTAAATAATTCTCGTATGTTTTAAGAAATTTAGACATAATTCATAATAGTTGCCACCAAAACTTTCATTTCATCAGTATTTCTAGCTAACTTTGAAAAATGTGGGAACGACCACATACTAAAATCAGAGAATGACCATTTTTCATCTGTCATATAGACAAATATAGGTTTATTCATAAATGATTGTGTTTGTAATTCACCATAGGTTCCAGCAGCAGCTGCAGTATTTAGACCTAAAACAATACTATCTGACAATCTAACTAAATGTTCATCACCAGGTTCAATACTAGTTGATAAAGTTTTTCTAATATGTGTTATCATTGGTTCGTATTCTTCAGGTTCAGTTTCTGAAGCAAATGTTTTATATTGTTTAGCAGCTATATTAAAATCTTGATCTTTTGTTCTATCCACCTCTTTTCTAACTGGATTAAGAATTAATGGTTTATCATATAATTTTTTAGTCTTTGAAGGATTTTCAATAAATTGGTCTAAATAAATACCATCAACTACTCTTTTTGGTTCAACAGTACCAAATTCCTTAAGATCAATTTCAGGAAGTCCGGTTGCTTTGCCTGGATATTTTTCAAATTCATTTTCTACAACTATTCTCCAGCCAGCACCAACGTCTTTAGCTTTATCCATGCCACCAGCTAAATATAAAGCTTCTAATTTAAAACCAGGATAATTTTTATAAATATCATCTAATGAAGTTAAATCAAAGATATTCATTTTATCTATTAAATTAACATAAAAATCTTTTTTCTTATTAATAAGATACTTCCAAATTCTATCATCAACTATATTTCTAAATTTAAGTTTAAGTTTATCTATCATATCCGTAAATAAACCCTCAGTTAAACTTTCATTTGCTAATGATAATTCTTCTAATAAATCTCTAAATTCAATAATATCTTCTGTTGGAGTATTTTTAAAAAAATCTAAAATTTTTGCAAATTCATTGAATTCTGATTCTGCTTTTTCATTTAGAAACTGGTTGTATTTTTTAAGTGTCATACTATTTTTATTTATTTTTATTATATATTAATTTTAAAAATTATATTTCTTTTGCATCAATTTAATTATTATGTTTATTGTAATATTTATTAACAGTATAATTGAACCAATTTCTTGCAACCAAATTTGATTCAATTGTATAGATTAAAAGAGATTTCAATTTATTCAAAAATGTATTTGTATTCTCGTTCTGGAACATTACATTAGAAAAGGAGGTTCTAAGCAATCCATCTTCGTAATCAAATCCAGTTTGAATATCATCGTTCATATGTTTTAATTCATATAACTCTTTCACTTGCATGTCTTTTTCTATCATTCTATTTTATTTATTTTATATTTTTCTTCAAAATCATCATCAAGTATTATATCATCTGGCGTGTTTATTAATTCATATTTGAAAAAATCTTTTAATAATTTCATTATTTTTTGGTAATCATAATCTATAGAAAAACTAATAATTCTTTCACCACAGACAAAAGAATAAATATTTTTATCTTTAATTATAGATTTCCATACTAGTTCAGCATCTTTTGTTCGATCTATACTATCTGATGATATATAATCTAATTCTTTAATCATTGTCTTATAACATTTTTTACCTACACCAATATTTTTTAATATCTCTGCAATCTCTCCTATATGTATTCTATTAAAATTATCAATTTCTATTTCAATTTTAGGATATAAACTTCTTATAAATCCTTCAGGATAAACTATTTTAATAAGTTTTTCGTTTTTATTATTATCTACTTTTTTCTTTATTTTACGAATAATACCGGTTATATAAAATGAAAAATGACAAGTATACCTCCAAATATTACTTTTCTCAGATTCTAAATCAACATCAAAATATTCTATTTTTTTTATTTCGGTTTTAATATCATTAATCATTATATTTAATTCTTCTAATTCTCTTTCAAAAGTAATATTATCAGATAAAAAATTGTCATATTTCGTTAATCTGTCTAAAGAAATTGCATGTTCTAAACAAAATAATTTATAATTTCTTATTTCTCTAAGATTCACTTTCATTAGTTTTATTTCGATTTATTTTTATTTAATATAGTAATCTTTTTTTATTTCGATTTATTTTTTATAATTGCATACTATCTAATTGGTCTTTTAATTCTTCAATTTTTTTTGCCAATTCGTTATATTTTTCAACTCTTTCAGGATCTAAATATTCTGCATTTTTTGGAATAGTTTTAGTTTTAACTTCACTATAAATACCATATTTTTTAACAAATGGTTTTTTACCCTTTTTAGCATTCACATGATATTCAGCAGACCAATTATCTTTAGTATCTTTTAAATTTACTATTGCATGTTCTCCAAATGTTTTTATTGATTTCATATTTATAAATTATTTTTTATTTTTATCACTCCAAATATAATAACCATTAAATTCATTTTCATATGTCATTTCATTTAAAGTTGAAATGACATTTAATGTGGTGTCAAAAGTTATGGTTTGTTGAAATGAAAATTTTAATGCTTCTTTATCTATAAATGATAAAGGCTTCATCATAATACCAAAAACATTTAATGAATCCGGAATATCTCCATAAAATTCTGATAATGCAAAAGTTACCAAATTTTCTCTGATGTTTTCAATATCTTCTTTATCAAAAATCTGACATTTAAAAACTACTCTTTCCGTTCCAAGAATATCACCACTCATATCATTAATTTTATAGAGATGTTTTTTCTTATCCATTAGATCAATATACTGTTCATAACTTTTATAATAATCAATAAGAGTTTTAATATATTTAGAACCAGCCAATTTGATATTGTATAAAAACTCATCTAATTTAACATTAGGAATCTGAAATTCATTAAGGGGACTCCATTCAGTAAATTTGGTTATATTTAATGCTTCTTTCATATTATTTTCTTTTTTTGCCTATTTTTTTTAGAACCTTCTCAATGTTATTATTGTAAATAGTTATGAATTTGACGAATTCTTTCATAAATTCTATATCTTCCGATTTTGATTCTGCCAATTGTTTCATTTTATTCATAACTGATTCTAAAGCAGATTCAGTTTTTGCTTCTTTAAATTCTTTTAACAAATTGTTTAATTCATCATATTTGAATTCAAGAATCAACATTTCTTCTTTCTTTCTATCAAGATATACTCTAAAATCACTCCACTCACCTTCTATTTCTTCCAAATTAGATTTTTTTTCAAATTCATTTACATCTTTCTCCAATGCTATCAATTCTTCATCTGTCTTTACATTTTGAAATCTTCTATTGAAATCCTGAAGCTTATTTAAATAATAAGATCTTAAACTGAATTCGTCATCATCATCGTCATAGTATGATTCAAATAGTGATTCATTTTCAACTTCAAATGAATTAAATTCTTTAATGTGTTTCATATTTTTATTTTCTTTTTTATCTTTTTCTTTTGCAATAAAATCATCTAACATATCGTTAAGTATTACTCTAACTAATTTTTGATACTCTTTTTCATCTTCAACTAAATTGACACCTTTATTTTTAATATCTTCTAAAAGGTCAGAAAATCTCTTATTATTTTTATAATATTTTTTTAATGATACCGGCTTAGCGCCCCTTTTAATATAAAAATTAATTATAGTATATAATTCTTTGAATATATCAGATTTTGCCTGTTTTATAATATTAGATGTTTCCATATCTTGTATATATATTTTTTTCTTTCTCAATTTTTATATATAGAAACATGATAACTAAATTTAAAATATTTGAAAATCTCAAATATCAATATGAATTGATTGGCTATCCTGAAGGTAATATTATTACAGTTACACAGGATGAATTTGATGCCTTAAGAGAAGAAGATTTCGATATTCGTTGGGATGATGAACCTGATTATAAAGAGCAAAATTATGGACAATGGAGATTTATGAATGAAGAAGAAGAAGCAATTATAGAATGGTTAGAGATTTATAGAAACACTGGAAATAAAGAACTTCCTGGTTCAATAAAAAAATACAATTTATGAAACACTTAAAAAAATTAAACGAACTATTTGAGTCAATTGAAAACTCAATATCACTATGGGTTCAGCGTAATGAACATAAACTAAAAGAAGAATTGATAGAAGATTCAGATTTTGCTGAAGGCCATGTTTTTCAAGGAATATTGAATATATTATATGATGAGTGGCAAAAAAATAGTAATTTGTCTTATGATAAACTTATCGACTGGGTATCTAGCACTTATGGTGAATTACCTAAATTTGCAATGTATTTAGCCAGTTATAATTATCAAGTTGGTAATGGTGGCCATAGTCAATACTTTGATAATGGTTATGCAAGTTCTAGAACAAAAGGTTTCGGATCCTATGATAATATAGATTTACACAATGATTTCGAAGAAATGTTTAAAGAATTAAAAATGGATGAAATATTAGAGGTTGGAAAAAAAGCATTACAAATTATTCAGTCTTTTACCCTCGATTTTGATGATGACGTTGAAGAATGTTCAAATTGTAGCGGCAGTGGAAGAGAAGAATGTCCTGAATGTAGCGGCTCTGGAAGTAAATCTTGTCCTGCATGTGGTGGTAGTGGTGAAAATGATGAAGGTGAAAAATGTGATGAATGTGGCGGTAATGGTGACGTAGATTGTGATGAGTGTGGTGGTGAATGTGATATTAGATGTGGAGAATGCGACGGTGATGGTCAAGTGGTTGTTGCTGAAAATGTACCAATGATAGAAGGATGGGATAATTTAGATAATAGATGGTATGAGATTGATGATAAAGTAGTAGACCAATTTAATGCATATTTGAGAACTTTAACTTTAGATGGTGAAAAAATGGAAAAATTAATTTCATTAGCAAATTCTACTCAAAAGTATAATTTATAAAACAGAATTTATTCTTTCTAATTTAATTCTTCTTAACGATTTTGGTTTACATTTCTGTAATATATATTCTGCTAATCTGATTGCTTCTTCTTTTGAAAGAAGTCCACCAGTGTAACCATGTTGACCCCATTCTACACCAAAACTAAAACCAGTTTTACCACCGCATCGTACTTCATTAGATTTAGATATTTCGATTTTACCAGCACCAACAACATCCAAATATAAATAATTTTTGTGCCAATCAGGTCTCATATTTGAAATATTGAATTTAATACAGATAATCTCTTATTTATGGTTGGAAGTCCAATTGGTTCAATGAATCTATTTATTACACTTAACATGCAAACATCAAATTGTTCATCATAATCTATTTTAACACCTTCTTTTTCAACTATTTCATATGGATGCATACTTCTCATATAGGCAAAAACATTATTCTTAGGATGATTGCAATAATAATATTTTATTCTACCACCTCTAATATTATCATATTTAATTTTATATTCAGAATTCTTATTTAAAAGATAATTATGCAAAGCAGACGCTTTAACTCCAAAATGAGCACCTTTAACAGTAACAACACCAGTAACATCATCTATAATTTTAGATGAATAATTAGAACAACTTGTAGTCATACTAATATCTTCAATATCAGCCATCATAAATTGTTTTTTCAAATCCTTTACAAGTAAAAGTATTTTTCTAATATTAAGATTATTAGGATTTGCAAAAATATATTTTAAAAACTCATAAATATTTTCTCTAACAAAAAGTGGTGTAGATGATTTAACAATTTCTACACCTTTTGGATAAAAATAACTTAAATTTTCATAGAAAATTCCATCCTCCCAAACCACATTATTAATATAATTCTTTTTCTGAATATGTAGAGCTGATCTATTAATAGTTTCAAGTTCAAAATCATGTATATTTTTTACACCAAATTTAGCAGCATATTCATCTAAATAAGTATTAAATAATTTTTTAATAATAACTCTATCAAGATGTAGAATGAAATCTAATTCATCACCTTTGAATCCGCAAGAATCTATCATTGGTTGAAATGAAATATATAAACTGTCCGTATCACCGTAAATAGTTATAGGTGAATCAGTTAGTATTTTTTCAACATTAGAAAAATCATGTATATCTCTACGAAATAATACATTATAACCTTCAACAATTTTTTTATCTTCTTTTAGATCTGATCTCAAAAAATTAAGTTTAGTTATTAATTCATCAAGAGAATTATGTGCATAATTAATATTCTCACCATCCCTATTTAATAAGTAATATTTGCCTTCTTTTTCGGCAATATATTCTATTCCTAATTTTTTATGTGCATCAATATCTAAATGCCACTCTTTATAAAAATATTTTTCAATTTTTTTGAGCATATACTGAATTACGTCACGGCCCATAGCCGTAATAGCATTTGCAATATGTGAATTTGATAGAACAAATTTTGGATGTGCAAAAGCACCATATGTACCATTAATTACTAATTTTAGAGCAAGTTGCATCGCTTTTGCTCTATCATAATCCGCTTGTGTCTCTTCTATTTTTTTCTTTAATTCAGATATTTTCTCTCTTTTTTCCGCAGCAGTCATCTTTAAAATTCTTTTTATTTTATATAAAAAAATTAAACTATAGTTTATATAAAAATTTTAAGTTTCCAGAATTGAATATTCTTAAGTATCCCAACTCATCCATGATTTCAAATTCAGTCTTTTTAGAATCATATCCATTTTTAACTAAAATATCTTTTCTAAAATTAAATCTATTTAATTTATTTAAATTATTATCAATATAAAAATAATTAACTTCTGTTTTTTTACTCAAAATAAATCCTAATTTAAGGTATAAATCACCTTTACTATAACATCGATCTGCATATGATATAATTTCTTTTGGCATAAATTTTATCACAAAATATTTGAATAATCTAGATGCACCACCAATTACGTTAACATTTAATTTATTACAAAATCTTAACATCTCATACTTATCAATTAAATTTATATTACCCAAATTTTTTCTATTTGCTCCAAATGTCATTAAACTACACAATTCATTATTATAAAATAATCCTATTTTAAACTTAGAGCCAACAAAACCTTGAATATGATTTTGATTCAAAAAATCTTTAATCAATTTATTATCTGTAATTTCTTTTATCTCACATTTTCTAGCAAATATTTTATTTGGTGTTTTGTTCAGTTTATTTAATATCATAGATTTAATAATTTCTTTTTTATTAATCCACTCGTCCTACCAGATATGAATTAATTGAATATCATTAAGTTCACACTCTTCAGTTTTATTTAAATGATATTTTCTATCTTTATAAATATCAGAATGCCAATAGACTCCATTATATTCAAATGCTAATTTTAAATCTGGTAAATATATATCTAATTCTTTAGATATTTCTTCTTTATAATTTCTTAAAATAATTCCATTATAATTCAATTCTATAAATTTTGCAAGTTCCATTTCTCTTGCAGATTCTTTATAATCCAATTTATTACATATTGTGCATAATGTTGTTTTTTGAATCATCTTTCTCTGATATAAATTTTTACTACTTATATTAAAATAATGATCACAACCTTGATCGCACTTTATGTCTATAGTTCTATCGTCTTTTAAGTTATATTCAATTATATTATAATTCTTTAATTTAAATAACGCATCTGATTCCCACCGTTTATATGTTAGTTCATAAAAGTCCTCAGACTTTGAAAAGTGATCAACTCCCCAATTTTCTAAATTTGTTTTTATTATTTTTTTTCTTATATCAGATGAAGATAAAATTTCATTAACTCCATATTTATCAAATATAGTTTTATTTATTTTTTCTTTAGTATTCTTTTCTAATAAAGTAGTTTTAACTCCATATTTTTCCATATTATTTTTTGATATTTTTTCTTTGCACTCATCTGTTTTTGAATAATTGGTGGTACCATATCTATCTAAAGATGTTATTCTCCTTTTCAGATTTGAGCATTTTTTACATCCATAATATCCACATCTTTTTTCATTTTCTAAATATTTATGATATGCTATTTCCTTTTCTACACCGCATATATCACAAATAGCTGTAATTTTTTGATGAGAAACTGATGATAAATGTATAGGGTTAATTATTAATAATTCGTGAAGATTTGTCTTATATCCTAATTTTCTATAATGAGTTATATTTCTATATGAAATATTTACAGTTATTTCTTTTTCTTTTATCATATTTATACATTAAATTACAAAAGCACCATATGCTTATGTATAAATAATTTATAATATAGTTTATTATTTAAATTCAGCGGTTTATCAATCCTACCTGCCAATAGGTTTTACCTGAAATAGTTATTGAAACCTGATTACTCAATTCATTAACCGTATATTGCTCTATATTTTCGTTTGAAAAATTAGCACTTTCACCTTTCCAAGCTGAGACTTTAATGAGATCGGCTACATGATCTATTCTACAAGCAACTCCAACAGTAGTACTACCAGCAAAGCATAATCCGATAATTTTCTTTGTACCTTCAATATCTGCAATCAAAGCTGAACCAGAATCACCATGCCAAATAGGATAATTACAAATACTAAAGGGTCTTGTTGAACCAGATGTTGCAACAAAACTAATGAGATCAGTAAAAGTAGCATTTGTATCTATACCTTGCCTATGATAAGGTCCTACCAATGTAGTATCACCTATAGATGATATTCTAAGTTTTGTAGTACCTTCACCTTTTCCTCCAGTTGTTCTACCAGCACTATATAAATAAGGATCAGTATCTAGAAGTGCATCTAATTCTTCCGTTGTTGCAAAATCTAATCCTAGTCCAGTAATACTATCACTTAATCCTTCTTGTTTATAAGATATTCCAGAATTAAATGTGCTTCCAGATCTAATTGTAATTAGAGCGACATCAACATAATTATATTCTTCAGAACTTATTGGATAATATCTTTTAACCAATCCTATTGGAAAATTATCGGTTAAACTTTCGTGTGGTTGACTTGCTGTATTTCCAGATATATTAGCAATTAATCCTATCTGGCTTCTTTCTGAACATAAAAATGCATCATTTATTAAGACATGATTATTAGAAACACCAATTAAAGTATTGGTATTGGCATCTAATGCTAGAAATCCCAAGGTTCCAGTTGTTGCTGACATTGCTGGCATTGAACTACATGATACACCACCTTTCAGTGGTCTAGATGAATTTCTATTTGAAGGCGGAGTAATTTGCCAAGAATAAAATGATGAATCACATATTAATTTTATATCACGTTCTACCACATCAGTAGATATTATATCTCCATTAATTTCTATGCTGGATGGTAATAATTCATCTTCTGTTAATGATTCTTTTGGCTTCTTTTGTTTTACTGTAAAAACTATAGATTTTTCATCCGTCATAACACCATTTGAAATTTTAAAACCATACCCAACAGAAATGATATTATCATTTGTGCCCTGATAGTAATCTTGAGTTTGTTTTAAAATTTCTTCGTGTTTCATACTATTTCTATCCTATATATATAAATAATGTTTCAACATTCATTAGAGTTGTTGAGGTTGTAGTTGTTGGTGCTAATGTAGTGGTTGTTGTTGGTGCTAATGTAGTGGTTGTTGTTGGTGCTAATGTGGTAGTAGTTGTAGTCGGTGCTAATGTAGTGGTGGTTGTAATCAATATGGTAGTAGTAGTGGTTGATGCTAATGTAGTGGTGGTTGTAGTTGGTGCTAATGTAGTGGTGGTTGTAGTTGGTGCTAATGTAGTGGTGGTTGTAGTTGGTGCTAATGTGGTGGTTGTAGTTGGTGCTAATGTGGTGGTTGTAGTTGGTGCTAATGTAGTGGTTGTTATGAGTACTATTGTAGTTGTAGTTGTTGTCGTTGGAGTTAATGTAGTTGTAGTTGTTGTTGCTAAAATAGTAGTCGTAGTAGTCGTTAATGCTAATGTGGTTGTTGTTGTTGCTAAAATAGTTGTCGTAGTAGTCGCTAATGCTAATGTGGTTGTTGTTGTTTGAATAGGCGGAGATATCATTATTGGTTCTATTGTGGTAGTTGTGGTTGCTAATGGTGCAACAGTAGTAGTTGTGGTTGTTGTTGCATCTTTAAAAGCATTATCATAAGATGCTATAAATTTCATATTTGTCCAATCTGATGATGTACTTTCTAAACCATATACAAAGTTTTCTCTTCCTGGAATTGTTATCTGTGCTACATTAAGAATAAAATATTTTAAAAAACTATTAATCAACTCAACATTGCTTGAATTATTATTCAAATATTCAATTAAATTTTTACTATAGCCTTTACCACGAAGATTCACTGGAATAGTAGAGAAATCTATTTCCATTAAGGGTATAAATTCTAGTGAATTTTGCTGAAGAAAATCAATAATATTATTATAGATTGCAGGTCTGAATTTAAACTTAATTCTATAATTATTTGTCCACGACCAACAATATGCTTGTATGAAAATTTCACTCATAAGCATATATATTAAGAATAAAAAATAACTTTTTTACTCTTACAAAAATAAACTTTTGATTGCTAAAATACCATTATCATTTATTAACCTTGTACCTATTCCAGCGAACTTTTCAGTTAATTTTGGAATTTCTTCGTAAATTTGAAATTTATTATCCTCATAATCATAATAAAACCAGTAATTAAAATTTTGATCGAAAACATAAACTGGTTTTTTACTATCAATTGCACAAGCTACTGCATAACCTGTACCGCCTTGAACATTCTGATCATCTAAAATACCAACGGCAAAAATAGCATCAGAACTTTCAACTTGAAACCAATCTCTTGATATTAATTTTTTTACATAAGTCTCCAAATTACTAAGATTTCTAAATAATCTTTTATTTGCAATTTTTATATGCTCAAAACCTTCGTCTAATTGTTTTTGATTTAAAATTAATCTATTACCTGATCTAGTATTATGTCCTTCAAAAGAATATGCAACTACCTTGAATCCCTTTTTTATAGATTCTATTTCAAATATAAAATCTGCACCTTTGGCACCACCGGTAAAACAAGTATAATTCATTTTGAATTTATAATATCTAATTTTGGTTTTCTAAAATAATTAATTACTGAAGGATCATCTTTTCCTGTTTCAATAATATTATTCATTTTATCTACTATACTATCATCATTAATATCTAAAAGATCAAAAACACCTACTAATCTACAAGGATAATATCCTTCTCCATTAGGAACATCACCAAAAATATTACCTTTTTGAGGTTTTTTCTGAAAACCATTATAAAACTCAAGTTTCATGGTATCTAGATTAATAATATAAGCATATTCACAAAATAAAGAGTCCTCTATAAATTTATTATTAAATATATAATGCTCAATATTACCCTTATAAGTTTCATCTATCCAATCAGTTCCTTGTAATTCTCGAAATAAACAATATGGATCTGTCAGTTTTTGTTGACCCACACCTAAATTTGAATATTTTCGATATTTTTCAATAATTTTAGGATCTTTGATTTCGTTTTCTTTAATATTTTTGAGATTCGCAATATTCTTCTTGAGATCATCCCAACCATCCTCTTTATTGACTTTAGATATAACATCTAATGTTTCTAAACCCAATCCATCTGGATATGAATCGAATTGATTATATCCTAATTTTACTTCTTTCTGATAAATTACACCAACTGAACCTCTTGTTCCCATAATCTTTATTTTTTAATATTATTAAGTTTTTCTAATTTCAATTCTCTTTTTATTCTAACTGGAATATTTAATGAGAAATCATATGTTTCACTTCCTCTATTCAAAACATGAATATAACAATCTTCTCCACCATCTCTAACAATCAACCTAAATTCAGTATGTTCTAATTTAGATTCTCTAATTAAATAATCGATTAGATTTATAGTTGCTTCTGAATTCTTTGACATAATTAGACAGTTAATTCTAATGCTATTAATAGATTAGTATTTTGATTATCCACTAACAAGAATGTATCAAAAACATAAATATTAATTTCTTCATCAGTAAATGTAATAGATTTAAAATATTTTTTAGGAAATGTTATACTTAAATCATCGTGTTCAATATCACAAATCTTTAGATTCCAATTGTTTTCACCTATTTCAATTTCCTTACTAATAACATTAAGAGTTAGAATATCGTTCTCGTTATCTATAGCCATCATTTTTTTAATTTTAGCATAGGAATTCTTATCTAGCATAAATTTAAAATCAATATTATCTTTATTTATAGTTTTATTAATTTTTTCTATATCAATAGATGTATTCATTGCTCTTAGATCGCCACCATTGATACTAAATTTGAGTTTAGAGTTTTTTAATTTAAAATTGTCTGCATATGTATCATCATTCATAAAAAACTCACACTTTATATCTTCTCTATAATCTAAGAAGTTTTTTAAAGAGCTTTCGAACTTAGTTCCATTAGTTATAATAAATCTTATCTCTTTTTGAATATCATCATCAAATGTGAAAAATTCGGAAGTATCATAGATAAAAGACTTAAATGCATTAACATTCATTTTTTCACCAACAATAGAATACAGCAACATTTTATCTTTACCAACCTTAATTAAGACTTCGTCATCTATTGATAAAAGATCATGAATTTTTTCTATAAAAAGTGCTAATTGATTTATAGACATTGAAAATTTATAAGAAATATCAACCATATAGTTTTTGATTTATATCTTATAGATAAAATAAAAATTAAAGATTGATTTTTTATTTCAAAATTTTTCCTTAATTAAGTTTCATCTCGGATATCTTGAATTATTAATCTCTGGTCTACGTTTATATACTCTATTATAAGCACCAATTAATCCAACTGAATTATTAGATTTACTAACTACATTCTCTACAAATCTTAATTCATCCCCTTGTAAATTATTATTGGTCATCATATCTAAAAGATTTTTATAACCAACATTGTCAAAACATGTAGATAACGTTATTGTACTCATAACTACGTCATCATTTCCACTTTCAGCTTTATATGTTACATTACCTGAGAATGTTTCATGCTTACTAAATGTCGTTATCTCACTTATGTTTATATCGTTATGTAGAACCATTCTTCTACTTCTTATTGCCTGTTGAAATTCTTTATCTATAATTAAATGTTTATCTTTATTTAATTTCAATCCTATTTTACCTACTATATCTTCTCTATTATGTTTATATCTTAAAAAAACAGAATTCGAATAATCATTATTTCCATCAAAAACATTAGGTAAATGTGCTAAAAACTCACCACCATAGGTATTCATTTCTAATACAACCTTAACTTTTTCCGGATCAAATAATTCAAATGCTATTAAATAGAATATATGAGCGATTTCTCGTATAGAATACAAATTATTGCGATAAAGTCCAATCTGTTCTATTTTAAACAAATCATATAAGCTTTCATATTTATATTTTTCAATTTCCTCTCTATCTCTTAACATTAATCTAAAGATATTAATAACCGAATAATCTTTTGCTAATCCTTCTGCTAAATCAAGCGATATCAGTATATAATACTCCTTTGATTTGAATGGATTAAATAAACTAGTATCTCTTATAAATTTTAATGAATCATACGGTATATTTAATTTATTAAATTGTTGAATATTCATATAATCAAAAGGTACTTGTTTACTCTTTAATAAATCAATAGTCTCTTTATTAAATAGAATTTTGTCACCAGTAACGAAGTGTAATCCATATTCTTGATCGAACTTCTCTGCTGAACCAATAAGTTTTGTTTCTTCTTCTTGCCAATTTGTTACTACTGCTAATTCCGGAAGTGGTATTCCATTTACTCTTATCTTTCTTATGTTGTCTATATAAGTCTTTTCATCATTTACATCATATTTAACGCAATCTATAATATCATCATTGATGTGTTTTTTATAGAGTGTTATATCATAATCTTCTCTTATAATTCTTAAGACCTGCGCTTTATTAAATCCAAATTTTTTGAGTTTAACATCAAGTATTTTAATTTTAGTATCTTCGCGGCCCGGTACCTGATTCCAATAGACTCGCATAGCCTTATACGGATTTTTATTTGGATCATCATCGGGTAATTCAGCAAAAGTAAGTAATTCCCAGAACATATTAAATCCATTTGGTGTGGATGTAATAATAATTCTTGAATTATTAATTGAAGAAACAACAGGAATAATAGATCCATAATAATCTCTAATAAAATTATCAGGTATATGAGCGAATTCATCAAGATATAAAAGGTCAATTGTAAAACCAATTGATGGCTCTTTTGTTCTATTTTCTGTCTGAATACGTGAATTATTTTCAAAAGCAACCTGTGTTTCATTCCAGTTAGTTACACCTTTCTTTAAGAAGAAAGGTAATAATTTATAAATATCTTTAATTTTTCTGATAATTTCTTTAACGGTTTTACCTTTATTGGCAACAATCATACATCCTTTATCATCATTAAATAAGACAAAATGTAAAATTACAATTGCTGCAGAAACAGTATTATGTGAAAGTATATCATTTGTGTAATAACTCATTTCTGGAGTATCGATAGACAAATCAAACATAGACAATTTGCCTTTTAACTTCTTTATTGATTTAACTTTACTTTCACCTTTATTTGTTAATACATAATCATTATGGGATAAATCTATTAACATTTTTTGTTCGTGGTCTCTACAAAAAACAATATGTGTATCTGCTCCTTCTAATGATAAACCATTTTCTAGTTCTAATTTATATCTCTGAAATGGTTGGGTTATATTTATTTCTGTAACTGGAACCATACCATAATCAGTTTTCACCAATAATTCATTATCTAAAAAAATGGTATTCACAAATTTCTTTAATATATCATCCTCATTAGGATTAAAATTACGAAATTCGTACTTTTCAATTAGTTGAATAATAAAATATATAATATTTTTAATAAAATTTTTAATCATAATATATTCTTTATCATAATGGTAATTTTTTGAATTTATTTACCAATTTCATTATTTCATCGTCCATATCATAAGAATTGTTTTCATATAAAGGAGATTCATCGTAACAATATGAATAACTTTCTTCATATCTTTTTTGTTTACTAAATGCTTGTTTTATTGCATCCTTACTTTCTTCTATATATTTACTTGAATTTTCTTTAAAAATATTTTCCCAATTTTTATAATATTTATTTATTTGAGATATATTTATTTGATCAATATCATATAGAAGATTAAACTGATTTGTCAAATCTAATAAATCATCCTTTACATATTCTTTTATCATCTTAATTGAATTGAAATTTGATAAAAATACTAACATTTTATATAACTCATTTTCATAAAATCTGTCATACATTTCTTCTAATGTTTTTAATTTAGAATATAAATAACCTTCATATGTCATATTAACTCTAGCATCTAATTCATGTTCAAAATTATAATAAATATAATTCAAAAAATCATGTTTATACTTTTTTACTGAATTTTTAAAATTTTCAATATTTATCATTCTATTAAAAGAAGTGAAATATTTATCTTCTCCGGATATCAATTGATAATAATGCGAAAATTCATGAGATAGTAAAGTATAAATTTTATTTATATCAACATTATCATCTTCTATATAAATATTAATATCATTTTTTTTAAAATTTTCTTTAATAATTTCTTGTACTGATATTTGTGCATGATATACAGAAATAGTTTTAAGAATATTTCTATCAATATGAATTGACGACGTAAAACCATATTTTTCAGAAAAATCTATAAAATAATCATTATCTGATATATTATTTAATTTCTCATGTATATCTAACATTAGTAAAGAAACATATTCATCTACCTTTTCAAATAATTTTAAATTGCTAAATTTATTAAAATTTTTAAGCATTTTCTTCAATTTTTAATTTTAAAAAAGATAAACATCTATCTAATGTATCTTTTTTGCTCTTTCTATATTCAGAATCCCATATTGTTATAACTTCAAATCCTTCTTCTCTTGCAACTTCTAATTTTTTTCTATCTTTTTCCCAAATCTCCGCAGCTGTTACATTTTTTCTAAATGGATGTGGATATTCATCCGATTCAAACATTTCAGGGTTTGCATGATATTCATCACCATTATACTCTATAATCTTCTTATTTGGCAAATCAACAAAATCGTATATCCAAACACCACCTTCCTTTTTATTCAATCTAAATTCTGAATTTTTAGTAGCAAAATATATCTTATTTTTTTTATCAAAATCATAAAATTTTAATATAGAATAAAATAGCTCTTGTGACGCATTTGAATAGCCTTGTTTTAAATTTCCATTTTCATTTAAAGATTTCTGCCATCTCTCCTGTCTTTCAGTAAATATCTTTCTACCTTTTTCTTCACCGTATCTCTGAATGCATTTTTCTAATGTAAACGTTTTTTGTCTATCTGATAATTTCTCTTTTGCTTCATTATCAGACAGACCTTTATTTATCCAATAATCTAACCTAGTAGTATACGATTTTTTATCACAAACTTTTTTAATAAATTCATTTTTTTGATTTTCATCTTTATAATTAACAAATTTTTCAGAAAAAGGGGAACATTTTTGTCTTTGTTCTAAAGTTGTTTTTGACTTATGATTCGGATTTTTTTCACCTTTTATTTTTTCAGAAAACATTTTTTTATATTTTTCTTCTTTCATATGTTTTCCACTATTTTTTGATGTATTTTTAGCATCAATTTCCGAATATAATGGCTCACCTGGATACTTTTTTTTATAATCATCCGAAGTTAACCCATGAGACTTTAAATGTCTACCATAAATCCTTTGTGATTTAAATCCACATATTTTACAAGTTATTAAATTATCGTTTTCCATATTTTTTTATTAGTATATATAAATATTTTCTGGTCGCTTTTAGTCAAAATGGAAAAATTATTGTAATTTATATATTAAATTGTATAACATAATTTTAATTTTTTCTAATAATGTCAATTTTCTATCTTTTTTCAATTCATTATAGTACAAAAGCCCTATTGGAACTTTAATAGTATCGCCAGATTTTGAAATCACTAGTATATTGGTTATAAATGATATACATTTACCAGTCTGCCTGGATGCCATTAAAATACTTCTAGGATTCTTTGTATATAAGTCTATAATATCCTTCTGATAATCTCGAAGCTTCATAGGTCCAATTGAACCATCTTCTCTTTTAATTTGACAATATCTTTCAGCAAAATAATGTATATTAATTTTACATTTGATATACTCCTCAAATTCATCATCAGTCATTGCAAAAACTAAGTTTGCTTTTCGCACACCTCTAGTATTCGCGAACCACAATTTCTCATGTCTCTTGAGTACCTTACCTAAATTTTCTTTTTCCTCTATATTATTAACTATTTCAGTAGTTAATATAAATTCTTCTAACTTCTCCGCCATATTATTCGAATATAAATTCTATGTTATAGCCCTTAATTACAAAATTTAGATACAAAATATCTCTTAATGTTCCTTCATATAATAAAACATCAAAAGTATAGCCTAATCTAATAAGTTCTGGAATATATTTTGTGATTTGTTCCTCAACTTTTTGTTTTAGATTACCTGTTGTAATTCTAGTCTGCCATAAATAATATTCTAGATTACATCCAATATCATTGTCACCTAGAACCTCACCTTTATTAGTAAAAAGTATCATTTCTAATTTCTGGACGATTACTTCTATTTCATCATCCTCAACAATTCTACCGGGTTCATATTTTGGATGACCTGGATATCTTATAACTAAATCTTTTACGTCTTTTAAAGCCATTTGAAACCTTATTTTTATTATATATATAAAAAATAAGGCTTCTTAAAATGGAAGATGATTTTAACTTTATATCAGTTATAGACTATCTCGGAGAAATTGGAGGTGGAGTTGCCGTTCTATTATCAATGAAAATAAAAGATAAAATATATCAGATAGGTTATTGGTTTGATCCAGATGATAATTATATGATTTCTGCTGATGAAAATTTTTTAAAAGATTATAATCTTAATAATATATACGAATACAAAAACTATAAAATGCTAGCGTATTATATACACAGTTTCGTGTTGGATAATAAAAAAGAAATTTTTAAAGAGTTTTTAGATGAATCTGAATAAATTATTTTCTAGGTGTTACACCTTTCCATATAATATTCACAGAACTGAATCCTGTTGAAGTCTTTGGATCCTCACTAAAAAAGACACCATTTCTATTACTCCAACCACCTCTTAGAATAATCAATTCATTTTGTCCAATAACTATATCTCCTAGTACTGGATCTATACCTACCATTTTCTTTGCATCATATTGTTGTGTATTA
>Ga0172369_10002930_pt1 | contig 22899 bp, 18 predicted proteins | sample LakKiv25m_FD_114539 | JGI IMG/M metagenome (GOLD analysis project Ga0172369, IMG submission 114539) | Freshwater microbial communities from Kabuno Bay, South-Kivu, Congo - kab_022012_11.25m | ecosystem: Environmental > Aquatic > Freshwater > Lake | place: Democratic Republic of the Congo...
CGCACAACGTTCACCGGCAGCCCTGGACAAGGTCAAAACCGAGCGCACACAAGAAGGATTACCGGTGCATAGCTTCCGCACCCTGCTCAGAGATCTCGCCACCTTGACCAGGAATACCGTTTCTCTCAAACACAACCCCGGCACCTTTCCCCTATATCCGACTCCCACCCCCGTACAGACCACAGCACTGGAACTCCTGGGAGTACGCCTGAAAATGTAGCCAGAACCAAAACCGCCATCCTCAGATATTTTCCCAATTATACTGGGCTTTTTTGGTCTGAGGAGAAGAATTTCAGATTAATTATTTCGCGCACGGGAAATCAAGCTCAAAAAGGGTGCCTCCTGAAGCAATGCAGTCTTCCAACGACCGACAGGATGGACAGATATAAACATCGCCGGGGCATTGCTGCAACGATTCTGTGAGATGTCGGCAGCGGCGGCTCTGAAAATACACACCAAATCCGTACACCTTGGAGAACATTTTGATGCGGAACAGATCAATGCCCTTACCCCCAGCATTGAACGAATAGCGCCTGCCGGTTGTGTAATCTTCCGTTTCTTGGACCTGGTAAAAACCTTCGAATAAGAATCCCCAATCTTCCTGGGGAATGCCGATCCCAGAGTCTTTCACGGTTAGCACATAAAAATCACCGTCCATTCGGCCCCGAACCTCGACAACACCGTTGTCCGGTGTCGCTTCGATTGCATTCCGTATAATGCCCTCAATCGTCGAATACAGCACGAGGTCTGGGATCCTTATCTTGCCCTTTGGCATGAGATCCACCGCTAAGGCCACCCGTCTTCCTCGTACGGTCACCTGATCTTTTACTTCTACAAGGAGGCGGTTGGCGAATTCTCTCATATCAGTCAACCTTACCCGGCTATCTTTTTCGGGGAATGCTTCTTCCAATATTCTGAGTATCAAAACGGCATCGGACCTTATTTCCGGCTTCTGTTCTGACTGTAATTCTATAAGGGACGCTGCTGACTCAAGAAGCCCAGACAGAATGTTGCGTTCTTCATAAGTCCCTGTCGTCAGGATGCTTGATACTTGCATCTCGAGGTATGCCAAGTTATCAACCTGTCTGTTTATTCTCGAAAGCGCAGGATCGAAGTCTCGTATCCCCATTTGTGCCAGACGTTCGCTTAAATGGTTAAGAGAAGCCTTTATTATAGCTAGGGGAGTCCTCAACTCATGGGAAAGGCGGTTTATGATCTTTGCTTTAATTCGTTCCAGCCCGGCGGCTTTTCGGTAGGAAACAAGGACCTCTTTTAAATAGGCATCTCTGTCTATGCACAGCCCGATAATACCAGCAATTCCAAGAATCGTTTCGATTTCAGTTTGGCCAAAATTCTTATTTTTTGATTTCGCCAGTACCAGCAGCCCGTCGCATGAATTGCTTGCTAATAGAGGCGCAAAGAGTTTGCTCGGATGTTGCTCCTTTTCCTGTCTATCAGTACAATCGGCGAGGACTTCATTGGATTTTTGAGCGTTTGTAATGACGGGCGCTGCTGTCGCGAGAGCCTGCCTGGCCGAACTTCGGTCATGGACGACCATCATATCTGGCTCTTGCAGCTTGAAGTATCGCAGTGGGTCATGCAATATCCTCCAATAAAAGTCGTCTATAGTGTCATCGTAGAGCAGGACGCCCACCGCATCGATGTCCAGGCTGGCGACTACTTCTTTGACGGCGACTTCGAGAAAGTGATCAAGATCCCATGTCTTTCCAAGACATGCCCCAAGCCGGTTCACTGTCTTCAATAAATTGTGGTGTTCTTGAGACTCGGCCATGACAGGAATGCCTCTGCGCTAAGTCGCGTACCGTCAGACAAGCTAATGAAAAGATTGCTTCGGTTCGCTCGCGATGACACAGACCGGCATCCTGTCATCGCGAGGCCCCGGAGGCGACGAGGCAATCTCTGTGGCATCCTTCCCACTGGAAAATCATGAGGGAGAGCCGACGGTACTTTCGATAACCGCTATATTTGTTATCCTTCCACAGGTCGAAGGACTGGATTCGCAGGGGGCATAGACTTGAATCAGCGGAGGCAGGGCCTTACTCTATGGGCAAAGAGGTCTGGCCTGTTGTTTGTTCATCTGCCTAAATGGGAAGCGCAAAGAGAACCATTTCTCGGGAGTACGGATCTTTTTTCCTGTTATTGCATGTTGCTGGGTTCCGTAAGCTCAGACTTCGCGCCGGCTTTGCTCGACAATCCCTACGCTGATTTCCCTGATTTCTGACATCATAATGAGCAGGTAAATCCAATTATAGACCAGCGTTTTGTGAAGATGGGCACAGTTGTCTCAGGTTTGTGGTGAATTAATCCATCTCCCACTTATGTGAGCATGGCCCATGTTCAACCAACGGTGATCCCCTTGAATAAAGATTGTTCTTTGCCTTGTTTGGAGCATAATTCATGCCGAGTAATTATGTCAAGAACAAACGGGAAGGGAACTTCTGCGAAATGGCGATCGCCGAAAACTCTTTTCGTTTTGTCCTAGCGGGTCCCCACTTTATTTAGGATAACATGAATTAGGAGCATGGAACCAATTAGTGATCTCTTTCGAGAACGGCGACGGTTCGGGAGTTACCTAGGAGAGACCGCAATATGGTAGGTTCTTGACTCGACTGGAGAAGATTCCCAGGTTCTTGTCAGATGCATGGCTATCGTGGCGCTTCCCTGCTTCAAAGGGATAAAAACGAACACCTGTTTGCCGGACGCCCCCAGAAGTTTTGAATCCGGCTTTTCGTAGTACGTGTTCTCAAGTTTCAGGGAAGCCTCGTTAAACTGAGGCGACCAGCTATAGCCAGAACTACCGACAGCAGCCGAAAGGACAATTCGAAACGGCTTTCCAAGCGTTGCCTTGATTTCATGCTCGGCAGCGCACACGATTTGGCCGCAACCCAATACCAGCCCAGCAAGCAACAATAAGCTAATCGCAACCTTGATGGGCCTCACTACTAGTCTTGACATAACGGGCCTCTACCCCCTGTCGTCCAAATTCCACGGCGTACTGTATTTCAACTTAGGGAACAAGTAAACTCTAATACCGTTTCTCGAACTTAGCAGAGCCTCTTTTCGTCATTATGTCAATTCCTGGTATCAGCTTTGGACAGGGTGTTAGTGTAATTCTTTTGGATCTCGAAGATAATCCTGTTCTTAAGCTCTTCGAGCGGCAGCTTGGAACGCAGTCCTGCCGCTCGGCGATGCCCTCCCCCGCCGAATACTGCGGCAACGGCCGACACGTCTAGGAGATCTTTTGATCTGAAACTCGCCCTGACAGTATCGTCTGATACTTGGGTAAGCAAGACACCGACCTCGACGCCTCGATTTTCTCGCAGTCTGTCCACCAAATTTTCGCCGTCTGACAGAGCCGCGCCGATCGCTTGGAACTCTTTGTAATGGAGATGGCTCATGGCGAGTATTCCGCCCAATTTGAGTTCCACCCGTGAGAGCAGTAGCCGCTCCAATTCCATTCGATGAATGGGGTACTCTTCGTAGAGATAACGAGTTATCTGATAGGAATCCAGGCCGGGGCTCAATAGCTCGGCAGCGAGCCTCATTGTGTGTTCCCGGACGCCGGAGAACCTAAAGCACCCGGTGTCTGTGATCAGGCCAGTGTACAAGCACTTTGCCGCGTCCCTGGACAAAGGATGGCCTGCCGCCTTGATCAGCCTGTACACCAATTCTGCAGTGGAGGTTGCTTGGGGGTCCACAAGGTTCCAATCGCCATAAGAGATGTTCGTTATGTGATGGTCAATATTGATAAGGCCTGCCTTCAATCGCATCTTTTCAATGTCAACGGACGTTCTATTCTCGGACGCAACGTCGAGACATAATATCCATGACGGAGTTATATTCTGGGACTCCTGCTTGGTGAGGACGTCTCGGCAGCCGGGTAGAAAGTCATACATGCCCGGGAAAGGCTCGTCGGTCAATACCCATGCTTGTTTTCCCATTTTTTTGAGCGAGACGTACATCCCTAACACAGATCCCACTGCGTCGCCGTCAGGATTGACATGACTCAAGACAGCAAACCGGTCTTGGTCTCTTAAAATGCCGGCTATGTTATTCAGTTGGCTCACTCTCGGAAGCTTTCAACTCTCTCAGAATTGTTTGGATCCTCATGGAGTTATCAAAGGCTGTGTCGTAATGAAAACTCAGGTGAGGAATGTATTTCAGATCAAGGCTTTCTCTCAATTGTTTCCTCAGGAATGGCTCTGCTGATTCCAAGCCCCTTTGATGGTCCTGTCTCCTGTTATCCCCCATACAGCCGAAATAGATGCGTGCGGATTTGAAATCCGGGCTCATGGCCACTTCGGTAATAGTCACTCCATTCACCCGCGGATCCTTTATCTTCAGAACGACGATCTCGGCTATAGACTGGAGAAGAAGCTCTTCGACACGACGTTTTCGGTAGCTGGTCATGATGACATCTCTTTTCTGTCAATCATCCTTCTTGAGGGATCGGGCTCCCAGTTATCAATAATGGATGACTTCGGATCGAGAATCAATAACCTCTGCCAAATGAAGGCCCTCGATGAACCCAAAAACAGTCTGTATCATTTGATCTGCATGCACTGCGTCGTTGGAAACAACTGCAAAACCTAGGGAGCAAAGCTGCCATTTATCCTGGTTGTCAACCTCTGCCACGGATATGTCAAATTTGCTTCGACAGCGTCCCAGGATACTCCTCACTACCTGCCGCTTCGCCTTGAGGGAGCGGGATTGGTGAATGTGCAGCGTCAGATTTCCTATTCCTACGACCATTTGAAACAACGCTCACAGCACGGAATGTTGCTGCAAAGGTCCCTTGAATTCAAAGGTATGTCGTTGACTTAGGGGGATCAGGGTCTTCTCGCGCTAAGCATGCCAATCATACCAGCTTTGGGGCCTCTTTTTCCACCACGAATGCTTCTATGACGTCTCCCGCTTTGACGTCTCTAAAATTTTCCAAGGCGATGCCGCACTCGTAACCTTCCTGGGCCTCTTTCACGTCTTCCTTGAAGCGTTTCATCGAGGACATTCGACCCTTGTACACCACCACGTCGTCTCGCAGGAGTCTGACTTGGTTAGATCGTTCCAGTTTGCCCCAGGTGACATAGCATCCGGCGACAACGCCGGTCTTGGCCAAGTGAAAGGTCTGCCTGACTTCTGCCCTGCCCAGCACGGTCTCCTTTTCCACAGGCGTCAACATGCCTTCCATGGCTTTTTTTACGTCTTCAATGGCTTCGTAAATGATTGAATATAGTCGGATGTCGATTCTTTCTTGCTCGGCAAGCTGTAAGGTTTTCGGTGTGGGCCGGACGTTGAAACCGATGATCATAGCTTTTGATGCCGTGGCCAGCATGATATCAGATTCCGTTATAGCGCCTACGCCGCTGTGGACCACCTTGACTTGGACTTCATCTGAAGTTATCGCCAATAAGGCTTCCCTAACGGCCTCGACAGACCCCTGTACGTCTGCCTTTATAATTAAGTTCAGCTCCCTGGATTCCTGCTCCTGCATTTTCGCCAAGATATCGTCAAGGGAAACTGGGCCGGCAGGACCTGCGCCGTGGTGCCTCTGTTTTTCGAGCCGGTATTCGCCGAGCTGACGGGCTACCTTCTCCTCTTCAACCACTATGAATTGTTCACCGGCTTCTGGAACACCGGAAAAACCTTGAATTTCCACCGGCGTCGAGGGGCCCGCTAAATCAACCGAGTTGCCTTCGTGGTCTATCATGGACCTCGCTTTGCCGTAGAAGACTCCAGCGACAAAAGGATCCCCTAGCTTTAGTGTACCCTCTTGAATCAAGACGGTAGCTACCGGTCCTTTTCCTTTGTCTAGGCGAGCCTCAATAATGGTTCCTTTGGCCCGTTTGTCGGGATTTGCCTTGAGTTCCATGAGTTCCGCCTGGAGCAAGATCATCTCAAGAAACTCTTCGACTCCCTCGCCAGTCTTGGCGCTCACGTATGTGAACAGGGTATCACCGCCCCAGGATTCGGGGATAAGGTTGTGCTCACTCAGCTCTCGAACGACTCGATCTCGATCAGCGTCAGGCTTGTCTATCTTGTTGACAGCAACAATTATGGGCACATTGGCTGCACGAGCGTGATTGATGGCCTCTCTTGTTTGGTCCATGACGCCGTCGTCGGCCGCGACCACGAGCACCACAAAATCGGTGACCTGTGCTCCCCTGGCCCTCATGGCGGTAAAGGCCTCATGGCCGGGGGTGTCGAGAAATACTAATTCACCCCGGGGTAATTTCACTTTGTAAGCGCCGATATGCTGCGTGATGCCCCCGGCTTCCTGATCCGTAACTCTTGTGGATCGCAGGGCATCGAGGAGCGAGGTCTTTCCGTGATCAACGTGCCCCATAACGGTAATCACCGGGGGGCGAGGTAGTAGGCTTTCTTCCTTGTCTATCACGAACTCCGGTAAAAGGTCCTTTTCTGACTGTTCACTGGATTCCGCTTCGTAGCCGAACTCTGACGCGACTATGGATGCCGTATCAAAATCCACAGGATCGTTCATAGTCGCAGTGACTCCCAGGCCGAACAGGTGCTGAATAACTTCAGAGGCTTTCACGCTCATCTTGTGGGCAAGGTGCGATACCATAACCGTTTCAGGGACCTTTATCCGGCGTTTTATGGCCTTGGGTGTAGTGATCTCGGTCTTTTTTTGCCGAGTTTTCTTGGCCTTGCCTCTCAGGCGCAGTGGTCTCGTGCGTTCATCGTACAAGTCTGCGCCGAGAATTACCTCTTTTCGTCTCCGAACTTTTAGTCGGTCTTCCTCTACATGCTCATCTACATTCACACGTGTCTTTTTATCTTTCTTTCTTCTCTTTCGAGCTTCTTCATCTTCAGCGACATCGGCGACTATCAAGGGATGGATGACTTCCACGGGCTGAGTGATGCGGGGTCTTTCTACCATTCGAGGCCGCGTCGGGGGCTTAGGCGGTTCTGGCTCTTTCTCGCGAGGTGCTGCTCGAGGCGGTTCCTTCTTTAATTCCACCCGGCCGATTATCTGAGCAGGCTGGAGCCTTTTTTCTTTCCGTTTCTTGCGTTTGGCAAGCGCATCTTCTTCTGTTGGAACAGGCTCCTGGGCTTTGAGCTGCATTTCAGTGGCGACGGGAGCGGCTGCCGGCGGTGTCGGCGACACTGGAACCTCTTGTGCTTTTGCAGTGGCAGCAGGCTCTATGGGGGCGGGTTTCTCGTCAACTCTTGTAGGATGCTCTATCTTTTCTGCTGCGGCTTTGTGAGCACGGGCTTCCGGTTTTTTCTCCACGGGTTTCTCCGGCCCCGCCGGCGCCCGAGCCGGCATCTCAATGATCCGCGCAGGTTGCGGTTTCTTTGTCTTACGAACCGGTTTTACCTGAGGGGGTTCTTTGATGCGGTCTGGAGGCTCTGGGGTCTTAGCCCTGGGAGGTGCTACAATAGGTTTTTCCATGTCAGAAGGAGGAGGTAATTCTTCGGTTTTTTCGTCACGGGCAGGTTCAGGAGGCGGATTTTTGACTCTTCTTCTGATAACGGTGGGTTTAATCCGCTTTTCCACAACTTCGCGTTGGGGCAAGGTTAAGGTAAGGTGCTCCCGCAAGGCAGCCGGATCGTCGGTTTCCAAGAGACTTTCCGGACTTACCACATGGTAGCCCATGTTCACGAGTTCTTTTAGTAGATCCTCGTTTCTGACCTTCAAATCTCTCGCCAGGTCATCAACGGTCAACATAGTCATCCGATCTCCTCTTCTGTCTGTAACCTCTCATCACCGTGTCTCGAGAGGGAATGACAAGGCATCCCTTTCGCAACGCCCTCTCCAATCTTGCTTTTTTCAAGGCTCGGGCCAGGCACACATCTTCCGGACAGACGTAGCACCCTCTTCCGGCCAGTTTATATTTCAAATCAGATACCATCACTTGGCCGCTGGATACTTCCAGCCGGATGAGTTCTCTTGCAGGTCGTCTCGTCCGACACGCTATACACATTCTTATGGGTTCATGATTCCTTGTTTTAGTCAAGAGGCGCGTCCTTTGCAGCACTGCGTGAGCTGCCTGACTTCCGCGGCAGCGGGGGGCGCGGTTGGCCCTGGGCTGTAGCGATGATTCTATCTTCATTCATCAGAGTCCGCCTCTTCGTTTTGATCGACCTCATCCTCTTCGGACGCAGTCTCCTCTTCGTGGCCTTCGATATACTCTTGGGCCCCAGCGAGCAACTGAGCGCCCTTTTCCTCAGTGATTCCCATGAAACTGGTCAACTCGGCAAGAGACGCCTTGGCTATGTCCTCCGGATTGCGGTAGCCGTTGTCAAACAAAATGGTGGCCGTCTCTTCGTCCATTCCTTCTACGGAGAGCAGCCTCTCGAAGGATTCTCCTGTAATTTTCTCTTCTTTGGATTCGCTGCGGACGTCTATTTTCCAGCCTGTGAGTTTTGCCGCAAGCCGGACGTTTTGTCCTTTTTTCCCGATGGCCAGGGAAAGCTGATCGTCGGCCACAATGACTTCCATGGTATTCGTATCCTGGTCGATGATAACCTTGGATATTTCAGCCGGTTGGAGGGCGTTGCACACGAAATGGGCTGGATCATCGCTCCAAGGGATAATATCAATCTTTTCGCCCCGCAGCTCCTGAACCACTGCTTGGACGCGAGACCCCTTCATGCCCACGCATGCGCCTACGGGGTCAACATCGGCATCAGACGATCTAACCCCGATCTTGGCGCGCTGACCCGGCTCCCGGGCCGCACAAATTATGCGAACTATGCCCTCCGCTATCTCGGGAACTTCCTGCTCGAAAAGCTTAACGAGAAACATTGGATTTGCGCGTGACAATATAATCTGCGGGTCCTTCAGGGTGCGACGTACGTCTGTGATAATAGCTCGAATCCGATCTCCCTGACGGTATGTCTCCTTAGGGATCTGCTCGGAGTAAGGGAATATAGCCTCTGCACGACCTAGGTTCACTATGACGTTGCGCTTTTCAAATCTTTGTACAATGCCGGTTACAACGTCGCCTTTCCGGTCTTTATACTCTGAATAGATGTTTTCCCGTTCCGCATCCTTCACTTTCTGTATTATTACTTGCTTGGCCGTTTGGGCGGCTATTCTACCGAAGGTTTCGGTATCCATTTTAACGCCGAGCTGATCTCCTATCTCGGCTTCGGGGTCGAGTTCTTTCCTTGCAGACTCCAAATCGATCTCAGTCATGCCGTCCTCGACCTTCTCGACCACGTCTTTGAAGAGAAAGATCTCGACTTCGCCAGTTTCTTCACTAAACTGCGCTTCGAGCTCCACCTTGCTGCCGTACTTTTTTCTTGCCGCGGACACAAGAGCGGCCTCGAGAGCTTCAACAAGAGTTTCTCGTGCTATGCCCTTTTCCTTGGCCACCTGATCTATGGTTCGGTTTAAGTTTGCCATGGTATATCCCCTGATCTACTGGCTCGCCCTGCCCGATCTTGAAGCAAAGAGTTCTTCTTGCGAGAGGTTAAGCCTGGCCTTATCAATGTTTTCGAGTCCTATCTCAACAACCTCACCGTTTATTTCGATCAATACGTTGGATTCTGTCACCCCGCGTAAAGTGCCAGCAAAATTACGCCGGCCGTTGACCTTCGCGGACGTTTTTACTACCACAGGCGAGCCGGCGAAAAGCTGGAAATGCTTTTTGCGGCGGAGAACGCGATTGATGCCTGGCGATGACACTTCCAGGGTGTATGGGCGGTGGATAGGGTCCTCTATATCCAACAGGGCGCCGACCTGACGACTGACGAGTTCACAATCTTCCAGGGTCACCCCAGAGGGTCTGTCTATATACAGCCGCAGCATCCAGCGGCCTCCCTCGGGTCGGTATTCCACCTCAACCAGCTCGAGGCCTTCTGGTTCCACGATAGGATCGATCATTTTCCACAAGTGTTCAATAAAGTTCCTGTCCATCATACGGCCTTGCGTGCGTCCGCACATGGAGAGAGATTTCACGTCTCTAATAAAAAACCCGGGATGCGACCCGGGTGGTACATACCACTCATTGGAGCGGGCAACGGGGCTCGAACCCGCGACATCAAGCTTGGGAAGCTTGCACTCTACCAACTGAGCTATGCCCGCTTACCGCAAATGTATCAATCGCTTTTGGGCGTGTCAAGTGATTTCATTAAGTGATTCTGAGGGTTTTAATTCAAAGAGCCCGATCTCTTGAGAGGGGAAACCGTCCAGCCTAGGTCTTAAGATATGTTCTTGACATACAAAGCCTTTTCCGAGAAGGCGTCCCAAGAATCTGCTCACACAAAGGCGTTTTCGATCCGCTAATATCAAAGATCCATTAGCGGCTAAATGTGTCTGAATCGCCTGGATGAGCGCTCCGTGGGAGAAATAATCGTAGAGGATTTCTGATCCAACAATGAAGTCGAAAAGGCCGGTGTTCAAACCTTCTTCCCAATCAGAAATCAAGAATTGCCCCCTGCCTGGCGGGAGTCCATTCAATGAGGCGTTGTATCGAGCAAAATCTACAGCCGCTGGTGCAGAATCCATGAACGCCACATTGGCGCCGGCCAGTCCCGCTGCAATCCCTGTGAGGCCTAAACCGCACCCAACATCCAAGACGCGCTTTCCTGAGAGGCTATCCAAATCGAACACATGGCGTGCGAGCGCCACAGCGGAGGTTGTGGGCTGCCACCAATAAGAAAGCCTGGGACCGGCATCGTTCCATTCTCGGGGACCTGCCAGTTTTATGTTTCTATCACCCACTGCAACACATATTGTCATAAGCGCTGGAAAATTATGATCCATGGATTTGTTGTAGAATCCCTGTATTGGAAAAGGTGTTGTTTTTGTACTAGTTCTTGTATCCTGACGAAAACATGATGCCACGGTGTATATATCTCATGAAGTCCATAGACCTGCAAACTCCAGCAAAGATCAACCTCTACCTCGGAGTCCTTGGCAGGAGGCCAGACGGGTATCACTACATCGAAACCCTGTTCCAAACCATCGATCTTTTCGACGATGTTTTTATGAAGAAGACCATGAATGGCTTAGCGATACAAGCGCCGGGTCACCCGGAACTTGAAACGTCCGAGAATTTGGCCGTAGGGGCCCATACCTGGTTGGAAAAGCGTATAGGGCGGAGGCTACCGGTCACGATCTCCATCCGGAAAAGAATCCCCATTGCAGCCGGACTCGGAGGCGGCAGTTCAGACGCCGCAGCGGTTTTGATAGGTTTGCGAGCCTTGTACGATCTCGACCTGAGCGAGGATGAACTGGCAGAGGGAGCCGTAGCCGTAGGTGCGGACGCGCCTTTTTTCCTCAAGGGAGGCGCTGCCGTGGGCGAAGGGATAGGCGAAAGGCTTACGCCGGTTGAATTTCCTCGCGATTACAGTGTAGTTCTTGTCAATCCCGGCTTTCCTGTTTCCACTGCTCTGGTCTATCAGCTCTATTCCAGGGGCTTGACAGGCCGTTTTGCCGAAGGTAGATTATGGCAACTGCTGGCCAACCGTGCCGGCTTAGAAGACCTCCTCTATAATGATTTGCAGCCTGTGTGCGAAACCTTGCATCCAGAGATCGCACACATGCGTAGGAGTTTGGCGAGTGTAGGAATAAGGGAAAGTCTTATGTCCGGGAGCGGCCCGACAGTTTTTGGTGTTATTAGAGATACGCACACGCTGCCGCAGGCGGAATACCTGTCGTCGGTTCTCGGAAAACATACTTGGACCGTGTTGAGGGCGAGACCCATACCGTTTGGGGTGCAAGTGTGCTAATATTGTCGGAAAAGCGGGCGCAAGGTAAAAGCCCTAGCAGACGCAGTAAACGAGCGTGAGCAGAGAAAGCGAGCAAGACAGCAGGCAGTCGGACGGATCAAGAAATTATACTGGGGTGTCGTCAAGTGGCAAGACACGGGTCTTTGGAACCCGCATTCGGAGGTTCGAATCCTCCCACCCCAGCCAAAATACTTATCTAGTAAACCTGTGTGACCAAGCCGCTCAGGACAGAGACCGGCCTTAGACGGAGAAATCCGTCATCTTGGGATCAAAATGCCTTATCTTCATGGGAGCGATCTGGAGGACGTGTGCGTCACCAGACGCTAAGAAAAAGCGTATTCGGGGAGAATAAACAAATGCCTTCAAAAGAAAAGTCAGTGAGAGAGGCTCAAAAGGAATACTTTCTGAACAAAAGCGAAGAGCGTATTCGCAGCCTTAAGGAAAAGGGAGCGGATGATCTTATCATAAATAAGGATCCGCAAGTCAAGCGCTATAAAGCCAAAATTGAGCAAATAGACGCTGCACTTAACCGCATCGCTCAATTGCAGACCCAAACCGAGACGCTTCTGCAGCGGAAAGAACAGCGAAAAGCTGAGAAAGAGGCTGCAAGAGCCGCAGAAATAGCCGGAGGGATAAAGAAAAAGGACAAGAAGAAAGTGGAAGAGAAGACTCCGCCCGCGAAGGGCAAGAAGAAGGCGCCTGGGGCTGCTAAGGCCCCTGGACAGGGCAAGGCGCCTGCAAAGAAGAAATGATATCAGTTTTACATGAACCAACTTGACATAGCATCGTTTCTCAAGGAACTTATCCTGCTCGTGCCCGGCTTTCTCCTAGCCATAACCGTGCATGAATACGCCCACGGTTACATCGCCTACAGGCTCGGAGACCCAACGGCCAAACTGGCAGGCAGGCTCACCTTCAATCCAATCAGCCACCTCGATGTGTTCGGAACCATAGCTTTGATACTTGCGAGGATAGGGTGGGCAAAGCCTGTGCCTGTTAACCCTAGTAATCTCCGAAATCCCAAACAAGACATGCTGTGGATAAGTCTTGGCGGCCCTGCGGCTAACATGGCCGCGGCCGTCGTCCTTGCGGTAGTAGTACATCTCTTGGCGGCGATCTTTTCAGGCAGGCCCATCGGCCAGTTAGGCGTCTTCATCCTTCGACCGCTTTTCCCGATACTCATTGCGGCGATCCAAATGAACATCGTACTGGCACTGTTTAATCTTATCCCGGTACCGCCCCTTGACGGTTTTGGGGTGCTACAGGGACTGCTGCCGATTCGCCAAGCATACGCACTCGAACAATTGCAGCTTTACGGAGTCTTCATTCTCCTGTTGCTGCTGCTAACTGGCGCGGTGGGATACATTATTTATCCTCCTCTACGTTTTATTCAGGGGTTATTACTCTCAGGTCTAGGGTAGTATCGTGTCATACGAAGTCAGACTGGATTTCTTTGAGGGACCGCTTGATCTCCTGTTACACCTCATTCAGAAAAATCAAGTCAGCGTTACTGACATTCCTATTGCACTAATCACCCGGCAATACCTAGACACCATCGAAGAAATGGAAGGTTTGAACCTGGACGTGGCTGGCGAATATCTCGTCATGGCAGCCTACTTGGTCCACATAAAGTCGCAGATGCTTTTGCCTGTCCATCAATTGGAAGAAGAGGATCACGAGGCGGCTGACCCGAGAAGTGAACTTGTCGCGCACCTCTTAGAATACAAGCGCTACAAAGAGATTGCCAGGGCATTGGACGCCATGTCCATACTCGACAGGGAGGTTTTTACACGTCCCCTGGATGAAGATCAGCCTGCTGATATGCGCGCGACTCAACCAATCAGCGCCAACATTCATGAATTATTGGATGCGCTCCGCTCGGTATTGAGCCGTAATCAGCCTCTAGCAGGTCTAAGAGTAGTTAAAGATGAAATCCTAGTCGAAGATAAGACCCGAGATATACTATCGCGTCTGAGACCTGGCCGATGGCTGACTTTGGTTTCCCTCCTCGACAATGACTTTCGTCGCCCTAACATCGTCGTCACCCTGGTTGCTTTGCTGGACATCGTTAAGAGAGGGGCAGCCAGGCTCTACCAGGACCAGCCTTTTGGAACCATACTAGTTTACGCGGCGGAACAATCGTATCAGAGCCACGACGAAAGATATTCGTATTCTCAATAACTCTAAAGAAAACGACTATATCCCGACCCGGATCCGATAAGTAATTTTCACTTCGCCGTTTTTGGGTACCTGAACGTCGAATCGGATTGTGTGGGCATCGAGCTTGCTAAACGGGTGGCTCTTTTCGAGTATCTCCCACTGAGAGTAGAGAGGCTCGATAACGCCCACCGACACTTCCTGATCTTTGTGATTTCTAATGACTATTTCCCAGCGAGATTCAAAAGATCTGGTTGTCAACTGCTTGAAGTCTGTTTGGGTTCTTTTAGCCACCACATCAAAGGCGTTGCCGGTCTTTAGCCTCACATTTTCATCGCGTGGAGTGTGCTTTACCTTGTCTTCGCCTATAAATTGAAGACTTCCTTTATCATCAACTTTGTAAAGTCGCATTATACCCTCAGGCAAAGGCATCCCCAGTTTGTTTTCCTGGGAGTTCTTGAACTTTACATAGATGGCAACAGGTTGCCGAGGAACCTCTTCACGATACAATCTCGAGTAGTGGGTCTGGATACCGTACACCAAGAATTCCTTTTGTATCTTGGCTCCATAAACATCCAGTAGGCGAATCTGCTTGGTCTGTTTATCCTTGATTGTTGAAGGCGTCTGCAGATCGTATAGGTGATATTCAAAAAAAGGCTTTTCTTCAAATTGCGGGGCAGTAGCTTGTAGAGCAGACGTGCGGGCTTCCTTGAATTTAGTTCGTCTTGCTTGATCTTCCACCCGATGGACTTCGCCGGCGACCAGTTTCAGCTTTGCTTCTTTGTACGTGGCGCCGCTGTTATTTTCCAATGAAACCCAGCCGGAGAGGTCTGCGCTGCGGTCGTCTTTGTCGAGAACGAGCACATAGTCAGCTCTCCAAGAAATGTTCTCTGTGAGGTAAGAAACCTCTATTTGGTGGGGCGGAGTCCCTTTGTTGTCGAAGAGCCACATGAGGGTGGGTTTAGCGATGAGGTTTTCAGGCAGCTTGGGGAGGACTTGGTTCCCTGGGTGGCCAAGATAAATCTCGTCATTAATACGATACACAGGCCCTTCGTTGTTGCTCAAGAGCTCGGCATCCACAGTCTGTTTTCTATCTTGGTACTGGTTCCAATCCACTATCTTGATGCGTTTGCCTATGTACTTGTCGAGAAGGCGAGCTGCGCTGATGAGATCGTACTCATAATTCTGCTCCAGCACATGAAATCTATCCGGCTGGTTAACCGATTTGACAAGCACCGTTGTGGGTTTTATATGGGCCGCGACCTCGGTGAACCTCAATTCCCCCTGCCCGCTGGGCAGATCGATCTTGCGCAGCTCTTTTACCAATGCCACGTTGCCGTTGTAAACGGTAACTTGGACGGCAGCCTGTTGTTCGGCGCCGCTCGTGACCACCCCTTGGGCAAATGCTGAGCAGCCGATACCCACTCCTACGATTATGAAAAGCATCAATAAGGATCTCATTGCTCCGTCTCCTTTAGTTTAGCGAAGTTGTTTAACGCAGGCGGCCGCTTCGGGCACAGACACCTTTCTATTATGCTTGCGGCTACTTGGAGAGATGCTAGTCATGATTGATTCCAGGTGAAACTCACCATAGTATATAGCAATTCACGAAACTTCTGTGACGGATCTTATAGTAAAGCCATTTTGAAGGTATGCGCTAATTTCATGTACGACCCCATTTGTCATTCCCGTGAATACGGGAATCGAGGAATATTGGATGACCGAACACGTCGGGCATCAAAAGGCATGATCTGAATCCCTAATACAATAAAACGCCACCGTATTCGAGGTCACTTCAACAGCCATGACAGTCCAAGGAAACAGTTTTCGATCCGATAAAAGTGTAGAGAAACGCTATAAAGTGAAATTTCTCTGAGAGGTCTCGTTTTCTTGGGAACATACTGATTAGAATGTGCATGATGAAAAGTTGTTCCGACCCGCTTCTGGCCGCCCAGCTCGGAGGTCTCAATGAACTTATTATTACTTCGTGTCGTCTTTGCGATCATTTCTATTTTAATTGCATTTGCTTACGGCTGGGGTCAGGAGACCTCGGACGCCCTTCGGATCTACAACGAAGCTTGCGCCATTCAAGCGCAAGCTCAATCCAAGGCAGACGCGCAAAAAGCGGCCCAATTGTTCGAACAGGCTCTTAATTTGTATGGCAAACCTCGGGACAGCAAGGGACAGGCCCAGTGTTTGAACAAGATAGGTGAGATATATGACGACTGGGGAGATTACGAGCGGGCGCTAACCTATTACAAGCAGTCGTTGGGCCTGTGGCAAAAGATAGGAGATCATCAAGGCGAGGGGTTGGCGTTGAATAACATTGGTTTGATTTATTATTACAAAGGGGATTACGCAAAGGCACTTGAGTACTGGGAGAAATGCCTCGACATGCGCAGGAAGATCGGCCATGCAGCGGGAGAGGCCGTTACCCTCAACAACATCGCTGGCGCATACCAACAGGTCGCTAGATATCCAGAGGCTCTGGCTCAGTATCAAGAGGCTCTGAAGATTCAGAGGAGACTCAAGAACGAAAAGGGAGAAGCCATAACCCTGAACAACGTTGGAGAAGTGTATCGGACCGTAGGGGACTATCCACGGGCATTGGAGAATTACAATGCGTCCCTACAGATAAAGCGCAGATTGGGAGACGTCGCGGGCGAGGCCACGACCTTGAATAACATCGGCCTGGCTCATGACGCTAGGGGCGAATACAAGGAGGCATTGGAAAACTACGAGAAAGCTCTGCCCATCTTTGAGAAAATTGGTGACATAAGAGGAGAAAGTGCGGCTCTAAACAACATCGGATCGACTTACCAGGGATTGGGGCAATATACCAATGCGCTTCAATACTACAAAAAAGGCCTCGCCGTAGCCAGGAAGCTAGGCGATACAAATGGCGAAGGCATTTCACTGAACAACATAGCGTCAGTTTATGACTCAATGGGACAGTATCAGGATGCCTTTGCCTTTTATGAAAAATGTCTGCACATCAAGCAAAAAATTGGAGACGTTAAAGGCCAGGCCGTTGTTCTTAACAACCTGGGCCGCGTCTGCGACGCCAGAAGCGATTATAAAGCGGCTCTCAATTATTATTCTAGTGCCTTTGCTATCCAGGAGCGGATCGGCGATGAGCAAGGCCGGGGAGTAACTCTGAATAATATTGGTTCCGTGTATAAGGCTTGGTGCCAGTATCCCAAGGCTCTAGAGGCCTACCAGCAATCTCTCTCCATCAGCAAGAGGATCGGAGACGCCAAACAGGAGGCCATGACCCTTAACAACATCGCTGCTGTCTATGACGACTGGTGGCAATACCAAAAGGCCATGGATCATTACGAGCAATCGCTGGAGATTAAGCGACGCATTGGCGACTTTGCCGGAGAGGCTGCCACACTTAACAATATTGGTGAGATCAACCGCTCTTGGGGCTACTATTCCAAGGCCCTGGATTGCTATGAAAAAGCGCTGGCTATGCACAGGCAAACAGGCGACCGCTCTGGCGAAGCGATAGCCCTCAACAACGTTGGACTCTTGTACGCAGCGTGGGGCAAGTATCCACAGGCCCTGGACTATTATGAGAAATGCTTGATAATTGTCGAAACTCTTGGGGAAAAGGCAGTACAGGGCAAGACACACAACAATATTGGGATGGTGTACCAAGCTTGGGGTCAGTACTCTAAGGCACTCGAGCACTTCCAAAACGCGCTAGCAATCAAAGAATCAGTAGGCGATGTGCAGGGCGTTGGGGTTGTCTTGCACAACATGGCCCACGTTAATATGGCCATGGAGAATTATGAAAATGCCTTAGCAAACTTGGACCAGACCCTGACTATTTACAGAGATCTTCTAATCCCCACCGAAGGCGTAAAAGCCTCAATAGGTGAAGCTTATCTCGACATGGGCAACGTTGCCAAGGCCGAGGCATATCTTCGAGAAGCTGGATCGGATTCCTCATTGGGGTTGGTTGCACTACTGGAGTCAGACTTCAAGACGGCTCAAAGACATTATCAAAGCCTTCTTGATCGTGCGGGAACGAACCGCAATGCGGTTGACTTGTTCACGGCGTACACCGGGCTTGGTACAGCATACGAAGCGCTTCAGGATTATGCCAAGGCTGAAGAATGCTACCGCAAAGCAGCAGGGCAAGTCGAAGAGATGCGGTCAGCCACTGAACCTTCAGAGAGACAAAACTTCTTTAGCGTAAAGATAAACGGCTTTCGCCGGACTGATGCATTCGATGGCCTTGCAAGGGTCCTGGCTAAGATGGGCCGATTCCTCGAGGCTTTGAAACAATCGGAATACACTAAGGCCCGTCTCTTTAGCGAGGCAATGTCCCGCAAGACGGGGGTCGGCCCCGCTTCCATCGGCAAGAAGGCTTTAGACAAAGAGTCTCGAATCGTTTACCGGATGTCAGCCCTGGCCAAGAAACTCCAGCAGGCTGTTGAAAAAGGTGATGCCGCTACCGTTGCCTCTCTTGACCGGCAGCTCGACGAAGAGAAGTCAAGGATGGCCGACCATATCAGGATACTTAGAGAGGAATACCCCCTCTATGCAGCAACAAAATATCCTCTGCCCATGGAATTGTCCAATGCTGCAATAAGAGACCATGAGTGGATCGTTGAATACCACTCAACGGAGAAAGGGCTGATCATCTATCTAGTCAAAGGCAGAACGCTGGTGAAAGGAATTTTCAAACCGATTCCTGCCAAAGAGATAGAGCGTCTTGTTCGCCTCGTCAGGACGCCCGTGGAGATCATGCCGGGAAGGGGTTCGATTGAGGAAAAGCTCAAGTCGTTCGATTTGGCTGCTTGCGGGCGTTTGTCAGAAGTGCTTCTGGCAGAGGCGCTGCAAGAGATACCAAGGGGGGCGCCTTTGGTTGTAGTGCCGGATAGATGCCTGGGAGTTCTCCCTTTTGAGATGCTGGTCCTGAATGATGGAGGCACCATAAGTAGAGGAGGACAGTCGTTCGCCGTTATTGGGGCGGATTTTTTAACCGCACGACATCCTCTGTCGTACTATCAGTCCATCACAGCACTCACTTTAGCCAGGACTTTGAGACCGAAGGGAGAATCCCACGACAGAGTGCTGGTGGTGGCTGATCCGGTCTTCGAGATGAAAGACTTGCGGGCTCAGGAAGCGGCAGGAACGGCGAGGCTTGCCGGTATCGAGGCCCAACTCTATCGGGATCTTATGGCAGCCGTAGAAGACGGCAAAGTGGGAGGAGTCAGATTTAGTAGGTTGCCGTTAACTGGCCTATTGGCGATGGATCTCTCCAAGACCTTTCAAGGACACTGTACCACATATACCGGGCTAAATGCTAATAAGGAGGCATTTCTCACCAACGTGAGCCCTCAACTAAGGGCCTACGGCAAGATCGTCTTTGCGACTCACGGATACGCAGGACCCGCTCTCCCCGGCATCCAGGAACCGGTGCTGCTGTTGAGTCTGGTCCCACCCGGCACGGACGGGTACTTGCGTCTTTCTGAGGTCATGGGTCTTGAGATGAATGCCGACATTGTGGCCCTCACTGCATGCCAGACAGGTTTGGGAAAGGAAGTCTTTGGGGAGGGAGTCATGGGAATGGGGCGGGCCTTCCAATTCGCGGGGGCTTGCTCGGTTCTTGTCAGCCTCTGGTCGGTTGCGGAACAGGCCTCTGTAATGCTGGTGGAGGAGTTTTTCCGTCAGTTAAAGGACGGCAAGGGTAAGCTCGAGGCCCTTGGGGAGGCTCGCAATCATATTCGGAAGCAAGGGTATGACCACCCCTTTTTCTGGGCGGCGTTTGTTTTGGCGGGCGAGCCCTAATAGGAAGGCTCTGGTTCACTAGCCTGTCTTTTTCTTGCCTGAGAATCTACAGTATCTTCATCTTGCATTATGGCCTTTCATAGCGGTTCGTCTATTCTCATGTCGGCTTTGCTGGAGCCATTCTCTAAGCTATAGCGATTGTCTAAACTTCTGTTGGAATAAAAGAGTGTCTTTGCGGCATCTTCCGTAGCCGTTCAGGTCACATCGAAGATATCGGTGCTTTACGGGATTAGCTCTTCAGGCCATCGCTTGTGATTCCTGACATGGTAGGGCATTCAGTGTTCCTGGCTTCCCGTTTGGCGTTAATTACATATGCGCTCATACGCGCAATTCTCGATTACCTTTTGAGCATTGCTATAAACGCAAATTAGACAGGGGCCTCTCTTCGCAATTGCTGTTAAGGGATCGGTATTCAATCTAAATTATTGAGCGCATTTTTTGTCAGTTCTTGGTCTTGTTAGCGAATAGTATGTATTGAGTGGCATAAACAATTGTTTGATTGCAGAATGCCACGCAATGAGAGCGTTGTGAATCGCGATTGCCACGTCGGAAACGGCTTCTAGCAATGACAATATGCCAGTTTGCGTCATCTCGTCGTAGAGGAATCAATCTCGTCACAAGTTTTGGCAAAAAGAATAATCAATCCGGGCAGTCTAAATCGTGGGTGACCGGGACCGAAAAGGAAACTTGCGCCCGTGCAGAGGGCATTAGACTAAGCCGCCGAGATGGCTATGCCTTGCTCGGACTTAAGGAATGGAGGTGAACACCGATGGGCAGACTCATAGAAACTGTAAAGAAAATAATGGTCGAGGAAGGCATGTCATTTACTGTGCCGGAGTCTTATCCTCAGATTGTCACCTCTTATATCCGGTTTCTCGGAAATAGATATTATCTTATATTCCGAGAATACGAGGACATCGAGGTGCTGCAAATGCAAATTGTATCCCCTATGCCTGCTGTACCTCCGGAGAGCAGGTTGGCTGTATCTCTGTTCCTGACACGGTTAAATATGAGGTTTAAGCTGGGCTTCTTGGGCCTGGACATGGAGGATGGGGAGGTCATTTTCAGGATGGGGGTAGATCTCGAAGGGATGCAGCTGCTCGAAAAAAATGTCATGAATATGGTTCGTTGCGGTGTCCAGACTATAGATAATTATTTCCCGGGCATCATGAGCATTTGCTACGGGGGCAAGACTGACCTCGAGGCGCTCAAGGAACTCGACGAGAATCGAGTAGGTGTTGAACTCCAGCTTGCGGTGAACTCAACCGACGCTGCGCCGCAAGAACACGAAGGTAATCGATGAACACATCAAGACCCACAGCTCGGCCGGGATCTTGCAAACAGTAGAGGAACCCTGTCGAACATAACAATGAGGCCTGTTCTCCTTCGAGGACGGGCCTCTCCCACCAGGGAACACCCAATCAGCATGTGCTATTTTTTTTTTGACAACAGCGCCAAGGATATTTCTTGACCAGCACGGTTGATTGGTATAATGACAAGCAAGGGGAAAAGAAGCAAGCTTATCGCACGTACTAACGGACGTACGTGACTTCAAATTCAAATTTCTGAAGACGCTCACAACCAAAGCGACTTGCCTGCCGTGTTAAAGGAGGCCCTATGAATGGTGAAGGTCTCTCTCCCGTCTCCAGGCGGAAAATAAGACACCTTGGGTCATTGGTCCAAATTCTACTGGCCTGTATCCTCATAACCTCGTTGGGTGGGTCGGGCCTTTTCGCACAGGAGCGGAAAGGAGTGACGGACTACACTGTCACTAAACAGAGTGCCAAATCAGACCTGGCAACTGGGGACCTGTATGCAGTTGTCATCGGCGTTTCCAAGTATGCCAACCCTAAGATATCTGCCCTTAATTACGCCGACAAAGACGCAAGCGATTTCGCTCAATTCCTCAAGAGCCAAGAAAGGCTTTTCCGACGGTTGCATGTAACGCTCCTCCTAAACGAGCGTGCGACTAGTGCTCAGGTGAAGAAGGAACTTGTGTATGGGTTGAAAAGAGCCGGCAAAGACGACACAGTTGTACTGTTCCTTAGCGGCCACGGAGCTGACGATCCTCTAAATCCAGGAGAATTCTTCTTCATCACCCATGATGGAGATCCAGACTGCCTAGAGGCCACCGGCGTGAACCTTACGGAAATGAAATTCATGAAGCGGCTCGACACCAAGAGGGCTGTGCTCATAGCAGACACGTGCCATGCGGGCGGCTTCTCCATGCATGGCGTTAAGGGCGTCGAGGCGTCATTCCGTAGGCTCATGAATCAGTTTAGGGAATCAGAAGGTAAGGTAATCTTGACCTCGTGCAGGCCGGATGAGTTGTCTATGGAAAAACGTGGGCTGGCTAACAGTGTGTTTACGCACTACCTCCTTCAAGCTTTGCGAGGAAACGCAGACTCCAATGGTGACGGTATTGTATCGCTCCAAGAGGTCTATGGGTATGTTTACGAAAAGGCCAAAGACGAGACGGGCGGAGCGCAACATCCACAGTTGGATGGCCGTATGATAGGGCTTTTTCCTCTTTCTCTGGCTAAGCCTCTCATCGGTACAGCCAGCCCACCGTCTATTCAGGCTCCCTCCCAAAGCGAGTCCATGCACCGGAACGAGCTATCTGCGCTTATGGAAAGCGCTGAGAAAGGGGACATAGAGGCCCAGTTCTTGTTGGGCATGATATATCAGAAAGGACGACTCGGGTTGCCTCGCAATAAAATCGAAGCGCTTAGGTGGCTCGAGAAGGCATCCCGGGGCGGCCATACAGAAGCCAGAGCCATACTCGCAAACATTCAAGGATCGGGATCAACCCCGGTGACTACTGTCCCATACACATCTCCTGCCGTAACTCCTGTGCCCGCATCGCCAAGTTCAGCGGACAGCTATGTTAAGAATCTGTGGCGCCGCGCAAATCAAGGAGAGCGGCAGGCCCAATACACCCTCGCGTACAAACTCGAGCATGGCCAGGGTGTACAACGCAACAGGGAAGAAGCTATTAGGTGGTATAAGCTGGCTGCGTCACATGGAGATAGGGAGGCCTCAGAGGCATTAAGAAGACTGGAAGGTAAGCCCTCTGCCGCTACTGTTGCATACACATCTCCTGCCGTAACTCCTGTGCCCGCATCGCTAAATTCAGCGGACAGCTATATTAAGAATCTGTGGCGCCGCGCAAATCAAGGAGAGCGGCAGGCCCAATACACCCTCGCGTACAAA
>Ga0172369_10002932_pt1 | contig 22876 bp, 22 predicted proteins | sample LakKiv25m_FD_114539 | JGI IMG/M metagenome (GOLD analysis project Ga0172369, IMG submission 114539) | Freshwater microbial communities from Kabuno Bay, South-Kivu, Congo - kab_022012_11.25m | ecosystem: Environmental > Aquatic > Freshwater > Lake | place: Democratic Republic of the Congo...
TCATGTGGATTAATAAAAAAATACGCTATCGCGGATTATATCGCTTTAAATTTTGATGAAAGAGTTTTTGGATTTCCGTTAAGATTTACCGGTGTCGAAAATTTAATTGCTGTGTACGGTACTGCGCTGCAAGGCTACTGTGACTTTTCCGGCTATACCGATATGGCACTTGGTGTCGGATTGCTTCTCGGTTATAAACTTATGGATAACTTCAACAGGCCATTTAAAGCGAATAGTGTTGCTGATTATTGGAGAAGGTGGCATCTTTCGTTGTCAACTTGGTTGCTCGATTATCTTTTCAAACCGCTCCAAATTTCTTTCCGCTCAATGAGAAAGTGGGGAACAGCATTAGCTATTTTTGTTACATTTTTTGCGGTTGGATTATGGCATGGTCCAAATTGGACTTTCATCTTTTTCGGAATTTTGCATAGCTTCTATCTTATTTTTGGAATGTTCACCCAAGACTTGCGAAAGAAAATTACAGATAAACTTCATTTAACGGGAACTCGACTGCATAAATTCATCCAATGGATTTTTACATTTCATCTTTTGGTATTTACAGCAATTCTCTTCCGTTCTCCGTCAATGGAATACACACTTGATATGTTTCATCAAATATTTACCTTCTTTCATCCCGAAGTTTTCCCGCAATTCGTACAGGCGTATACTACCATTTTTGTTTTGATTGTATTTGGATATGCTGTACACTTTTTGCCAAAGTCAATTGAAGAAAAAACAGAAAAGCTTATTATCAAAATGCCGGTGGTATTACAAGCCGTTTTATTTGCCGGAGTAATTTGGTTTGTGGTACAATTTAAATCAGCGGCAATGATGCCGTTTATTTACTTTAAGTTTTAGTGATTTTTTTTAGAGGAGTTTTTCCATAAGATACTTGCCTCGGGCGGGGAGGTAAGTAAGAACAGATTCATCAGCCACGGTTTTTTCAGAGACCAATTCAAAACCGAGTTTATTGTACGCTTTGAATGCTGACTCGTTTGCGATTGTAGGACGGAGCTGAGCTTTTGTTATATTGGGGAAAAGCTTTTTGTGATTGGTAATATGTTCGTTGATAAGCTTCCCAACAATCCCTTTTCCCCGGAACTCATTTTTAACATAAGCATTAACAATTTGGAGTGTCCAAGCTTCTCTTTCAATATTAATTTTTTGCAATGTGGAGAAATAATTCTTTGCAAGCCGCATATTATCGTGAGGGATAAATCCGAGTAAAATATCACCTTTAAGAACTGCGCTTGAATAACCGCTTGCCCCCTCAACCCAACCTCCGCATGGCACCGGCAACTACTCCGTTTACCTCGGCAATCAGATATTCGGAGTAACACAAATCTTGTCCGGTTATATCTTCGGATAAAATATTCCGCAAAATATCAAGTAATTCAGATTCACTTAACGAGAAAATATTACAATAACTAATCTTGTCAGTGAGACTTTTTTCTGCTTCAATTATTGTCTCAATGATAAAATCAATATCCGCTCTATTTGCACGTCGTATTTTTACTTCCTCTTCCATTGAGGGGGTCACTCGTGTTTTGTGGTACAAATTTAACGAAAGATATTCAGAAAAGAGAAGTATTGAAAAAACTTTTTTTATCTGTTACAAATAATTAAATTCTATACAAAACTTATAGATTTTAGATTATGTTTTGATGAGCTCCTATGGATGTACATGAATTTATTGAAAAGATTGAAACGAATATAGACGGTATCACTCCCGGATCACTTACCCCAGAGACAGTTTTCAGAGATTTAGAACAGTGGGATTCATTAGCTGATTTAATGCTTCTCGCCATGGTTGATTCTGATTATGATGTGGCAATTTCCGGTGCGGAATTGCGTTCGTTCAATACACTTAACGATATCATTAATTTTATTATTTCGAAAAAACAGTAGTGTTTTAGAAGAATGAAAGTCACTCTCAAAGACGTTAAAGTTTCAGGAGTTTGTGCCGCAATTCCGAAGCAAGAATTTGACTTACTTCAACTCGGCGAACGTTACGGGGAATTGGAAGTAAAAAAAATAATTGCGAGCACCGGAGTTTCCAAGATTCGCGTTGCGCCGGAAAATATTTGCACTTCTGATCTCTGCGAACATGCCGCAACTTCACTCTTTGCACGAATAAATATTGAACCAAGTTTGATAGATGGAATCGTTTTTGTATCGCAAACGTTTGATCATATAATGCCTGCAACCAGCGTCGTTTTGCAACATCGCCTTTTGCTTCCGAAGAATTGTGTTGCTTTTGATATTCGCTATGGCTGTTCAGGGTATATATATGGACTTTATCAGGCAGCACTCCTTGTATCTTCCGGAAGTTGTCAAAGAGTGCTGGTTTGTGTTGGTGATGTTTCAACTCATTTGATCCACCCTGACGACAGAGCCTTACGCATGGTTATGGGTGACGGAGGGAGTGCAACGATCGTTGAGCGAGGCGATGGAGAATTTTCATTTAATATTAACTCTGACGGTGGTGGTGCACGGCATTTGATTGTTCCCGCCGGAGGATGCAGGGTTCCTTCTTCCGAAACAACAAGAACAGCTACTGAGCGCGAAGGAGGAAATAGTAGATCTGATGAAAATATGTTTATGGATGGCATGGAGATTATGAATTTCTGTCTTCGTGAAGTTCCTCCTTGTATTAACGAACTTCTTGATTTTGTTCATTGGCAAAAAGATGATGTTGGTCTCTTCGGACTTCATCAAGCGAATAAATTTATTGTTGACTACCTTCAAAAGAAATTGAAAGTCCCGAAAGAAAAAGTTCCTGTGGCTTTGCAGCTGACAGGGAATACCGGTCCCGCTTCAATACCCTTAATGCTTGCTCATGAATATAAACGCCTCCAAGAAGAAAATCGTTTTGAAAAGTCTCTCCTTTGTGCTTATGGCGTTGGACTTTCTTGGGGAGCTGTTGCTCTGAACCTTTCCGAAACAATAATCATGGACCCGGTTGAATTATGAATTCGGCGAATGAATTTTTAAATAAACGATATATTGTCACCGGTGCAACCTCGGGAATAGGGCGAAAAATTGTTGTGGATCTTATTGAAAATGGAGCTACGGTTCTCGCTATCGGAAGAAGAGCCGAAAAGTTAAATGAACTTAAGTCTTTAAATTCCGGGAAAATTGTAGCAGCAGAACTTGATGTAACGGATTTTGTAAAACTTAAAGAAACGATTGACGGCTTTACACAAGATGGAAAAGTTGACGGCTGTGTACATTCTGCCGGAATGAACAAATTTACTCCTTTACGAATTTTTAATTGGGGTGTCTTTGAAAAAATGATGAAAGTAAATTTAGCAGCCGGCATTGAGCTGACGAAGTTAGTATCATCCAAAAAAGTTTCAAACGATACTTGTTCCATAGTGATGATCGCTTCGGTCGCCGGAATGAAAGGGGAGGTTGGCTTTACTGCGTACTCGGCAACAAAAGGAGCGTTAATTGCAGCCGTCAAAAGTATGGCGATGGAATTAGCTTCATCGAATGTGCGCGTTAATGCAATTTCGCCGGGTGTTGTTGATACTGACTTAACGAAAACTATCTCAAATTTTTATCCTCATGGAATGGAAGCGGTAAACCAAAAACATCCTCTCGGAATCGGAAACGTTGAAGATGTTTCTGCTCTTGCATTATTTCTACTAAGTCAAAAAAGTAAGTGGATCACCGGAGCAAATTATGTAATTGACGGTGGATACTCGGAAGCATAAAGAAAATGAAAAACGAAATTATTGAGCTACTTCTTTCAGTTTGTGCTGAAGTTAATCAACTTCTAAAACATAAGATTGAGTTGAACAAAGGTGCCGAAGCAGAGCTTTACGGTAAAGCCGGAGTTTTAGACTCAATGGGATTGGTGAACTTGATTGTCACTGCTGAAACTGCTATAGAGACTAAGTACGGAGTGAGTTTGATGTTAACTGAAGGAACAGCGCTACCGGTGGAGCATTCACCGTTTAGAACAATAGAAACACTTGCGGATTACATTGTTGAATTATTAAAAAAGTAAGTAAAGAGATGCAGCACATCTTTTTTAGATCGAAACTTCCCAAACAATATAAACCGGAAATCGAACAGATTTTCTATTTTAATCCACACCAACGAAAACATCTTCCCAAAATAGATGAAGCGGTAGAAGTCCTTGGTATACCGCATCTAATATCAAAAGGCAATTTCCTCCACTTCACATTCGACCATATTTCATCGCACCAAGTATTGTACGCGTTTGATGACGAAAGCGAGAATGCACATCTGCTTGGGGTGGTAATGTTTTACAGGGACGCCCCAACTGATATTAAAATAATGCATATCGCTATAGATGAAAACTGTTCGAGCTTTGGTGAATTTAAAGAGGAAACAATTGCGGCTCGACTAGTGGATGAAGTAAAAAAAATCTCTCTCGCACTTAAAAATATTGATACGCTAACCCTTCCGTACAGTAACTTCAAATTAAAACTTCGACCGAATCTCATTTTGTACTAATCGTACTATGCCAAACAAATCAAATCATCAGGGTCTTTTTATTTCGACATTTAACGTGCAGAATTTAACTGACTATTTGTTGAACGATGCAACCTTACCGAGTATTACTCCGATTACCACTCCTTATGGTCAAGTTATTCATCAGCTATTGACGTCGTCAAATGAACAGAAATTATTTAGCTTTATCTGGACCCTTCCGCAAGCGATTAGTGAAACCTTTGCTAAACTTCTTCAAGGTGAAGAGGTTGAATTTCAGAAAATTATGGAAGAGGTTATAGAATTTTCTCACCTCGTAGTGAAGCACGCTGAATCGGTTCCTTACACATTTGTGGCTTCGTGGATTTTACCCGGCACCTATCGCGGACTTGGATTTAACGATTTAAAATACAACACGGGAATTGCAAATTGTCTTTTGCAGATGAATCTGGAATTGTCCCGTCAATTTGCTTCGAGTAACAATATTTACCTCCTAGACGCGCAAAAATGGATAGAAAAAAGCGAAGGAGAAGCATTCAATCCGAAACTTTGGTACATGAGTAAAACTCCGTTTTCACAAAATGTTTTCAAAGCAGCAGCGGCAGAATTAAAGTCTGCTCTCATGTCTTTATCGGGTGGTACCAGAAAAATTATTTTCCTTGATTTGGATGACACTCTTTGGGGTGGAATAGTCGGAGACATTGGATGGGTAAATCTTCAATTGGGTGGGCATCATTTTGCAGGGGAGGCATTCGTTGATTTTCAGAAGAATCTAAAAACTCTTAAAAACCGAGGGATTCTTTTAGCGATAGCAAGCAAAAACGATGAGGAAACTGCTCTTGGCGCAATTGAAAAAAATCCGGAGATGATTTTAACGAGAAACGATTTTGTTGATTGGGAAATTAATTGGAGTGATAAATCGGAAAATATTGCGAAGATGCTGCAGCGGATAAATCTTGGCTCGCAATCGGCTGTGTTTATTGATGATAATCCTGTTGAGCGTGCACGAGTAAAAGAAGCGTTTCCAGAAATGTTAGTCCCGGATTGGCCTAAAGATTCGATGAATTACTCAAAGGCGCTCCATCATCTAACTTGTTTTGATACTCCCTTTGTAACTGCGGAGGACATGCAAAGAACACAACTTTATAAAGCGGAAAACAAGAGGAATGAATCGAGAAGTTCGATTCAATCAATAGACGACTGGATCTCGTCCTTGAAAACCGTTGTAACGATTGAACCTTTGACCAAAGAAAATTTGCAGAGATCAGTTCAGCTCTTGAATAAAACAAATCAGATGAATTTAACAACGAGGAGATTAAGTGATGCTGAACTGGAGCAATGGGCAAGAGAACAAAACCATAGCTTATGGACCTTCCGAGTAGCTGATAAATTCGGTGATTCGGGATTGACCGGCATTCTTAGCTTGCAATATGATGCTGCAAAAGCTGTTATTATAGATTTTCTCCTAAGCTGCAGAGTAATGGGGCGTAAAGTTGAAGAGTTGATGCTCTCACACGCCGTAAAATTTTGTAAGTCCAAGGCAATTAAATTGTTGGAAGCGCAGTTCATCGAAACACCAAAAAATAAACCTTGCAGGGAGTTTTTTCAAACCAAATCCGGTTTCTTTTTTGATGAAAATCGAAATTTATTCACGTGGAATTGTAATGAGTTGTACCCCAAAATCAATCAAATTGAGATTCAAGAGAAGATGAGTGATGAATAGTAGTTTACCGGAATTCAATTTTTTTGGAAATAATGCTGAATTAGATCACGTTGGCATTGCCGTTAGATCGATTGAATCGTTTTCTTCAACATTAGAAAAAGTTCGCGATCCGGTTCAAAAGGTTAATGTCGCTTTTTTTTCACTGCACGGTACGCGGGTAGAATTGATTGAACCGGACGGAGAAAGCTCACCCGTTAACGGGATATTGGAGAAAGGGCAGAGTCTCTATCACCTTTGTTACAAGGTTGATAATATTGATAACGCACTAGCTGCTGCAAAGCAGAACGGATTTCATCAAATAGCAAAACCGGTTGAAGCCATTGCATTTGAGAACCGAAAAATTGTTTGGCTGTTTAGTAAACTGTTTGGATTGATAGAATTGGTTGAAGGGGAATTATCGGAGTGAAACTTCATCCATTTTTGTTTTGCTCATTTCTATTAAAACTTTTTCGTTATACGGAAAGATTTTTTTAATCTCATCACTCTCCGAGACTTTCGATTCAATGAGTTCGAAGCCTAATTTTAACGATGCGTTTAACGATTTATAGTTATCTTTAAAACAGATGCCCTGAACTTTTGCGATTGATTTATCTTGTAAGTAATATCTTTTCACGCTTTCGGTCATTAATTTTGTGTACACACCCTGTCTTCTAAAATTCTCCAATACATAACCGTATTCAAACTGAATTGCCCCTTCTTCTCTTCTAAAGCTTAATTCTTTTGTGATTTTAAACTTTTCTAAAATTGCTGGAATTTTTGATTTATCTATGTAGTGCAATAAAATATTGCTGTAAAGAAGATAGCTGGAGACGCCTACCGCACCTTCCACCCAAGAACCAAGCGCTCCAATCGATTTACCATGCAACTCGGCAATTAAAAAGCCGGAAAGACTGAATTCTTGTCCTTCGATATTCTCATCGAGAATATTGGATAATATGGTTTTATACTCAATTTCAGTTACGATGAGAATATTGCAGGCGCTGCTTATGGGAGTACTACTTTTATCAGCTTCTATAATCGTTTCAATTATAAAAGGAATATCAGCTTTTGTAGCTTGTCGAATTACTAAATGTTCTATCATGAATCCTAAGTTCTAAGAGCGTATTCGTGGTGGGGAAGGGGCATTTCCATCAAAATAAAAATAGTCGCCGGAAATATTTTGCTAACAACCTCGTTATTTGCTTCTGCTTCCTGAATAACTTTAAATCCGATTTTTTCGTACGAACGAATTGCTCCGGTGTTTGGTTTAATTACTATTAATTGAGCTTTTGTAATCTCCGGATTTTTTTCCGAAAAAAATCGAAATTGCTCAAGGATAATTTTTTGACTTAATCCCATTCCTCTAAATTCCGGTTTTACATATACCGAATCGATTTGGAGTGAAAATGGTTCTCGGTTTAACTGGAGTGGTCTAACAAATTGAGCTATGTTTTTGGCATTCTGAACTTCTTCTGCCTCAAGATGCGGGAATAAAAGGTTGAATTTCAGAAGATTGCTTTGAACGCCAACTAATGCCTCAATCCATGCACAACAAGCACCTACCGGATTACCGTCTATCGACGCAATTAAGTAATTAGTTAAACTGAAATCATTTCCACCAACATCCTCTGCCACAACTTGTTTTAATATTTCCCGAAATCTCATTTCGGAAAGGCTGAATAAACCACAGTAGCTTATTCGATCGGTACCACTTTTGGTCGATTCAACGATCGCTTCAATTACAAAATCCAAATCCTCCGATGTTGCAAAATGGTACCGTATATTGTTAGGCATAAATTAGTTACTGGTGATTCAGTTTTTTTTCTAAAGAGTCTATTATTTGGCCGACATTTAAAAAATTTCGGCTTTCTTCGGTTGTAAATTTAACATTAAAATGCTTCTCAATCGAAAGGATAAGAATAAAATGTTGAAGTGAATCCCATCCATCAATATCAGCCGCTTTGGTCTCCTTTGATATTTCTAACAAAGGATTTTGGAAAACAGTTCTGAAAATTTTAGTCAAATCGCTAAGAAAATGTTGCATCAATCGTTTAATCTTTGCTGATGAAAGTTTTATTCGGCATATAAGAACCAACCGCCAATTGCCATATATCGTTTTTTTGAGTAAATCCGAGATCTGCGAGCAAGTTCTTTACGAGTCCGTTTTTAGAAGTTTGAATATATTCTCCCGTAATATACGCAAAGCCTTTTTCTTCAGCTATTTTACAAAGCTGATTTAAGATGAAGAATTCAACACCTCTCCTCAGCACTCTGCAGCTCATAATAAACGTATCGAGGAAAAGAGTTTCCGTCTCTTTTTTCAGAATTACCGCAGAGATAAGTCCGTTATCTCCAAACTTATCTTTAAGCGAAAAAGAAAGTGCAATATATTCGTCTGAAGAAGTTATCGACTTTATATCTGATTCGGAGTAGCGAATTGTTCTAAGATTAAATTGATTTGAGCGTTGTGTCAATTGAGCGATTCTCGGGATGGTAAATGAATCAAACGGCTTGACATTGCATTTCATCTCCAAACTTTCCAGATACTCATCTTCGCTTGAGAATGTCATTTGTGAAGCAGTTCGTTGAGATTCTTGTTGATACTGCTTCGTTCTGTTCTGATCTTCCTCGGAATAAGATGTGGTTTCAAAGAGATTTAATTTTTGGAGAAACGTCAAATATTCCACGGGATCTTCGGGAAGTTCCGGGACGCAAATTTCCGGAAAATGTGATTTAACTAAGTTTCGCTCAAAAGGAGAATCGTCCACAAACACCATGCTGTCAAATCCAATATTCAGAACCGACTTGAGATATTTAATATTCTCAGCTTTGGAATTCCAGTTGGCTAAAAAAAGCGCAAAATCATCCAGGCGTAAAACCATTTCCGGATGCTTTTGAAAAGGTTCTTTGGCTGTATCTTCGTCGTTTTTACTGCATACGGCGAGAATAATTCCACGATTTTTTAACTCCAAAATCCATTGTTGCAGTTCTGTAAAAGCTTTCCCGATTCCAAGTCCGCCAATTTGAATACGTTCAATTCCGTCCTCGCCGATTATGCCGCCCCAAAGGGTATTATCCAAATCTACTATCAGACACTTCTTTATTTTTCCGAGTGAAGCTGCGATAATATCACAAACATGTTTTGCTATAATGGGGAAAAAGTCAATGTGGTAAATGAAGTCACCGGAAATATAAAGTTTTTTATCACGGGTTAAGGAATCACCGGTTTCTCTCTCCAAAGAAGGAAGATCAATTAGAAAAAGGTTTGGACACTTCTTCGCGAACTCCATCAAGAGGAAATTCAATTTTTTTAGTTGATAAATAAGTGACTGCTCGACTTTTGTCGCAAAATTGCCAAAGGAATAATCATTTATTTCAGAAAAAAGTGGTAAAAGAATTTTTGTATTTGTCTTTGCATTGATCAATGCTAACAAATGTTCAATTTTCTTTAATGTATCTTCAGCGAACGTTGTTTTTTCATCGCCCGGCTTTTTATAAAAGTCTTTCTGCAGTTTTTGTGTGCTTAGAAAGAGGAAAAGATAAACTGGAGAAAAATGGTAAAGTTCAGAATTGGGTGAAGAAATTTCCTGCTCAACCTGGTTGTACTCGGACTCAAACAACTCGAATGCGAATTGATATTCATAGGCATAACCGCGCAATGATTGAGCTAAGAATTGAGTAGAGGAATCGCCAAGTAATGCGATTTTGATTCTTTTAAAATCAGAAAAATCTTTAGTTAGATTTTGCCGTAAGGTTAAAAAGTCCATTAGAGAGGCAAATTTTTTATTAGAGTATCAGCGGTTGCTTTGTCTATTGTTAAAGCAACCTTCGTATCATAAGGATAAAATTCAAGTGTTTGTTCATTTTGCGCTTTTTTCTCTTCAGAAATCTTGAAGGAAAGATTTTTAAACGCGTTATAAGACTTGAAGTTCATTTTGAGAAGAATGGCCTGAACTCCTTGAAACGGTACACCGCGTTTGGCATGCTTCGCGATCGATCGCTTAATCAAATTTGTGAATACCTTTCTTCTTCTGTATTCCTCTGATACAAATGCATACTCAAGTTGAATGAAGTGGGTTTGGCGCTTTATATTAAATCCTTTGATTAAATGGAGCGCCTGCATTACTTCATTTTTTTTGTCGGGATGGATAAGAGGAATTACCTCGTTCGCTTTTATCATAAAACTCGGTACATCGTTTTCTTCCTCAACCCAGGAGCCCAATGCTCCAATTACCTCATTCTGATATTCCGCAACTAAAAATCCCGAAAGGGAATATTCGTAATCAACAAGTTCTTTCAACAGAATATCCTGTAAGTGAGTCCGGTATTCTTCTTCCGTAAATTGGAAAATTTTACACGAACTAATTGTGGTTTCTCCACTTTTTTCGGCTTCGATAATTGTTGTAATTATGAAATCCACGTCATCCACAGTTGCAGGTCTAAATTTGACCTGATCAATAAATTCCACGCTGGGCTCCTCCTAATTGTTCGGTACCATTTTGATTAAAGCTTTTCTATCAACTTTTCCATTCATATTAAGGGGAAATTGAGGAAGAGAACTCATGGTGGTGGGCACCATATAAATCGGCACTTTACCCGCTAAGTATTCCTCAAGTTCTTTCAAGTTGCCCGTAAAATTTTCTAGAAATAAATGAAGCTGGGTGGTTCCGGAATTGTTTTGCACGGGAACAGCGGCGACATTTACAATATTTGTAAAATTACGGACGTGATGTTCAATTTCTCCGAGCTCTACTCTAAACCCTTGAATTTTTACCTGGAAGTCGACTCGTCCGCAGTAGAAAAAATCTCCCTCGTCGTCTATCATTCCAAGGTCACCGGTCCGGTAATAAATTTCCTTCACTCCATTTTTCTCAACATCGAAAAATGCTTCCAAGTTTTTTTGCTCATTTTTCCAGTATCCGGGAGTTACTTGAGGTCCGCTCAAACAAATTTCCCCTTGTTCATGCGGTTTCAAAATATTATTGCGTTCATCAGCAATTACTGCCTTCATATTCTCCATCTCTTTTCCAATCGCGAGAGAACCATTGAATGTTTTAGCAAATTTGATTGGGTCATAATCATAAAGGAGACAGAAAACCGTTGCTTCAGTGGGTCCGTAAGCGTTAATAATTTTCCCGTTCGGAGTACACTTCAGCCAGTCTCTCGAAATATCTTCGTAAAGAGCTTCACCACAAAAAAGAGAATATTTTAATTCGTTAAGTGAGATTTCGGAAAAATAAGGTTTCAGATAAGCGATAATAGAAGGAACCATGCATGCAAAAGTAATTTGGTGTTCCTCCAACGTCATATAAACGTTTGCGTATTTTATTCCCTCTGAAGGAATGGGATAAATACAAGCTCCGGCAACAAGCGGGGCAAAATAGCAGACAACGGAAAAATCAAAAGTAAGGTCGAACATCTGAAGAAATCGATCGGAAGAATTTACAGAGTAGCCATGCGCGTAAAATGCGTCAATAAAGGCGTCAACGTTCCTCCGCAAAATGGGAACACCTTTAGGAACTCCCGTACTTCCGGACGTGAACAATATGTACGCGATTTCTTCATCAGAAATGTTGGGGAGGGAATAATCAATTTCTACCTCTTCCAAATCGGAAGTAACTATCACTTTCAAATTATTCGCTTCGGCTAATTCGGTAACCCGGTCGTCAATCTTGCTTGTGAGAATTGTTTTTAATTCCGCTTGTTGAACTACAGAATTATTTCTTTCAAGCGGATTTTTCGGATTGATGGGGACATATCCCGCTCCGCCGAAAAGCGTTCCGTAAATTGCAGCATAGGTATAAAAATCATGTGATTCAAAAGCGATCAGTCCAACAAGTTTTTGTCCTGTGGCGGTTTCCGATTCCACTGCTTTTCTGATTTTTGAGACAGCTTTGGCGAGGTTTTCGTAGGTGTAATGAACGTTATTAATACAAAATGCATCCAACGTTGCATACTTTTGAAATGATTGACTTATCTGGTGAAGAAGCAAACGATTCCTATTTGAATTATTTTTATGAAGAAATATAAAAACTTTAGAGGTGAAAATGAAGAAAATTTTAAGATGTGATTCGGTACCTTCCTTAAGTTTGGTAAATATTGCTCAAATATTTTTATCTTTCAGAAGAATTATAAATGGATTTTAGATGAAGAGAATTTGTGGTATTAGCCTCTTACTCATAGCAATACAAATCATGACAACTGCACAAACACACGTCCAATTAGTTGAAGAAAAAATCAATGCCGTAAAGGATGAATTCGCACCCGATAAAAGAACAGCAATCTTTAACATCCAAGCCGAAGAGCAAACCGGAACGGTTATTCTTACGGGCGAAACGAACCTGCCCGATGCCAAACAAAAATTGTTAAAAGAGCTTTTGGGATTAAGCACTAAAGATGAAATCAATGTTTTACCCGGCGATTCACTTGGTGAAAAAACCTATGGTATTGTTACAATCTCGGTTGCCAATCTTCGTACCAAACCCGAACATGCCGCGGAATTAGCAACTCAAGCTCTACTCGGCATGGTGGTAAAAGTCTATAAAAAATCGTACGACGATTGGTATTTAATTCAAACTCCGGATAGTTATATAAGTTGGGTTGACGGGGATGGAATTCAGCGCGTAACTCAGGAGGAAGCTGAATCGTGGAAAAAAGCAGACAAAATTATTTATACTCAGTCATTTGGAACAGCTTACGAATCTGCCGACGATAAAAAAGGGGTAGTCTCTGATTTGGTTTTTGGTGCTTTGCTAAGACTAACGGGGGAGACAAACGGATTTTATTCGGTTTCATTTCCCGATGGAAGAAACGCTTTTGTCAAAAAAACCGAAGCTGATAATTTTTTGCATTGGATGAGTGAAAGAAAACTATCCGCTGATAATGTCCATTCAACGGCAAAGAAATTTCTTGGTATTCCATATTTATGGGGAGGAACTTCGGTTAAAGGACTTGACTGCAGCGGTTTTACGAAGACAGTCTTTTTTGCAAACGGTGTTATTCTTCCCAGAGACGCTTCACAGCAGGTTTTTGTTGGCGAGAAAGTGGATACCGAAAACGATTTTTCACAGCTTAAGCCGGGAGATTTACTCTTCTTTGGAACAAGGGCAACATCAACAAAAAAAGAACGAATAACTCACGTGGCAATTTACTTGGGTGATTATGAGTTTATTCATGCCTCCGGAAGAGTGAGAATAAATAGCCTCAATAAAAACCGTTCAAATTTCAGTAAACATAGATTAACTACTTTTATTCGAGCAAAACGATTAATTACCTCGTTAAATCAAAATGGCGTACAGGCTATCGATTTGAACAATTATTATAAATAGATTGAGGAAAACTAATGGGACAAAATAGAAGAGATTTTTTAAAAACATCAAGTGTGGCATTGGGCGTTATGGCCGGTTCAACTTTTCCCGCAACACTTATTACAAAAGGAATTTCAAAGAGTATGAAGTCATCAACTTTAAAACTTAGATTTCGTCCATACACTCTCGAATTAAAACATGTCTTCACCATTGCTACAAGCTCACGGAGTACAACTCCTGTAGTGCTAACGGAGATTGAGTACGATGGAGTAATTGGGTACGGTGAAGCGTCTATGCCTCCGTATTTGGGCGAAAGCCATGCTACGGCAACAGCCTTTCTTTCCAAAGTGAATTTGGAACAATTCAAAAATCCTTTTGAGCTTGAAACAATTTTAGATTACGTTGATTCACTTGAAGAAAAAAATCCTGCTGCAAAAGCCTCGGTGGATATTGCCATGCACGATTTAGTCGGCAAATTGATGAATCAACCGTGGTACAATATCTGGGGATACGATAAAACAAAAACTCCCGTTACTTCATTTACCATTGGCATTGATACACCTGAAGTGGTACGGCAAAAAGTTAAAGAGGCTGAAGAATATAAAATATTAAAAGTAAAACTGGGAAGAGATACCGATAAGCAAATGATTGAAACTATTCGCTCGGTTACCGATAAACCAATAACTGTTGATGTGAATCAAGGATGGAAAGATAAAAACTTTGCTCTCGAAATGGCTCACTGGTTAAAGGAGAAAAACATCCTCTTTATAGAACAACCGATGCCAAAAGAAAATATTGAGGATAACGCATGGTTGACTGAACATTCTCCGCTTCTAACTATGGGGGATGAAGCCGTTCAACGGTTGCCGGATGTTTTGAAGGCAAAAGGTGTCTACTCCGGTATTAATATCAAATTGATGAAGAGTACCGGGATGCGAGAAGCTCACAAAATGTTAAACTTGGCAAGAGCTTTGGGAATGAAAGTCATGCTTGGATGTATGACTGAAACCTCTTGCGCAATATCTGCCGCTTCACATCTTGCCCCAATGGTTGATTGGGCGGACCTCGATGGTGCGCTCCTTATCGGAAACGATATTTACTCAGGGACAAAAATAATTGACGGAAAAGTTACTCTCTCCGACCATCCGGGTATCGGTATAGTTAAACTTTAGAATGAGTTAATCTCAAATGCAAACGAAGTCTCTGCTTAATTTAAAATTTGCGGTTTTCCTTTTATCCGCCTTTCTTCAGCTGCAATGCTCCGCCGCTGTTGGCGGTGATATTTTTTTCCGCATGAATCAACTTGGCTTTTTACCGAAGGACATCAAAACTGCAATTATTATGTCAAAAGGTAAACTGGAGAATGTGTCTTACACAATAATTAGCGATAAGACTGAAAGAGTGGTTTATAAAGGAGTGATCGATACAAGTAGAGGGAAGTGGGGAAACTTTGGATACAATTATCAAATTGACTTTACTCCAATAAAAGAACCCGGACGCTATATCATCAAAGTTGATAGCAAAAGGTCAAGTCCGTTTAAAATTGATGAAAATATTTATAACGGAATTACCGATTCACTGCTGCTATTTTTGCGTGTTCAACGGTGTGGACCAACCACTCCATTGCTTCATCAACCGTGTCATTTATACGATTCGCCAACTGTTGTCGGGGATAATATTGACGGCGGTATTGATGTAACCGGTGGTTGGCATGATGCCGGTGATTACATTAAGTTTTTAAATTCTACAGCATACACAACTTATCTGCTTCTCTTTAGTTATGAATTTGATCGCGCAAAATTTGGTTTTGACCATAACGGGAATGGAGTTCCTGATGTTTTGGAAGAAGCACGAGTTGGGATTGACTGGATTGTTCGTGCGGCGTACAAAAAGAACAAATTTGTTACTCAAGTTCAGGACTCAAGAGATCATGGATTGGTCTGGAGATTGCCAGAAGATGACTCTTTGCAATATGACCGTCCGGCATTTACCGGAATAGGGAAGAATATGGTTGGACTCGTATCGGCTACCCTTTCTCTGGCATCAAGAATTTGGAAAGAACGATTCCAAGATAAAGTTAATGCTGATAAGTGGCTGGGGATATCAAAAGAAATTTATAAAAACAGAAATCATGTCCCCAATGTGGATGTGGTTCAGTCCGGGATGTATCAAGATTCCCGCTTCTGGGGGAAAATGGCTCTTGGTGCTATTGAATTATATAAATCAACTAAGGAGATAACTTACCTCACCGATTCGTTCGTGTATGGAGACAGTGCAAAATCGGATTACTGGTGGAGTTGGGGTGATATCGATGCACTAGCGCAATTTAGAATTGCCGAGCACAATTCAAGGTTTAAGAATTACCTTTTGAATAATCTACTGGTATTCAACCAAAACAAAGAAAAAATGACGTTTGGGGAAGGAACAGTTTATTCTTGGGGAACAACGAACACCTTTATGGGAATCGCTCTTCAAGCTATTCTCTGGAAAAAACTTACGAATGATGCAACGTTTGATACTCTGAAATTCTATCAAAGAGATTACATCCTCGGGAAAAATGCGTGGGGGATTTCGTTCGTTTATAATATCGGTTCAAAATTCTCCAAACATTTTCATTCTCAAATTGCTCATTTCCATGATGGATATCTTCCGGGAGCTGTTTCTGCCGGTCCTGCACCTAAGCAGATCTTGGATCAATTCAAAATTACTCGCAGCAACTATTCGGATTCGCAATTTAACGGAGATGATGTGATGTATTACGACGACGAAGCGGATTACATCACAAATGAACCCACGATCGCGTCCAACGCTACGGCTGTTTTTATCTTCCGTGAAATGGCAAAATAGCGTTGTGTTATTTTGAAGCATAACTATCTCACTTTCTCTCATTGAGACATACCACCTTTTGAATTTCTTTCAAAAACCGCAAGAATCGATACTCTTTTCAGGCATAGTGTTTGTTGTTAAAGAATCTGAAAAACGAGATTATCATGAAAAAGAAATTGAATTTAATACCAACCGGGATTAACCTTGTCGACAAAGCCTGGGGCGGTTTTTACCGCGGCGGGACATATTTGTTGATTGGGCAGCGGAAATCGGGAAGAACTCTTCTTGGCCTTCAATACGCTATGGAAAGCGCGAAGAATAAAGAAGTTTGTTTATTCTTTACGAGCATGCGTCCAAAAGATTTAATGATCCACGCCGCTTCCATTGATTTCGATTTACAATCCTACATGAATCAAAATCTTGTTATCGTTGTTAGAGTAGCCCCGCCAACGGATTTATACGATGTTGGTAATCATGATAATTTCTTAGTCGAGTATTTAAATGACATTGTTACCGTTGTAGATCAATATCAACCTAACCGTTTAATATTTGATGAATTAACTCATTTTATTGGATTTGAAAATCCACAAACACTTGAACAGACATTTCTTCAAACCATAGAAACAATCGAAGAGAAAAACGTTACCAGCCTTTTTGTTGTGGCTGAACCGGCAACGCCTTTGGCTCAAATTCTTGTTGATGGAATAGTTCAACACTCAACTGCAGTTATTTATTTACAAAAGCAGACAGACGAGCAGGGGAAATCGACCGGTGGCCGTGCAACTATTACACCTAATATCGGACATACAGAAGGGCAGTTTGTAACAGATTATTATATCGAACCATACAAAGGAGTCTTTTTCGATTTTGAACCCACAAGTAAATTTCAGAATCCTTTTCCGGTGGTGAATACCATTGAAATGCCTAAGCCGGTTGAAGAACAACAACTATTGCCTCCAAGTTCACAGTCTTCAAAATATAAACCGTTAACAAACATCGATTTTGTTCCGGAAAAATTTTCATTTTCAAACTTATACGACATTAATGATTTTACGCTGATTCTCAATAATCAGATTGCATTATATAAAAGCACCGGGCAGCCGTTTACTCTCTTCTCAATCAAACTTGATGAAATTGCGGAGAGACAGAAAATTCTTACGATTAATCAGCTCCAAAATGCTATTCGTCTTTCAACGGATAAAAAAGATAAACTTTGTGTTGTAAACAATAAAATTCTCATTTTGATGAGTAAGGCGGATGACAAAACATTAAACCAACTTGTGGCAAAAGTGAGAAGCAATCTTCCAAACACCGATCCTAAGTTTCAGGAAGTGATTATGCGGTACATCTCTGCGTTTACCTATCAGGTGAACGAAAAAGTTGAGAATGCCGAATTTATACTTCACGAAGTCTTAGAAGACGAAGCCTCCAAATAATGGCCAATGTGATGTTCAAAAACATTACCACCATACTCTTTCTATTTCTTTTTTCGCAATCGATCTTTTCGCAAGCGAAAGTTGATATTATTAAAGCCGAAGCCGTACGTCAAATGGGAATCGGTAAGTACGGAGAAGCTATCGACCTTCTAAATAAAGTAGTTGCTGCGCTTCCTCAGGCATGGGAAGGATATAATTTACGTGGACTCTGCTATGAGCAACGAGATCAGCTTGAAATGGCGGTTTATGATTTTAGAGCAGCACGGAAAGTAGCGCCAAATAATTCAGAAGTTGCGAAAAATCTTGCCAGAGCTACAAAAAAATGGTATGATGAACTCTATGAAAAAATAGAAGGGCATAGGCGAGAAATTGCGATAAATCCCGCAAAAGCAATTAACTATCTTGAAATCGGAAAATGCTACAAACGTCTCGGCCAATGGGCAACCGCCGAAGAGTGGTATGATGAATATCTAAAAAGAGAAGAAGCTTCATCCGATGAAATTATCAGATATACTGAAATTTTAGCCAGGAACAATCATATCGAAAAGGGAGAAAAGATTTTAAAAATTTATGTGACAAAGTTTCCCGAGGATCATCGATTATGGAGCAGATACGGTTATTTTACTTTGTGGCTTGGTAAGAAAAAAATAGCTCTTGAAGCCTTCGAAAAAGCCCTCTCATTTAGACCATATTTCAAGGAAGCTATGGATGGTTACGACCTTGCAAGAGATAAAGGCTATACCTATACATTTTTCGATACGACGTACAGAAAATGGGAGAAGCAGGCACAACAGAAACCGCCTGAGTATCTTATAGACAAGTACTACCGGATGTTGAAAAAGGATCCAACCGATACCCAAACCAAATTTGCGCTTGTAAGTGAATTGAACAAAGTGAAAAGGTACGAGGAAGCATACCAACTTCTCCTTCAACTTCAACCAAAATTTGGTGATAATGAACAATTTGCGGCTTTATGGGATGTTGTTACTGTCGAGAGGGAAAAGCAGTTTAATGAACGGAAAGACAGTTATGCAGAAAAATTTGCAAAGAATCCGGCTGATAAAGAAGCGGCTCTCTTCCTTGCCGATGCATTTGCAAATCTAAGTGATTTTGATAGCGCGATTGTTACTCTTGAAAAATTTAAACAAGCTTCTCCCGGTCAGCACACTGATGTAACATTCAAAATTGGACAATACGCCGCTTGGAATAAAGACTGGGAAAAAGCCAATAACAATATCAATCAAGCGTTGCAAGAAAGTCCGGATAATTTAGATTATCAATTGCTTCGTGGGCAGGTGAATGTTTGGACTCAGAAAGACCTTGATGTTGCAGAAGCTTACTTTAACAATTATTTAGCAAAATATCCACAAAGCATGGAAGCTCTTCTTGGACTCGGTTCATTGGCGCTGCAGAAGAAAGAATTTTCAGCAGCCGAGCAATACGCTAACACCGCCTTTGGAATTGATTCAACAAGTGAAGCGGTCTCCCAACTGCTTACCACCATCGATTTCCAAAAAATGCGTGACGAGCAGGATAAATTGTTTATGGTTCTCAATGCCGGAAGAAATCTCTACTATGCCGGCAATTGTACCGAAGCACTCCCGAAGTATGAAGAATTTCTTTCGAAAACTGAGAATGCAAACATTTACCAGAAAGAGTACGCAGATGTATTAACCTGTGCCGGTGATTATCCCAAAGCCCTCTCCATCTACGACCAACTATTGACCCAGAGCGACGACTTTGATGTAGCGTTATCAAGGGCAAACGCGTATTACTATAGTGGCGATTCCCTAAATGCATTAGGTGAATACAAGCGTCTATCAGCTTTGCAACCGGACAATTTTGTAGTTAAAATGCTCGTGGGAGACGCATACGCAAAGAACCGTATGTACTCCGAAGCAGCGGATACTTATGAAGCACTGCTTGATTCGACGACGGATTCAACGCAAATAGCTGCACTCCATCAAAGAATTGGATGGTTACCACCGTCAGGATTCAACGCTCTGTTGGCTACTTTCCCAAATTATGTTGGGCTCTCTCCTTACGCTTTCTTTTACAGAGATAACCAGAAACTCGATGTTAAAACATTTGGCGGAAGAGTAGAATTAGGTTTGCTTAGTTTCTTATCGGGCGGAGCGAACATTCAACGCACGACATTTACGAGTCCAACTGCCACAGCTTATCTTACTACATTTAAGTGGAATCTATATTTCCGTTTTATCGACAATCTTTTAATTGGAACTTCCTTCGGAAATTATTCAATCAATTATGGCCTTGTAAGAAAAGGGCCAGTAGCTGATTTGCTGCTTCGGTATGAGAAAAAAGATCTTTATACTTTATCATTAACCTATGAAAATACAGACGCATCCTTAGCAATCTTTTCAAATTATTTGGTGAACAATAGAATCAGCGCTCAAGTATGGAAATTTAATGGGCAATACGAAACCAAAAACCATTTAAGATTTTCGACCTACTATAGCTACATCTCTCTTTCCGACGGCAACAAAGGAAACGACTTGCAAATAAGGATAGGGAAGCGGTTTTACGATCAATTGTATTTTGGTTACGAATATTTTTACTCACAATATCATTTTATTCCTTATATCGCTGGAACAACTACTCCACTTTATTATGCACCTCAAAATTTTGAGTCACATAGCATTTGGGCGGAAGCTACAATAGAAAAAAGTGATGAGTTAAAAATTGATGTCGGCGGCAGGTTGGGGTATATACCTCTTGGCGACGCATTTTTACGTGAAGCATATCTTTCTGCAAGCTATACACCTTTCCCACGTCTGGTTGTTAACGGAAGAGTTGGTTTTGGAAGTACTTTCAGATACGACTACAGTTACAACTCAGTTTCAATGTCCCTTTCGGCTTCCTGGAGCTTTTAATCCTGTCATAAATTGATACATTTTTCTAGATGTATCTTACTTTGAAACACCTCCTCAATAAAAAACCTTTATTTTTAAGCTAAATCCTTAATCTTTCTATGGCATAAGAGTTGGTTAAATTATTTACCTATAAAGAATTACAGAAATGAATTTAAAACAAAACATAAGAAAGACCTCAATAACCTTAACAAACACTCAAACTTCTAAAGCAATGAAGGAAGATAGAAGTAAGGTTTTGATTAAAAGAATAATGAACATGGGATTAATCTCTTTCGCGCTTATTCTTCTTATCTATTTTACATTACCGTATACTATTCTTTCTTTCGGTTCATTACTTGAATACGCAACACTTGTTTCTCTTTTCATTTTCTTAATCGTACTTCTTTTCAGATATTTTTCAATTTTAGTTCTTGCATATCTTTATTTGAACAACTATACATTTAATAAAAAAGAAGGTTTTTATCCTTTCGTTTCGATCATTGTTCCGGTTTACAATGAAGGGAAGGTAATTGAACAATCAATTCGCTCACTGTTAAGCCTCGACTACTCAAACTATGAAATCATAATTGTGAACGATGGTTCAACCGATGATACATATGAAGTAGCCAAACAAATGGTTGGATACAAAAAAGGTAAATACGGAGATGTGAAGGTTTCCGTCATCAATAAACCGAACGGTGGAAAAGCCAAAGCATTGAACGCCGGAATCAGTTTTTCTAAAGCGGAAATAGTTTTATGCATGGATGGTGATTCACAACTTTCTGAAGATTGTATTCGTACTGCTGTTCGTCATTTCGTCGATCCTTCAATCGGTGCTGTTGCAGGGAATGTTAAAGTTCAAAACAGAAGAAAATTTTTCACTGACTTGCAGGCTCTTGAATACGTTGAGGGTTTAAACATGGCGCGTGCAGCTCAAAGTTTTATGAGATTAGTCAATATTATTCCGGGACCGGTAGGTTTGTTCAGAAGAAAAGCAGTTGAAGACGCAGGCTATTATTCAAGTGATACTTTTGCCGAAGATGCCGATTTGACTTTAAAAATATTAGCTCATGGTTGGAAGATCTTTTATGAACCGAGGGCAATTTCTTATACCGAAGCTCCGGAAAAACTTCATCAACTTTTGAAACAACGTTACAGATGGACACGTGGAATCCTACAAGCTATCCGCAAGCATAAAAGACTATTAATCAATCCGACAATCAATTTTGGTGACACATTTGTACTTTGGACAATGTTTTATGAAGCCTTAATTTGGCCTACCATGAACATTTTTTCAAATCTTTTCTTCATCTTTGCAGCTTTGTTTTATGGTTTTTCAAGTTTGATCTTCTTCTGGTGGGCCGGTTTGGCGCTTCTTGATATGTCAACAGCCTTATATTGCATCGCAGTTGAAAAAGAAGAAATTAGACTTATTCCGTACGCAATTATTTATCGTATGTTTTTCGTTTTAACTATTGATATTTGTAAGGCTATGTCCACTGTTGAAGAATTTTTAGGATTCGAGATGCAGTGGGGCAAGCTTGAAAGAATCGGTTTAAAACCGATTAGCGAGTAATTATTAACCTAAAGGTGAATTCATGGAACTGATACCTATTTTAGCAACAATCATTCTTATGGCAACGATAAGTACCTTTATTCTTGCTATTGGAGCGTACATTCTCTATAAAGTAAGAGAACGCCAAGGATTACAAGTTGAAGTACCGCAACCGGCTACTTTGCAGGCTGAACTCTTAACTCCTGAATTGATTGCTGAACAGCTTCAAACTCAAGAGCAAAAAAGAGCTCCCGGACAAATTATGTTTGAACCTATCCGTGCCACTGCACAACCGAGCTACAAACCACAGGTTGAACCGATTTTCGTTCAGCAAAGAGCTCAAGCCGGCCCGCAGCCGCAACCGGTTAGAAGCGCGTCAACAGCTCAGCAATATCAGCAGCCGATGCGTCAAGAGAACAGACAACCTGCTCAAGCAGCTCTAAGCGAACAAAAATTTATGAAATATACCGCTGACGGTTATGTTTCTGCAAAAGAAAATGTAAAGAGTCAGGGAGCAGTTAAGTGGAGGTAATTAAGAATAAAGGGTTTACAGTAAACTCTTTAATCGTAATGGCCCTAGGTACAGTATTTATGCTGGCCTCTATTGTTATTTACCTTTTAATCCTTAAAGGTGTTCTTGGACGTTTCAGTTACAAAGAAGCCTTTACCGACACCTCTGCAATTAAGAAGGTTATTTCCGGCGAAGGCACCAA
>Ga0172369_10002935_pt1 | contig 22865 bp, 24 predicted proteins | sample LakKiv25m_FD_114539 | JGI IMG/M metagenome (GOLD analysis project Ga0172369, IMG submission 114539) | Freshwater microbial communities from Kabuno Bay, South-Kivu, Congo - kab_022012_11.25m | ecosystem: Environmental > Aquatic > Freshwater > Lake | place: Democratic Republic of the Congo...
ATATAGCATAGATTCCGGATAAGTTAATTTCTAACGGCTCGATTACTCGCCGAGAAATTAACTTTTCGGAATGACATACTAGGCGAAGTCTTGTAAAAAATGTAAATAACGCTCGAGATTCTTGCAATCAAACTTTTAAATTGTCCCCTGCCACAGGAGAAACCGTTTTTCCCAAATTCATCCTTCTTTCTATATCTTGTTCAATCTGTCCCATGTCAACGCCATATTTCATTCTTGAATATTCTTTTATATTTTGAGCGAGATCTCGGTCGCCTTTTATCGGAGGATAGGTTGTCATCTGGAACGGTTTTGAAGGCGCATTATCTATAAGAAGCTTAACATAAGCGCAATATTTATCTATGTTTATAACATCGTATTCGTTGAATACCGGCGCGAATTCAGACGCCAAAGTTTCAGCGTCGTCTACTCCTATTTTAAAAGAACAAATGGTTCCGACATTGCCAAAAACCGCATCCCTTATTTTTGCGTCTCCTTTTGAATCTATAAGCTGGCTTATGTACTGATGAGCTATTATAAGATCAAGACGATACTTTCTGGCTTCGGATAAAATAGTCGCTATAGAGTCTGTGACGAAATTTTGAAATTCGTCTATATAAAGATAAAAATCAGATCTTTGCGATTCATCCATAGACGCCCTTGCCATAGCCGCCATTTGCAATTTTGAAACTATTATAAGTCCCAAAAGAGAGCTGTTCACTTCTCCGGTTTTTCCTTTTGCCAAATTAACAAGAAGAATTTTTTTGTTATCCATAACGTCTTTAAAATCAAATGCGCTCTTTGTTTGCCCTATTATATTCCTCAACATTTGATTTTCAACAAATCTGCCAACCTTGGAAATAAGATAACCAAGCATCTCGGATTTGTGAAAATCCGAAGTCTTCGCCATCTCATTTTCCCAAAACGCGCGCACAGAAGGATCTTGAAGTTTGGAAACTTTATATTTTTGAAAATCTTGATTTGAAAACATGGCAGGTATGTCTATTATTGTACCCGGGTTTTCTTTGTCAGCCATAAGCGTGAGCATGACATTTCTCATGTTGTGCTCAAACATTGGTCCTATCATCTCGGGCGGAAACAATTTTTCAAAAATCCTTACCATATCTTGAACAACAAAATCTTTTTGAGAGTCGTCTTTATATTCAAGCATGTTAAGCCCCATCGGCCTTCCCACGTCAGACGGGTCAAAATATATCACATCTTCAACTCTTTTTTCCGGCACATAAGACAAAACATCGTCAACCAAATCTCCATGAGGATCTATTACGCACACTCCGTGACCGGCTTCAATATCCTGCCTGGCGAGATTTGAAATAAAAGCTGATTTTCCTGTTCCGGATTTTCCAATTACATAAAGATGTCTTCTTCTGTCATCATCTTTTATTCTTATAATAGTATCCTTTCCTCTGTAAACATTGTGCCCCAAAATAATTCCTTGTTTTGGAGAATTAATCGGAGCCGGAGCTTGTTTGGAAGAAAGCCACAACACATTCGGAGTTTCTGTGTGCGGAAGGGGAAAATGAAAAACCGACACCATCTCTTCGGTGTTTAAGATCATTTTTCTTCTTTCGTCAAAATTTCTGTATATAAAATTTTTCAAAAAAGAATCAAAATTTCTTGGTGTTTGCCTTATAAAAGAATTTCCGAATTCATAACCCGCATACTGAGCAAATGACCCGACTATTGAAGATGCCTTACTCTGGGACAAAGCAGAGCTTTCGGACGACACAACTATTCTTATATTTACGTCAAACCCGCTTTTTGAAGATTTCTGTTGTATCTTAGCCAAAGCCTCTTCTTCAAATTGAGACAAAACAGTTTCATTGCTTTTATTTTTTGAAAGATCATCTTTATCGGTTTTCTTTACTTCTTTAAAGGCTGTCCAAAAGTCATAAAAAAAACCTGACTCGGCTATTTTTTGCGCTTCACGAAGTTTTTTGCCCTGTTTCATTTCACGAACAAGCCTGTTGCCCGCGTGGTGCCATTTTGGATGAGCGCTTCTTACAACATACTGAATAACAGCGCCGGATTTGTCGTTTTCTGAAAAATCAGAAAGAGAATTCAAAATAGCGTTAAGAGGATCCGTTTCTGTTTCTTTGTATGTCTGAATAGGGAAAAAATAAGATTTTTTTAAAACAAGCTCAGCTCCGCTTATGGCGGAATTCGGATGAAAAATATTATAATCTCTTGACTCTTCTATGGTGCAATCCGGATATTGAGCTTGTATCTGCTGTTCAACGAATTTTTTAAGCTCATTTGGAGTTGTGACATAAAATGATATAAGCCCTTTTTCAACAACAATCTCAAAAGCGAAATTATCTCTTCTTCCAAACCAAAAAGCGTTCCAACCCCTCTCGGCCCTAAGCCCCGCCAAATTGGCCATAAAAGACTCGCACGGAGCGATCAACTTGACCGGATCCGTATTTTGAGATTCTTTTTGTTCCATTTCCAAAGATTCTTTTGGCAAAAGCACTCTTAAAGTCACCATCTCAAAAGGATTGAATCTGTTATAAAATTTTCTTGTGAAAAACCTTAAAATAAAAATCAAAAGTACCGCAAAAACAGCCAAAAAAATATAACCCAAAAAAAATCTTATATCAAAATCGTAAAAATAAAAATTTTCCATATTTGTTTTTATTTTTCCAAAAACGAAGACATGACAATTGCTATTATTCTATCTGTTTTGATTTTGGACTCTTGTTCTAAAAAATATCTATTAACGCCCGGTATAGAACTCATCCATTTTCTTATTTTTTCAAGAATTTGTTTGCCTGCTTCTTTTGCAAATAATTCAGGGTCGTAAACCAAAGCCTTTTCTATTACAGCCTCTATCTCAAGCGCCGTCTTTTCTCCAAAAACTCTTGCAAGATTTTTGTCATTGTCAGAAAGAGAAAAATAAACATCTTGAAGACCTTCGGACATCTCTTGTTCTATTTTTTTCAATCTTTCGGATTTTGTCTCAGGAGGGTCGCCTACTCTTTGTTCAAGCGCGACAACATCCCCGCCTCTAAAATCTGTTTTGGCGATTTTGGGAATATGTTCTTTGGAAAATTCTCCGGCGCCGTCATCTTTAAAATCTCCTTGTTCCGCTTTTTCAGCATTAAAATCATAACCAGACTCCAAAGGTGTCTCTTCTTTTGATTCAGAAAAATTTCTCTCGGTTCTATTGTTATAAATCTGCATAATCAATAATGTAATTTGGGAGATTAAACACTAATCAAACCTACTTGTTTATTATACCATTTTTTAAGAACCTTGACCAAACACGCGATATCTGCTATCATATTCACATATTTTAAAAAGCCCAAATTCTAAATCGGGCAATATTCTAAAAGCATTATGTCACATAAAAAAGCTGGCGGTTCAAGTAGTAATTTAAAAGACTCAAAAGGTCAACGCTTGGGCGTTAAAATTTTTGGCGGACAAAAAGCCAAAAAAGGGTCAATCATAGTAAGGCAAAGAGGGACGAGATATTTTGCCGGATTAGGAACAAAAAGATCACACGATGATACCATATTTTCTCTTAGTGAAGGGATTGTTGAATTCAAAAAAAAGATGAAAAGAGGATACGACAATAAACTGAAACAAAGAGTGGAAGTATCTGTAAAAGCCTAACTCATATTAATAAATACAGCCCGCCATAGGCGGGCTGTATTTTTATTTTGCGCGTCTTGCGCAAGCTTTTATAAAATCCAAAAACAAAGGATGAGGAGAGAGCGGCCTTGATTTAAACTCAGGATGAAACTGCGCTCCAACAAACCAAGGATGAGAAGGAATTTCTATTATCTCAACAATTCTTCCATCAGGAGAGGTGCCTGAAAAAATCAACCCGGCTTTTTCAAGTTGTTCTTTGTATTTATTATTGAATTCATATCTATGTCTATGCCTCTCGGATATCAAAAGAGAGCCATAAGCTTTTTGAACTTTTGAACCTTTTTTAAGTTTGGAGGGCCAAGCTCCAAGCCTCATTGTTCCACCGTAATCCTGAGCAAGAAGCTTTTTCTCTTGTTCCGGCATTATGTGTATGACTTGATTTTTTGCCGAGTCGTCTATTTCCGCCGAAGTCGCGCTTCTTATCTTGGCGACATTTCTGGCGAATTCTATTGTCGCAAGTTGCATTCCGTAACACAAACCGAAATAAGGAATATTGTTTGTTCTTGAATATTTAATCGCTTTTATTATTCCATCTATCCCCCTTTTGCCAAATCCTCCCGGAACGATTATTCCGTGATACAAAGAGAGGTTTTTAACGCTTTTTGGATTTTTCTCAAAATCTTCAGAATCAACCCAATCAAATTCAACATCAAATCCCTTGCTCCAAGATGCGTGTTTTGCGGCTTCTATTACTGAAATATAAGAATCAGAAAGCGTAAAATCTCCGGTTCCGAAATATTTTCCAACAACTCCTATTTTTATTTTTTTCTTGTTCTTTTTTATCTTTGAAACCAAATTCTGCCATTTTTTCAAATCCGACTTCTTGGCTTCAAGACCGAATTTTTCCAAAATTCTTTCGTCCAATTTTTCTTTTTTGAATACAAGCGGTATTTCGTAAACACTGTCAACATCAGGCGCAGATATGGCGTCTTCCTTTTGTATTCCGCAAAAAGTGGCCAATTTTTCTCTTCTTTTTTTATCTATCGATCTTTCGCTTCTGCATATTATAAAATCAGCCTGTATACCCGCGGAATTCAATGTCTGTGCCGCATATTGGGTTGGTTTAGTTTTCATTTCTCCAACCTTCGCGGGTATTGGAAGATAAGAGACCAAAACAAACAAAACATCAGAAGGATTTTCAAGACGCATCATCCTTCCGGCTTCCAAAAAAAGTATATTTTGATATTCTCCTATGGTACCGCCTATTTCTATTATCATTATGTCTGATTTTGATTTTTTCGCGGCGTTTTTTATCCTGCTTATTACCTCAAGCGGTATGTGAGGGACAACTTCAACGCACTTTCCGCCAAACTCCAAATTCCTTTCCGCTTTTATAACGGAAGCATAAACCCTTCCGGTGGTCATATAATTGTGAGACAGAATATTTTCTCCTAAAAATCTTTCATAATTTCCTATATCCTGATCCGTCTCATCCCCGTCTTCAGTGACAAAAACTTCTCCATGTTCTGTCGGATTCATTGTGCCGGCGTCAACATTTATGTATGGATCTATTTTCATTATGCCAACCGAATAACCCCGCGACTGAAGTATTTTTCCGATTGAAGCCGAAGAAACCCCCTTACCAACACTGCTCATCACCCCTCCTATCACAAAAATATACTTTGTGTTTGGCATAAAATTTCTTAATTATTTTTTACATCAACAAAAAATTTTACTAATTCATCTACACCAACTCGAATACCAATCTCGTGCCTTCCTGTTGTCTTTATATTGTGTTCTATTTCTATATCTTTTATATCGACCAAAATCTTTTTTGAATCAAAGATTGATTTGGATATTTCTTCTTTTCCGACCGAACCGAAAAGATGTCCTTTTTTATTTGATTTTGAAACTACAGACACGGATATACCTTCAAGCAAATTTTTTATTTTGGCCTTTTTTAATTGAGATTTTGAACTAGCCTTTTTTGCGCTTTCAAATTTAGCAAGCGCGTCGGATATATTTTTGCTGGTGGCTTCAAAAGCAAATCCCTTTGATATCAAAAAATTACGAGCATATCCGGGCGCGACATCTACCATATCTCCAGCCCCTCCAAGCTTTGGGATATTTTTTGACAAAACAACTTTCATGATTAAATATTCTTAATTTTGCTTGTTTTTCAAATATTCAATAGCCTTATCAAGCTGAGGATCCCTATCTTCGGAAAAATCTTCCTCTGTAAGTTCGACCACTTCGTCAGGAGCAATACCTTCAAGATCTATTGTCCTGTCTTTTGGAGTGTACCATCTCGCTATCGTGAATTTAACGCTTGAGCCGTCAGGCAAGTCTTCTAAAACCTGAACCGAACCCTTTCCGAAAGATTGAACACCTATAAGATAAGCAAGCGAATAATCCTGAAGAGCGCCGGCTACAATCTCCGAAGCGGAAGCAGAGCCTCCGTTTATCAAAACAACGGTCGGTATTCCGTTAAAAACCGGCTTGCCGTGGCTGTTATAATCTTTTTCCGCGTTATTGGATCTCTCTTTTACTATAAGCCCGTCTTCAACCCAAGCAGATGCCACGTCTATCGCTGTCTGCAAAAATCCGCCGGAATTGCTTCTTAAATCAAAAATTATTCCATTTGGTTTGGCGTCCACGACCTCCTTTGTTATATTCATAAACGCTTCCGTGGTATCGGAATTAAAATTACTCATATATATGTAAGCTATTCCGTCTTCTTTCATTTCCCATTTCACGCTTACGATTTTAATCGTATCTCTTGTTATTGAAATTTCATCAATCACGCTTTCTCCCTCGTGCACAATAGATAAAACAACATTAGTACCCTTTGGACCTTTTATACGAGAAACAGCTTCGTTTATATCCATTCCGCGAGTATCAACGCCATCTATTTTTAAAATAACATCTTTCGGCCTCACGCCGGCAAGCTCCGCCGGAGATCCGTCAAGAGGAGAAACAACAGTCAAAAGATCGTGTTTAATAGCTATCTCAGCCCCTATACCCTCAAATCTTCCGTTTAAAGACTCGTTAAATTGCTCTGATACTTTGGGCTCCATAAAAACCGAGTAAGGATCATCAAGGCCGGAAAGAAGCCCTCTCATTGCTCCGTAAAAAAGCTTTGTCTCGGATACCGGTTGATCAACATATCTGTCTTTCAACATTTTCCAAACATTCGTGAACAAATCAAAATCAATATCTTTTCCAAGAAAAAATTTTATTTCCGCAAGATTAAATGAAACATCTCCTGATTCAATAGGTTCTCCATTTTTATTTACAACGACTATTTTTGTCTCGCCCTTTCCAATATAAAATCCACCGACAAACGCTGACGCGATGAGCGCGGTTATTATCAAAAAAGAAGAGTATTTCTTAAATAAAGCCATATTTTATGTTAATTTTAATTCTTTTTCTTAATCATTTAACCATATAAATATATCACGATGAAAAAAATCACTCAACTCTTTTTATATCAGCCCCGATGGATTTAAGGCGTTCGTCTATATTTTCATATCCTCGATCTATGTTTTCAGCGTCATTGAGCACGGTTTCTCCTTCTGCAATAAGGCCGGCTATTATCAAAGTCGCGCCAGCCCTCAAGTCAAGACTGTTAATCTCGCATCCGACCAAATCGGTTTTACCAAAAACTTGAGCTGTATGAGAATCCAATATATTCGCTTTAGAACCCATTTTTACAAGTTCATTTATATATCCAAGCCTATTTTCGTACATATTGTCTTTTATAACACTTAAACCATCGGATTGCGTCGCCAAAACACCGAAAGGAGCCTGCAAATCAGTTGGAAAACCAGGAAAAGGAGAAGTTTCCAAAGAAAAAGATTTTAAATCTGAAGATTTTTTGACTGTCCATGAATTTGAATTTTCTTCCACGCAAACTCCTGATTCGCGCAATTTTTCCAAAACAGAAACCATGTGCTCTGGCACAACAGGAGAAATAAAAATCTCTTCGCCCAAAAGAGCCGCCAAAACAGCTATTGTTCCGATTTCAAGTTGATCCGGAATAATTTCAAATTTTGAACCCGAGAGTTCTGTTTTTCCGACAATCGTTATTTTGTCCGTCCCGTGTCCGAAAATTTCAGCTCCCATTGAATTTAAAAATTCACACAAACAAGAAATATGCGGTTCTTCAGCCGCGTTTTCTATTATAGTGGTGCCTTTTGAAAGACAAGAAGCCATTATAAGATTCTCAGTGGCGGTCACGGATTTCTCAGTCATCACAATTCGCTCTCCTTGTAGAGATTCCGCTGAAATGATATAGTATCCGTCTTCTTTTGATATGGTCGCGCCAAGACCTTCCATTGCCTTAAAATGAGCGTCCAAAGGTCTATTTCCTATATTGCACCCTCCGGGTTCCGGCATCTTTACCCTGCCTGCGCAAGCTAAAATCGGGCCAATAAAAAGAACGGAAGATCTCATTCTTTTGGTAAGTAAATAATCCATGTCGCTTCTTATTATCTCTTGAGTTTTTATCCTAAGAGTATTCTCTTCAACCCATTCTGTTTCAGATCCAAGAGTGTGCAATATGGAAATCATGTGATCAATATCCTTTATTCTCGGGACATTTTTTATCAAACATTCTTCTCTTGTAAGTAATGTTGCCGCCAAAACAGGAGTCGCGGCGTTTTTCATGCCTTGAACATTCCATTTTCCTGAAAGTTTATTTTTCCCTTTTATTATAAATTTTGACATAGTATAATATTAATATCATGAATATTAAAAAAAGAAGGATTCTTTATTCGTTTTTTCTTGCCATATTCTTCACAATAGCTCCTATACTGATATTGTACACCTCCGGATATAGGTATGATTTTGAATACAACAGGATAATAGAAACAGGGAGCTTGGTAGTAAGAACCGATCCGGAACAAGCCACAATAACAATGGATGGCAATCTTATGAACCAAAAATCTCCAGCCATAATTAATACTATACTACCGGGAGAAATAAATCTACTTGTTGAAAAAGACGGCTATATTCCATGGGAAAAAGAAATAACAATATATCCAAAAGTCAGCGCGTTTCAAGAAGATATAAAATTATACCCAAAAAAAGACCCGATAAAAATTTCCGAGGATGTCGTTGATAGATATTGGATTAACGGGAAACAAAACAAAATCGCTTATTTGACAAAAAATTCGGAATTGAAAATTTTTGATCTTTCAAACAATAAAATTTCAAATATCCAAAATCCGGGTAAAAACAAAATAACACAATTTGAATGGTCAGAAACGGATGACAGATTTTTTTATGGAATTTCAAAAAACAAATCAACAGAATACGTTATTGTAAATTCAAACGATACTTCGCAGGCTCTAGACATAAACGAATTTTTCAACAAAAAAATAATATCAATGCAATGGGATCCTTATGGATCAAACTCACTTTACACTCTTTCAGAGGAAGGAATATACAAGATAAATTACCTGTCAAAAACAAGCCGCCTTGTAAAACAAGGTGTGATATCGGATTTTTTGGCTGAAAAAGACAGAATAATAATAATACAAAAAGCGCAAGACAAAGCAAATAAAATATCATGGATTGACCCTTCTGATACTGAGATTACTCATATAATACAAACTGAAAACATTTTTGACGGAGCAAAAATTTTAAAATCAAATTCTTCAAAAATATCCATCTTAAATCCTTATAATCAAACTTTGGTCGTAATAGACCCAGCGATAAAAAAGATTTCTCAGGATAAAGAAGGTGAAACCGTTGTAAACGCCATATCAGCCATTTGGTCAAAAGACGGTAGAACCATTGTATATACAGATGGATTTGGAATTTACAGAATGGCCTTTATAATTCCAATATCCGTCATTGCTGAAAAAACGACATCAACTCTTCTTTTGAGATATTCAGAACCTATAAAAGAAATAGCTTGGGCTGACAATGAGTCAAGAATTTTATACAATCTTAAAAAATCAGTAAGAATAGTTGACGCTTACTCAAAATCAAAGCCGCATGTGACGATTCTTTTTGAAAAAGAAGTAAAAAATCTTAAAACAGCGACAATGGCAAAACTCATATCTTTTATAGACGAAGAAGGCTTTTTATCCGCGTATCCTCTATCTCTTGAAAAAAACAGAAGACCTTTCTTTCTTGGCAACGAGTAAATTGGCGCTTAAAAGCGAATCAAAAGTTCCGGCGTCTATCCATTCGCCAGAAACTTCGCTTACAGTAAGCTCGCCTTTTTCAAGATAAAAATTGTGCAAATCAACAATCTCAAGCTCACCTCTTTCGGACGGCTTGAGATTTTTTGCTACGGAAACGACTCTTTTGTCATAAAGATAAAGACCGGTCACAGCGTAATCGGAAATCCATTCTTTTGGTTTTTCAACTATTTTTTCCGCTTTTCCATCTTTGAAAAACTTAACAACGCCGAACCTTTCAGGATCTGAAACTTTTTTAGCAAAGACATGTCCACCCGTAGAAAAAGATTTTATCTGCGAGGAAAAATCATCTTCAAAAATATTATCGCCCAAAATCATCGCCACATTGTCGTCAATAAATTTTTCTCCTATCAAAAAAGCCTGCGCCAACCCTTCGGGCTTGTCTTGTATTTCATAAGAAAATTTCGCGCCGAACTCTTTTCCGCTTCCAAGGTAATGCAAAAAATCTCCGGCGTGCTCTGGCGCCACTATAATAAGAATCTCCTTTATTCCGGCGGAAAGAAGAGTATTCAAAGGATAAAAAATCATGGGCTTATTGTAAATCGGCAAAAGCTGTTTTGACGTTACTCTTGTCAAAGGCGAAAGCCTTGTCCCGCTACCTCCTGCTAAAATTATTCCTTTCATATTTTTATCTTCTTAATTTAAGATATTATTAAAAATCGCGATTTTGAAAATCTTTTTTAAAATCGCAAAGCGCCTCTCTCCAACGCCTTAACTCCGGTAACTTAGTTGTCAAGAGAATTGATTTCTTGGGCCTTATGGCCGGAGTCTGATATTCTTCTGATTTGCAGGGGTTCAAATTCGCGCTTATTTCAAAAACATTGAATATCTCGCGCGCGAATTCATACCAAGAACAAAACCCTGAGTTTGTTCTGTGATAAATTCCGAAATCAGCTTCTGTATCAATCAAGTCAAAAACCGAACGAGCCAAATCTTTGGCATAAGTCGGAGATCCGAACTGATCGTCAACCACTTTCAAACTCTTTCCATCTGATGCCGCGGATAGCATTGTTTTAACAAAATTCTTTCCATAAAAACCAAAAAGCCACGATGTTCTTATTATATAATATTCCAATCCCGTTTCTCTTAATTTTAAAATCTCCATTTCTCCGGAAAGCTTTGATCTTCCGTATTCATTCAAAGGATTCGGCGCGCAGTTCTCTGAAAAATCTGTTTCGTTTTTTCCGTCAAAAACATAATCAGTTGAAAAATGCACGAACTTGGCGGCCAAATCGCAACTTGCTTTCGCCAAAAAACGAACAGCGTCGCTATTTGTTAAAAAAGCTTTGTCACGCTCTGTCTCGGCACGATTTACATCCGTATAAGCTGCCGCGTTTATTATTATATCAGGAGAAATTGAAAAAATTTTTTTTCTTACATCTTTTTCAGAAGTTATATCCAAATCCGATCTGGTCCATAATATTGGCGAAAATTCCGAAAACACAAACCCAAGCTCCTTGCCAAGCATTCCGGACGACCCTATTATCAAAATTTTATCAGTATTTTTTATCATAATAATTCAAATATTTTCCCGTTTTTACGTTTTTTATCCAATCAGAATTCTCTTTATACCAATTTACCGTGCGAGTCAATCCGTCTTCAAAAGAAACACTCGGCTTCCAACCCAATTCGTTTCTTATCTTTGAAGAATCAACAGCGTATCTTTGGTCATGCCCGGCTCTTGCTCCAACAACATTTTCTATCATATCTTGTCCGGCTCCGAATAAGCCAAGTAAAAACAAAGTAATGTCCTTATTTGTTATTTCCGGATTGTTTTCCGCTGATATATCATAGACTTCACCAACTACGCCATTTCTCAAAACAAGATCAATCGCCGCGCAATGATCTTCTACAAAAAGCCAATCCCTTATCTGTGAACCGCCGTCATAAAGAGGAACTTTTTTGCCTTCCAAAAGATTGGTTATAAAAAGAGGTATTATTTTTTCCGGAAACTGATATGGCCCGTAGTTATTGGTGCAATGCGTCACTATGGCAGGCAAACCGAAAGTTCTTACAGAAGAAAAGACAAGCATATCCGAACATGCTTTTGTCGCCGAATATGGAGAAGATGGAAAATACGGATCTTTGTGCTTTGATTTTTTAGGATAAGCGACATCTCCATATACCTCGTCCGTGCTTATATGAATATATTTTTTTACGCCACTATACCTCACTGCGTCTATCACGTTTTGCGTTCCAAGTATATTCGTGTTTATAAATTCTTTTTGAGAATTTATTGACCTGTCAACATGCGACTCGGCCGCGAAATGCACAACAGCGTCAACGCCGGCAAATTGTTTTTTTAAAAAAGCAAAATCGCATATATCCCCTTTTACAAAAAAATATCTTGGGCATTCTTCAACGTCTTTCAAATTTTCAAGATTACCGGCATATGTTAGTTTGTCAAAATTAACAAGACTGTCTTCTGGATGATTTTCCAAGACATATCTTATAAAATTAGAACCTATGAATCCAGCTCCTCCGGTCACCAAAATTTTCATAAATTGTTTTTTATTTCCTCCGCAAGCTCAAAAAGCTCGTCATGATTCGGATTTTTGCCTTTCCACATTAATCTTCCATCTTTTTCAAATCTCGGAATTATGTGAAAATGCGTATGCATCACGATTTGCCCGGCTGATTTTCCGCAATTAATCGCTATATTGAAATCCTCGCACCCAACGCATCTCAATATTGCTGGCGCTATTTTTTGAGTTATGGCAATCAGCTTTGAGGCAAGCTCTGTTGGTGTATTCAAAATATCCTTATGATGCGATTTTGGTATTACAAGCGAGTGCCCGGGATTTACCGGATTGATATCCAAAAAAGCCAAAACATCCTCATCTTCATAAATTTTATGACACGGGGCTTCAGCGTTCGCTATTTTGCAAAAAATACAATCTTCCATACTATTCTATTTTAAAAGGAGAAGACTGGTCGTTCTCCCATCTTATTTCATCAACTTCTTCTTTTTTCCCTTCGCCCTTATAGAGAGCGTTTGGAATATTTATTGAAAAAGCCGGACAATCAGAAACGCATTTATAACCATGCACGACTCCGGGAGGAACAAGAACAAAACAAGGATTTTTTTCTCCAGCATCAAAAACAAAAAGTTTTCTGTAATCCACATTGTCTTGCCTGTTTTCCCAAAGATACAATTTAAAATCCCCGGGGCCTAAAAAAACAAATCCATCGGATTGATTTTTATGTTCATGCGGACCTCTGGAAACACCCGGATTGGTTTGAGACACATATCCCATAGCCGGACTGTATGGAATTTCATCTATGCGCCAAATCTCGGAAAGCCAACCTCTTTCGTCCGAATATTTCTCAAGCCTTTTTATAATAACTCCTTCTATCATATGATTAAATACTATCAGAATCTTGGGTAAAAAGCCAAATTATCGCGGAAAACAAAAACACAAAAAGAAAAATAGCCGGATTTATAAAAAAAGAAACAAACCCGTCTTTGAAAGTTTCAAGAGAAAACAAAACAAGAGTCAATACACCGCTTGTCTTGAAAAGTTCTGAATTCATTTTTAACAATAAATCGCGCATATAAAAAATTATTTTTTAAGCCTTCTCAAATTTGCTTTTACATATTCCACAAATCCATCAAAATCCAACGGATCGCGATTGAGCGTTATGTTAATTTCTTCCAAAACAACTTGCCCTCTCCCGCGCTCTATGCCCGGAGCCGAAATCAAAAAGCTTATTTCATTTATATATAAATCAAAATCTTTCCAATCAAATTCAATTTTCTTTTTCTTTCGGCCGAAGCCAACATCCTCAGGACTCACATAAGACGCAATAACATAGTCATAATCAGACAAATCAGTGTCTTCATTTATTTTTTCGCAACTTTCACAATTTGGAATCTCATAATTATAATAAGCGGTTTTTGAGATTTCTTGGGCCAAGAAATCTCCGAGATTTTCATATTTTTTTATTTTTTGACAAAATAAAACATCGCCATATCTTTCGCATGGCCAAGAAATATTATCCAAAATCTTGTTTTCCAAAGGTTTCAAAACAAAACCCCACGCGTCTCGCGTTTTACGGCTTCCCAATTCCAAAATTGGCTGATATTGATTTTGCCATATTATTTCAACAACGACCTTGTCAAAATCTCTTGGAACTTTTGCGTCAAAATAAACAGGATCAGAAAAAAACCTCTGATAAGAACCATCTTCTTCCAAATATATAACCCTTGAATCAGGGTGAAGGTCTGATATTTTTGACCCGGGATCTCCTTTTTTGTGAACTAAAACAATTTTACCGGAAGGGACAAGATTTGCAAAAAAAATCCACAAAATTAAAGCAAATCCAAAAAACAAAAGAAACGCTCTACAGAAAAAAATAATTTTTTGTTCCTTACCAAGCGACATAAACAAAAAACAAGTCTTCTTTTTTTAAATAATGATATCAATAGTAATGATACCATTAAAAGCTTATTTTTCAAGACAAAAAAACAAAAGCGCCTTGAAAAAACCAAAGCGCTTTTCTAAACTCGCTTAGCGGGTTTCCTGGGTCATGGCCTTGAAAACGTACAAAATACAATCGTGAGGCCAAAAAACACGCCCAAAGTAAACACGCCTAAGAAAACTCCGTCTTTCCCACTCTTGCTAAAAGTGTTTGAAACCCAAAAGCAAGAGATGGACACACATGTAGATATTGCCAAATTATGCCTTAAGTCACGACACGAGCTCTCAATAGCGCTTCCGGAAACCATGCCGCCAAAAACAGCGACTAGCGCCAGAGAGACCAGCACCATTATTATTGTTATCAGCGACGCCGAGATCACGCCGCCAATTGCTGATTTTGCTTTCCCTATTTTTTGGCTTCCTGTTATACAACGACTTTTGCAAAAAGTAGCCAAAAAAACAAAAGAAAAAGCAACAACAGAAACAATAAACGCTGAGAAATCAGCGCCCTTGTTCCAAAACATCTCTATCGCCATCTTGGAGCCGATAGCAATCCCCGCTCCAATCACATGAACAAAGAACACGATTTCCACGACTTCCTCCTTTTTGGTGGTGTTGCGTGTTTTTCAAAGGCTTGCGCCTTCTGTTTATTTGAGATACTATTTATATCAAAACAAGCCATTTTTGTCAAACAAAAATATGCTCCTGAGCAAAGCATTGCCCAAGAGCATCTTCCTTCCTTGTTTACATTCGCCCTTGTGCGCGACCTGTTGATGCCTGCTTGAAACGCTCATAAAGTCGCCTCAAGGAGCTCTTTGACTCAAACATCTTGTTTGTGTCAGCTGGCCCTGCCCACGCCGCAAACAAGAGAAATGCGCCGACTCCCACCAAACAAAAAGTAAACGCATATATTGACATCACGCTCCTCCTTTGGAGATATTTGATGAAAAGAGCAACTCTGAATTAATAATAGTAAATAAGACGAAAAATGACAAATCCGAAAATATCAATAATCATTCTTCATTACAAAAACATCAATGACACGATTGAGTGTTTGCATTCTTTAAAAAATATTGATTATGAAAATTTTGAAACAATAGTAGTTAATAACGACTCAGAAGAACACAAAAAAATCATAGAAAAAAATTTTGATAATTTCGCGCGAGTAATCCAAAACGAAAAAAACTTCGGATTCGCCCAAGGGAACAATATGGGAATTGACCATGCGCTCAAAGAGAGACAAAACGATTTTATTCTTCTTTTAAACAATGACACAATCGTTGATAAAAATATTCTCAAAGAATTATCCAAAACCGAAACTCACATGACTGCTCCGAAAATCATGAATTACGAGGATAAAAACAAAATAGACAACCTCGGAATAATAATGATGAAATCAGGATTGCCTTTTAACAGAACAAAAGAATCTCAAAAAATTTTTTGCCCGTCAGGCGGATGCGCTCTTTATTCAAGACGGCTTTTGGAAAGATTGAAATGTGAATACGGATATTATTTTGATCCTTCGTATTTCGCTTATTGCGAAGATTTTGATCTTGGATGGCGCGCGCTTTTGGAAGGGTTTTCTTGCGGATACGAAAAAGACGCGATTGTTTTTCACAAAGGATCGTCGGTACACGGAAAAATTTCGGATTTTGCCGTATTTCACACTTATAGAAATCTTTTTTGGACGCAAATAAAAAATACCCGCGCGCGCGAGCTTATTTTTGTATTGCCTTTCTTTGTGTTAGGGTGGATTTCAATACTATCGTACCATCTCTCAAGAGAAAAATTCAAAATAACGCTGAAAATTTTTATTGAAGCGTTAAAAGGCGCGCCTCGCGCAATACGACAACGAAACACAAAAAACAGCACAAACGAAATTTTTTCAATTTTTGAAAAAATGGAAAAAGGTCTGTATCCCAAAAACTTGCGCGAAAATCGCTAATCCAAATCTTCTTTTTCTATTCTCCACACAAACACGGAGCCTATTATTTTTGGTTCTCCGAACATTTCAGCCGTCTTATCTAAGGCTCCATCCATTGCCCATCTTCTCTCGTTCATGTAATAACACACATCAGCTCCGGTTAATTTCAAAGCCTGAGATATTAAAATTTTTTCCGGAGTCTTAGACATTAAATCAAAAATTTTTACTCGCTCCGGTTGAGCATATTCCGCGTAAAGAGGAAAATTTCCTGCAACTATTCTTTTTCCTGATTCGGCCTCAAGCGCAAGTAGAGGCCAAGTGTTCGCCAACACGCAATAATTGGGTCCATCAGTCCTATGGTGCTCCCATACGAATCTCGCGGCAGAAACTTGATCAGATGTCACAACCTGCAATTTAGGGCCCGAAGCGTATGTTGATGTGGAAGCGAAAGAAACCAAAAAACATATTGCCAAAAATTTTTTTCTCCTTGGAATTTTTATCCTGTCATCCAAAAGAAAAATCCAAATCCCAAAACCGAAAAACAAGACCATGAAAAAAGCGATTGTTTCATTAAGTCTCCTTGCCAAGATATGCACTCCGTCCAAAAACGACCAAGATATAAAATAAGAAAAAAGACATAAAATAAACAAAAAAGCCAAAAGCTCGAATATATATACCGAGCAAAATTTATCCTCTTTCCAAAATCCTAAAAAAAGATCGTCTTTTGAAATTCTTTCTGATATGTTTTTTTTCTTGCGCAAAGAATAATAAACAGGAACAAACACGAATGTCCAAACAAAAACTGAAACGAAAAACGGAACAACCCTGTAAGAAAAAATCAATACGCGCGAAAGCGATTCTTTTGTTTGGTTATACAAAAAATTTCCTTGGTCTATAAAATTCGGCGGAACAATCACTCCGACAAAGCCTGACAAAAGCCCAAAAGAATCCGCAAACGCGTCAACAACGCCCATAAAAGAAAAAGATCCTTTTGAATAATAAGAAAGCCCTTGAAAAATCTCCAAAAAAGGTATGGCAAAAACCAAGCCAACAAAAAGAAAATAAAAAATGGTTTTATCTCTTAAAATTATTCTTCTGTCCGAAAATCCATATTTCAGCTTAAGTTTGTACCAATGTTTCTTTTCCACAAAAAATCTCCTGAAGTAAAAAGAAAGCGCCCCGATTATCAAAAGCAAAAAGAAATTCAAAATATAGCCCCAATAAAACGCGATTGATAAAAAAGCGGAAAAATACAAAGATCTTTTGGAGCCTGTTTTAACATAAAACATCCAGCAGAATAAAACGAAAAAGAAAAACAAATGCCCAAAAGAAACCGGTATGGTTATGGCGCCTTCTGATTGAAAAGTATAAAACATGATAGGCAAAAAAGCCAAAAACGCGCCAAGTCTTTCGTTCTCAAAAATAATTTTTCCGAATAAAAACAAAATCAAAGGCAAAAAAAGCGACCAAAGCGCGAAAACAAGCAACAGATCAACCCAAAATAAATCAACTCCAAACGCGTCGGAAAGCATTATTGTGGCGCCCCATTGCGCCGCGTATGAAGTTTTATTCCCGGCCACAAGAGCTTCGGGGATTATAAGCGGACCCATTTTAATCATAGAGACAGGTCTTTCTCCAAAAACAGAAGGGGTGTAAATATTGCCTTCTTGCAACCATTTTTCCGCTGCAAGATGCCTCCATTTGTCGCCACCGAAACCTGTTTCGTAAATAACAGGCAAATAAGCATGAGACGCGTAAGAAAAAATTATAACAATAAAAACAGAAAAAATTGCGCTTCTTGAAGAAAATATGATTTTAAGACATAAAAAACACAACCCAAAAAAAATCATCAAGGCAAAAGAAGACAACGCGTCATGAGGAGACAAGATATAAGTTCCGGTTCTTGCGTGAAAAAGCAAAAAAACAAAAATCGAAAGTAAAACAAAAAACAAAAAAACAATCCTGTCTTTCAAAAATTTTTCAAAAAATCTTGATAGCGCGGATTTAAAATAATCAAAATTTAAAGAAAAAAATAATTTTTTAAAATTCTCGGAAAAAACTCCAAAATAGCTCGGCTCGTTTTGAAGAGAAAAAAAATACGCAAAAACAAAAGATAATAGCAAACAAAATATCATCGCCAAAAAAACAGAAAATTCATCGTATTTCCACAAAACGATTGGAATCGCGATTGAAAAACTTGATAAATAAAAACAAACCAAAAATCCGAAAATATAAGATAATTTTTCTTTGAGCCCAAAAATGGAACAAATAACTCTTGACCACAAAAAAGAGCCTATTGAATAATAAATCATCAATAATATAATCATAATAGAAATATAAAATATTTCCCAAAAAATAACAACAGGAAGGCGTCGCCTTCCTGTCTCTTTGTGGATTTTTTGCGCCAAAGAGCTCCTCCGGATCATGTGTCTAGTTCAGGCTCATTTCCACGCTGTTTTGCACAGCGCTGGATACAAAAAAAAGAAAAGCCAAAAACAGACACACATCGCTATTTCGCTTGACCTCTCTCACTTGGTCAAGCACAAATCGCTTTTCCTCACAGGACATAATCACAAAGCAATAGCGAGACATAAAAGACTCAATGTCGTCTATTGCGATTATCCTGACATAGTCCTGCTTTATCTTGTCAAAACTCCTTGCTATGATGGGCCTGAATTCACGCAAAATCTCTTCAGTCAAACGTTCTCCTTCTCTTATTTGATCTTCGTCAGGTCCATATTCCCGATCCTCAAGAAAAGATCGCATATCATCCTCCCCCTTGTTTAAATGAGCGACGAAAACGTATCATCGAGCGAATATCACAGAACAACAATATCGCGCAACTTATCGCCTATTTTACACGAATCATATTTTTTCGCAACCAATTCCAAACAATTGTGGCTCATTTCTTCGCGCTTTGAAGTATTTTTAATCATATAAGAAATCTTTTCAGCCAAATCTTTCGGATTTTTCGACTCAACAAGAAAACCGGATATTCCATCTTCAAATACAGAGCATACACCCGGCAAATTTGACGCGATGACCGGAGTTCCTGATGCCATAGACTCCACGAGCACAATTCCGAAAGATTCAGACTTGTCTTCTGACGGCAAGCAGGTTAAATAAGCCAACCTGTAAAGTTTTACAAGAGCTTTTTCCGATACGCTCCCCGCAAACAAAATTTTATCTTTAACTCCAATAGATCTGGCTAGCCCGTCATACTCAGACAACAAATTTCCGCTTCCGGCTATCACGATTTTAAAATTTAAATCTTCAATTATTTTAGCCGCTTTTATAAGATTTGGGACTCCTTTGAAATAATGCGCTTTATCAAGCCCGCCGACAAACAAAATTATTTTTTCATCAGGTTTTATGTTTAACATTTTTTTGAATTCAAAATCAACATCGCCGGGTTTGAATTTTGACACATCAACCCCATTCGGCAAAACGCGAAATTTATCGCCGTCTTTCCAAAATTTTCCAAGCTCGGAATTTTTCGCGTAAGAAACAGACGAAGCCAAGACTATATCGGAAATTTTAACTATTTTAGGCAAAAAAACCTTTGTGGCGTACCAAAATACCAAACCCTTTAGACCACGCCCGACAACATCCATATTGTAATTCAAAATCAATTTGAAATTATATTTCTTTTTTGCTCTGTAAACAGCGCGCATTCCGCCAAAAAAAGGATACTCCAAAATAACGACATCAAAAGCACTAAACTTTTTTTTAAGATTCGGAACAAAAGCCGCGTTTCCATATTTAAAAATCGGTTTTAAAAACTCCAAACTAAACTTTCCATCACTAATAGATTTCGCAGGCGAAAATCCATAGTCCGGAGCAAACACCGTAATATCGCACGAACGCTCGGAAAGCGCGACAGCTTGGTTTAGAGCAACCGTCCCGATGCCTCCGCGATATGGAGGAAAAACCGCTGTCACTATTGCTATTTTTTTATCGGACATAAAAAACCAAAAATATTTTTTAATATTTCGTAATAAAACTCAACAACCGGACTTACAAAATATTTTAAAACAAAATTATCAACAGCGGAAAAAGATAAACGAGATTCCATGCTTAAAAAAATTTCTTCATCACGAATTTTTCTTGTTTTTTGAATATCTCTCCTTCTAGATAAAACATAAGAAAAATTATTGAAAATCCAAGAATATGTTTTTAATTTAACCGAAAACCATCCATTAAAAATACTGTAAAACAACATTAAAATTTCAACAACAAAAAACATTGGAAAAATAAAAAAAATCATTGAGGAAGAATAATTTGTAAAAACGCACATAATTCTATTGCGCTCTGAAAAATACAAAGTATTGCTATTTCTAAGAAACTCGTAATCATGATAAACGACTGATTTTGGAGCGCATATTATTTTGTATCCGCAAAGCTTCGCCCTCCAACACAAATCAAGATCCTCGTGATACATAAAAAATTTTTCATCAAAAAACCCAAACTCGGAAATCTTATCAAGCTTCAAAAGCATTGCCGCTCCGGAAGAATATCCTATTTCATACGGGTCAAGCGATTTAAAATCCGAGATTTTTGATTTTAAATTTTCAACATGCCCGAATCCGAGATAATGAAGAGAATTTCCAGATGTGTTTATCAAATCCCGTTGCTTTGACAAAACCAAAATAGATTGAGCTATGGCGATTTTATCATCCGAATAAGCTGCGTTTGCAATCTCAAACAACCAATCAGATTTTACTTCCGTATCCTGATTTAGCAAAACAGCGCAATCATATGAAAGATCTATGGCTTTTTTAATCCCAATATTGTTTCCGCGAGCGAAACCGATATTTTCCTTCAACTTTATAAGATTAACCTGAGGAAATTCTTTTTCAATTATTTCCAAAGTCTTGTCTTGCGACATGTTGTCTATCACAAAAACTGAAAAATCATTCTCAGAAGAAGTTTTAAAAACCGATTCCAAACAATTTCTTATATACTTTTCTCCATTGTAAGCTACTATGATAATCGCGACTTTTTTATTCATATTTTAAAATTAAAACAAAATAAAATAACTTCTATTTTTTATCATCTTCTTTTAATGCTATATGTCTTGTTATTTTTGTTATATCGCGCTCCACCCTCTCCATATGAACCGAGATTCTGAAAATCAAATAAAAAGCAAGCGTAACAGCGATATAAACAACCAAATCTATGCCCATCGCGGTTTTAAGACCTATTTTGGAAGCAACGCTATCCGCGAATTTGGGATATAAAACAAAAAAGAAAACCGAAAACCAAAGCATTCCCCATAAAAACGCCTCTTTTGAATTTATTTCTCGTCTTTTATATTTTTGCGCCAAACGAATTACAAGATAAAAGACGACTACTGCGGTTATAAATTGAATAATCATATTTTTAAATTAAAAATTAAAATTCCAAAACTCTAAACATGTTTGTCTAAAAATTTTGACCAAAGAAATTTTATTCCTATAAATATTTTTTTAAAATTTCCCTCTCCTTTTGACATTGAATAATCTGTATATTTTATTGTCACCGGAACCTCCAAGATTTTAAATTTGTTTTTCGCGACTTGATCTATTATTTCGGATGCGTAACTCATCCCATCTTGCGCGCACGAAATCTTTTTCAAAGCGCTTGAAGAGAAAGCTCTTAATCCGTTATGCGCGTCCGATAGCTTGATTCCGGAAAATATCCAAGTAAAAACAATGGCTGACTTGATTAAAACTTTTCTTAAAAAAGCGATTGATTCCGCGCTCCCGATAAATCGCGAACCTATAACAACATCGGCTTCTTCCCTTATCACAGGCAAAACCATATTTTTAATCTCAAATGGATCATGTTGCTCGTCAGCGTCAAAATGAACTATCACATCATATTCTTTTTTTAAAGCCCATCTGTTGCCTGTTTCAAGCGCTGCTCCGTACCCTCTGTTTATAATATGGCGCAAAACAACAGCTCCTGATTTTAAAGCCTCCAAAAAGGTATTATCTCTTGACCCGTCGTCAACCACAACAACATCATATCCGCAAGAAATAACTGATCTTGCAACACCGCATATTTTCTCCTCTTCGTTATGCGCAGGTATCACAACCGCTACTCTCATGCAACACCGCCCCTTCCGATGCAGTCATATTTAAATCCCAAATCTTTCATCTCCTTGGGATTCAAAATATTTCTACCATCCACAACAACCGGATTTTTCATATTGCTTCTTATTTCACTCCAATTCAAAGTTTTGAATTGAGGCCATTCGGTGGCTATTATTATCGCGTCTTTTTCTTTTGACGCTATTTCAGGTTGGGCTGAATATTCTATTTTAGAATCTAAAATTTTTTTGGCAGAAAGAAGAGCAAGAGGGTCTGACGCGGTCACATTGGCTCCTTTTTTAACAAGACGATTAATAATGTCTATGGCGCCCGACTCTCTTACGTCATCAGTGCTGGATTTGAACGCAAGACCCAAAACCAATATGTTTTTTCCTTTAAGATTCCCTAAAATTTTTTCCAATTTGGATATAACGATTTTTCTTTGTTGTTCATTAACCTCTATTACGGATTTCAAAAGTTTAAAATCATATCCTTTGGCGTTTGAAAAATGGAACAAAGCTCTTACGTCTTTCGGGAAACAAGAACCCCCATACCCCATTCCTGCGTTCAAAAAATATTTCCCGATTCTTTTGTCCGCTCCCACGGCTTCGGCGACTTTTGA
>Ga0172369_10002940_pt1 | contig 22845 bp, 17 predicted proteins | sample LakKiv25m_FD_114539 | JGI IMG/M metagenome (GOLD analysis project Ga0172369, IMG submission 114539) | Freshwater microbial communities from Kabuno Bay, South-Kivu, Congo - kab_022012_11.25m | ecosystem: Environmental > Aquatic > Freshwater > Lake | place: Democratic Republic of the Congo...
GTACACAGCATGAATTCTTTTTTGAACAAGTGGACATGGATAAGAATATCTTTCATAATTTAGTCGCTGAATTTCAGCATTGCTGATTTTTATTTGAAGCATATCGTTAGGAATTTAGAGAACTCCAATTTGATATGCTTCTTTTTTAGTTTTACATAGGCTCTTTAGAATTTACTAACTTTGTTCTGTTAATTAATGCGGAAATTTATCCCGTTTACAGTATATCTGTATGATGTGGAAACCGGAACAATCACAAACCTGAGGCAGAACAGCGAATACAGCTTTGATTATTCGACCGGTTCCGACAAAGCTTTCCTGATCCTGTTCAGCGATCCTTCGGCCATGAACACAACAAATAGCAGTATCAGAATCTATGCGGAAAGTAACCAGGTTCATGTTAACCTTCCGTTATCTTACCTCTCTCAGACCTCTATCTCTGCACAGATCATGATTTTCGACCTGAACGGAAAAAAGGTAATGGAAACCACAGCTAACAGCCTGAATAATACCGTAACCTTTACCGGCACCAACAACATTTACATGGTTAAGGTAATTACCGGCACCGAAACTGCCATTGCCAAAGTTTTTCTAAATACTAAATAATGACGACTATGAAAAACATAATGAAAATTGCCGTTATAGGAATAATCCTATTTGTCTCAGCATCGCTGTTCTCCCAAACACCCCCTCATCCCAATGGCGGTAATGCACCGGGTGGAGGAAATACTCCTGTTGGCGGAGGTGCCCCTATTGACGGTGGATTCAGCATCATGCTTCTGCTGGCCGCAGCCTATGGCATCAAAGGAAAATTAACAAGTAATGTAAAAAATAATTCATAATTCACAATTAAACTATACAAAAATGAAAAATCTTAACGTACTTACAATAGCTTTTCTTCTCTTCCTCGGCTACACCCTTAATGCCCAGGTTTCAGTAACCACCGACGGAAGCGCTGCCGATGCTTCTGCCATGCTTGATGTTAAATCCACAACCGGAGGTGTTTTATATCCCCGTATGACTACAGCCGAACGTAATACCATTGCGTCACCTGCAAACAGCCTTATGATATTCAACACTACAACCAGGTGTCTGGAAATATACAATACATTCACTTCCTCCTGGGAATCGGTTCATTGCCAGGAATGCCCGATTTCAGCCCCTGTATTTGGAACCCATATAGCCTCACAAACCCAGATCGTTTGGAACTGGAATACCGTAAGTGGTGCCGAAGGTTACAAATACAATACGGTAAACAATTATGCCACGGCAACTGATAATGGTATCAGTATTACCTGGACGCAGACCGGACTAACCTGCAATACGAGTTATGTCCTTTATGTTTGGGCATATAATTTTTGTGGGTATTCCTCACCAACCACGCTGGTACAAAATACCCATAACTGTTATACCTTTGTTAACTACACGCCGGGATTTGGTACTCCGAGCTTACTGACCAATGGCGTTTACGCACCGGAACAACATGTCTGGAACGATCCGGTATATGCCGTACAATTTAATAATTCAAGTTGTTATATCGCATGGGATTTGGGGGCGCTCACAAATATTACAAGGATCAAGGTTCAGGCAGATTGCAATGATATTTACGTTATTCAATATTCAACGGATCTTTATTCCTGGACCACACTTTGGACGTTGCCTACAACAACATTTGGTCTGGAAACCCGCACTAATCCGTCGGTGAATGTAAATGCTAGGTATTTAAAAATTAGTGTATCAGGTGGAGATGGAAGCTATTCTGCATCGGAGGTGCAGATCAATTACTGATTTCGCAGTAAGTAACTACCTAATTAAAATTGTTCCGGGGAAACTGATGCAACAGCATGGTTTCCCCGGTTTTTTATATCTTTAACCTATTGTAGGTGGAGGGTATCCAATAATTCCAATTGCATTTCAATTGCTAACATTCTGATAACCTACCCCGAAGCTAATTCCCTTTTTTTAAGTATATTTTTGTGGTTCAATCCTTAAATTCAAAATTCTATGAAAAGAAAAGATTTTTGGAAAAGTATTTACTCAATACTCAAATTTTTGGCTCGGCCATGCACTAAGATTGATTTTTCGAAGACCTGAATCGCGGGTGCAAATTAGATAAATGAAATTTTAGTAAATTTGGCATCAACAAAATAGGTAATAAATAATGAGGACTTATCACAACTGACAAGTTCACTAAAGTGAAAAAAGTTCATGATAGGAAATTGGTTGTGCATCATTATTAAATAGAAAATTCGAGACTTGTTTGTAACAAGCCAAATATAAAAATCGTCATAAAAAATATTTAGTAAAATAAAAAAATGAAGTTATTCAATTACTATAGTACAGCGGTGATCTATCCTTCCCTTTTTACACTGTTTTTCTGTACCATATATTCGATTCTTGACAACTATAATTTCGAAAGTGAATGGCAAACCTCCAAATCATTAATAGTAATGGCAATAGTAGGTTCGTTATTATTTTCCCTCTTAATGGTCTGCCTGTCCCTCCCGATTTTTCTTAATAAATTTAAGCGGTTAAATCAAAACCTGATTTGGAATTTATTCACCTGGTTTCTTTTACCTTTTGGATATATTACTATGGTGTTGATTCATGATATAAAAATCAGAATTAAATATGATTTTGGATTTGGAAATGACTTTATATTCCTTTTATTAATGACTTTACCATTTGTTATTGGATTATGCTGGACTTTTATTAAGTACAGGCAAAAAATTGCGAATATCACTTCCTTATGAATATTGCCGAAGAAATTAAGAACTGAATCTGTGAAAATCGGGCAATAAATGATAGCAATTGCGAAGAAATTATATCTTACAAAACGGAAAAAAGTTGATTTATGGAGATCAAAAGTAAAATGGGCCGGCGAAAATTTTTAAAGATATCGGCATTTGCTGCAGTGGCAGGTAGTTCTGCTGCAATAATAATGAATTCCGGAAAGTTATTTACGGCAGCCAATTCATGGGCAAGCAATTCAGAATTAATTCCACCAGACACAAAAAAAATATTTTGGGAACGCGGTACTTGTTCTCAAACATTTCACTATTTATTAAATCGTGAATTTGGTTATCCACAAGAGGCTGAAGGCCGTGCTTCGGACCCTCTGGCCGGTGGTTTAATGCTGGGACATCAATGCGGAATGCTTTGGGGTTCTGCTTTGGCGGTGGGAGCGGAGTCATTCCGCAGATATAGTGACCACGATAAGGCTACAGCGCAAACCATAACGGCAACTCAATATCTGATGGAATCATTTTCAAAAAGAGCAAAAAGTGTCAAATGCCGGGATATTGTTGGTTTTGATTTTTCCGATAAAGTAAATACGGCGAAATTCATTCTTAACAGCCTTCCTGGTGGATTTACGAACATGGTTTGTATGAATCTTGCGGAAAAGTGGGCTCCGGAAGCTATTCAGTCAGCAAGATATGGATTATCACAAGAACAGACGGCAATACCTGAATTACCCTTAAGTTGCGCTTCGGAAGTAGCCAAAAAAATGGGAGCCAGTGAAGAAGAAAAGATTATGGTTGCCGGATTTGCCGGAGGAATGGGATTAAGCGGTAATGGATGTGGTGCGCTGGGGGCTGCAATTTGGATGAATACGCTTTCCTGGTGCAGGAAACATCCTGGAAAATCAGGTTACGCCAATCCGAATACAAAGGAAATTTTAAACGCATTTAAGAATGAGACTGGTTCTGAATTTTTATGTCATAAAATATCAGGTCAGTGTTTTAAGACAATAGGAGATCATACAGAATTTGTAAAAAATGGTGGCTGCGCTAAACTGATTAATATCCTTGCACATCCATCCTGATGGATTTAATACCGAAGTGATTTATTTAATAGTCCATGCCCAATTCTCTTGCCTTGATGAACTATAAATTAAATCAACTCGGTATTTACCAAAGTAGGAAATTCCGTTACGTCCGATGAAGCGGACTATACAGAATTTCACTTTGGTATAACCTGCCGGAAATAATTTAAGTGTACTTTAGTCGGCAAGAAATTTTCTCACCCAATTTGTGATGTTGTTGAAATTTTATGATATTATGAAGATGTCCACACTCTGAGGAAAGTAGGTGTAAATAAAAAGTAGGAAAATGAAAGCTTCAAAAGCAGTAAATCATGACACAAAATGGGTATTCCTGAAACAGGGAACCTGTTCCCGCACATTCATGTATATTTTAAACCGGGAGTTCGGTTATCCGTTGCAAATGGAAGAACGGGCTGTGGATCCGCTGGCGGGAGGTATCATGCAGCAGGGTTATCAATGCGGAATGCTTTGGGGTTCGTCAATGGCAATCGGAGCTGAGTCCTACCGCCGGTGCGGTAATTGCGATCAGGCTGTGGGTTTAGCCATCGTAGCCACACGACAGGTAATGGCATCTTTCTTAAAAAAAGCTAAAAGTCCGGATTGTTTCGAAATAACCAAAGCTGATTTTACTAAGAAATATGGCATTGCAAAATACCTGATCTTCGGGAAAGCCATAACCTGCTTAAAACTCGCTGATAAATGGGCTCCCGAAGCCATTAAGGCAGCGGTTGAAGGATTGTCAGCCGAACAAACCAACCCGCCTCAGCCACAATTAAGTTGCGCTTCTGAGGTTGTTAAAAAAATGGGAGGAAGTGATCAGGAAATGGTAATGGTTGCCGGATTTGCAGGAGGCCTGGGTTTGAGCGGAAATGCATGTGGAGCATTGAGCGCAGCGATATGGATGAACACCCTCAAATGGTGCAGGGAAAATCCCGGGAAAACAACTTATCCTAATCCAAAGGCAAAGGAAACCTTAGAAGCATTTTTTAGTGTTTCGAATTATGAATTTCTGTGCCAAAAAATTTCGGGACAGCGTTTTCAGTCAGCTGAAGGCCACACGCAATTCATAAAAAACGGGGGCTGTAATAAACTGATAGCTGTACTTGCCGGAAGCTGAAAACTTTATTAAACCTTATATGACTCTAAACTTCAGAAAATTATTGGTTATCACCGGTGGAATACTGACACTGATTTGGGGAATAGCTCACCTCTTCCCGACACGATCGGTGGTTAACGGATTCGGTAATATTACAGCAGATAACAGGCAAATTATTACAATGGAATGGATTATGGAAGGCTTTACTTTAATATTTATCGGAATCCTCGTAATTGCTATAACACGGATAGGAAAAATTGAAAGTAAAGTTGTGAAAACCGTTTATCTCATTGTCTTTTTAATGCTGCTTGCAATGTCGGTATTATCTGTATTTACCGGATTTAAAATTGATTTCCTGCCTTTTAAATTATGCCCGTTCATTTTTATGATCTCAGGGATATTAATAGCCAGCGGATTGATTTATCGTAATCAACGGGATGGAAAGAATAAAGTGGATTCGTCTGAATAATTCATATATTTTATTGTCAGGACTAAAGTCCTTTACTGTCGCAGAATTCCTTAACTCCAGACTTAAGTATGGAGTTAGGAAAAATCCAGCGACAATGGGCTTTAGCCCTGATTTGTCAATTAATCCGAATAGAGAAACCGTGAACTAAAATATCATCGTATGAGAACAATTAAACCCAAGAACATTGACGAGTATATCATGGGCTTTCCGGTTGAGGTTCAGAAAACGCTGGAGCAAGTCAGAAAAACGATCAAAAAGGCAGCGCCGGATGCAGAAGAGACCATTAGTTATGCAATGCCGGCTTTCAAATTTTATGGCATGCTGGTTTACTTTGCAGCATTCAAAAATCACATTGGATTTTATGCGCTGCCAAGCGGAAATGAAGCCTTTCAAAAAGAACTTTCGGGGTACAAAACAGGAAGGGGATCTATTCAGTTTCCACTTGATAAGCCCTTGCCATTGAAACTGATCACCCAAATCGTAAAGTTCAGGGTATATGAAAACCTGCAAAAATTAAAGGCATTGAAATAATCCATCAAACCCCCAAAAAAAACAATGGTAATTTTAACACTTATTACGGTAATTTGTTGTGATGGAATGAGCAGTTCTTAGAGAAGGATAAGAACAAACAGGTAATTCAAATAATGTAAGGTTAACTTTATATGCAGAATCTCGTATATAACCAAAATCCGGTTGCCACAAAACATTCAGCCGGTAAAGCATGAACAGTCAAATGTCAGGCATTTTAATTACCTTATATGGGAAGTGATCAAAATAACCCGCATGCGGTTGGTAAAAGGTTAGAAAATATTGATGTTGCCAAAGGCATTTTAATACTGGCAGTCGTGTTAGGTCATGCCCCCAATCATAATCTTGAGCAAATTTTATATTGGTTTCATATACCTGCCTTCTTTTTTATAAGTGGACTATTAGTCAATGGTAAGAAGTATGATGTTGTAAAAATACTGGACAGGACCAAAAAATTACTCATGCCTTATTTTAGCTTTGGGATAGTAATTAGTATATATACCTGTTTAGTTATTTGGTACTCTTTAAAAGAAATAGATATCAATCTGCTGTTAAAAAATTTAGTGGATTTGATAAATGGGGGCCGTGTATTGAAAGGAAGTTTTGGTATTTTTTGGTTCATCAATGCATTGATTGTAATCAATGTTTTATTTTTCATTTTGCAAAAGGCGAGGATTTATTTAGTCGTACTCATACTTGTCGCCTTTTATATCGGGTCGCATCTTTTATCAACTGCTTACGGTGAAAACACTCCTGATGTAATCTGGAGTGTTGACTCAGCCATGATTTGCATGGTATTTTTTAGCGTGGGATATTACTGCAATTCACTAATAAAATATTGCAGCAATCATACAGCCGGTATTATAATGCTTATCATCGGCGCCCTGTTTATATTTCTTCAGATAAAAGGAATAATCGATCTCGACATTAATATAAAATATTTCTATTTGCGTAACTGGATACTCGATTTATTTATCCCTTTATTATTTACCGGTATTGTACTTTATATTGCATCTGTTATCGTCAGATTTCCCGGATCACGGGTATTGGTTTATATAGGTATGAATACGCAAATAATAATGTATTTGCATCTTGTGTCGAACAGGTTTGTAAATTTGTTTGTAAAAACACCCTACCATTATTCATTGTTTTTACTCATTGGCATTATTCTACCCCTGATTATATTGCAAATAGTTGATCAAAGTACACTGTTGAAAAAGTTATTTTTAGGAAAGTACTGATTTTCCCCGGTATATTTAAAATCCGACGGAGAAATTGCTGATGGTGATCCATACAAAATGTAACCTCATATTAAAATCTGTGTCAAATTATTATCAAAAAAAGGACACATTAATTCATTAATCTGTATGTATAATCACAGTCTGAAAAATAAACCATCAAGTTTTAATTCATCAGTTTGGCGCAGTTTAAGGATTACTATTTTGGTAATCAGGGTTTCCTTTTTCTCATTGGTTCTTTTCGAAACAGCACAATCGCAGGATCATACCCAGGAGCTTTTTATGCCGGATAGCCTGAATAAGGTCATCCTGATTCAGCCGACAGGTGAAGATACAAGTAACCTGCCTGAAATGACTTTGATACCCGGTAATTCTGAACTGTACGGAACGGTAATGCGAAATATAAATAATTCATTTATCAGGGAGTTTCTGGACTTTTATTTTATTGCACAGGTTTTCCTCAAAAACAATAATAAAATTGATGCTATCTCGCCTGCATATCTTGCATTGACTAAAAACCAGGGTGGCTTCGCAAAGACCGGCTTTTCGATTAAGCAAGGCGAAAATCAGAACCTAATGGAAAACACACCCTATGTGGATATTGTGGCCGGACACGCAACAGCACTCCCCGGCAGGCTGATGTCGTTAACACAGCTTTATCCCCACGAAATGGGACATGTTGTATATCGTATGCTTAGCCCCGAAGATACCGCCACTAATAATACCAGGAGTACCGACATGCACTTCTTTTCCACCGTGACCGATTACTCAACTGCTTTTAATGAGGGTTTTGCAGAACATATCGAAAATGTTGCACGGGTGTTTGAAAAGAATGACTCCATCAGTTTGGGAATATTTGCTGATATTGACAGGATTGGGAAAACCACTTCCCGGTCAATTGATGGTTTTGAGCGTGATTTCAAATATCCGTTCAGGCTGGGTTATTACAAAGCCTCAATGATAAGCTGGTTTCAGAAATATGAAGATTACAGGCGATATGTATTGGCCATGAACGGAGACATCCGCTTTAAAAATGCCGAATTAAAATTACGGAATACCGAAGATCAGCTCAGTTACCGGAATTCAGGCGTCAGGCTCGACAGACATGAAAGCCGAAACCTTGTGCAATTGCTTTCAACCGAAGGAGCCGTCAGTACATTTTTCACACATCTGACGACAAGTGCCTTGCGGGAACATTATCTTGATCCTGATTTTTACCGGCCCTTTATGTATGATTCGACGATGGTAAGCTTCTCTCCGAATGAATTGTTCTCTCCGTTGCAAAACCAGTTCATAAAATATTTTTATGTGTTGCATCATTTTGTAACATTTAATAATTCATCACGATCGCAACTCACGGATTTTATCGAAGGGTACATGCAGATTTTTCCAACAGAGGCGGATTCTGTCAAAAAAATCTTCAAAGAGGTTCTTGGAATTGAATACACAGATCAATTACCCCCGCCTCTTTGGATGCTTGTATGTGATCATCCGCACAGGATTTTGATCTATGATCTTTATGATGCCATCACAGCGCCGGTTTATACGTTCGATTTAAATGCTGCCGAGGCGGTTGACCTTCAAACCATTGAAGGTGTTTCGCGCAGGGATGCGGAAAATATTATCGCATACAGGGAAGCAAATGGTTTTTTTACGAGTCTGGATCAACTGAAAGACATTCAGGACTTGCGGGCTGAAACCAGCGCTAAGATAATTTCAGCAGCATTCGATAAAGACTATTTTGAGGCGATGTTCAATGATTTTGATATAGATTTGAGCCTGGGTACCCTGGTCAAAAAATTATCACAATATTTCCTTCTTAGGGCTTTCGGTTGGTTTATCCTGATATCCGGGATCGTCTATTTCATTTTAATAAGGAGGGAAAAACCGGGTTTTAAAAGGTCAGCAATATTTTTTGTGAGACTTCTTCTCTTATGGATATTATTCATAATTGGCGGTTTGGCTGCGGTTGTTTTATCTCAGCAGGCAGAACTTATAATCATTTTCTTTTCCGTAATTTTATGCCTTCTTACGATATTCATTTACAGAAACAGAAAGACACACAGGCTCAGGTCATTGATAGCTATAGGAGCGATGGGCCTAGCCATATTGGTTTCAGTAATTTAAAATGATGACATTACATTGAAATAATAGCAGGCGCTTGAATCACGTGAAAATAAAAATATTTCAACCGGCAATTTCAGATAAATTCTCTGTGAAACTTCCCGGATTCATTTTTTTGTCAATCTTTTTCGTATTATTCATTTCATGTAAAAATGAAATAAAAATTGCCTGCGTTGGTGATAGCATAACCGAAGGCTGGGGACTTAAAGATCAGAGCATGAGCGCTTACCCGGTGATGTTGGATAAGTATTTGGGTGATGGTTACTCGGTTTTAAATTGTGGCAGGAGTGCAGCCACACTTCAAAAAAGCGGTGACCTCCCCTACTGGGATTGTAAGGAGTTTTATGACGTCTTTACCTATGAGCCTGACATCATTGTGATCATGCTGGGAACCAACGATACCAAAGCCCCAAACTGGAACCATGAAAGTTTTGTCAGAGATTACCAGGCATTGATTGACACTTTCAACACCATAGCGACAAATCCTGAAATATATGTTTGTCTTTCAGTACCGGTTTTTGAAACCACCTGGGGCATCAATGACTCTACGTTGACCAATGCCATTTTCCCGATTCTGAAGGAAACCGCCGGGCGCAACGACCTGCAAGTGATTGACCTGTACCACCCGATGATTGGCCATCGCGAAAATTTCCCCGATAACATACACCCAAATGAGGCGGCTGCTGAAAAAATTGCTTTAATCATCGCCAGTGAGATTAAAAAGTAAATTTATTTGGATGTGTAAAGCTTGCTCCCGGGCAAATTCCAATGCCGGATATCTGTCTTACTTCTTTTTTACCTCAATCATGGAAGGCTGTAACAGGCTTACAAGATTTTCCTCCGTATCGGTAAATGAAACATACCAGCCAATGCCGGGTATCTCAATAGGTTCACCTATTACTTTACCACCTTTTGAAGCAACTTTTTTCATTGATTCCCTGATATCATCCACTGCAATGACTATCGAGGGATGTTGATTCGGGTTGCCGTTTCTTTTCGGAAAGAAGCCGCCATTAATGGTTCCGGGCTCTTTCGGCCTTCCGGTTTCGTCTGTTTCGGATGTAGTAACTACTACGTAGTTCCCCATTTCTTCACCCATTTTTTGGGCTTGCCAGCCAAACACATTTGCATAGAAATCGGTCATCCGATCTTTGTCAATTGCCGGCATTTCAAAATGCACTACAGGATTCATCTTTTTCATTGCATTCAGTTTTAATTAAAATCATTTTTACTTTCAAAGATACTGTTGTATCAGAATATCAAACAGATGTTTCACAGGTAATAATACTATTTCCTGACGATTATCCGGCATAACGGTAAGCGGTTTCGAAATAAACAGGCAACACCTTTCTAATGCCGGAGATCAGTAATGTGAAACAAGGAAAGCGGAATAATAGTTCAAACTTAAACTTAAACTTTCCGAAGATGATCCATTAGCTGCTATTCCTTCACCACGACTTTCACCGATGAAGAAATTGATATGCTGTTTAGTTTTATAATATAAATACCATCTTTCAGATGAGAGAAAACCTGTACTGTGCCATGTTCTGACACTTTTGCCTTTCCGCAGATTTTTCCGTTTACATCGGTCAGGGTTATTTCGATAATTTCTCCGCATTCATTACTAAGATATATCGTATTTCCGGAAGCATAAGCTTTTGCGGCAGGCTCGTCTCCGGGCGATGAAGGTTCGATTAAATGAATTTTAAACGGATGTAACCCATACCCCTGATTATAGCTGAAAACATAGGGTATAGCAGATATTTCGGTTATAACTCCATTTTTCTGATCCTCCAGCCATACCTGGTTAAAATCAATTTTTTCAGCAAGATCAATGGTAAAAATTCCAGGTGCACCGGCTTCAAATCCCAAATTAACACTTTTACTATCGGGCCGGTAATCAATAGAATAACGGGTATTCTCGTTGAAGGAGAAAATCTGTGGCAACAGGTCATTATAGTCACTCCTTATCTTATAAGCATCACTGGCCAGATCAAATCCTTCGGATGCCTGATTGCTGAACGAAAGATAACATTTGTCTTCGAAGCCGTTTCCAGAAGCCCTGATTACCATCAGATTTCCCGGACTGTCTTTATAGAAATCAATGATTCCGGTATGGGTTCTAACCGTATTATCAAGTGTGAAGGTCGTATTCTGGCTTGTGGAAACAAAGAATCCCTGCATAGTGGGAACAAACCTGCTGCCGCTCCCGGTTGAACCATTCCAGGTTAGCCAGTTTCCGGTGGCAGCATCGAGGTAATAGATGGTTGATCCGACACCGGCTGGTATAGAAACGGCGTTCCAGTCAATGTAGGATGCATAAGGATTCCCGAGAAGATTCCATCCGTATGGGAATGTCCCAGATATAGTTACAGGTACGGATTGTGCCCCGGAATTCAGATTGCCAGAGTAAGTGACTGTATTGTCATTAGCCAGATTTGAGTAAAGACCAAATCCGGTTAACGGGGTTAAAGGATAAGTGGCAGGCACAACATCGTAATATTGTCCTGTATTTTCACTGAACCGCTGTAAATACATTTCGGTAAATACCCCTGAAAATGAATTTGACAAAGGAGAAGAAACCAGGTGCCAGTTTGAAGTATTGCCAGTGAAATAACGTTCCACTGTAGCTTCGGTGCCATCGTTTTCAATGATGGTTGCTGTTCCACCTGGACCGGAGCGCAGAATCAGGCCGTCCGTGCCACTCTGATTCACCAGTTCATCACTTACAGTCAGCGAATTTGACTGAGTAATATCAAGTGAACCCGTGGAACCGATATTGAGTTCGATGAGTTCTTTTGAAGAATTAAGGCTTAAATCATGATTCACAATGGTTCTTGCCCAGGCATTTTCCGGTGCATATTGACCATTTGCCCAATTGTCGTTGGTTTCCCAGCTTCCTGCAGATACAGTGTAATACGGGATGGGAGCCGTGGAAACAACCCAGTCGGTTGCTGGAGCCATATTCGTTAAAATACCATTATTGCCATACGATGATAAATCTCCGGCAATTAAGCCACCAGTCTGGTTAAAGCGGTAATAAGCGACAAGACTCAAAAGACCGGCCGGGTTCGATAGCTGATGATGCATTTCATGTCGAATCTCATCTTGTGTGCGCGCTGTGTTCCATATTCGTACTTCATCTATTTGCCCCGGAAGGTATCCGGTATAATTATTAAAAGTACCTATCCTAACTGGCTTTCCGTAATCGGTAATCGTTCCGCTCGCAGGAGTTGATGATTCCAAATTACCATTCACATACAATTTTAAAAAGCTTCCGTCATAAACTCCAGCGAGATGATACCACCTGCCTGTAACGTAGAAATCCTGAGTTGTGGATATCCTTGTATAGTTCCCGCCGACTGCTACGCTGAAACAAAAAGTGGAGGGTGAAGATGGATGTAAACTTCCGACTACTGATAGTTGATACTGGTAATAAGGAGGCGAATGGGATATATAACCTTTATCAACAATTGGATCTGATCCGGTTCCATTAAATGCAACAGGCTTGTACCACGCTTCAACTGTTATCTGATTAGTTGGATTTAATGAAGAATGATTAGCTATTTGCACAAAATCGTTTACCCCATCAAAATCGAGGCAGCGCTGCTCTTCCTGTGGAACAGAAAGTGTACACCAACTGGGGTCGTTGGTATCAATATTAAGTGTTGATCCCATCATTCCGGTATTTCCGAATAAGCTATTATCATTGACGACCTGGCCAGTTCCTTCATCACAGGGGAAATAGGCTTTCAGTGTGGTTTCTGAAGCGGGATCCGGAATACTTGCATAAAGGTACTGATTGATCTGTGCCTGTGTTCTTGCCGATTTCCAGATACGAACCTCCCTCATGGATCCATCTGTGACAATCGAACCAGTGTTAGCATAACCGAGAAACAACGGATCAGGATTCGAAGGATCAGGCCATGATCCAATATTTGCCGCAAGGGTTGTTGGTTGAAGCACTCCGTCAATATATATGCGCAGCGTGTTTGCAGGCTGATCAGCCACAACGGCAATATGGTGCCAGTTACCATCAACGACATCGTTGTTTGTGTAACATCCTCTTGCTGAACCAGCACTTTGATAGTATAAAAAACAAATTCTTTTTCCGGGCACCTGATTGAAAATATCAGCTCCGTTTTTAAATAAAGAAACCTGAGTAAAATTGCCACTAATAGAACGTTTTCCGATAATGGATCTTGCCGTTGTGGTATTTTCGAGCATTGCCCAAAGTTCTATGGTCCATGATGATCCAGCGCCAGGATTCAGAGAGGAATTATGTGCAACCGTGACGTAATCATTAACACCATCGAAGCAAAGGCTATATGCAGGATCGGATTCAGGATCTCCTGACAGCGAAGAGACTAGGTCCTGCGCATGAACGCTCTTTAATAAAAGAGAAACACAAAGTACGAAACACAGAATAAATGGTTTTTTCATTTTTTTTTTCAATTTATGGATTATTTAAGCAAGTAATCCACAAAGCTATGTTTTTATATAATGTAAAAGTCAAATTTTTTTTACCTGTTTATTCTTTAAATCGCTTTCCAGAATGAGTGGGATTCTTCCCTGCGTTACCAATGACATAAATGTGAGTCTATTGGAATTTAGGAAGTGACTTTTTATTTCGATGATTTTGATAACCTGAAAAATATCTCACTGCTACACCTGAATTTATGAACATTTTTAGCATAGTTATTCCTTTTCCCAATTAAAATTGTTATACCTTTGATGATATCGTTACACCGGATAGAATAAAATTGAAAGTCTAATTCGGATGAAAAACAAGACAATCAGAATACAAAAAGTGCGGAGTCAGCACGATAATCACTGACAGTTATATAATGAAAACAAAACTACTTCTCGCTATCCTGACGACATTAACAGGATATCATACTTTTGCGCAATGTCATTACATTCCATCTACCTCAACAACTAATGATACGGTTATTTATAATTTTACCGGGGGCGGTTTTGCAAGCTATGGATGTCTTCCGATTGACCCAACCTTTTGGCTTGCCGGTTATGGAATTACTGTGACGGTGACCTTTGTCGTACCCCAGGATTATCCGGTTTTCAGGGTGTGGGGAATGAATGATGATGATTCGGCATTTGTAACCGTTGGCGGTTCGAACTACCCCTTGAACTATTCATCGGCAATTTATCTGCCTAAAGTGGTGTGCGGAATCTCACCCGGACCTGACGGAATTATTTTTGCAAATGACAAAATTGTAGGTGCAAACAGCAATATCGCAGGTAACTATTCTTATCAGGATGTGCAATTGAAAATAGCTGAAGTTTCAACATTCACAGTCTCCGGATCCGGTGGTGCAGGCTGGGGATTTGCCGGAGTCCTTGTGGATTGTCCTGTTTTTACAGGAACAGATGAACAAAAAGCTGACGGCCAAATCGTAAGTATCAGCCCAAATCCACTGAATTCATCTGCTTTAATCCAGTTCAACGATCCTTTTGCAGATGCAACATTAAATATTTGCAATCTCCAGGGACAAATAGTCAGGACCATAAGAAATGTTTCGGGAAGCCAGGTTAAATTTGAACGAGGCAATTTACCGGCAGGGATCTATTTTATAACATTACTTCAAAAATACAAGTTTTTTGAAAATAAGAAATTGATTATCACCAATTGATTGCAAGTAATATAAGTTACGAGCGACCTTGAGCAACAGTTTTTTTCTTTGATCCGTAAACAACTCCCAGCAACAACATGATGCTCAGGCCGCCGTCAATCGGTGCGCCACCGCCAACAGGTACATTACCACTGCCCGGCCCTCCGCCTCCGTTTGGATGAGGCGGAACCTGGGCTAATGAGGTTAATGAGAACAACACACAGATCACTGCAGTGAAATATAATTTCCTGATATTTTTCATCGTAATAATATTTTATGGATTACTTAACATAAACTTTTTGCCTGAAAGTGCCCTGTTCACTGACAACCTCAGCCACCATGATACCATGCTGCCCCATCAGTCTGAATTTATTTATCGGTTCACCATTCAGTTTACCGGTCAAAATCTTTCTCCCCTGCAGATCATATATAGAAATGGTCCCGGTTATATTTCCGTCCGATTTAATATAAACATCCTCACCGAATGAATAAACCTGAATTCCATTTAAACCGTTTGCATTCTCCGGGACAGCAAGCTGGCCATTCAAATGGAGAAGGAACCTCAAAGGTTCATCCAGCGGTGAAGCGATGAATGAGTACATATCGCCTGCTTCGTCCAATAAAGTAAAAATTCCTTCTTGTAAATCCTCGATGTAAACATGATTATTCATGCTGAACCCACTGAATTCATCTGCAGCAATAGAATAGTTGCCGGATACACCTGCTTCAAATCCCAAAGGAATTACCTGGTAATTCTCGTCTTCAGGGAACGAATTGATGGAAAGCTCTGTGCCGTCTTTTGCCAGTGAATACAATTGAGGAGCCGAATCAATTCCTCTCATTTTAAAACCATCATATTGTCCGTCGAAATTGGTTGTCGAAACGGGGACAACCGTCAGGATAATTTCATCAGAGTAATTATTGCCGGACACATTTAACCGGAGAAATGGATTTGAATCTGTTACCGATTTATAAATATCCTTTGCATCATGTATCCTGGCTCCATTGTCAACAGCAATGCTACCGGTTGGTTGCCCGGTTGTACAATGAATAAAGAATCCCTGGTGCGGCGGAATAATGTTGTCAACGCCGTTGGTTCCTGATCCACCTTTGGGATATACGCCATAATTTCCAAAATTGTGATTCCAGATATAAATACTTGCATCAATATTAGTTCTTGTCCATCCGCTTCCGTCGTTCACATTCCAATCAATAGCCGAAGGATAAGGATTTCCGGCGAAATTATAACCATCATTAGCCGAAGGACCGCCGGCAGTATTCGTAACACTTAAAGATTTTGATCCTGTGTTTAGGTTTCCTGTAAATGTTGCGGTACCTACATTATATGTCCATAAAGCATATCCTGCCATATCGGTCGAAAGCACATAATTCGGATCAATGATGTATGTCCAGACACTCGTTGGTTCGGACCAGTATTTCAGGTACATTCCCATAAAGACTCCTGCAAGGGGATTATCAACAGGCGCTGAGATATAATGCCACCTGTCATCGGTGAAATACCGTTCCACCGTTGCGCTTACTCCGTTGTTTTCGATCAAAGAACCCGTTCCGGTGACATCCGATTCGATCACAAGCCCGCCAGTTCCGGCGCTGTTGGTAAGGGTTCCATTCACAGTTAGGAATTGCAGAGCAGGAATCGTCAGTTTTTTATCTGAATTGATTGTCAATGTATTGCTTACTGTCGTCAGTTTTGAAGTTGCCGAGGTTCCCAGTTGGACATCCGACCCGCCTATAGTCAGGTTGTTGAAGGCAGTGGCAGCCGAACCACCAATGATTTGTGAGGTGGTGCCGTTTAAAGTCACAGTGCCGCTTCCTGCAGTAAACGAGCCATTATTTGTCCACTGCCCAGCGACAGAAAGATTTAGATTATTGGCGTTCAAAGTGCCGCCTGAAATTGTCAAGTCATTCATAACGGTCAACCCGTTTGTTACAAGCTGTGCTGTTGGTGAATTGGTTGCATAAACTGTGAGGTTATAAACAGGCACAGTGCTGTTGATTCGTATGGTCTGGCTTAAAGGTGTAGAAGCATTACCGATTTGAAGAGTTCCCCCAGTGACCGTATTGGTAGCAGCCGAATTAAGATAATCGGCAGCGTTCGAGGAAGATCTTTGAATAACAATTGTTCCTCCACTCATTGTAAACGGAACTCCTGAATTAATTTCGAAAGGAGCTCTTGATGTACTTGTCGATCCCATGGTATTAACGGTAACGACTCCGCCTGATTGAGTATAAGAGCAAATAGAAGTTCCAGAGTTAGGTTGGAGACGGCCAGCGATATTTAATGCTCCACCCTCTATAATAATTTTGCCACTATTCCAGTAGGTAATACTATTGCCTGCACCGGTACCGCTGTTTATTGTACCTGCAGAAATTTTCAGAAGGCCGGCATTATACCATGTGAAACCTCCATAATTAATTGTCCCACCGTTATTCCAGATCCCATCTGTAGAAAAAAGCTCGGCTCCGGCTGAAGTTGTAAAGGGCGTTATAGTAGAAGCACTGGACAATTTAAATGTTCCTGAAGTGATATCCAAAGGATTAGCTGCCGCATTCAATGTAATTAATGAGGTCGCCACAAGAATATTGTTTTGGTTACCTTTGTTTATCTTTAAAATATAGAACGCGGTGGTGGATGTCCCTTTTATTGTTTGAAGAGAATTCGATCCGTTAAACTCTACCGTTCCGATTCCCCTGTTGAAAGTACCATTATTAATCCAATCGCCCGATACAGCTAACGTGTATGCTGTAGATCCGCTCATAGAGAGGGATGTCCCCGATTCAATAGTAATATTTCCGCAGGTTGCACCCGCAGCATTGATCTGAGGCTGAAACGATGTCCCGGACGGAATATAGACATTATCGGAGGGTGTAGGTATTGTTCCCGATCCCCAGTTGCCTGCTGTAAACCAATCCGATGAACCTGCTCCGCTTGTCCATCCGTGTGAATAGGTAGTGGCGCTGATCGGCGGCAAACCCGCTGAATATTGAATGCTGCCGTTTACCGACCATATCTTGTAATAATAGGTAACTCCGGTTGACAGCGAAGTATGGTTAAAAGCGCTCAGAGGACCGGCATAAATAACTATTCCGCCACCGGCGGGCAGTGTATTGCCTGCAGTATAGCTTACCCCATCAACAGGAACACCAAAGGTCGAGGTTGATGAAGTGGCAATGAGCACATCATTGTTTGAAAGATTTTTCGTCCATGCCAGGTCAATCTGGCTTAAACTGACAGGGGTTGCCGTAAAAGCTGTGGGATCTATAGCATTTACCTGGATCAGGTCGCTCTGCCACATTCCACGTCCATACGTGGCGCATTTTATCCGGTTATTTGAAGGATTTCCATTATCATAATAGATTTCAAGCTCCCGGATATCGACGGGTGGTAACCCGCTGCTGAATAATACCCAATCGGTTAATGTGGCATCTTTATACCAAACACTGGTTTGATTACCTACATAAATACCTTCATTGGCATTTTTATCGAGTACAGTGCAATTGATAAACAGAGCTGGCAGGTTTCCTGACATATCCGTCCAGGTCATCCCTTTATCGGTCGATTTGTAAATTTTATATCCACCGGTAACATAAACAATATTGGCATCTGTAGGATGAGCTTTGATATCTGTTGGAGTAATTCCACCCGGAACCGTACAGGTGGTCCATGTAACCGAACCCGCTGATGCGTTGGCATTGTCGGTTCGTTTTATTGAGCCTGACCTCGCTGCATAAATGACATTCAGATCAACCTCGGATTGTTCGACGGCAGTGATGTTACTTGTTTCACCTGAACTAATTTTAGTCCATGTGACTGAGCTGTTAGGCACCGACCTGATATTATTACTTCGCCAAACATTTTTCAATGCCAGGAACATGGTATTCGGATCGGATTTATGAAGAAAATATGGGGATACCCATGCACCACTTTCATCAATTCCGTTAACTCCATTACCTGCAATATTGGAATAGCTGCCGGTAGGTCCTGTTGTTGACCGGCGGGTAATACCGCCATAATATGTGTCATAGCAATAGTTGGTATTGTTATAATCTATCACGCATTCCATACCATCACCACCTGATACCGTATAAAATGAAGTTCCATTGGTAGTGCCTGCACACCCATTATCCTGGCATCCGAAAACAGCATAATTAGCATTACTGGCTCCCTGCCCGATTCTGTATATCTGTGTAATTGCCAGGTTGTTGGTTATCTCTGACCAGGTTGTTCCGCCATTCGCAGTATAATGAATCCCTCCGTCATGACCCACATACAATCTTCCGTTAAGTGGCGACCATGCGTAGCAGTGCTGGTCGGCATGTACAGAAGAAGCACAGGGATTACCGAAACTACTTCCGATCCAGTGGCTCGAAATTGTCCAGTTGACTCCGGCATCATAGCTCATCCAGTTGTTAATACCGCCGACAAATACATTGTTAATATTCAGCGGGTCAACTGTCATGCACAGATCATAAGTTGCCTGGCTACTTGCATCACTCCCATCGCACGCATAACCCAACAGGTTCGGACCAGTAGCTACTGAAGAAAAGTTGAGTCCACTATCGGTTGAACGCAAAATATTCGCGAGCGTACCCCCTGTTGAATTAATTTGAAGCAAATAAACATAACTTCCGTTTGCAGGTGAAACACCAATAACCATCCTGGAACCAATCCCGGTAGTCGGAATACCTGATGTAATTTGTGACCAGGAATCGCCTGTATTCGTCGAGCGGTGAAATTCAGAAGGAGTAAGGATTTTCACGGCATAAACAACGGACGGGTCTCCGGGTTTAAACTGCAAGTCCTTGAAATTCCCGGCTGCCTTCTGGCTCCAGGTAGTTCCGCCATTCGTTGTTTTATATATGCCTCCACTGGTGGCTGCAATTATGGTATTTGGATCTGAAGGAAGCATCAACATAGCTCCTACAGTCACGTTTCCCATTGTACTGTTGATCTGTGTCCAGGTCGAGCCTCCGTCCGTACTTTTGAAAACACCTAAGGGAATCGCGCTGCCGGCATCCCTGTCCCCTGATCCAATATAAATAATGTTTGGATCGGTTGGATGGACCAATATCGAGGAAACACCTATTGTCGGCAGGTTACTGCTCAAGTTGCTCCAGGTGTTTCCGCCATCGGTGGTTTTCCAAAATCCGCCTGACGGCGAACCAACGAAAATCGTATTGGCATCTGTCGGGTGAAAAGCTATCGCATTGACTCTGCCCATACCCGTCGGCTGCCCTGTATTGTTTCCAACATAGGTTGTCGGACCTTGTATTGTCCAATTGCCTGAAGCCGACTTCCCTGCATCTTTCATGTACTTATTGTATTCGCCGAATACATAGCCTGGCGCCTGTAATTTACCATCCGGCAGCACCCGGAATTGGTTTATGTATTCCCAGCGTTTAAATACCTTCCAGCCATTGCCTTTGTAATCATCCCGGTTTTCCCAGTACAGATTAAAAGCGTTTTGCACTTCATAAAAATTCACGTCCGGATCCTGGATCATTTCGAGCCAGCTTTTATCAAAGCCCAAATTGCTGTTTTGGTTTATAGTCTGTGTATTTCCCTTCAGGAATGCCCCGATGAAGAGAATTATAAGAACAAACGTGAGGTAAAATTTTTTGTATTTCATAGTTGATAATTTAATACAGTGATTTTCGAATTGATACTATTTTTATTTCCACATTTCGGAAAGCAAAAATAGGTTAAATGTTAGTGCACTTTTGTCGAAACTATGCGGACAAAATGCGGACAAGTGAAAAGAAAACTTATCCTATTTTGCTAAAACCTTGAAATATAGTCTTCAAGCGATTCCCCAGCCTGCAAGGTTAGTTTTTTTCTTATCCGGTAGCGTGTTTTGCGGATGGCTTCGGGAGTGACATTGGTAATGGAGGCAATCTGGCTGCTGTTCAGGTGAAGTTTAAGGTAGGCGCAAAATTTCAGTTCCGATTGGGTAAGTCCGGGATGCGACATTTTCAGGCGATCAAAAAAGCCCTGATGCAACTGACTGAATTTTTGATTGAAGGTATCTGAATCCATCACTTGTGATCTTATAGCCGATACGATTCCGTTCAGATCCTTCAGTTTAAGAGTCCCGTCGCCTGCCATGGCTTCATTTAATTTGTTGTTGATCTGACCCAGCAACTCGTTCTTTTGTTGCACTGCCAAGGCATTGCTGACCAGTTCGCTCTCCCTTAAACTTAGCTCCTTTGTAACATTGGCGATTATAAATTTGCCGATCTCTTCATCCTTCCTGGCATTTTCCAGTTCCAGCTCATTGGTCCTTAACTTCTCTACCAAAAGCTCTTGCTTCCTTCTATTGTTTCTTTTTATCAGGACGGTCAATAATATAAGCAACAGGCATGTTATAGCCGAGAAAATGAAGAAGGCAAGGAGGAATTGTTTTTGCCTGTTTGCTGATTTCAGTTCTATATTTTGAATCCCAATAAGATTACTTTTTTTCTGGTTTTCGTATCTCAGCTCCGAAGACTCCAACCCATTTCTAATCCTTCTATTATAAACCGAATCGCTTAACACTATGATTTTTTCATACTTTTCAGCAGCCTTTTTGTAATTGTGCTGAAAGGTATCGATGGTTAACAATAGTTTCAAAGCTTGTTTCCAGGTTACATAGTCCTTTATTGTTTCTGACATGGAAACTGATTTTGTAAGAAATACGAGGGCCGAATCGTATTGTCGGTGGTCCAGAAATATCTCACCTATTTTCCCATAAAGGGTGGCGAGAATCGAAGTATCGGCCAATCTCTCAGATACGGCCAAAGACTTCTTCAAATAGTACAAAACCGAGTCATTTTCAGATAATTTGTTACAAAACATTGAAAGATGATAATAAATAACGGGAAGATCAATACTGTCTCCGGTTCCGATCAACTCAGGAACAAGTCTTAAATAAATATCTTTAGCCTTTTCGGTTTGACCCATCCTGTGATACATGAAGGCCAGGTTACTTTTGTTATGAATTATTCCTGTATGATTGCCGGCTTCTTCATTCAATTTCATAGCTTTCAGGAAATAACTTTCTGCAGTATCATATTCCCCCTTACTGCCTTTATAAATACCTACAATATTATAGACTTTCGCAATTCCCGCCTTATCTCCGGTTTTCTCGAATAAGGGCAGCGCATCGTAATAAAGCTTTAATGCGAGGTGATCGTCGCCTAAGGTAAGTTGAAGCGAAGCCAATCGTTCGAGGCATTGGGCTTTCAGCGAAATGATCTCCATTTCTTCAGCCAGTTCCAGCGATTGAGAATAACTTTCGAGAGCCTTATCGTAGCGGTTTTTATCATAGAATAGATTGCCTTCGAGTAAATATGCCCTCGCGGTTCCTTCAGGGTAACCGATCTTTTCTGACAGTTCTTTAGCTTTTGAAAGTTGAGTAAGCACGAAATCGGTATCTTCAAGATGGCCGGATGAAACAAGAGAGAGTAAACGATTGATTTCAGAAGTATCACCAACAAGCGAGCTGTCATTTTGAACCACGGCTGACGAATGTTGCCTCTCGCCTGAGCACGAGGCAAGAAACAGTAACAGGACTAAAATTCCTGTTATTTTAACTACATTCACCAGGTACATAATTCCGATACAGAAATGGAATGCAAAAATACAAATTAGAGTGAGAACTGAACGGCTTCGTTCGAAATTGAGGCTACATTTTATTTTGATGTGCTTGAAGATAATTATTTATTTTATTGGCGGATCAAAATAAACCATTGCACATTGCCCGTAGGGCATTAATATCCATAGAAAATAACAATAGTAGAAAAGAATTTCCCGTAGAGCCTGCCCCGCTGAAAGCGGGGGAATTAACCTGTTTAATTCACAAATCAGGGCTAAAGCCCGCCGGCATTGGGTTTTCCTACAACTCCAGACTTAAGTCTGGAGTTAGGGAATCCTGCGA
>Ga0172369_10002943_pt1 | contig 22834 bp, 14 predicted proteins | sample LakKiv25m_FD_114539 | JGI IMG/M metagenome (GOLD analysis project Ga0172369, IMG submission 114539) | Freshwater microbial communities from Kabuno Bay, South-Kivu, Congo - kab_022012_11.25m | ecosystem: Environmental > Aquatic > Freshwater > Lake | place: Democratic Republic of the Congo...
CGCGGCGTTCTCAGCGGGCAGGCCGAACGCGTCGAACCCGATCGGGAAGAAGACGTTGTAGCCCTTCATCCGCTTGTAGCGCGCGGCGGCGTCAGAAGGGGTCATTGCGTACCAGTGCCCGATGTGCAACTCACCGGACGGATAGGGCAGCATCGTCAGGAAGTAGAACTTGGGCTTTGTGGAATCTTGCTTCGTCGCATACAGCTCATTTTCAACCCACGCCTTCTGCCACTTGGGTTCAATCTCTTGCGGGATATATTTGTCTGTCATAATGCCTCGCTCACCATAATGCATCACCGTGACGGGTATGGTTTCCTTGTTTCCCCGTCTACCTGTTTCCCCGTCTCCTCCGCCAGGCAACAAAAAGTCCCCTTCGCCACTGCAGGGACGAAGAGGACTTCGCGGTACCACCCTGGTTGCCGGTTCAGGTGGACCTGAGGGGATTCGAACCCCTTACCTCTTGAATGCCATTCAAGCGCTCTCCCAATTGAGCTACAGGCCCATGACCATCCGACCACTTTGGTGTGTGCGATAACGGGCACGCCCGGCGCAAGCTAATACAGCCATCGCCTCACCTGCGCAGCTCCCGGACGAGTTCGGCCTTTGCTATCGGCGGGTTCCAGCCGCCCGCAGGGGTTGCACCACTTCCCCCCGCTCTCTGCAGAACTGACCTACTGCTTCCGTTCAACGCTGCTTATTCACCTGACGACCAGGCTCACGAACCTTGTGAGCCACAGTGGACCTGAGGGGACTCGAACCCCTTACCTCTACAGTGCGATTGTAGCGCTCTCCCAGATGAGCTACAGGCCCGCAAGCCTGTGTAGTATATCCAGAAGCGGCGTAAGTGTCAAATTGCGGTGTCGTTCAAGAAGTTAGTCGGTCTGGTACGGCACTTCGGTAATTACAACTCCCCGTTTAAACAACAGCGCCATCCGCAGCATGAACGCGGTCTGTGCGTGCAGTGCGTTATGCCACCAGTGTCGTGGCACAAACTGCGGCACGATGATCGAGATGATCTCATTCGGCTGGCGCTGCACATCAATCATGTGGAAGTAGGCCAGCAGCGGCTCGATCAGCAACCGATAAGAGGATTCCAGAACCACCAACCGCACGCCATCGCCCCACGTCTCCCACTTCTGCTTGACCTTTTCGGCTTCCAGGGGATCGAGCGCAACATAGATCGCAGTCACATCTGAGGACAGCGACTTGGCATAGGCCAGTGCGGTGAGCGTGCCGATGTGTACGCCGCCGATCGGCATGATGACCCGATGGCGGCCCATGCGCGGCGGCGCGCCATATTGCACCAATGACAGTTGCGCGGCCAGGCGCCGGTAGTGGCGGTGAATGCGATAGAAAACGATGACGAGCACCGGCACGAGGAACACGATAATCCAGGCGCCGTCACGAAACTTGGTGATCGCAAAAATACACATAACGAAAAAAGTCGCCGTAGCGCCAATACCGTTGACGATCATCTTGACCTGCCAGCCGGAGCCATAGCGCAACGTGGAACCCGGCTCTTTAATCTCCTGGCCAGGCGCCAGGCGCCCCATACGCCACCAACGTCGGGCCATGCCAGTCTGCGACAACGTGAACGAGAGGAACACACCAATGGCATAGAGCGGGATGAGCGCCGTGACACTGGCCTGGAAGGCGATGACCAACAACGCAGCGATCAGCGCCAGAGCCACGATGCCGCGCGAAAAGACCAACCGACTGCCTTTGTACGTCAATTGCTTGGGTAAGAAGCCGTCCGCCGCAATCAGCGCGCTGAGGCTGGGGAAGCCGGCAAATGAAGTATTGGCCGCCATGATCAGAATGAGAGCCGTTGACGCCATGGTCGCCAGATACAACACGCCCCGGCCCGCGTAGACGGTACGCGCAAGCTGCGAAATCACCGTCTCTGCCTCGGATGGCGCTGCGTGGATTGGCCCCACCAGGAACGAAATGCCCAGAAAGAGCACAGCCAGAATGATCGCCATCCAGATCAAGGTGATGCCTGCGTTACGGCTGCGCGGTTCGCGGAAAGCTGTGATGCCGTTGGAGATCGCTTCGATGCCGGTGAGCGCTGCCGTGCCGCTGGAAAAGGCGTGCAAGATCAGAAACGGTGTGACCAACGCTGCGCCGTGAAGCGCTTCCAGCGCCGGTGGATCCACCACCTGCCCCAGCGAGCCGATCAAAAAGCGGAACACCCCAACACCGACCGTCGTGAACATCATCGCAATGAAAAAGTAGGTTGGGATGGCAAACGCGCGGCCCGCCTCCTTGACGCCGCGCAGGTTGATCATCATGACCAGGAAGATCATGCCGACCGAGATTTCGACGCGATGGGGCACGAGCGCGGGGAACGCCGACGCGATCTGCGCCACACCTGATGAGATAGACACCGCAACGGTCAGGATATAGTCGGTCAGCAGCGCCGCGGCCGCCATCTGTGCCGGCAGTTCACCCAGGTTATCACGCGCCACGATGTATGCACCGCCCCCGTTAGGGTAGGTATGAATCGTCTGCTCGTAAGACAACGCCACGATTGCCAGCAGACCGACGATGGCAAGGGCGATCGGGAAAACATACCCAAAGGCCAGCGTGCCGGCTGCCGCCAGGATCACCATGATTTCCTGTGTAGCATACGCCGTGGAAGAGAGCGCATCGGAGGCAAAGACGGCCAGCCCGACCGCTTTACCGATGGCTTGATGCGCCGCGTCCGCGGTCGCCAGCGGCCGGCCGATGAGCCACGTCCGCCACGACCGGTTGGGACGCTGGTTCGTGTCCTGATAGACAAATGTAGAACTATCTGTGGTTTTTGCAAGAGTCATAGTCTTCGTGATCCCCATAAAGGCCAACAAAAACGGGACACAGGTCGCACCCATGCCCCGCGTGTCAGCTTTGTTTCAAGATCATCTTACGCCCGCCGTATCCAGACCGTCAAGGGGTTTTCCCGAACCTTGACCTTTTCTTGACATCGGACGGCCCCGCCAGGGTTGAACCTGAGACCAGATGGGGTATAATAGTTTCAGAGAACGCTCATGCCACAACCACAGCTCGATCCTGACCTCAACGCCCCCCTGGCTCACGCCCAAGCCGAGGCAGCGCATCCAGTACGCCGCAGACAGCGGATCTCCTGGCGGCCGCATCGTCCCTGGGGGCGCTACGTGTGGAGTCTGGCGCTGGTGGCTGTGACCACCGCGATCAGCGAACCGATCCACCGCCTGATCTCGCCCACCAACCTGGTGATGCTCTACCTGGCCGCGGTGGTTGCGGCGGCGCTCTACCTCGGCCGCGGGCCGGCCATCCTGGCATCGGCGTTGGGCGTGTTGGTGTTCGACTTTTTCCTGACCGAGCCGCGCCTCACTTTGACCGTCGCCGATACCGAATACATCTTCACCTTCATTGGCCTCTTTGCCGTCAGCCTAGTGGTCAGCACGCTGGCCGCCCGCGCACGCGAGCAAGCTGAGGCAGCGCGCCAGGGCCAGGCGCACGCGATTGCCTTGTATGAGCTAAGCCGTGATCTGGCAATCACGAGCGACCTGGACAGCATCCTCCAGGTCGTGATCCGGCACGTCAGCGCCACCTTCAGCCGCGAGGCGGCCATTCTTTTACCGGCCGGCGCTGCGCTTGTGCAGCGCGCGGCAAGTCCCGGCTTCGCGCTCGACGAAAACGGGCTGGCGGTCGCAGCGTGGTCGTTCAGACAGGGCCAACCCGCCGGCCGCGGCGCCGATACGCTGGCCGCGGCGGCGGTGCGGTGCATTCCGCTCAAGACGGCACGCGGCGTGGTCGGCGTGCTGGGCGTCAAGCCGGTTGACCCGACCGCCTATCTTTTACCGGAGCAACGGCGCTTGCTCGAAGCGTTTGCCAGTCAAGCCGCCTTGGCGATTGAACGCACCGAGCTTGCCGAACAGGCGCGGCAGGTTCAGCTTGCGCGCGCCGCCGAGGAGCTGCAAGCGGCGCTGCTCAACTCGATTTCCCATGACCTGCGCACGCCATTGGTCGCCATCACAGGCACGCTCTCTAGCCTGGAAGAGGAGGGCGCGTGCCTCGAAGAGCCAGCGCAGCGCAGCCTGATCACGATGGCGCGTGAAGAGGCGGAGCGACTGAATCGCCTGGTGGGGAATTTGCTGGATATGACGCGCATCGAGGCCGGCGCGCTGCACGCGACGATGGAGCTGTGCGATATCCAGGAAGTCGTTGACGCGGCGCTGGAACGATTGGGGACGAAGCTCGATCGTCGGCCGTTGACGATCGCCGTGCCATCCATCGTCGCGCCTATGGACTTCGTGCTGATCGTGCAGGTGCTATCGAACTTGTTGGATAACGCGCTCAAATACTCATCGCCGGACGCGCCCATCGAAGTTCAGGCGCGCATCGCCGACAGCACGTTGGAGATCCGCGTCATGGATCACGGCCTGGGCGTGCCAAAGGAAGACCTGGGGCGCATCTTCGACAAATTCTTCCGCATCCAACGTCCAGAAGGAGCGGCCGGCACGGGGCTGGGTCTGGCGATCTGCAAGGGCATCGTCGAGGCGCATCATGGCCGGATCTGGGCCGAGAACCGGCCGGGCGGCGGGACGATCGTCGTTGTGACGTTGCCAGGCGCGCCCGCGGCGGCGGCCCCGGATCACGAGGCGCCATGACGAACGACCGAATGCAGCCCATGAGCAGCGGCCTACGGGTGTTGGTAGTGGACGACGAGCCGGCGGTCCGCCGCTTTCTGCACACATCGCTCTCCGCGCATGGCTATAGCGTCTTCGATGCCATCAATGGCTGCGATGCGCTGACCGCCGTCGCAGCCCACCGGCCCGACCTGGTGATCCTCGATCTCGGCCTGCCCGATGTGAACGGGATCGAGGTGACGCGCCGGCTGCGCGAGTGGACGCAGGTTCCGATCATCATCGTCACGGTGCAGGAGCAAGAGCGGGCAAAGATCGAGGCCCTGGACGCCGGCGCCGACGACTACGTCACCAAGCCGTTCGGCATGGGCGAACTGCTGGCGCGGATGCGCGCCGCGCTGCGCCATGCGCTCTCGCCGTCGGCCGAGCCGGTGTTTACCTGCGGGCAATTAGTCGTTGACCTGGCCCGGCGCAAAGTCACGGTGAATGGCGGCGAGATCCAGTTGACGCCAACCGAATATGATCTGCTGCGGACGCTGGTGGCGAACGCAGGCAAAGTGTTGACCCATCGCCAACTGCTGCGCCAGGTGTGGGGCGCCGGATACGAGACGGAGACGCACCTGCTGCGCGTCAACATGAGCAACCTGCGCCACAAATTGGAGCCGAACGCGGCCCGGCCGAGTTACATCTTGACCGAGCCGGGCGTGGGCTATCGGCTGCGCGTCAATCTGTGAGCGCAAAACTAAATCCACCCCCGAATCTGCCCCGGCGTCACTGCCTCCGTCAGCAGCCGCGTGAACCAGGCGTCGCGGTCGCGCTTTGCCGCAAACAAGGCATCCAGCAGCGCGCCGCCGTAGTAATAGGTGAAGATGTAGGAACGGTTGCGCGGGGCTTTCAGGAACGATAGGGACTTGCGCGCTTCTTCGGGGGTCGCCAGCCGCCAGCGTTGGATGTAGGTCACCACGGCATCATCGCCCGCGCCGCGGTCGTGCAGCAGGAAGGCCGCGTTGCCGCCGATCCCCTCCAGCCCGCGCGTCGCTTCGTCAATGGCGTGCTCGCGCCGTGCATCCAGGTGCGCGTAGCCCGCCCGCCGGAAGAGGTCGGCCTGCCAGGCGATGCGTTCTTCTTCTCCCATCAGCACCTCCAGCGCACGCGTGGCGATCCCTTCGGCGATGACGCACGACGGGGAGTTGATGAGCGCGATGGTGTGTTCGATCCACCCCCGGCCGCGCGCCAGGCGCAGCTCCTTGTTCGCCAGCTCGGTGTGGTGGCCGGGATATCCTTCGTGCGCCAGCAGCCCGGTCAGGTGGGCGATACGCAGCGGCAGGTCGGTGTTGATGTCAATGCGCGAGCGGCAGCCGCCCAGATACCAGTTGTAGCCGCCCCACGGCTGATCTTTGACGAACTGCACCTCGAACGCCTCGCCTTCCGGCAGCGGGAAGCGAGCTTGCGTCCGGCGGCGCAACTCCGCGGTGATCTCGCCCAGCAACACCTTGACCTGCGCGACCGGGATCTCCAGCGCCTTGCGCCGCGCGGCCATCCGTTCGGCCAGCGAATCGCCTGGCGGCAGCAGGTCGGCCAACGCCCGATGCGCCTCTGCGAAGACCGCCTCGTCGGTCCAGGCCGGGCGGATGTCATAGAGGCCCTCGGCTTCCTCAGCCAGGCCCAGTGTTTCACCTTGCAGCGCGCGCAAACTGGTCTGCATGGCGCGCGCTTGCTTCGCCAGGAAATCCCGGCGCTGAGGATCCATGTCCGCGGATGCGATGACCGCCGCCAGGTCATCCGCCTCGGTAGCCAACTCGGCAACCGGCCGGGGACCGGCGCTCTCGACTTCGCTCCGCCACGTTGCGGGGCCGTAATACGCGTCCACATAGCCAGGCAGGTGGGCTTCCAATGCCAGGCCAAGCCGGACATAACGCTCAGCGATATTTTCGGATGCTGTAGTCACTTTGACTCCTTCGTGAACAGTGGTAGACTGGCGAATCAGCGAATGGCGAATGGCGAATCACGTTTCACACACTACACAACACGCAATATCGAGGTCTTCACCTATGTACTATACCTGCTTTTCGTGTGACAGACAATATCCGCTCAGCGACCGGCGATTCCGCTGCGCATGCGGTGGATTTCTGACGCTCCCGACCGCCGATTTCTTCGCCAGAGACGCGCTGGCCGGCCGCGACGTCTCGATCTGGCGCTACCGGGAGGCATTTGGGCTGCCCGCAGGGGCCGAGCCAGTATCGCTTGGCGAGGGCCGCACGCCGCTCGTGCGCCGGGAGATCGGCGGACAGGCGCTTGCGTTCAAGCTCGATTATCTTCAGCCGTCCGGCTCGTTCAAGGACCGCGGGGCCAGCACATTAATGACCCTGGTTAAATTTCTGGGAGTCAGGACAGTCGTGGAGGATTCATCCGGCAACGCGGGCGCGGCGATGGCGGCGTATGCGGCCGCGGCGGGCATCGGCTGCACGATCTTCTCGCCCGATTACACGCCCGACGGCAAGCTGGTGCAAATCCGGCTCTACGGCGCGCAAGTCGTGAAGACGCCAGGGACGCGGCAGGACACCAACGACGCCGCGCTGCGGGCGGCCGAAACGTCGTTCTACGCCAGCCACCTGTGGCATCCCTTCTTCGGCCAGGGGTTGGCGACCGCGGCGTATGAGTTGTGGGAGCAGATGGGCGGCCGGGTCCCCCCGGCGGTGATCGTGCCGGCCGGCAGCGGCGGCTACCTGGAAGGACTGGCGCTCGGCTTCCACGCGCTCGTGAAGGCGGGCTACGCCGACGCGCTGCCCAGGCTGATCGGCGTGCAGGCCGATCACTGCGCGCCGCTCCATCTGGCGTGGCAACGTGGCCTGAATGACTACGCGCCCATCGAACCGCAGCCCACTATCGCTGAGGGGATCGCCGTCCAGCGCCCCCCGCGGGCCGCGGCCGTGCTGGAGGCGATCCGCGGCAGCGGCGGGTGCACGGTGGGGGTCAGCGAAGGCGAGATCCTGGATGCCACAAAGACGCTCTTCGGCCTGGGCCTCTTTGCCGAGCCGACCTCCGCGGCGACCCTGGCGGGCTGGCGCAAGCTGCCCGCGGCCGAACGGGCGGGCGCGGTGCTGATTCTGACGGGGAGCGGGCTGAAACAAACGAAGCGGCTGGGCGAGTTGTTTGACAACCACCAAGCATCCTGGGCGGAACCGGGCATCAGTTAGCCCGGTGTAGTCGAAGGACTTCGTCGTGAGCTCAGTCGAACGATGCGACTTTGGGCCACAGGTTGCATCCTTCGACTGCGGTCTGCACACGTCGCAGCCTTCCGCTCAGGACGCTCAGGTGGCAACTGCCACGAACGGGATCAGCATCTCCTGCCGCGTCAACCCGCCGTGGTGGCCGTAGTATTTCTGCTCGAAGCGGCCCTTCTCATACCAGGCGACTGACTCATAGCGCTGCGGGAGGATCAGCAGGTTGCCGGTGCGGGTCAGCAGGTCGGCGGGCGCGGCGGACTGGCCGAAGAAACCCTCCCGGATCAATCGCTCCGTGCGCAGCACTTCGGCCTTGCCCGCCAGCGCGCGGGTCAACAGATCGTGTACCTCCTCCAGGCGTTCGTCGCGCACGTAGAGGAACAAATCGCGCGGCGAGCCGCCGAAGAGGAGCGGCCGGCCGCGGCGGTCGGTCTTGAGATAGCGCGCGAAGCCGGGGAACCGCAGGTTGAGATAGACCGTGGTTTCGGGGTCGGTCTCTGCCACGCCGTGATCCGCGGTCAGCAGGATCAATGTGCGCGGCCATCTGCGCCGGCATTCATCGAGGAAGCGCGCCATCAACATCAGCAGACACTCGATCTCGGCGGCCACCTGGCGCGATTCCGGGCCGTAGGCATGCCCGTGCCCGTCCACTTCACCGAAGTAGAGATAGTAGTAGGAGCGCGCCTGTTCCCGCTCGAAGGCGAGGGTAAGATTGGTCAGCGCTTCGGGCCAGGTGCGATAAGGGAGCGGCTGCGCGCCCGCCATCACGATGTTCGAGTAGGACGAGCGGGCATAATCGCGATGGCCGAAGACGTAGGACTTGACCCCGGCTCGCGCCAAATCTTGATAGAGGTTGCGCCGCGGGAAGATGCTTTCCGGCGTCACCCCGGCTTTGACCAGCGTCTCCCGCTCGGTTTCCCCGGCGTAGGAGAACAGGAGCGGCGCGATGATCGCGTCGACTTTCGGCTCGTAGTAGAACCACTCCACCACGCCCGTCGCCGCGGCATCCAGCCCGGTGTGGCTGCTCGTCACGTGGACAACCGTCGTCGAAGGGAACATCGAGGTGAGCTGCGAAACGACACCAGCCTGGGACGCCTCTTTGAGGAACGGCCCATCGGCGTATCGCTCGAAGAACCGCCAGCCGAAAGCGTCAATCAGGAAGAAGACCACGCGATCATACGCTGCGGCCCCAGGCAAGGTGTCCGCGGGGAGCGGATGCGCCGCCGGCGCGCCGAAAAGCTGCCGGATGGTAGCGGCGATGCTGGCGAAGCAATAGGAATCATACGCGGGCCGCACCCAGCCCGGCCCGAACTTCGACGCCGCGACCGTTGCGATGGAACGTTGGTTGAGCATTGCGCCCCCTCAACCGGCCAGGCTGGTGTCCTGCTTTAGAAACCGCGCCACCGCCGCTTGATCGAACAGCAAACGCCAGCCCGACTCCGCCGAAGCATCCCAATCATCCCTGTCGAAGGCGAACGCCGCCCAATCCCGGCTCACGTCCCAGCGCTGACCGAACGGACTGGCAGCTTTGGCGTATTTCAGGCCGGTTTCCCCAATGATCCCCACCAGCGGCAGATCGCCGACCGCTTTCAGCGTGGCCCGCATGGCGGTATCATCGGCCGACGCCGACACGACATCAGCCAGGCACAGGTTGCGGCCCTGGATGAAGACGCCGCGCCGCCGGCGGAACTGCGGGGCCAACGTCTCGAACGCAGCCTTCTTGTCGGCGGCGCTCAACGGCGCGCCGTCAGCCGCGATCATCGCGGAGCCATCGCCCCCCGACCGGCTCTGGAGGACCAGCTCGCGCGGCGCGGCCGCGCCGCATCCCGGACAGGTGAAATTGGTCTCGGCCGGAATATACGACCGGCCGCAGCTGGCGCAGGTGATCGGCTTGGGCGCAACCGGCACATTGACCTGATGCACAGCGGTCTTCGTGACCGTGCGGGTGGGGAAGTGGATATCGAAGATCGGCCCGCTCCACGCGCCCCAGCTCGTTGGGCTGGCCCCTGTGCGAGCGCCTGACGACGAACCGCCGAACGCGGAACCGACACGGCTCAGGAATCCACCCTTGCCGCCGCCGGAAGATGACTTGCCGCCCGCTGAAGACTTGTCGCTCGACGAGCTGCTCGATGATCCTTTCGATCCGCCGATCAGGAAGAAGAGCACCGCGACGATGACTACGATCAACAACGTCGTGACCACAACGATCGCAGTCAGGCGCAGGGCCTTGCGCACATCATACAACTCGTAGCCATAGCTGAAGAGGAACACGCCGCCGATATAGACCGGCGCCAGCACAGCGACCAATAGCGCGCCCTGCGCTGTTTCGAGCGTCTCCCCGACGAACATCGCGTAGAGCACATAAACGATCAGCGCCAGGGCCGCAACCGCAATCAGCCCGCCGGGGATGAGTAGATAGAGCGGCTTGCCGGCGCGCGTCTCGTCGTTATGAAAATCACGGACCGTTTGCGCCTGATTGCGCACTGCAGAGCTTCGCGTGGTTGAGGTCATCCGCGCCTCCGTATGCAATCCACTTTATGCTCGTCGAGTCAGTTTCTTGGCGAAACGCTGCCGGTTATCGGCCGAAAGCTCCGGCATGGCAACCAGGCGCTCGATCAATGCCCAATCCTGCACGCGATCATAGATCAGATCGTTCACCATCGCGATGCTGACGCGGTCGGGGTGGCGCTCGATCACGGTGAGCTCCGCGCCGGTCGTCACCAGGCCTTCCGATAACACACGACAATAGCTGCCGCCTTGCCGCGCGGCGATGATCCAATCGGCCAGCCGCGGCTCGTTCAGCTTGTACGCCAATTTGTAGCACGGCTGCCGCGGCTGCGAAACCTGCGCCAGCGCTGCGCCGATCTGCACGATGTCGCCGATGCACAACTCGGCCTCCGTCGCGCCGGTCACGGTCAGGTTCTCGCTGAATGCGCCTGGCGCCAGCGGCCGGCCCAGCCGCGCCTCCCAATAAGGATAATGCTCCGCGGCGTAGATCAAAACCGCCTGGTCGCGGCTGCCGTGATTCTTCAAATCGGCCTGGCCGTCACCCTCAAAGCCACGGGAACGCAGCATGGCCGCCGCGACCGGTTGCTTATAACCGCCGGTGGTGATCTGCTTGTCGGCATAGTCGTAGATCGCGGGCCGCGCGACATTGATCGAAACGATGCGCATATCAGAAACCTCATCTGTGGTAAAATAGCCCCAGCGATGCCGCAACGAGCGGGCAAAGTATACGCCAGACAGAGAGGTAAGTCAACATGCCAGAACCGAACCGGCCCGAACCGGCCTTCACGCCCTGGAAGACCCTGAACCGGCGGATGATCCTCGATTGCGGCAAGTTCCTGAAGGTGGAAATGCACACGGTCGAATTGCCCGATGGCCGGACGATTGACGACTGGGCGTGGGTCATCTCGCCCGACTTCGTCAACGTCGTGGCCGAGACAGCCGAAGGGGACTACCTGTGCTTTCGCCAGACCAAGTACGCGGTTGCGGGCACATCGCTGGCGGTGGTGGGCGGCTACATCGAGCCAGGCGAAGATCCGCTGGCGGCCGCCAGGCGCGAGCTGCGCGAGGAGACCGGCTACGAGGCGCCCGAATGGCGTTCGCTCGGCGCGTATCCCGTGGAAGCCAACCGTGGGGTTCAGACCGGTCATTTCTTTCTGGCCCGCGGCGCGCGCCGCGCCGGCGACCCGATCGCCGATGACCTGGAGGAACAGCAGATCCTGCGCTTGAGCCGCGCCGAGATGGCGCGCGGCCTCGTGGCCGGCGAGTTCAAGGTGCTGGCCTGGGCCGCGGTCGTGGCATTGGCCCTCCTCGCGCAGATGTCTGATGCGGACGTTGAACCGTTTGCGGTTGCGCGGCGTCCATAAAACGCAAGATGGCATCTTGCACAGGAGGTCACACCACATGAGCGCCAAGCTGATCTGCTTGCTCCGCAACGAACACCGACAGGTCGCCGTTGTGGCGACGTTGACCTTTGCCACCGCGGTCTGTGTCGCGATGTTGGCCGTGCGCATCGTTTATTCGGATACCTACGCCCACCTGCACATGCTCTGGAACCTCTTCCTGGCCTGGCTGCCGCTGCTTGCCGCGCTGACCGCCTACAACCTGAAGAAGCGTGACCGGCGGCCCGCGTGGCTGCTGATCGCGCCCTGCGCGTTCCTCTGGCTGCTTTTCTTCCCGAACGCGCCCTACTTGTTGACCGACCTGCTCCATTTGCGGCCGGGGGGCGTCATCCCGATGTGGTACGATGTGCTGATGCTCAGCGCGTTCGCTTGGACGGGCATCTTCCTGGGATTGGTCTCGCTTTACCTGATGCACACGCTGGTGCGTCGCGCGGCCGGCGTCACGGCCGGCTGGTTGTTCGCTCTCTTCGTACTGGCGCTGACCGGCTTCGGCGTCTACCTGGGGCGCTTCCCGCGCTGGAACAGTTGGGATCTCCTCTTCAACACCGGCGATCTGCTGAGGGACATCTGGACGCGCGTCCGTCACCCGCTGGCGCACCGGAGCACAATCGTTTTTTCGGGCCTCTTTTCGCTGTGCGTCACCGCCATGTACCTGATGCTCTCGGCCATGATCCACCTGCGGGCAGAGGTCTATGAGACGCGCGGATGAGGCCGCCGGAGGGAAAGCCATTGTGACGGCGATCTACACCATCGGGTATGGCAGCCGGGATATGACAGCATTTATCGCCGCGCTCAAGGCGCACGAGATCGGCTATCTGATAGATGTGCGCTCCGCGCCGTACTCGAAGTTCAAGCCGGAGTTTTCCCGGAACGCGCTCGAAGCAACCCTGAAAGAGCATGGCATCCGCTACCTCTACCTGGGAGAGCAGCTCGGCGGGCAGCCGAAAGACGCTGGTTGCTATGACGCCGATGGCAAGGTGCTGTACGAACGGGTGGCGGAGAAGGAATCCTACCGGGCCGGGATCGCCCGCCTCGAAAAAGCCTTCCGCCAGGGCCTGCGCGTGGCCGTGATGTGCAGCGAAGGGAAGCCGGAACTGTGTCACCGCAGCAAGCTGATCGGCGCAACACTGGACGAGATGGGCATCCCTGTCTTGCACGTTGACGAAGCCGATCAGTTGCAGACCCAGGCCAATGTAGTCTTCGAGCTGACCGACGGGCAGTTGAGCCTGTTCGGCGAGCCGGAGTTCACCTCGCGCAAACGCTACCGGCAGGAGTAAAGCGATGCTTCCTCGATTCGTCACCATCGGCGTATACGGCTGGCAGCCCGAACGCTTCTTTGCGGCCTTGGTCGAAGCGGGCGTAGACACCTTCTGCGACATCCGCGCGCGGCGCGGGGTGCGCGGGGCCGAATACAGCTTCGCCAACAGCGAACGCTTGCAAGCCCGCCTGGCCGAGCTGGGCATCCGTTACATCCACTGCAAAGAATTGGCCCCCAGCGCGGCCACGCGCGCGGCGCAAGGCGCGGCCGACAAGGCGACGAAGACCGCCAAACGACAGCGGTCGGTGCTCAGCCCGGCCTTCGTGGCCGCCTATCTCCGGGAGCGCCTGGCCGATTTCGACAGCGCGGCCTTCGCCGCCGCCCTCGGCCCCGAGGCGCAAGTCGTCGCCCTCTTCTGCGTCGAACGCGAGCCGGCCGCGTGCCACCGCTCGCTGCTGGCGGCCCGTCTGGCGCGCGATTTGGGCGCACCGATCAAAAATCTCCTCCCGGCATTTTCTTAACTTGTAGGGGCGCACCCCTTCGACTGCGCTCAGGGCAGGCTCTTGCGGTCGCCCACGCGGGTAGGCGCAAGGCTTCGGCGTGAGCTCAGCCGGACGGCCATGCCCCTGCCCTGAATTATTGAGAAGATACCACAGCGGATTGCAGAGGACATACGCGTACCGATTCAAACTCTGCGGATCGTCCAGCGATGGCACGATGGTATCGGGGCTGAGGAAGCGGCCCAGCCGTGGTGAATAGGCGCGCGCCTGGAAGTCGTAGAGCGAGCCGAGGTTGGCCTCCTCGGAACGCTGCCCCGTGAACTTGCGGTCGGTGGGCAGCGTACCGCTCGCCCAGCGCGACTCGCCCCACGGCTTGTAGAGCTGCTGCGCCACGATGCCGCCGCTCTGGTTGGCGACCACCGCAGTTGAGCCGAGGTGGTCGCTCAGCAGGTAGTATAACATACCGGCCTTCTTCATGGCAACGCGCTGGCTACCCAGGAAGTAGTAGCTCGTCGCCTGCCCGGCTGTCAGGTTCTTCTCGAAGTGCGGGCCCACGTAGACGGTGGTCTGCCCGCCCTGCACTTTCTTGACCAGCGCGCCGTCGGCGTCATAGCTGTAGGTGGTGGTCTGGCCGCTGACGGTCACGCTGTACAGGCGGTTTTCCCGCTGACGCGGGACAGGTGTCGTTGTCGTAAGCCTGCGTGTAGCTTCCCCGTCGGCTCCGGCCGCGTGAGCAGGTTGCCGTTGCAGTCACAGGTGAAGCTGTAGCCAGGGTGTCCGCGGCGCAATTGGGTGGTGTGCTGTGGGCATGATCTCCAGGTCATGCCCACAGCACGGATTACCGGATCGACTCCATACGCATATCTACGCGCTCAAGTAGATGCCGAAACTGCGCCATCGTCAGCCAGCGATCTTCGAATACCTGACCATCCACGACGGTGACCAGGTTACCATAACGTGCGATAAGGCTGCATGTCTGGTTGGGAATGTTATTGATTATCCATGCCATGCAACCAATGGTGCTCTCATCGGCATGAAGCGGCAAATCCAGTTCCGGCGGTTGAGGCCACTTGTCTATGGCAGCCGCAGGGATGTTGTCTGCTACCAGGTTCTTGTAAGCTGTGCGGCTCTCGGTCTCGCTAGGATACAAGTAAATCGTCTGCCCAGCCCTGACAAATGGGATAGCGTAACGCGAGGGTCCCTGGTAGTCGCGATAGCGGGCGACGCTTCCCATTGGATCCTGCGGCACACCTGTGGAGCGGCGGCTCCAACCAAACGGCAGGTCAGTGGCATCCATCAAGCCTCGTTCGATGCGATTGATGGGTGACTCAGACAGGACCGGCCTGATTAGGGAGGAAGGCACGACACAGGCGACAAATCCAAACAGGAACAGAAGCAAAGCAGCCAGGACGATCCATCGCATCATGGTATCTCCCTCACAGGCGCGAAGTTAGCCCAGGCATACGCTCTTTGCGCACCACTCACCCATACACCACTCACGGCAGCACCGGGAATGTGTATTCCCCAATCATATATCGCGTTTGGTCCAAGCGTTCGCGCCCCCAGCTTTTGCGGGCCACCGGCATCAACCAGCGTGGCTTGTGAAGTGACGAGTGCGACGGCCATGGGGATGGTGTACTCTGCGCCGACCCGGCCACCGCCAACACCGGCAGGATTGACGATCCCCACCATGATCTGGTTGGCTTGGAGTTGGGCCTCCACACCAGCAACACCTACGCCAACGAACGGTTGTGCGCCGCCGATAGCAGTCGCCTCGATCCCGGCGTTGACGATCTCACCCAACGAGTAGCTGTAGGCGAATTCATCGAAGGATCGCATCTCGCCTTCATCGAGTACCCAGGTGTGGCGGTATTCGGCGCTCGCACTGACCGGCAGGACGCCTCTTTGAGCCGCTCCTGATAAGTACACGAGTTCCAGGCGCGGATCGACGTCACCGTATACATGGTACCGGAGAATCCAGCCGTCATCTGGCCGGTAGGGACTTGAAGTCTGGATCATCGGTCCGGTCGATGCAGCTGACGGCGGCCGCCAGGCGTTCGCCGGGGTGGGCGCTGTCTGTCGCGGCAAGCACATGATCGTCTTGCTGCAATCAAGCGGTGGATACCAGCCGCCACCCGAGTCATCCTCGCGCCAGGCGTGTCCTGTTGGATCGGTATAGCGCAGCGGATTGTTCCGCACATAGGCATAGCGATTGAGGCTCTGCGGATCACCCGGCGATGGCACGATGGTATCCGCACTTAGGAAGCGCCCCAGCCGTGGCGAATACGCGCGTGCGCCGTAGTCATACAGCGAACCGAGGGTCGCCTCCTCGGAACGTTGCCCGGTCAACTTGCGGTCAGTGGGCAGCGTGCCGCTCGACCAGCGCGACTCGCCCCACGGCTTGTAAAGCTGTTGGGCCACCACGCCGCCGCTCTGGTTGGTGGCCACCGCGGTCGAGCCGAGGTGATCGGTCAGCAGGTAGTATAGCGTACCGGCCTTCTTCAGCGCCACCCGCTGCCCGCCCAGGAAGTAGTAACTGGTCGCCTGCCCGGCAGTCAGGTTCTTCTCGAAGTGCTGACCGACATAGACGGTGGTCTGTCCGCCCTGCACCTTCTTGACCAACGCGCCGTCGGCGTCGTAGGTGTAGGTCGTGGTCTGGCCACTGACGGTGACGGTGCTCAGGCGGTTCTCGCTGTCGTAGGCTTGCGTGTAGGTCCCGGTCGGCTCCGGTCGGGTAAGCTGGTTGCCGTTGCAATCATAGGTGAAGCCGTAGCCGGTGATGGCGGCTACGGCGTGGGGCTTGGTCGTCGGGGTGTTGGTCGTGCAGCCGGTCGGCATGCTGGCGGGGTAGGTGTAGCTCACCCCGGCCTTGCTGGTCAGGTTGCCGTTGGCAGCGTAGGCGTAGACCTCGGGCGGGTAGTAGCCGTTGCCGCCCGTTGTGGGCGCGCAGTTGGTATCGCCGATCAACGCGCCGGTCAACCGGCCCAGCGGGTCGTAGCTGAAGCATTGGCGCTGGCCGCTGTTGTTGTCGTCACGCAGCCGCGCCAGGTTGCCGGCCGGGTCGTAGGCATAGGTCAGGTTCTGCAGTGCCGTGCTGCCGCTGCCCACGCCGCTCTTCAGGCGTTGCAGGCGGCCGCCAGAGCCGGGGCCGGCGCTCCAGGCGTAGTAGATGGTGTCGCTCTGCAAGGCGGCCGGCTGATAGACGCGCAGATCGCGCTGCCCCAGCGCGTCGTAGGTCGTGCTGAAGACGTAGGCGGCCTGCGGGCCGGTCAGGCTGTAGGGTAAGCCTTGCGCGGTGTAAGTGGTGGTCACCACCTCGCCGCTTTCGGGGTAGGTCAGGGTGCGCACGCGGTCGGCCGCGTCGTAGGTGTAGGCGGTGAGGTAGTTGCTGCCGGCAATGGTGCGGAGGTCGCTGACCACGCGGCCGCGCACGTCGTAGGTCCAGGCGATGGTGTTGGGCGCGCCGCTCACATAGGCGATGGCGCGCGTGCGCCGGCCGGCGCTGTAACCGTAGCCGCTTTCGTCGTACTTGTACTCCGCCAGCAGCGCGCCGGTGCTGTGGCTCAGCCGTTTCTGGGTCAGCCGGTTCAGGCTATCGTAACCGAACCAGAGTGTCGTGCCGCGCGCGTCGGTTTGCGTTTGCAGATTGCCGACTGTGTCATAGGTGTAGCTCCACGCGCCCAGGTCGGGGTCGCTCATGGCCGCCTTGCGGCCCAGGCCATCGTAGGTGATCTGGATGCGGTTATTGGCCGGGTCGTAGGCGTCGGTGAGTTGATCGGCGATGTTGTAGCCGTAGCTGGCAACCGCGTAGGGTGTATCGTTCCAGCGCGGGGTGGTGTAGTCGGTGGCCGAGTACTCTTTGCTGCGACTCAGCCGGCCAAAGACGTCGTAGGCGCGGATCGTCTGCACGTTGCGGGCGTCAATCACCGCTTCCAGCCGCCGCGCGGTGTTGTACTGTTCATCGAGGCCGACCGCATAGTATTGGCGCGTCGTTGCGTTGTCGGGCGCGGTGGTCTGGGTCACGCGGCCCAACGCGTCGTACGTAGAGACGGTTTTGGGCAGCCCTGCCCACGTTGTCTCATCCAGCGCCGCGTAAGCCGGCCAGGGCGGGCCGCCGGTCTCCGGGTGCTGCGCCACGTCGCCGTCCACGAAGCGGGGCACGCTGGCGCGCGCCACGGCATCGCGCCAGGTGTAGGTGTAGCTGGTCTCGACGTGCCGGGCGTTAGCGGCTTCCGCTTGGGTTTGCAGGATGCGGCCGAAGCCGTCGTAGAAGGTCCAGGTATGCAGGTAGTTGTTGTTGGTCGCCTGCTCGTCGCGCTGTAAGCGATGTACCCAGAAGGGGTTGCCGGCGCTGATGGTCTCGCTTATAGGCTTGTAGTGGAACCATTGCGTTTGTGTATTGCTGGCCAGCGTGCTGGGCGCGATCGCTACCTTAAGCGGCCGGCCCAGGTCGTCATAGGCGTATTCGGTGAGCGCATTGTTGGCGTCCCAGGCTTTCTCCCGCTGACCGAACCGGCCCGCCAGGTTGCCGGCGCTGCCGTTGGTCGTGTTACAGGCCCCGTCGCCCGGCACGCCATAGTAGGTGGTCTTGGTCTGGTGGCCGGCCGCGTTCTGTTCGCACACGCGGAACGCCTGGAAGCCGGCGTCGTAGAAATAGGTGGTGGTGTGCCCATTGGCGTCCTGCGCCCAGGTCAGGTTGCCATACTCGTCGTAGTCGTAGTACTGCGAGCTGGACGCCGGGTTGCTCTGGTAGACGCCGTTGAGCACCGCCAGCGTCTCGACATGCTTGAGCCGGCCAAAGGTCGGCGGCGCGGTGTCGTCGGTCGTGTTGTCGTAGTAGTTGCGGGTCTCGGCGAACAAGGTGGTCTCATCGCCGATATACAGTTGGCGGCGCGCCGGCAGGCCAATGATCCCGGTGGTTGGATTCGGGTAATACCAGATACTGGTTGTGCGGAACGCGTTGGTCTTGAAGTTGTTGGCCTGGCTATTGTATTCTTTGATCCGCGTCGGGTTACCGTAGTTCTGCCCGCCCTGGCGCTCCGCCTGATACTCGTAAGTGGTGCGCTTGAACGGCTGACCGAGTTCATAGGTCCGGGTTTCACTGGCATAGACGAAGCGCGGTAAGCGATCCTCCGACACTGGCGGCGAACCAAAAGGTAGATCGGCAGTGGTGTGCTGCCAATCCGTTTCCGCACGGTTTAATTCACTGGCAGTTGAGCAGTTGTCAGTGACCGCCACAGCAGGACAGGTGCGCAACTGAGACGCGCGGCCGGCCAGGTGTGTGAGAATCGCGCCGCCGCCTGTCGTGACCGTGGTGAAGAATGTGTGCACTTCCAGAAGCCGCGCGCCGCCCGTGCTGTCCGCCGGTGGCGTCAGCACTTTCGCCTGGGAATAGCCGTAGGCCTTCTGACTCCAGTCCCCGTCGTTATAGCCGTAGTTCCAGACCCAATTCCGCTCTGTGACTGGGTCGATCTCCGTGCGGCTGGACACGGTCGGCGGATGTGGATTCTCGTAGTCGGAAGAATGGGGGTCAGCCGTGAAGGCCACTGCGCCGCCCAACGGCCCCGTGACTTGGTTCAGATAGCTGTAGGAACACGCATTGGTCATGCCGCTGGGCGCATAGGTAAAGCTGATAGCCCGCTCCAGGCCGCCAGCTTGCTCCCTGATCCTCTGCAAGTTCAACTGTGTTTGCGAGACCGCTCCTGTGCTTTGCGGAAAGTAGTCCAAGGCATATTGGCGCACCACCTGGTCATTGACGCTGACGGTCACGCCCGTCAGCGTGTGGATGGCGAACAGGCGCACTCCAGTGTGATCGTAGTATTCCGGACGATCCCAGCGGCCACTACCTGCGGCCGGCAAATCATACTGGAAGCTTACCTTGACTTGCTCACCATTGTAACGCACCTCGGTCAGACGGATGGCGCGCACATAGTGACAGCCATTGGCATCGGGCTTATCATCGGACGAGAGTCCGTGGCGACCGATATTTGCGCTGGTCGCCGCGTCCCAGGAATAGTGAATCTCGTTGCCGTGCCTGTCCAACACCTGCACCAGCGGCAAGCGCAGCCAAGTCGGATAGTGGCTGCCATCGCAAGGAATGCCATCCCACTCATTCACCATGGGAGGCCATCCGTGGATGCTGTTGGTGCCATTTACTCTGCGCCAGCCCTGAAAGTGATAGAGCGTGCCATCGCGCGTTTTCACCTGCAATCCTACATAATCGCTGTTTTCGTAGTAGGCACTGACGCGCAAGAAGGGATCTTCCTTGACCACCCAGGTAGTTGTATCAATGGTATAGGTAGCACCATTGAGCACCAGCGTGATGGGCTGGCCGCCGGGGTTAGAGGGATTCCGGCTCACGTAGCTCGCACCCAGGATGTCCCAGCCGTGGCCGACCATGCTGTAGTGTCCCATCTCGCGCTCGTGGCGACTGCTGGAGTAAGTGAGTCCCAATTGCGGTGTCAGGCCCCCGCGGCCGGGCGGCAGCGCAAAGGGGTAGGTGTAACCGATGGAGCCGCTGAAGAGCTGTGGCTGCGCGCCGCGCACGCGCGGCCCGGGATCGAACTCAAAGTCCACGAGGTTCGAGGCGATCGCAAACAGGGTGAAATGATCCAGGTGCGCCGCGAGTTGACCTCGCTGGCGCTCATAGTGGTTGGCGACGGCCGGCCAGGCGCCGGTCGTCGCGTTATAGTAGAATAGTCCCGGCCATGGGGTATCCGGCGGCAGACGATAGGCCACGGTCAGCACCAACGCCGCCGGAAACTCCCGCACCGCCTGTCCCTGCTCATCCTGCGCTTCCAACCGGAACGCGAAGCGCAGCCCCGGCGGCGGGTTCGGCGCGTCCGTCACCGGTGCATATGTGAAGCGCGTCCGTCCGCGCACCGCGCCCGCCGGCACCCGCAGCAGCACCCGGTCATCGGTCGAGCGCAACAGCCCGCCCTGCTCCGGCGTGGCCCAGGCTTCATTGTTGCGCAGCGATACCACCTCGACAGCCGCGCTCGCGCTGATCGGCCCGGTCACCCCCGCCGCGCTTGCGGTCACGGTATTGGTCACCATGTCGCCCAACGCTAACCCCTGCACGCGCGCCTGGAAGCTGCCCGTGATTGGCGCGCCCGCGACCACCTCCGCCGGCTGCCAGGTTAGTTGTTTCTGACTGGCTGAATACGTGAAACCAACCGCGCTGCCCGTGACGTAGCCCAACCCATCCGGCAGCGCGTCGGTCAGGGTCAGGCCGGCGAGCGGGGTCAGGCCGGGGTTGTGGGCTGTCACCGTGAAGGTGACGACGTCCCCTGGCGCGGCCCAGGTCGGGTCAACATCCAGAGTCAAAGCCGGGCGAGCCGCCGAAGGCGGCACGGGGGGCGGCGGTGGGAGCGGCGAGGTAAAGGTTGAGGCGGAGGTTAAGGCTGAGGAAGTGGGCGCGGGAGCCAGGGCCGGCAAGACGGTCGGCAGGAGCAGGGCCAGCGTCAAGAGCAGACGTATCGAGGTGGGCAAAGGCGGTATCATGGGACGCAACCTCCGGCAGGTCGGGACAAACCGCACGCGACGACAAGCGCGTGTCGGTCAGTTGCAGGCCGGGGGGAGGCGGCCGCAGACGAGTCGAACGTGATGGCGACGGCAGTATACCCGTGGCCCGATGGCGCGTCAAATCCTGGTCTCGCGTGTTCAGGCTGAAAGATTGCTTCGTCTCCCGTAACCTGTAAGATTTCGCCGGGGAGAGGCTCTCTACCGCTTAAGGAACTTGAACCGATTCACAAAACCACGGAGGAAGCGTGAAAGTCCTCATCGTCGCAAAAACTCGCCAGGGCGGCGGCGCGTGCATCGGCGGCATCACCTTCGAGGGGCAGAGCGTCCGCCTGATCGCGCACGATGCTGCGACCAACGAACACGTCGGGCTGGAGTACCAGGTCGGGGAGGTCTGGGACATCGAAGCGGCGCCGCCGGCCAGGATCGTCCCCCCGCACGTCGAAAACGTGATCGTCCAGGGCAAACGCCGGCTGGGCGCGATGCCTGGCCCGATCCCCTTCATCGAAGAACGGCTGCCACCCGTGATCGGCGGCGTCGAGCTGCTGTACGAGGGCCTGACGAACTGCGCGCCCGGCGGCGCGCTCTTCATCGCCCAACGCACCGGCGTCCCCGCGTACAGCACCACCTTCTGGCGGCCCGATCAGCCCTTGCAACGCGACGAGGACAGCAAGCGCATCCGCTACCGCTATCCGACCCCCGACGGCGGCCGCACGCTGACCTTCGTCGGCTTCCAGGAGCCGGTGGACGTGATTCCGGCCGGCGCATTGGTGCGTGTGTCGTTGGCGCACTGGTGGCGGCCGCGCGACGCGGGCGACGAGATCGAGCAGCGCTGCTATGTCCAACTCTCCGGCTGGTTCCTCGAGAAAGGCGTAGCGCAAGATGGCATCTTGCGCCACGCGGCGACTGAAGTCACGCCGACCAACCTGGCCGACCTGCCGGCCGCCCGCGCGCTGCTCAAAACCGTCTTCGGCTACGATACGTTCCGGCCGCTCCAGGAAGAAATCATCACGCAAATCCTGGCCCGGCAGGACACCCTGGCGATCATGCCGACCGGTTCGGGCAAGTCGCTCTGCTACCAACTGCCGGCCCTGATCTTCGACGGCCTGACCGTGGTCGTCTCGCCGCTGATCGCGCTGATGCACGACCAGGTGGTGCAATTACGCGAGCTGGGCATCCCGGCCGCGTATCTCAACAGCACGCTGGATTACGGCGACTACGTCGCGACCGCCAATCGCGTCCGCCAGGGCGAAGTCAAGCTGCTCTACACCTCGCCGGAGACGCTGGTACGGCCCGAAACGTTGGTCTTGCTGGATCGGTCGAACGTCGCGTGCCTGGCGATTGACGAGGCGCACTGCATCTCGGCCTGGGGCCACGACTTCCGGCCCGAATACCGCCAACTGCTCCCCGTGCGCCGGCGCTACGAGCGCGCCGTGTGCGTCGCGTTCACCGCGACCGCCACCCAGCGCGTCCGCGACGACATCTGCGCCATCCTCGGCTTCCGCGACCGCAACGTGTTCGTCGCCAGCTTCAACCGGGAGAACCTCTTCCTGGCGGCGCAGCCCCGGACGAACGGCCTGGCGCAAACACTGGCCTTCCTGTCTGCGCACCGAGACCAGTCGGGCATCATCTATTGCAGCACGCGCGACGGGGTGGATCGGCTGGCCGCGCAGTTGACGACGCAAGGTTGGCCCGCGCTGCCCTATCACGCCGGAATGGACGCCGCGCTGCGCACCCGCCATCAGGAGCTTTTCGCGCGCGACAAAGCCCCCCTCATCGTCGCGACCATCGCGTTCGGGATGGGGATCAACAAGTC
>Ga0172369_10002945_pt1 | contig 22810 bp, 25 predicted proteins | sample LakKiv25m_FD_114539 | JGI IMG/M metagenome (GOLD analysis project Ga0172369, IMG submission 114539) | Freshwater microbial communities from Kabuno Bay, South-Kivu, Congo - kab_022012_11.25m | ecosystem: Environmental > Aquatic > Freshwater > Lake | place: Democratic Republic of the Congo...
AGGAGAGATTGGCGGAAATGGAACATGTGGTTCGTATACATTCGAGAATTATAAAATAGACGACGCATTAAAGACGCGCGTATTGGTTGACTATACAACATATCCAAACGGAAAAAAGGAGGAACTTTCTGATACTGTAAAAAAAATAATTGAAGAAAGCATAAGAAATGGTCCCAATTTTTCTGGCTATTATTTCGCTTCAAGTTGGAACTGTGGGGCGTCATGTCAGGAGAGTGTAATTATTGATGGAAGAACGGGGAAATTTCTTATTACTGGAGTTGTCTCAAAATATGGAATTGATACAAAAAAAGATAGTAAATTATTTATTGTAAATCCAATAAAAAATATTCCTACAGATATCACGGCTGGCGAAGATGAGCGCGCCTCTCTTATTACTAGCTATTATACTTTAGAAAGTGATGGACTAAACTTAATTTGTAGAGAACGCACATATAAAAAATAATTTTATTATGAATACATCAATAAATAACAAAGGATTGGTTATTGGATCAATAGTGCTTGGCGGAGCACTTATTATCGCAGTTTCGGTGTGGGCATATTCGTTTTTTGCGGTGAAGTCGCTTTCAAATGTTATATCGGTAACTGGCTCAGCGGAAAAGAATATTACCTCTGATATGGTAAAGTGGACGAGTGGTTTTTCGCGGAATGTCGGACTTAGTGGAACAAAAGAAGGATACGCAATGATGAATAAAGATCTTATTTCAGTTTCCGAATATTTTAAGGCTCAAGGGGTAACCGAAAAAGAGTTCACCGCAAAACCAGTTATGATGAATCCTGTTTATGAATCAAACGATAAATATGGAAGTAAAATGACTGGATATATATTGCAACAATTTATTGAAATACAATCAGAAAATGTCTCTTCAATTACTAAACTTGCTCAAGATGCTCCCGTGAAGCTTTCTGAGTTAGACATACTCTTTTCTTCTCAAGGTCTTGAGTATTATTACAGCAAATTCGCCGATTTAAAGGTGGAAATGCTTGCAGAGGCAACAAAAAATGCGAAAGCGCGAGCAGAAAAGATTGCCGAGTCGACTGGATCAAAAATCGGGTTTTTGCAATCGGCAAATATGGGGGTGTTTCAAGTGACCCCAGTCAATTCTGTGGATGTTTCTGACTATGGGTATTTTGATACTTCATCAATAGAAAAGAAGGTTACTTCGGTGGTACGAGCATCATTTTCTCTTAAATAAGGAGAATTAATTTATATTGCTTATCGAATAATGTGGGGTACTTTTTCTTGTTTCACGATATACTTATACATATGAGAATAGAAATAAACGCAGTTCGTCTTGAGCTTACCGGCGCATTAAAGGAATATATAGAAAGCAAGCTGGGAAGCGTAGAGAGGCTGATAAAAAAATTTGAAGAATATGGAGAATTAATTGCGTTTGTAGAAATTTCGCGAACAACACGACATCACAGACAAGGGGGATGTATATTATGCGGAGATTACAATGAAGCTTCCACAAAAAACCATTCGTATCGAAAAGACGCACAATGATATGTATGGAGCGATTGATGAGCTTAAAGATATCTTTAAAGAAGAAATTTCGAAATTAAAAGAAATTGATATAGACAAAACAAAGAAGAAGTAAAAACTATATGAACCATCACGAAGCAAATACCCACAAAAATGATTTACATAGCAAAGTAAATAGAACAAGGAAGGGAAAAAAAAGAATTATTATTTTTATTTTAAGCGTGGTAGCAATTATAGTGGGTGTTTTGTTTGGTTTTGTTTTTAGGCCAGTAACACGGGTCCCTCAAGAGATATTTGTTGTTGAGCGAGGGTCAATTGCTCAGGAAGTTGTGGTTACCGGACGAGTGAAAGCTACGGAAGATGTTAATCTTGCATTTGAGCGGGGAGGAAAAATAAAAAATGTGAATGTAAAAATTGGAGACATCGTAAGCCCTGGTCAAGCTCTTGCATATCTTGATATAAGTGAATTACAAGCACAATTATTACAAGCAGAAGCAAACGTTAGTGCTGAAATGGCGAGATTGGAAGAATTAAAAAAAGGAAACCGCCCAGAGGAAATTCAAATAAAAGAAAGCGAATTAAAAAAAGCACAACAAGACCTAAGGAATCTTTATGGAAGTATTTTAGATGTAGAAAACGATGCATATATTAAGGCAGATGATGCGGTTCGTTCAAAAACTGACTCACTCTTCTTGAATGATGATTCGGAAAATCCAGAACTTACATTTACCACCAATGATGCGCAGGTTCAGATTGATGCGGTGTCCCTTCGAAAGGTTGCGGGAAATGCGCTTACTCTTTGGAAAAAGAATATAAGCGCAACACAGTCTTCAAGTACTGATGAGTTGGATGCGCTTTTAATTAAAAGCGAGAATTCGCTTTCTTCGATACGCGATTTTCTTTTACGCTCTCTCGACGCGGCAAATGCCGCTATAAATATTCCTCAAGCAACGATTGATTCATATAAAACAAATCTTGGAATTGCTCGTACTAATGTAAATTTGGCCTCTTCTGCTATCACCAATCAAAAACAGCTTATTTCTGCGCAGCGGGTTGTTGTAGAGCGCATTAGCAATGAGCTTGTTTTAGCTATGGCGGGCGCGACACCGGAAGCTTTGGCGGCTCAAGAAGCTCAATTAATGCAGGTACAAGCAAATGTTGCGGTAATTCGTGCACAAATTGCAAAAGCAACACTTATGTCTCCAATACGAGGAACTGTTACGAAGCAAGACGCAAAAGCGGGTGAAATTGTTGCTCCAAATATTTCGCTTGTTTCTGTTATTTCCGATAAAAATCTAGAAATTGAGGCGAACATTCCTGAGGTTGATATTGGGAATGTTGCAGTAGGAAATATTGTCCATATTACTCTTGATGCATTTCCTAACGAACAATTTTTAGGAAAAATAAGTTATATCGATCCTGCAGAAACAGTAAAAGATGGAGTGGTAAATTTTAAAGTTACCATATTATTTAATGAGTCAAATGAAAAGATTCGAAGTGGATTTACCGCAAATCTTACCATAGAAACAAAACGAAAGGAAAATATTTTGGTTATTCCTCAGTTTGTAGTTATAGAAAATGATTCGGGCGCATTTGTAAAAAAATGGAGCAACAAGACAATTACGGATGTGCAGGTTATCCTTGGGGTGAGAAATAATATGGGGAAGGTTGAGGTTATTTCTGGGCTCTCACAAGGGGACACCGTTGTTGGCGTTGGATTAAAGGACGGGGAATAGTTTAATAATTAGGAGCGGGGCATTGAAAAGATTTATTTTGACGAAAGCGATTCGACTCAGGCGTCCTGTAGGATTTCTTTTGGTTGGGTTATCACTATTATGGTATAAATAGTTATTTTATGTTTATAAAGAAAAATAAAAAAGAAAAAGAACTAGAAAAAAGGGCAATAAAAATAGTTCAAACGCTTGCTCGTATGTATCCACGAGTGAGGGTTTTTCTTAATCATTCAAATCCATTTGAACTTCTTGTAGCAGTAATGCTTTCGGCTCAATGTACTGATAAAAAAGTTAATGAGGTTACTGAAAAATTATTTAAAAAATATATAACAGTTTCTGATTATGTAAGAGCGGGAAGGACAAAAAAATCAGTTTCATTATTTGAAAGCGATATAAAACAAACTGGTTTTTTTCACACAAAGGCAAAGCATGTCTTAGCGACCGCAAAAATTATTAGCGAGAAGTACAATGGGAAAGTGCCGCGAACAATGGAGGAACTTGTGGCACTTCCAGGTGTCGGAAGAAAAACAGCAAATATTGTTTTAGAGTCGGCGTTTGGTATTGTGGTCGGTATTCCAGTGGATACACACGTGTTCCGAGTTGCGCGAGTGCTTGGGCTTTCGATTAAAAATACCAGAGAGGGAGTTGAAAAAGATTTATGTGCGATTTTACCAAAACGGTATTGGCCCAATCTCTCATATCGGTTTATCTCATACGGGCGTGAATATTGTCCTGCGTATAAGCACAATCATCTATTGTGTCCACTTTCCAAAATTGGGGTATAATTCATATATGAAAAAGCCACACGTTGTTATCTTGGGAATGGGAGAGATAGGGACAGTTTTATATTCCCTGATAAAGAAACGAGGATATTCAATTGAGGCATGGGACAAAGTTCCGCAAAAGGTTTCCCATCAAAAATCACTTTTTGAAATAGTGCCAAAAGCTGACTTGCTCTTCTTGTGCATTCCTTCGTGGAATTTGCCCGGCGTTGTAAAATCTATCAAGCCATTCATCCACAAACAGACGATTGTTGTGGGGCTTGCAAAAGGGCTTCAACAAACAAAAGAAACCCCTTTTGCATTTTTTTCTCAGTCATTTTCTCATAATGAAGTTGTTATGCTTGGTGGTGCAATGCTTGCTGAGGAGGTGGCGGGAGGAATGCCGGGAGTCGCAGTTGTTGCTGGCAAGAAAAAGGAGGTTAGGACGTTGGTGCGTGAGTGTTTTAAAAATACCAATGTAATTTGTTTTGAGTCCAAAGATCCGGAAGCAAGTTCGTTTATGAGCGTTTTAAAAAATGTGTATTCGTTGGGGCTTGGGATAGGAGACGGGATAGGATGGGGAGGAAACGGGCGTGCTCTTCTTGCTCTTGAAGCATTAAAAGAGATGGAGCTCTTATGTGCGATGAAGGGGATAAAAAAGGAGGTAGCATATGGATATTCGGGATTTGTTGATCTTATTGCGACGGGATTTAGTATATATTCAAAGAACGTTGAAGTTGGGAAGCTTATTGTTTCAACAAAGAAAATACCACCAAATAGCGAGGGATTGGTTTCTCTTGAACCACTAAAAAAAATAATTGGAGGGAATGCATCCTCGTTTCCTTTGTTTAATGTAATTTATCAATCGGCACTAAGAAAAGAAAAAGCCGCTGTGGCATTTTCTCGATACGCAAAGAAAATTCAACAGAAAGGATAAGAGGTTATGAGAATCGTTTCTCATCTCGATATGGATGCATTTTTTTCTGCGATTGAAGAGCGAGATAATTCGCGTTTTAGAGGACATCCAATTGTTGTTGGGTCAGATCCAAGAGCTGGGAAAGGAAGAGGAGTTGTTTCTACTGCAAACTATAAGGCGCGCACATATGGAATTCATTCCGCGATTCCTATTTCCGTTGCTTGGGAGCGGGCTGAGTTGGCGCGAAAGAAAGGCGACGACCCCGTTATATTTTTAGGCGTTGATATGGAAAAATATAGTGAGGTATCTTCAAATATACGAATGATTGTTGGATCGTTTGGATATGCAATTGAACAGGCTTCGATTGATGAATTTTATATCGATTGTTCAAAGTGTAAGACACACAATGACGCAGAAAAGCTGTTACATGATATAAAAAACAAGATTTTAGGAAAAGAATCTCTTTTTTGTTCTGTTGGAATTGGGCCAAATAAACTTATTGCTAAGATTGCGTCCGATTTTAAAAAGCCCAATGGTTTTACCGTAGTGAGAGATGGTGACGTCCAGTCATTCTTGTCGCCACTAAGTGTTTCTAAAATTCCCGGGATTGGTCCCAAGTCGGTTGGCTCGTTATTAAAAATGGGTATAAAAACTGTTGACGAGCTTCTCAATATTTCTTGTGATAGTCTTGAGGAAAAATTTGGAAAGACAGGCATCCAAATGTATCAAAAAGCACGCGGGATAGACGAGGGAGAGGTAGAGGAGTCGCATGAGGTAAAATCAATTAGTTCACAAGAGACGTTTTCGAAAGACACTCATGATGCGGTGGAGGTTATCAGTATGGCAAAAAGTTTAGCTTTATCTACCTATGAGCGCTTTCTTGATTCTCATTTCACTTCATTTTCTCGTATTTCTATTTCCGTTCGTTTTTCTGATTTTACTACCATACAGCGATCTCAGACTCTTTCAAAACCTATATCAAATAAAAGAGATTTGGAATTCTTAGTAATTAAAATGTTTTTATCTTTTCTTGATTCGCGTGAGAATAAAAAAAGAAAAGCCATACGCCTTATGGGGATTCGATTAGAAAAATTGAATCGCCAAAAAGAGCTATTTTCCTAATTTTTATATTCTCCTCTCTAGCGAGCTTTTGAGTGTTTCTTCGTCTGCAAATTCAATTTCACCGCCGGTTGGAATTCCGCGTCCTATTCGCGTGATAGTTTTTGCTAATTGTTTAAATTCTTCGTTTATAACCGAAGCGACAAAATCTCCAAATGTTGTTGGGTTGAGCGCGATCACTAGTTCATCGGCTATTCCTCCAAGTTCGTTTGTTATTCTTGCCTTTAGTTTTGAAAGACGAAGCTTGTGTTCGGTTTCCAGGACGCCGTTTTCGGGGAGTTGCCCAAGCATCAAATAATGTCCGTTCCACGAACCGGAGCGCTCAATTGAAAGAATATCTGTTTCTTTTTCTACAATAGCGATCTTTTTTTGATTTCTTTTTTTGTCTCCACAAATATCGCAGATTTTATCCGAGTCCATTTTTAGAAAGAAACAACGTTCACACTGATTGACATTATTAAGTAATGAAAGCGCGACAATAAGTTCTTCACGCTTTGATTTTTCTTGATTTACGATGTAAAAGGCAAGACGAGTTGCAAAACGAGGTCCGAGTGAGGGGAGGCGAGAAAATGTATCGATAAATCGTTGGATTGGGGAGAGCATTATTCGTGATAAGAATGTGTTTTGTCTAAATTTTTGAACCCCACTTTTTCTGGGTCCCATCCGAGCGTTACTGATCCTACTGGACCGTTGCGATGTTTTGCAATGATAACTTCAACGGTATTTTGATCTTCACTTGGAATGTCGCTTCGTTCGTGTTCCTTCTTATATAAGAAGAGAACAACGTCAGCATCTTGTTCCAAGCTTCCTGATTCTCTTAAGTCGGAAAGACGGGGAATTTTCACGTCGCGCTTATCAACCTCGCGAGAAAGCTGTGAGAGTGCAAGCACGGGGACATTAAGTTCACGAGCGAGCGCTTTTATTGAACGAGAAATTTCTGTTACCTGTTGCACCATATTATCAGTATTGGTGCGCGAACGAATAAGTTGGAGATAATCAATAACGATAAGGTCGAGCCCATGTTCAAGTTGGAGACGCCGTGCTGCTGAACGCATTTCGAGCATTGTTGGGGACGGAGTGTCTACGATGTGAATATTAATTTTAGAAAGTTCATCAAGCGCCTGTTGGACAAGTGCAAATTCTAAATCATCATTTAATCTTCCTGTGCGAAGACGCCATAATGGTACTTGTGCTTGCCCTGCGATGATACGATCAACAATTTGATCACGTGACATTTCAATTGAGAAAATACCCACCGAACGTCCTCCAAGAGCAACTTGACGTGCCACGTCAAGAGCGAATGAGGTTTTTCCAACTGATGGGCGCGCGCCAAGAATAATCATATCCGATGGTTGAAATCCAGAGAGTAGCTTATCAAGGTCAATGAAATGCGTTGGAACTCCACGAATTGCGCTTTGACCACCGCGATGAAGTTTTTCGAGTCGTTCGAACGCGGTTGGCAGTTCGTCTTTTATATGAATAAACTTTTGAGGACGTGATTTTTGTGAGATCCCAAAAATTCTTTGCTCAACGCCATCAAGGAGCGATTCGAAGTCGGTGCTATCAAACGCTTCCTCATTGATGACCGAAGACGCATCAATAATTTGTCGACGAATATGTTTTTCTTTTACTATTTGGGCATAGTGGGTGATATGCGCAGAAGAAGGAACGCGCGAGATAAGTTCAGTGAGATAATCAGTGCCTCCGATATCTTTAAAGATCTTTTTATTTTTTAATTTATTAGAAACGGTGAGTATATCAATAGGTTCACTATGCTCAAAAAGTTCAACGACTGCCTCATAAATTTTTTGGTGTGCCGGATGATAAAAATCACTTGAATCTATTTGATCTGCTATTTTTAAAATAGCGTTTTTATCAATCATTAATGATCCAAGGACTGATACTTCTGCGTCAAGATCTTGTGGTGGAATTTTTGCAATTGTTTGTCGTTGCGATTTTATTGTCATAATTTAGCATATCCGTTTTCGGACAAACGGTCCGATAGGTGTATCTTCTATACTGTATCCTAATGCATCCACCTGTTTTCTCAAGGTGTCGGCGGGGGTAAACTGTTTATTACTCCTGCATAACTCTCGTTTTTGCACCAATTTTGTGATTGAAGAGGGAATTTTCTCTTCCTCAATCTCAATTCCAAGTATTTTTAGCTCTGCTTTAATAATCTTTTTTGCCTGCCGAGCCGTTGGCCCCGAAAGTTTCCACGCGATTGCACGCACCGAATTGGTATATTTAAAAAGTGCCGCAACCGCCTCAGGTGTATTGAGGTCATCATTCATTGCCTCATCAAATTCCGTTTTTAATATTTTTTCTGCATTTTTTACAGTTTCATTTGCAATTTTATTTTTTTCTACTTTTTTTGTTTCTACAAATGAGAGCGCATTTACGAGACTCGCAAATGTATCAATTGCGGTATATGACTGACTAATAAGTTCGTCACTCCAAAGAATAGGAGATCGGTAGTGATGCGATGCAATAATAAAACGAAGTATATTCTTTTTATGAATTGCAAGAAAATCTTTTATAGTAAAAAAGTTTCCCAAACTTTTTGACATTTTTTCTCCGTTAATTCGTAGTGATCCAGTATGAAGCCAGATTTTTACAAATGGAGATTTTCCCGATGCTGATTCTTGTTGTGCAATTTCTGCTTCGTGATGAGGAAATTTTAAATCACCGCCTCCACCATGAATATCATATTGTGGTCCAAACCAACGCTCGGTGATTGCGGTATCTTCAATGTGCCACCCTGGTCGCCCCCATCCTAATTTTGTGTTCCATGCTGGTTCGCCATTTGAAATTACAAATTTCTTCTTTTTATCTTTTTCTTCAACTCCCACTTCTTTCCAGAGAGCAAAATCTCCCTTGTTCCTTTTTTCTATTTGTTCATCGATTCTAGTAATCGCGTCTTCGGCTTGTAACGCAGTTCTTCGAGATAGTTTCCCATATTCTTTAAATGTTGTTATATCAAAATAATATCCTTGACCAGGGATATAATATGCATTTCCTTTTGATAATAATGTTCGTATTTGGGTTATTATTTCCTTTATATGATCAGTTGCTCTTGCATATCGATTGACCGAAATACATCCGATTGCCTTCATATCATTCTTGTACAGTGTTTCGTATTTCCATGCATAATAAAGTGGATTCTCGTTATGCGTTCGTGCTCTATCAATGATTTTATCATCGACATCGGTAATATTTTGTAGATATACAAGTTTTTGTCCTTTTGATCGTAGATACCGAACGAGAATATCAAAGGCGATATATGTACGCGCATGGCCAATATGCGAATGATCAAATACTGTCGGTCCGCAGACGAAAAAACGCAATGGTTTTTTCTGTGAGTTTGGTATCTTTTCTTTCTGTCCTGAAAGAGTGTTTAAAAGTTTCATCCTGTTAGAGATAGCGTAGATTTTTGTGACGTTTTACTTTTATTTATGGCTGTTTTGTTTTGAAATCACGTTCTGAATCTCTAACGCGATTCCGTTGCTCTATGAGTGCATTATATAGCGTGTAAGCGATGACATACAACTTGAAAATACCCAAGGATTATTATCTGGTAGAATTGCTCGCTAATCCCTTGTAATGGTTTTATTTGCTCCAGTTTAGTATTACGTCATCAACACGCGGGGTATCGGTTTGAATGAGATTGCTTCTCATACGAACGCGGTATCGTATGTAGCGCATATTTTTTACTTGAGAAGGATCAATACAGATCGGGGTATCTTTCGACGCGTTTCCTCCTGCATTAATTCCTCCTTTGAAACTAAATTCGCAGGACGCGCTGTAATAGTCAATGTTTGTTCCTGATGGGCCGATAAAATCCCAAGGACCAGAGGAACTGTTTGATACCGCGACTTGAAAATCTACATAAGTTTGCTGTCCCGTACTATTTGCATTGCTTGTTCCTTTCCACGTAATGCTATTGAGCGTTGCTCCACCCACCGATTGTGTGTCAATGACCGCAGAGTCAAGAAGTGCAATTGTTGAGGTTGATCGCCATGCAGTATTTACTTTGTATGAGTTTGGGGAGCACGAAGATCCGACATTTCCGCAGTTAAAACTAATCCATCCACCAATATCACTCCACGCATATCCCTTAAAATCTCCATTGGTATCCACGGTCACTCCCCAATATGTTGGCGCAAGTGGGGTTCCGCAGGACGGGTCACTATTTATGCAACTAAAACTAATCCATCCAAGTGCGTCGTTCCACGCATATCCAGAGAGCCAGCCACTTGCGTCAGCATCTGCGCAGTTTCCACTCGAATCTTTTGTTGCATTTAAGCCATTACATACCCCATATTGAGATACGTTGCATATATTTCCTGTTGGTGAGGTTCCACAATCGAGTGAAATTTCTCCAATAGTAGAGGATGCATAACCAACAATTTTTGATCCCTGAACTTCGACGGTATTATTCGAATACATGTCCCACCATCCAGAGATATCATTCCACGCAAAATACTCTCCAGCATTTGAGCTAATATTGCTTGCCGCGTGCACCATATATCCAAATGAAGCTCCTAAGAAGAGTGTGAGGACAATAATCAGTGAAGCGCGCGCCATATAGTTATTATATATTATCTTTTTAATTATTGCGTGGTGAGATACTATATATAAGATATCTTATGTTTGTTGAAAGAAGTCATCATTTTCATTTTCGTTTATCCGACACCCGAGAGCTTGGCGCGCTTTCTCTTATGCTCGCAATTGTTTATTTCGGCGAAGGGTTGGTCTCGGTATTTATTCCCATCTATTTTTGGAATCTTGGGTTCCCAATTTGTTTTGCAATTGCGGGACTTTTAACTACATTCTTTGCTTTTGCTGCAAAGACTGAATCAGCGATTGCAAATTCTTAATACCATGGAACTAATACCAAATAGCGAGCGTATATTTTCTGTTTCTGAATATATTGAGTTTTTAAATGAATACTTAAAGCCAACCGAGAGTATTGTCCAGGGCGAGGTTGGGGAGAAAATTAGTAAATATCCAAATTTTACTTTTTTTAATCTTATTGATACAAAAGACAAATCTTCAATTCAGTGTTTTGTTGTTTCTCACGTATTGCGCGCACTTGGTGGGGAATTAACCCCAGGCATGGAAATACGGGTAGAGGGGAGAGCGTCGATTTTTAAAAAGAATGGAGGGCTAAACATCCAGGTATCAAGGATAATTCCTGTCGGAGAAGGAGCATTAAAGCAACAATTTGAACTTCTTTTTAAAAAGCTTCGCGAAGAGGGATATTTTGATTTGGAGCGAAAAAAGAAACTACCAAAATTTGTAAGCGCAATTGGTCTCATTACTTCAAAAGTAGGGCGTGGTGCAAAAAAAGATTTTTTAACCCAATTAGGAAATTTCGGATTTAAGATTATTTTTTTCCCCGCAAAAGTTGAAGGTGCTTTTGCGGTTAAGGAATTGGTTTCTGGGATTGAATATTTAAATAAAGAATATCCGATGCTCCAAGCAATTGTAATAACTCGCGGGGGAGGGAGCTGGGAGAGTTTACAGGCATTCAATTCTTTTGAACTTGTGCAAGCAGTGGCTGCATCAAAAATTCCTGTTGTTTCTGCAATAGGGCATGAAGACGATACTACGCTCGTTGATTACGTTGCTGATGTACGTGCCGCGACACCAACACATGCGGCGAAATTACTTTCAGATTCGTGGGCTCGCGCCGAAGAAAATATAATACATACACAAAATTTCTTAAACTCCCAAATGGGAAGAAGAATAGAGCGTATACAAGAAAAATTTTTACGTTTTGAAAAAAATGTGCCCGCAAAAATTAGGGAACATATGCGCTCAGTTTTTACTCTCTTTACCCGTTCACTTATGTATGCATCGGGAAAGATGCAGGGGATGAGAAAGCAGGTTGATCACCTAGGTTCGATTTTTACGTTACGTATTTCTGATGTTCTATCTCGGGCGCGTATACATATCACTTCATACGAAAAAACAATGGCACTTGCGAATCCTCGATTAAAGTTAAGACAAGGATATTCGATCACCCGAGACACCGAAGGAAATATCATTAAAGATATAGGAAAAATAAAAAAAGGAGATACAATTAATACACAGTTTTCAAAAGGGTCGATTGATACATCAGTAATAGAAATAAAAAATGACTGAAAAGAAATTTAATTTTGGAGAAGCATATAAAGAGATTGAAGAAATTGGAGAATGGTTTCAAAAGGACTCGATAGATCTTGATGAGGCAATAAAGAAGTATGAACGTGGACTTATTCTTATTGCAAAATGCAAAGAGCGTCTTAAGGAGACGGAAAATAAGCTTAAGGAAATTCAAACAAAATATAGCGAAGAATAAGAAGCGTTCCTTCTTGTATTTATTTGCGTTTGCTTGTTTTTCTGCTTTGTTGTATAATGCGATTAAAGGTTGAGCCACCAAATCACATTTACCTTTATGCATTACTTATGTAATGGCGAATGCGGAGCAATCCGTACCGAAGAGGGTGTCTGTGAAGAACAGGATTGCTCACTCTATGGAGAGGAACTCATTCCTTGCAATTGCAAAGATGGGACTCATGCTCCAGAAAGTGGCGCCTAGGTTGTTTGCCTTTAAGAAGTAGGTTCTCAATTGTGTTTCATACGGTGCGTTGGTCAAGTAGGATTTGGGCGCGCATGACGAGGACCAAGCGAGTGGTCGCCCTACTTTATGTATTATGTACATAACGCACAAATGAGATTGTATATAGGAGGTTTGCCGTACGCAACAACTGATGCTGAACTTCGCGAAGCTTTCGAGAAGGCAGGAGCAGTAACAAATGCAACGGTAATGCGCGATAAGTTCACAGGACGATCCCGAGGGTTCGGTTTTGTTGAAATGAGCGATGAGGACGGACCTAAAGCGATTGATATGTGGAACGATAAGGACTTCGGTGGACGCACACTTCAGGTAAATGAAGCGCGCCCAATGAGTGAACAGCGTCCTCCACGTCATGACTTTCAGCGCCGTGACTTCCATCGTCGAGACTACTAATTATTGTTAGTTACGATTATGGGCCCCCGTTTGCCTAGCAAGCGGGGGTTTTGTTTTCTATAATTCAAGGTATATGGGAGCATATTACAATCCAAAAAGAACGCGAAATATTTTTAACCCGAATTCGGAAGAGCCATTTCAACTTAGTAGATCGAAGATTGACGCGTTTCTAAAATGTCCGCGATGTTTTTATATTGATAGACGATTAGGAGTAGGACAACCTCCATCATTTCCATTTAATTTAAATAGTGCAGTTGACGCGCTATTAAAGAAAGAGTTTGATGTTCATCGAATGGCGAGGAATACACATCCGTTAATGAGGGCATATGGACTTGATGCTGTTCCTTTTGATGATCTGCGAATGGAAGAATGGAGAGATTCACTTCGGAGGGGGATAAAATATATATACAAACCGGCGAATTTAACAATTCAAGGAGGAGTTGATGATGTGTGGGTTAATAATAGGACAGGAGAGTTAATTATTGTTGACTATAAATCGACTTCAAAAGATGGGGAGATTTCAATTGATGCGGATTGGCAAATTGCGTACAAGCGACAGATGGAGATATATCAATGGCTCTTTCGTAAAAATGGATTTCATGTTCAGAACGTAGGATACTTTGTTTATTGCAATGGAAAAACAGATAGGCTTGCGTTTGATGGAAAATTAGAATTTGATATCTCTCTTCTACCCTATAGTGGCAAAACCGAATGGATTGAATCAACACTCATGTCTATTCGGGAGTGCCTTATGAGTGGTTCACTTCCTGAGTCTTCTCCTGAATGTGATTTTTGTGCATATCGAGATGCTGTATCGGAAGTTGAAAAAAAGTATTAAGCAAGTAATACTATATCTATGAATCAATTAATACAGGCGACTGAACAATTTGACGTGTGGCTAAAAGCAAATCCGATTCTTGCGGGTGTTTTTCTTGTTTGGGTAATGACATGGAAAGGACTGGCGTTGTGGAAGGCAGCGAAGAAAAATCAGCTTCCTTGGTTTATTGCAATTTTGATTATAAACATTGGAGGAATTTTAGAAATTTTATACTTTTTCATTTTTTCGGAAAAGAAATTTAACAAAAAAGAAAAAAGCACTAGTGAAGAAAATAAAAAGATTGATCTTCAATAAGTTTTCCACAGTTTTTATTTAATCAAAGCGTGTATACTAAAAGTATATAATGATAATTTCAAATTCCGGAAATTGAAATTATCGGTCGCGCAACGCATCCGTAAAAAAGGTCGGTGTATTAATAGATAAAAACTTATTTATGGCACAAAAGAAAAAAGCGGTAAAGAAGGCAGTTAAAAAACCAGCTCCAAAAAAGAAACCAGCAAAGAAAGGAAAAAAGAAATAATTGCTTTGGACCCCCGTTTTAAATAACGGGGGTTTTAGTAAATCTCTTTCTAATTATAAGGATTATAATTTTGTGTTATGTCAATATTGCAGTGAGAGAATTGAGTATGGTACATTCAGCGTATATGAAGGAAGAAAATAACAAGAATGAATCTGGCAGTAAGAAGGTCGTGCTCACTGCGATCGCGTTCTTTCTTATAGGATTTGGCATTTCGTGGGTGTTTTCCAAGCCAGCGGAGGCGCCAACGAGCGACACCAATGAACAGGAAGTGATAGACGGAAATATCCCATCAATGGGAAGTAATGCTATTGAAGTGGATGACCAAAAAGTTGGATCTGCTGTGGTAATTAAATCAGTAAAATTTGAACGAGCGGGATGGGTAGCAATTCATGATGACGTGAATGGGACTCCGGGAAATATACTTGGCGCTGCATGGTTTCCGAGTGGAGAAAATTCAGGGGCGGTAGAACTACTCAGAAACACTGAATCAGGAAAAACATATTTTGCGATGCTTCACAATGATGATGGAGACAAAAAATTTGATCACAAAATTGATGTCCCACTCACCGATGCCTCGAGCACTATTCTTATGGTAAAATTCATGGCAACCGAAACCCCAGCAATTCAGTAGCGATCTTTTATAAAACCGCCCATTAGGGCGGTTTTATAGTATGATGGTGATAATAAAATGAATAAAAACTCATTTCAAAAAGAGATATGGACATATTATCAAAATCATGGACGTCAGCTACCATGGCGAAATGTTTGTGATCCATATAAAATTTTTGTTTCTGAAATTATGCTTCAACAAACACAAGTTTCCCGTGTGTTAAAAAAGTACCCAGAATTTATAAGAGCATTTCCTACTTTTGAGACACTCGCCGGTGCAAAGCTTTCTGATGTACTTCTTGTATGGCATGGTATGGGCTACAATCGAAGGGCAAAATTTATGAAGCATACCGCGGAAATAATTACAAAGGATTTTAATGGGGTCTTGCCTAATGACCAAAAGACACTTAAGACGTTTCCGGGAATAGGAGCGGGAACGGCAGGATCTCTCGTTGCGTTTATATATAATGAGCCAGTATGTTTTATTGAAACAAATATCCGCAGGGTTATCATCCATTTTTTCTTCGAAAGAAAAGTGAATATTAAAGAAAGAGAAATTTTAAAAAAGGCTCAAGAAACAATTGACGAGCTCAACCCACGCGAGTGGTATTATGCGCTTATGGATTATGGTTCAATGTTACGAAAACAAGAGAAAGTAAATGCAAATAGAAAAAGCAACATATATAAGAAGCAGGCATCTTTTTCTGGATCAAGGCGACAACTAAGGGGAAGAGTCATTAAATTTTTATTGGATCAAAAAAGGGGAAGCTTGTCAGAAATTATGAGCGCGTGTGACATTAAAGAAAAAGATGAGATTTTTTCTGCGCTTATCAAAGAGGGATTAATTGAGAAGAAGGGAGAGCTGTATTATATTTCTCTGAGGTAGTAGAAAGACATAAGAAATCCACAGGGGGTATTGCAGAGAATCTCCAATTTGCTATGATATTATAGAAATCAAGTTTTCCTTGTGAGGAGGACAAACTGGTTCCACAAAAGCTCTCGCATTCCTGCGGGGCTTTTTCTTTGGGGAACAGCTTGACTTAGCAAATTACTTTCGTTTAGACTTATTAGGTTCTTAAAAAACGGAGAAATAGCGCAATTGGGAGAGCATTACTTTTGCAGGGCGCCCTGCAAAGTAGAGGTTGGCGGTTCGAATCCGTCTTTCTCCACGACGCGAGAGTAGCTCAGCTTGGTAGAGCACTGTTCTGGTGCAGGCAGTTGTCGGAGGTTCAAATCCTTTCTCTCGCTCTCTGCGGGTTTGCAATAGGAGTATATACTCGGTTGGATATATTTCATTAAAACCCGCCCCCGAATTATTTTGGGTCGTTCTAGGGTCCACTTTGTATCCGTCTCAAATAAGGCGGATTTTTTTACAATAAATAATGAGTAAGCTTGCTCAACAAAAGGAATCAATTTAGAGTATGTATATGAGAACGGTTGGAATATTATTGGATATCAGAAGTTTACATAATGTTGGTTCTATGTTTCGAACTGCAGATGGTGCGGGAATAGAAGAGTTGTGTTTATGTGGCATCACCCCACAACCGCTTGATCGATTTGGGCGATTACAAAAAGAATTTGCAAAGACCGCACTCGGATCGGAAATGAGCGTCAAGTGGAGATATGAAAAATCTGTTATAAAACTTATACACACCCTTAAAAAAGAGGGATATACAATATATGCGGTTGAGCAAACAGAAAATTCAAAACAATATAATAAATTATTAAAAAGTGAGAAAAGGAAGGCCAATGCTTTTATTGTCGGGAACGAGGTTTCGGGGGTTCCTCTTCACGTTATTGCTCAATGTGACACTACCCTTGAAATACCAATGAATGGAACGAAAGAATCGTTGAATGTTTCTGTTGCGTTTGGAATTATTGCTTACGAATTAAAAAATTAAGGTATAATAAACGCATATGAGTGGGATTATGAAGATTGGGGTGTTGCTATTTGGGGTCGCCATTGGGGCGGGCGCTTTTTCATTTATTGTGATGAATAAAGTTTGGACACTGGAAAATAAGAAGGAAATGAGAATAAACAATCAAACTATTATTGCGGAAGTTGCGAAAACGGATAAGGCGCGCGAACGCGGTCTTTCGGGGAGAGAATCAATTGGAATAAATGAAGGAATGCTTTTTGAATACGCAGCAAACGAGCAAGTGACATTTTGGATGAAAAATATGAAGTTTCCGATAGATATAGTATGGATTCGAGATGGGGAAGTTCTTGGCTTTGAACAAAATGTAAACCCACAAATTGGGGCATCGGAAGATGCGCTTATACGATACAACTCTCCCGAACCAATAACCCAAGTTTTAGAGCTTCAAGCAGGAAGGGCAAAATCCTTGCATCTCTTTGTTGGCACGCACATAACTGCGAGATCGTTAATACAATAATTGTATGCGAAAATATTTTGGAGTTTCGCGGAATGTGTTTTTTCTAGGAATCGTTAGTATGCTAAACGATTTTTCGAATGAAATGATCCAGGCAATTATGCCAATTTTTTTAACTGCAACATTGGGGGCTCCTATATTTGTTGTTGGACTTATTGAGGGAGTTGCTGATGCGCTTGCGAGTGTATTAAAGATTGTATTTGGGTGGGCTTCGGACAAATGGAAGATGCGGAAAAAGATTGCTGTTGCTGGTTATATATTATCTGTTTCGACGCGTCCATTTTTCACAATCGCTTCTAATTTTTGGCACATATTTTTTCTTCGATCTCTTGATCGAGTAGGGAAGGGAATGCGCGACGCGCCGCGCGACGCGCTTATTTCAGAGTCTACTGAATCAAACACACTCGGAAAGTCGTTTGGATTTCACCGAATGATGGACACATTCGGTGGTATGATGGGCCCGCTTCTTGTATTCTTTTTGCTTCCTGTTTTTTTTGGGTCCTACGAACTTATTTTTCTTGTCGCATTTGCTGTTGGAGCGCTTGCTGTTCTCGCGTTTGTGTTTGTTGAAGAGCATCCACGTACAGAAGAAAAAAATCTTACGATTCCTCCAAAAATGAATATTTCATTTTTGAAAAACAACCGAAGATTTTCTTTGTTTTTATTTTCTATATTTATTTTTGGTTTAGGGACTCTTCCGGTAGCACTGTTGTTATTACGCGCCCCGAGCATAGGGATTGAGGTAAAATATGTTCCGATTTTTTATTTTATTTATCATGTCGCATTTTTAACTGCAGCCTTTCCTTTGGGGCGACTTGCCGATTCATTTGGAAAGCGAAAAATAATTACTATTGGGTTTTTTGCTGTACTTCTTTCTTACGTTTCACTTATGTTTGTTCAGACATTTTTTGGTCTCGTCATTTCCTTTGTTCTATTTGGCATTTATAGCGCGGCGACTGATGGTGTAGAGCGGGCGCTTGCAGCGCGTTTAGTTGATGAACATTCACTTGCTATGGGACAAGGAATGTTAAACGCCGCAGTTGGGCTCTCGGCACTTCTTGCGGGTGGAATTGGTGGTCTTCTATGGACATATATTGGACCACAGGCAACGTTTGTATATGCAGCAACACTCTCGTTCGTAGGGAGTATACTATTTGTTTTTTTGATGAATGTTCGTTTTAAAGATGTAAAGTAAAGCAGTATAATAGAGCTAATGAAAAATATTGCGATAAATGGGTTCGGGAGAATTGGGCGATTATTTCTTCGAAGTATCTTAGAAGAAAAAACAATAAATATTGTGGCAATTAATGATTTGGGGAATATTGAAAATCTCGCTTATCTTTTTAAATATGATTCGGTATATGGGACGTATAAAGGGGAAGTGTCGGTTTCTGGAAATTCACTCATAATTGATGGGCGCAGCATTCAGTTTTTGCAAGAACGGGATGCATCAAAACTTCCGTGGACTGCTATGAATATCGATGTGGTACTTGAATGTACCGGAGCGTTTGAGTCATTCGAACAATCAAATATACATATTCTTTCAGGTGCAAAACATGTAATTATATCTGCTCCTGCAAAGGATGCGGACGGTGTGTGTAATGGGAGAACAGTATTGATGGGAATAAATGATGAAGATATAAAAAAATATCCAATTACATCAAATGCATCATGTACGACTAATGCGTCGGCGCCGGTGATTCAGGTAATGAATGAAACAGTGGGAGTTGAAAAGGCGATTTTAAATACGGTGCATGCGTACACCGCCACACAAAATATTGTTGATGGTCCGACAAAAGGAAGTGATTATCGAAGAGGAAGAGCTGGGGCATTTAATATTTCTCCCTCAACCACTGGAGCAGCACTTGCGGTGTCTCGCGTGGTAAAAGAACTTGAGGGAAAGTTTGATGGGGTTGCAATAAGAGTTCCAACAATTTCTGGATCAGCAGCGGATATTACTTTTATTTCTAAGCGTCCCACCACAGCACAAGAAATAAATGAGTTGCTTGCCAATGCCTCAAAAACTGATCGTTGGAGAGGAATCTTGGGAGTCACAAATGAACAGTTGGTTTCGTCTGACGTTCTTGGTCTGCCGTATGGTGCGATTGTTGATTTGGGATTTACAAAAGTAGTAGATGGAAATCTCGTTAAAGTTCTTTCATGGTATGACAACGAGGTGGGCTACGTTTCAACACTTGTTGCGCATATAAAAAAAGTTCTTGAGTAGATTGATTAGTGCGTGATTTTCAACTGATCTCTTCGGAGTTATAATTATTATATGCTCATATATATTGGAGCCGATCACAGCGGATATGCGATAAAGGAATATCTAAAAGTTTTTTTGAAGGAGGTGGGATATACCATCGCTGATATGGGCAATGTTCAGTTAGATGAAAATGATGATTATACTGATTTTGCATCTAAAGTTGCAGAGCGGGTGAGTGTTGATTATGACCGAAGTAGGGGAATAGTTATTTGTGGATCTGGTGCGGGTGTTACTATTACTGCAAACAAATATCCGAATGTTCGTGCGGGAGTAGCATTTACTTCTGATCAGGCATACGATTTAAGAAATGATGATGATGTAAATGTGCTAGGGATTGGTGCAAATTATACAACTCCAGAACAGGCGAAAAAGGTGGTACTCACATGGCTCCAGACCCCGTTTGCTCGAGAGGCGCGATTTCGTCGTCGAATTGAAAAACTTTCGCAGATTGAAATGAAAATTAATCGTCCCGAATTTGGGGGAACGCCTTATGAACATAATTCCAACGATTAATGTGAAAACAAAAGAAGAAGCAGAACGTGCCATACAGGCGCTACAAGAGCTTCCTATAACGTGGGTACAGTTTGATGTTGGCGATGGTGTTTTTTCGGCAAGAGAAACACTAGACAATCCAAAGGAAGAAATTGAACTTATTAAAAAATATATTCCGCAAGTTTTTTGTGAGGTGCACATTATGAGGCGAAATCCGGAGGAATCTGCACGGGCGTGGATTGATGCGGGGGCAAAACGAATTATTATTCATATTGAAACCATTGATGAGAATGTCCTAGAATCACTTGTCTCATATGCAAAAGAAAAAAATGTGCGGGTGATGGTTTCCCTATTGCCAAGTACACCAGTGAGCGCACTTTTAAATTATAAGGAAATAAGTGAGGTACAAATTTTAGCCGTTCATCCTGGCCCATCGGGTCAGTCATTTCTTTTTGAAATGGCCGAAAAAATAAGGATACTAAAAAGAGCCCTTCCGTTTGTGTATATAGAAGTTGATGGGGGAATAAATAGGAACACCGCGCTTTTAGTGGCGAAAGCGCACGCAGATGCTATTGCGGTTGGTGCGTATTTTTCGGGGAGCAGGGACATAAAAAAAGATTTTATACTTCTCAGAGAAATTATTTAATGTTTGACCAAAATACATATCCATTGTATACAATAGATATGTATTTTTAATAATTTTATAAGGAGTTAAAAATGAAAAATGTAATAACGGTTTTTGATATGTGGAGAGCTTATGAATATTATGAAAAAACTGGTTACACTCTCAAACAGTTGACCTATTGTATTGATGAAAATCGGAGATTGTTGGCAAACTGGTATCTGGTATACCACAGTGGCAGATCATTCAAAAAGATTTTTAGTGATCGTTTTGAGCACTCGTTCGGATTTGGGAAAAGCGAGAGGTTTATGAAAAAGGAATGGCTTTCTCATTCTGATGAAAGTTTTTGGGTGGACAAGGAAGAAAAACCTGGTTACTACCTTCTTAATTTCGGCAGAGAAAGAGAAGAGGACGAGTGCCGCAAGTTGAGATTTGAGTCTATTACGTTCTCTCAACAAGAGAGTGTAATTAGTTCGCTTAAGAAGAGACGCGCACCACTTAATGTTGTTACGGAGGCAGTTTTTTCTATCTACGATATGACTGGCGTCCTCCTATTAAAAGGGTGGAATCACCTGAGCGACACGAGAACTTATGACGGGCGTCTTTTGTACATTGGTAACACCGCCTCTAAGGCGAGTGGAGAAAAAATTATGAACATATTCGGATTTCCAAAAAAGCAAGAGTCCGATCCGAAACATTATTTCGGATTTGGAGCGGTATTGGTGATGGAAAAATAATGCAATTCCCCCTTGACGGGGGAATTTTATTCTAGAATTCTGCTTTTTCTAGCCAACGGAGCGTTTTTTCATTTGTGAGCGTCTCTTCGATATATGATTTAAAATCTTCTGGATTTAGGTTTGGGTAGTGCATTAATGCCTGTTTTATTTCTGATTCAATTTGTTCCGGATCTGGAGTAATTTTCTCTATCTTTCCAATTTCTTGAAGAATAAATTTTGTTTTTAGTTGTTCTTCAATTGATTCTCTTTTTGCTTTGATAAATTCTTCTTCGGTTTTCTTAATATTTTTGAAATAGTCCTCAAGTTTCACATTGTGTTTCTCAAGGTCTTTATTGAGGCGATTGAGTGATGCATAAATTTCGTCATCAACCATTGGGAGAGGAAGCGTGATTTCTGATTCAGAAACGAGTCGTTTTACTAATGTTTCAAAATTTTCCCGCGCAGTATTGGATTCTTTTTCTGTTTTTATGTTTTCTCTAAGTTTTATTTTGAAATCTTCAACTGATTCAAAGCTTCCAAGCGTTTTTACAAATTCATCACTAAGTTCTGGAATTGTGCCTTTATCGTCCTTTCTTAATTCTTGTAGTTCTTTTATCACTTGTTCTACGTCTAAATCAGTCACCTCAACCGCTTTTTCCTTTGATTTTATTTCTTTTGCTATTTTTTTATAGTTTGGGAGTTTTACTTTTGGTGCAACTGCGACGGTAATTTTAAATTCTAATGGGTTTCCTAGCGCTAGCTTAACAATAGTAACGCGAGGCGCGCTCATTGGTGCGATTGAATGCATGTGGAGAATATGAGGGTAAACCTCGCTTAACGCTTCTTCTGCTGCGTCCTCTAATATGTGATTTTGATCAACCTGCTTTTCAATGATGTCTTTTGGTGCATGTCCCTTACGAAACCCAGGTACGTCTGCTTCTTTTGCAACGCTCTCAATTACTTTTTTTCGGTGTTTTTCAATTGTCTCTGCATCAATGGTTCCTGAAATTTCAATGACTGCATCTTTTGGCTCAGAAATTACCACTGAAAAATTATCATGATTATGTGACATATATTTAGACCTATTATATAGGTCAAAACGCAAAATGCAAATAAAGAATCCACTCTTTTATACATACGCTGAAGTGCACTGTATAAATTGTGAAGAGAAGGAGATACAAAAACCATATTCTATAGCGCTGTGTGAGGTGCCTTAAGCGCTGAGTTCGCTATAGAATATGGTTTTTCTTCTTATCTGAACAAAATTTATAGTGCATGAAAGTTTTGTATAAAAGAGTGGAT
>Ga0172369_10002950_pt1 | contig 22798 bp, 17 predicted proteins | sample LakKiv25m_FD_114539 | JGI IMG/M metagenome (GOLD analysis project Ga0172369, IMG submission 114539) | Freshwater microbial communities from Kabuno Bay, South-Kivu, Congo - kab_022012_11.25m | ecosystem: Environmental > Aquatic > Freshwater > Lake | place: Democratic Republic of the Congo...
ATACGCTGTCGGTGGGAGATGAATCTTTCCAGAAAAAATGTATTAAGGAGATATTCAAGTTAAAGGAAAGGGGTAAGACCGTTATTATCGTTACCCATGATATGGCGATGCTGCAAAAACTCTGCGCCAGGACGATATTCCTGAAGAAAGGGATGCTGATCAAGGATGGGGAAACATCCGGGGTAGTGTCTTTCTATTCGCAGACGGTAGGCAGCCCCAAGGGGATAGCTGTTATTGAGAAAAAACAATTCAATCTGGTATTCAACAACGGTAAGATATTGTTGAATTGGGAGGGCAGGTTAATCACTCCTTTTTCCGGGGTTTATACGACATTTGAAATATCCGGCGCATGGTATAGTTCTTCCCAGGCAGAATGGGATGTCGAGGAATCAAATGGCAAGTTGACGGCAAGGGGCGAGTTTTATCATCTTGGGTTGTCCCAGGTCTGGAGAATAGAGGTCTCTGACAATCATGAGATCAAGTGGGATATAGAAATTGAAACAGAGACGGATATACAATTAAGCCAGATTTACGCCAACATCATGCTTGTTGACGGCTATAAGCAGTGGTTTGTCGATCTGGAAGAAGGGGAATTCCCCGCCGCAAAGGAAGAAGACAAGAACTGGAAGCCCGTATTTATCAAGAACGGCCCCAGCGCCTGCATTGGCGTGTATCCGCAGGATTCTGTTTCCGGCAAGTTGCCGGCCTTGCTTTTCGAGCAATCCCGCTTAAGATACCTTGGCCAGGGAGCCGTATTAAATTCCGACTATCTTAATCCCGGGCGTATATTGCAGTATAAAACGATCCCTGTTTCCAGCAGCCCGGTTAACCAGGCCAGCAGGTTTATCTGTTTTTCAGGCACGATCAAGGTCAATATCCCCGACATCCGTAATTATGTCTCCAAGATACAAAATGAGTTTATTATTTCCAAAGGAAAGTTGAAGTTGATATTTGAAAACGGCAGGCTCAGCGTATTCTTTGACAACCTTCCTTTAACCAAGCCCGGCCATATGTATTCCGCGTTTTTTACAAACCAGAGATGGTTTACGTCAGATCTGGCCCGCTGGGCATTAGAGAAAGAATCGGATAATACATTGATCGCCAGGGGCAGCTGGGATGACCTTGGGATTTCTCAGACATGGCGTATCAATATAGCGGGCGAAGATTCTTTCACCTGGGATGTTGATGCCGAAGTCAAGCGGGATATTACTATTGAACAGCAGCGCTTAAGGTGTTTTTTCCCCGCGGATTTTAAGGTTTTCTTCAGCAAATTTGTTTCCGAAAAATTCAGCGACACATTTAATGATTCGGAGGCGGATTTATTGCAAAAATGTGTTTCTGCGGGAGAAGCGGGATTAAGCGACCCCAGCGGAAGGCTGCCCCAAATATCCCTGCTTTTTCCTGAAAGGCCAGGTAATTTTATAAAAGTTTTCAATTCCGACCATTACAGCAAAGCCAGGCTTCTGCACCTGGAAAAGGTCGAGCCGGAAATAAAGTCCATGTTCTCCCCCGGGAAATACGAATGCTTTAGGACCCGCTTTGTTTTGGATAGGAACAAAAAAATTGACATTGAAAAGCTTGATAATATCATTGAAGATAAGAATGTCAGATTTATATTCAATCAAGGCAGCGGCCGGTTCTATAAAAACGGCAAGGAGCTTACCAAGAATATCGCGCTCTATACCTCATTGCGTTCAAAGGGGCGCTGGTACGATTCTTCTTCCTCCGCTTTTTGGAAGACCACCTATAAAGACAGCCGGCAGATTAAAGCGGTAGGCAAGTGGCTAAAGCTGCCGTTATTTCAGGAGTGGGAGGTGGAGCTCAAAGATGCCGGATTATTTGAATGGAGGGTCAACCTGGAGGTAGAAAAAGAGATTGAAGTGGATTCTCTTCAGGCCAATATTATGCTTTCAGATAGGTTTTCTCATTGGCTGGCCGGCAAAGAGGAAGGCCTCTTCCCCGAATTCGCGGATGATATCGATGATAACTGGGATTGTTTGTGGAGCGGTAAAGAGGAGGATCAAATTATCAGCTTAAGGGAGGATCCCGCGTATAATTTGCCGCGGGTCTCTTTGTCTCTCAAACAACCAAGTCCGCAATGGTATCTTAAAATAATTAACTCGGATAAATATCATCGCGGCAGGATCTTGCAGTATTCTTCTTCCGCGCAGACAAATCTTTTGCCCGGCAAGTATCATTATTTTTCCGGCCTCCTGGCCATACAAGATAAATAAATGGACCTTTCGATAGTAATACCTACTTATAACCGGAAATTGAAACTTAAGCAATGCCTCGATTCTTTATTCGGACAAACTTACCCGAAACATGCTTTTGAGATAATTGTAATAGATGACGCCTCCAATGACGGCACCGTAGATATGCTTGAGGCGCTTTCTAAAATAAACCACAATCTTAGGTATTTTATCCAGCAGCATAAGGGGCCTGCCGCGGCGCGGAATTTAGGCATAAAATACGCATCCGCGGAAATAATCGGTTTTACCGACAGCGATTGCGTCTTGAATAAGGACTGGGTCAGGCAGATGGTCCAGGCCCATCAACTGGAGAAGGATGTTGCGGCAATCGGCGGGGCTACCGAGGTCGACAGCCATAATATTATGGCCCAGGTCAGCCAGTTTTTAAGCGACGGAGCAATAGAAACCGAGATAGGGGGAAGGCCTGAAACTATCTTTTTTCCGACTTGCAATGTGTCTTTTAAGCGGCATTGTCTTGCCAGGGGGTTCAATGAATTGTTCCCTTTGCCTGCGGGCGAAGACCTGGATCTGTTCTGGAGGCTTTTTAAAAAAGGCAGCAGGTTCAGCTATAAGCAAGATATAAAAATATTCCACGATTGCCATACGGATATGAATTCATTCTTAAGGCAGGCATATATGTACGGCCGGGGCAACTATTTGGTGCAGTATATGCATAAAGACCATCCCCTGCTGAAGGAAATAAAGACCCAGGGTAATATTTATTTTATTCTTGGGTCAATCGTGAATCTTTTCAAGACCCCGCGCTTTTCTTATCTTTTGGGGAGGCGTTTGATCCGGTCGCTGCCCCGGGCCACTTTTTATGAAAAGTTTCAGATTTTTATTTATTTCACGCTGCATAAAATGAATTATTTAGTCGGGAATACGGTTGAACATATGAGGGCCACCGACCGCAGCCTGGCCAAACCGGAGTTCATTATCCTGGATATTACGCACAGGTGCAATCTTAAATGCAATGTCTGTGAAATAAGGAAAGATAAGCCGATCCAAGAGTACACCCTGGAGGAAATAAAGAAACTTATAAATGAAGCCATTGACTGGGGGGTCGAAGAATTTGTGTTATCGGGGGGGGAACCACTTATAAGGGGAGATATTTTTGAGATACTGGATTTTGTAGAAGACAGAAATTACCATATAGGCGTGTTGACCAACGGTATTATTCTGGACGAAGATTTTATTAATAAGCTGCTGCCGTATCTTATTTCCGGGAGCCTTTCTTTGAGCATCTCGCTTGACGCGTTGAGCCCCGCAATCCACGATGAGATACGCGGGGCCGAAGGGGCTTTTGAGAAGACCACTTTTTCCCTGAAGAGGCTTTCTCAATTAAAGAAAATACACCCGGAGATAAACTTCAATACAATTTCCATAATTCTTAACGAGAACCTGGAAGAGCTTTTGGAGCTGGCTGTTTTTTTAAAGTCCCTGAATGTTAATTCTATCCAGTTCCAGCCCCTGCTTTCCAATAACCTGATAATGAAAGAAAGAGACAGGGCCGGTAAATACTGGATACCCCGGGAGAGGCTGGCGGTATTGGATGCGGCAATAGATAAATTGCTCGAATTCAAAAAAGATAATTATTCCCTGGTGCGCAATTCGGAGAATAACCTGAGGCTTGCGAAGAAATATTTCCGGGGGCGTTTATCCCGGGGCGATATAAAATGCCTTTATGCGGCCAAGACCGTCCTGGTTGCCAACAACGGCGATGTGACCACCTGCTTTGAAAGTTACGGCAACATCCGCAAGGAGCCTTTAAGAAAGATTTTTGAATCCAAAAAAGGCGCGCAGGCCAGAAAAAGGGTCGGGGAATGCAAAAAACCCTGCCTTTTGCCTTGTTTTTGCGATTGAAATATAAGACCGCTAAAATTATGAATAAGGTCGATAAAATAAAAAGGGATTTCGGATTCTGGCTTTCGCGGGCAATTAATTTCCCTCTTGTGCCGCCTGATACCCTGCAGATATCGCTTACCAGCAGGTGTAATCTCAGGTGCCAGATGTGCAATGTATGGAAGGCCGCGGACATAAGCGAAGAATTAACCCTGCAGGAGATCAAAAACCTTCTTGACCAGTGCCGCCGGTGGGGGGTTAAGGAGGTCAATCTGTGCGGGGGGGAACCTTTATTGTGCGAGACTTGCTTTGATGTTATAAAATACGCAAAGGCGTTGGGTTTTACCGTTATTCTGACTACTAACGGCACCTTGATTACTGAAAGCGTGGCCAGGAAATTATTGGAATCCAAGCTCGATATAATCACGATATCGCTCGACGGGGCAAGGCCCCAAACGCATGATAAGATCAGGGGACAGCTCGGCGCTTACGATAAAATAATACAAGGGGTCGGGTATTTGAACAATTATCCGGACACAAAAAAGCTGGTCAAGGTATTTATATTAACCCTTTCTAATTATAACCTTGATGAACTGGAAGAATATTTCCGGCTGGCCCGGGGCTTATCGATCGATGCCTTGTATATAACCTCGGTTGTCACCGATAATGTTAAATTATATAACCAGGATCCTAAGGGGGGAGAAGGGAACTTGTGGATTACCGGTGAGCGCTTGCAAAAACTGGACGAAACAATAGACAAGGTCAACCTTCTCCAGCAGGAGGGTTATGGTCTGAACTACCCCAGCTTTAATTTAATAAAAAAATATTTCAGGAACAATCTTCAGAAGGACGATTGGGTCTGTTTTGCGGGTTACCGCAGATTTGTAGTGGTCCCCGGGGGGTCGGTTCAAATGTGTGGGGAAGAAGTCGGCAACGTTAGAAAAGACCCTTCGGTAAAAAATAACTGGTATTCCCTCAAGGCCAGGAAAAGAAGGGCGGCGATCAAAAAGTGCCGCAATTACTGCCTTCAGGATTGCCACGCCCGGCAGGAGTCGGCGACTTTAAGGAATATTATAAAATATAACTTTAATAAGCAACCATGAATATCGCTTTGATTTTTCCTCCTCTTTACGGGGTAGACCTGCCTCCTATGGGGCTGGCCTATGTGGCTTCAGCGTTAATAAGGGACGGTCACAAGGTTAAAGTTTTTTGTTTCAATTTCAGCCTATATAAGGAAAACCCGGATAAAAAGAAACTTTGGGATTGGTCAAATTCACACAGCTGGTTGAGTTATGAGGGGATCGCGAAGAATTTTGAGATAGACAGGATCAGCGAAGGCTGGGTCAAGGAGATCCTGGAATTCAACCCGCAGGCAGCGGGTTTTAGCGTCAACACGCATTCGGCCGTCCTCTCTAATTTGCTGGCGGATAAGATAAAAAATAAAAGAAGTGATATCACCACTGTTTTCGGCGGTCCATTTTGTTCGGCATCAGACGGGCGGTCTTTGAACCAGAATGTGGATATTTATGTCAAGGGGGAGGGGGAGATTATCGCCAGCCTGATTTTCAGGAGATTAGAGGCAAAGGAGGCTATTGACGACATAAAGGGCACCGTCATTAAAAAAAACGGAGGATTTAAAGATAACGGCGTAAACGATGCCGTTGCCTTAATAAGCAAGCTGCCTTTTCCGGGCCTGCAGCTTTTTGATTTTAATAATTATGACAACCAAAAAGATATTCCCATACTTTTCAGCCGCGGATGTAATTACTATTGCCGTTTTTGCTGCGATAAGCCCATCTGGGGTAATTATAGAATGCGTGATGCCGAAGATATAGCGGCGGAAATAATAAAGCATAAGGATATATTCGGCAGGTCATCATTCAAATGCAATGACCTGCTGGTTAACGGTAATTTAAGCGAATTGGAGAGGCTGGCCGACCTGATAACCCAAAAAAATTTAAATATTACCTGGGGAGGGATGGCCAGGGCCCGTTCCGATATGCCCGATGGATTATTGCGCAAATTAAAGTTATCGGGCTGCGCCTACCTGACTTTTGGGATTGAAAGCGGGTCCAGCAAGGTGCTGAAATTTATGGGCAAGCCCAGCCCTAAAGATTCAAGTCTGGCAATAAGGAGAACGCATAACGCCGGTATCAAAGTAAATACCCTCTGGATGGTAGGCCATCCGGGGGAAACTTTGTCAGATATCATTAAGACAATATTCTTTTTGTTCAGGAACAGGAAATATATCGATGAGTTTGTAAATGTGAGTTTATGCTATATCCCCCCCAATTCATTGCTGGATGCCCAATCTAAAAGACTGGAGATAGATTATGACCAGTCTGGGAATTGGTATATCAAAAAAAGCAAGAATACTTACGGCAGAAGAAAGGCGAGAGCCAAGATCTTGATGTTCTTCGCCGGATTATTCGGGTTGTATACCGGAGGGATAAGAAGCGATTATTAATACGGGGCATAGACATGACTGATGAGCGGCTGCAGAAAGAAATCGACAGGCTGGTAGAAGGCCTAAAAAATAATTATTTATTTTACCTTTCCAGATATTTTGATAAGGTAATGATATCTCCCGACATGATACAAATTATGCTGACTTCAAAATGCAATATCAGATGCAAGATATGCGAGGTCTGGAAGCAGAAGTTTGACGGTGAATTAACCACTGATGAGGTCAAGAGTTTACTTGACCAGGCTATAGATATGGGCGCGCGGACCGTCTATTTTACCGGCGGAGAGGCCCTGTTGCGGCCGGATATCCTGGGGCTTATTGATTATGCCTCCCGGCCGGGTATAATAACCACGGTTAATACCAACGGCTCCCTGATCACTAAAGAACTTGCCAAAAAGATCGTTTTATCTAAACTCAAGAATATAACCTTTTCCATCGACAGCGTGACCCCGGCGGGGCATGATTCGATACGGGGAAAGGGTGTATTCAAAAAAGCGATCCGGGGCATCAAACTGATCAACCATTATAAGAGAAAATTCCACAGAGGTAAGGATAACCCGGCTGAAGAGCAAAGATTGGATGTCGGGATGGTCAGCGTGATCATGAAAAATAATATCGATGAGATCGCCAGGTTAGTCAACCTGGCCAAGAATGCCGGTTGTTGCTATATCGCCTTCCAGCCGTTAATATACAATGGCAGCCTTTTAGAGAACGTCGATTTTAAATCCGGTTTTTCGATAGAGGAAGGGGATATCCATAAACTGGAAGACGCCTTTCAGAAATTAGGCTCCGTAAAGCAGCAGATGTTATCCCGGGGATTCCATGTTGATTTCATGCAGGAAAAAACAGTCCAGCACTTTAGAAAAGAAAGAAAAGTAAATACCTGTTTTGCGGGATTCAGCAGGATCTTTATCAATCCCCAGGGGGACATCAGTTTTGTCTGTTTCGAGAGCTTCGGGAATATCAAGTCCGACAGATTAAGCGATGTCTGGTATGGCCAAAAAGCCTATGCGATCAGAAAAAGGATCAAGGAATGCGGGGTGAACTGTACTCAATTCTGCTCAGAAAGGCCCGAGTCGGAAAGCCTGGAGATCATCCATAAGAATTTTCAAAATGACATTTCTTCCAGGTTCCACAATTATATATGCACCGGTTTATTAAAACAGGAGTACGCTTTTTTAGATTCTCTGCTCAGGGAAGCCGAATCCGATCCTTACGTCAAGCAGGAAGTGCTCAAAATTAAACAGGATATCGGAGAAAAAATAGGGTTATCTCCTAAATGAAAAGAGGGCATTATGCCGATTAACAATGCCGCGCAAGCGGACTTAAAATTTTATCAATTTTATCTGGCCCTGACCAACAGATGTAATCTGGAATGCATAATGTGCTCTACCACCCGGCACAACCATCAACTGGAAAAAGAGCTTTCCCTGGCTGAGTGGATGCAGGTGCTAAAGAACATAACCCGGTACAAAGTAGAGGTCATTACTTTTGGCGGAGGTGAGCCGTTTATCCGCAGGGATGATCTGTTAGAGCTGGTAAGATTTGTCGCCTCCAAAGGCACAACAGTCAATATTGTCAGTAACGGCACGCTGATAACTAAAGATGCCCTGGAGCAGATCGGGGATGTCAAAGACAAGGTAATATTCCTTATTTCCTGCGATGGGCTGGAAGCGGAGAATGACCATATCAGGGGCCAGGGCACATTCAAAAAAATAATCCAGGCGGTCAATCTAATAAGAGATTCCGGGTTTACTTTGTATGTTACTTCGGTGATCATGCCCGATAACTTTGCCGGCTTTCCCCGCTTTCTAAAATATCTGCACGATAATTACCCCGGGATAAGCATTGATATCCAACCGGTCATCCCGCACAACGAGGTCTATTATCGGAGGCGCCAGTTCCTCCTGGATGAGGTCAAGATGCAGGAATTGCGCCGGTTGATAGATTTTTTGCACAAGAACAACGATATCAAGCTTTGCCGGCCGCTCAAATTGATCGATAAATATCCGGATTATTTCGGAGGCACTCTCGTCACGCAAAACCAGTGTAAAATGGGAACGGCCAGCTTCAACGTCAACTTAAGAGGGAACATCTGGATCTGCGGTAAGGAGCTGTGTTCCCCTTTAAACGAGCACAAATTAGAGGATGTTTTAAGCAGCAATGAGTATCTTGCGGAAATGGAGAGGGTCAAAAATTGCAAATCCCCCTGTCTGGCAGGGCTGGTGATATAAAGAATATGGCGCCGTTAATTTTTTCCAAAAGATCATTCAAGTTCAAATACGCCCCCGACGCGGTAACGGACAGCCTGGCCAGGCATCTAAATGAACTTAAGAAGGGCTCCAGGGTAAAGCCAAAAAGACTGTTTGTTTACCCGACCTGCCTCTGCAATGAGGCTTGCAGGTATTGTTCCGACGGGCTAAATAATGATTCTACCCAAAGAACCAATATAAAGTATGACAAAGACAGAGATTTTTTCAGCAACAAAAGCTATATTGACAGGCTGGTCAAGGACATCCGGGCGCTCAAGATAACGGATGTGCATTTGTTTGGCGGGGGAGAACCATTTTTTTACAAGCAAAATTTGTTCTATTTCCTGGAAAAATTAAAGAACACCGATGTTTTTATCAGGGTGATCACCAATACAAGATATCTGGATGAGAATGACATTGCGCGTATCGTCAAAGGAGGCCTGATCAGCCAGTTGAATATCAGCCTGAATACGGATTCGGAAAATACCGCCCGAAAGATCTATCCGGACCCATCCCGCCATCAGCATACCGTAGAAGTGTTGCAATGGGTGACCAAATATAAGGGGCTCTACAGAACAGATTTCCCAAAGGTAGACATAATGAACATTCTTTTGAATGTGAATCACGATAAGATCCTTGATATCATCGATTTATTGAGAGGGCACAGGATAAATTATTTTTTCTTTCAGCCGTTAAGGGTTTATTCGGATAAACAAAAGGCATTTTTGTTATCGCCGGAAGAACAGGGAGAATTGGAAAGACAGATCCCGGAAATAGGAAAAAGGCTCGGTGGCCTTGGGATAAGGTCGAATATAGACGAATTCAGAATGATAAAAAATGATCTACGGGGAACGGATTCTGCGAAATTAAGCGATGACCTGGAATTAAAGAATCAACATGGTTTAGCCCTGAAATGTTACATGCCCTTGACAACAATATCTATCTGTTACAACGGCAATATCCCCTTGTGCCAATTTAAGTATGATAAGCAATACAGCCGGAATTATTTTGATATTCAGGGGCTGGAGGAGCTTGCTAAAAGCAGGGAGTATTCCGATTTCACCGGGCGTTTCATTAGCGGGCAGCTGGCTGAAATTTGCGATAAATGTAACTTTTGCGTGCCCCACGAGCTTAATTTTATGAGGGAGCGCATTCTGCATCTTTCCGGAAAATAAACATATGGATTTCCAGACTATTGAGCGGGTAGAAAAAGGGTTAAAGGATGCAGCTGTCGGTCCGGAGACGATCGCCTTAATGCTGACCGGCTTTTGTAATCTTAATTGTATCTATTGCCGGGGCAGCCGGCCGCAAAAAGATAATTCAGGGAGAGAGGAATTAAGCACGAAGGAATTGTTCGGTCTTTTGGATGACGCCAGGGGCTTCGGCGTAAAAGAGATCAACCTGGGAGGCATGAATGGAGAGCCGTTTTGCAAGAAAGATATCGTTAAGATCATACATAAAATAAAACAACTGCAGTTTTTCGGCTCAATGACCACCAACGGCAGCTTCCTTAACGCGCAGGCGGCCAAAGAGCTGGATGACTGCGGCTGGGATATCCTGCTCCTTAGTTTGGATTCCCCGGAGCCTTGCGTGCAACAAACCCTTAGGCCGGCATCCAATGAAGCCCCCTATTTCGGCAATATAATCGAATTTTTAGATACACTAAAATCACGCAAAAGCAAATTGCGCATACTTTTGAACATGGTGATAACCAGGCTAAACTACAGATCATTGCCGCAGATGCTCGATTTCGCCGGCCGGTATGATAATATCGAATCCGTCAACCTGTTGAAACTGATCGACATGGGCCTGCCGACATATAATGAGCTCAGGCTTACAGAGAATGAACTGCGGGAATTCCGGTCTACGCTCATAAATTTAAAAGACAAGAGGAAAATAAACTATGCCGCCAACTGGGGGATTGGGCCGGATGGTCAGAGCCGGACGCCGGCTCACGATGAAAAAAAAGATGCTCTGCCCCCGCGGCTAAACACCGGCAAGTGTTTTACAAATTATTATATTATCTCAATTGACTCAAACGGCGATCTATTACAATGCCCGCAGCACCAGAAAACAGTTGAAGGGCTTAATATAAAGAAGGTCCCTTTGCGCAAGCTGTGGAAAGAAGAGCACCTGCGATTTCGTAAAAGTTTGGCTGATCATGCGCCGTGCTTTGATGGGTGCTGCACGATTTTAAAAGAACAAAATGAACTTATGTTCAGAAAATTATCCAAAGTAAATTAATCCTATGCCTTCTCTATTAGATAATTTTAAGAGAATCAAGCCCTTTTATATTTTACTCATTCTTGCCGTATTTTTATCGGCCCTTAGATTCCTGGTTATTTATTATTCCATGAATAATGTAGAGTGCCAGGAAGCGATCACGGGGATAATGGCAAAGCACATTATGGAAAACAATTATTCCCAATCAATATTTGATTACACCCTTCCCTATGCGGCCGGTTTTTTTATCATAACCTCTTTACTGGCGGTGCCATTCTTTACGGTATTCGGCATTTCAACCATTTCCCTGAAATGCGTCGCTATCCTCTTCAATATAGGCACCCTGGCCGTTATGTTCCTGTTCTTAAGGAAATTTTTTAGCTGCGGGATAGCTGTTTTGGCCTGCCTCTTATATATATTTGCCCCAGCGTCTTTTGTCCAGGAGGGCCTGTATGCCCACAAAGGGCTTTTTCAGGCCAATTTTTTTATCATTTCGATCCTATTCGTATATTTCAATATAGCCATCAAGAATAATTTTAAAGGCTGTAAACTGTTTATTTTTTGGGGGCTGCTCTGCGGTTTTGCGGCATGGCACCATTTCCTGTCATTGATCATTATCGGCATATGTTTGGCATCCTGGTTCATTTTTGAGAAGGGTTTTATATTTACGGCAAGATTTTTATGCTTTATCCTTTCTTTTGCCGCGGGCATAAGCCCGAAAATATACCACCAATTTATTCAAGGGTGGCATTCTTCTTTCTCCTTGGCGAACATAATCAATGATCTGAGCCTGGACAAAGCAATTATAATAGGGAAGAGATTCATCAGTATCCTTGTAGATAAAATACCGGCATCATTGAGATTCTTTGACCTGGGCAATATCAGCGGTAAATCCCAGTCAAGTTTTTATTATTTTATTATTATTTTTTCTTACCTCTTTATACTTTGGGCCAATAAAGCGATCATAAAGAAAATACTATTCAAGTTTATACCGTTTCAAGAGACTTCATTAAATCCTCAAGAGCTTAAGGAGATCATCGTTTTGGCGTTCCCCTTATTGTATGCTTTTCTTTTCAGCCTTTCGCACCTTAGTCAAAATCCCATCCCGCGGTATATGCTGCCGCTGCACACATCTTTTTTTATTATTGTCTCGATCGCGCTGAATAAACTTTATCACGCCAAAACAAGATTTAGGGCCGCCAATGTTCTCTTGCCGGTTTTTCTCGGCGCCAGCTTAATACTGTCGGGATTAAATACGAACATCAGGCTGGTTTTTTCCGGAGACCCCGCCGCAGCGGACCATAAGCCGCTGATCAATGCTTTTTATAAAAATAATATTAAATTTGTCTATGTTTCTTTTTCCGAAAGGTGGCCGTTGCTTTTCGAGAGCCGGGAGAAAATAATCACCTCAAGTTTAAATATCTGGGAGGTTGTGCCGGAGGAATGCAAAATCAGGGAGGAAGCCATTGATGACCCGGCTAGGCGTGAAAATTATCCCGGGTATGACCGCTTGGTAGCTAACGCTGAAGTTTACGCATACGCTTTCAGGAACGAAACGGAATTCGGCCACAATAGAATGTTGAAAGAATACCTGAAGGAGAGGAATATCAAATACCGCCAGGAACAGGCAGAGGATTTCACTATTTATTGGGATTTTTCGGAGGAGATAAGGCCCGAAGCGGTGGGGTTTGATAAAAGGTGGAGGAGGGGGGCTGCGAAGCCGCCTGTTTAGGCTTTATAAGCCGTGTTTATCGTTAGCCCATGATAAATAATTATAAAGTTTCGATATTGCTGCCCTGTTATAATGAAGAGGCGGGTCTGAAAAATACCCTTGGCTCGGTCCCCCCCTTCGTAGACGAGGTTATTGTCATAGATAACGGCTCCAGCGATAATACCGCCCAAATAGCCAGGAGTTACAATGCCAGGGTATTGGTAGAGAATCAAAAAGGTTACGGCAGGGCGCTGTTAGAGGGGTTGAAGCACGCGACAGGCCAACTGATAGTGATCATGGATGCCGACGACAGTTATCCGGTGAGCACCCTGGAGCAAATATGCGTATATATGGGAAAAGATAAACTTGATTTTGTCAGCGGCTGCAGGTTCCCCCTGACTAATTCCAAAGCCATGCCTTTTATAAACATAATCGGGAATTATTTTATCTCCTGCCTCATCAGGTCACTGTTTAAAATCAAACTCCGGGATTCTCAATCGGGAATGATGGTGCTCAAGAAAAATATTTTCAGCAGGATAGAGGTCAGTAACTGCGGGATGGGATTCTCGCAGGAAATAAAGATCAAGGCCTGGTCGGATCCCGGGATTAACTGCGGAGAATGCCATATCCCTTACTTTCCCCGCGTCGGGAAGGTAAAATTCAATAAAATAAAAGACGGCACCAATAACCTTTGCGGCGTATTAGCCCTATGGGTGAAAAAGCCCAATATAAACAAACGGCTGGTTACCGATGGCGCTCTATAATATCAAAAGCATCATTTCAAAAAAGCCGGGACTAGGCTTAATCTTGCCCAGGCTGGATATCCTCCCCTTTTATCCGCTGTTTTTATTGACGCATATTACTTTGTCTTGCGATCAAAAATGCAGCTGGTGTTACCAGGGGGATCACGAATTTTATTCTTTGCATAATAAGAATATGGAGCTTGGTGTTTTTGAGAAGATATTGTCGGGTTTTAAATTCTTTAAACCCCACATACATATTTACGGAGGGGAGCCGCTGCTGCATCCGGATTTCCCCCTGTTTTTGGAATACAGCCGGCTCTACGGATATAAGCCCACGCTTACCACTAACGGCAGCCAGCTGAGCAAATATTCCGCCGCTATTATAAAAAGCTCATTGTCCCAGTTGAATATTTCTCTTAACGGGCTGATCGGCCCCAACGGATCCATCCTCAGCAGGCCGGCTGATGAGTTGGCCGGGTTTTTAAATGCCAACCGGGGGGCAAAAGAGATAAATCTTAACTATGTTATAGAACCGGAGAGCCATAATTACCTGGAGGATATTGTGCTGCACTTTAATAGAAGCTGCCAAAAGGGGAGCTTCTCTTATTTTGCCATTCAACATTTCATGACAAATGGAACCTGCAGCACAGGCCAAGAAAAAGACTTTAACGCAAGAAAACTGTCCGCTATTTTCAGCCGCCTTAAGAAAATGAGTTTAAAATTCAGGATTATATTCTTGCCGAACATTAAGGCAGCCGATTTAGGCAGTTACTATGGATTCAAGGATCCCTTTAGGAATAAATGCTACGTTCCCTGGCTGGGGTTAAGCGTTTACCCCGATTCAACAGTTACCCCGGGAGGGGGGATTTTGGGGTGCAATTTTGTTTTAGGCAATTTGAATAAATCATCTGTCAGGCAGATTTGGGAAGGGGAGGGATTTTATAATTTCCGCAGAAGCTTGGCCCGAAACAGCTTGCCGGGGATCTGTAATCGCTGCTGCCATAAGCTATACTATTAATTAAAAAAAATGCAAATGAGAGATCTCATGTTTTGGCTGTCCCGTAAAATTAATTACCCCCTTTTTCCTCCCGAAGCGGTGCAAATATCCCTTAGTTACAGGTGCAACTTAAGGTGCCGTATGTGCAGCATCGCAGGCTTGCTGCCCGCGGAGGAAGAATTATCTACGGAGCAGGTATACAGGGTGATCGATGAAGCCGCCGGCTACGGGGCAAAGGAGCTGATTTTGACGGGTGGGGAGCCTTTTTTAAGGGAAGACCTGTTTAATATATGCGATTATTCCCATGCCAGGGGTTTAAGGAACATTGTTACCACAAACGGGGTGCTTATAGGCCAGGGCCTTGCGCAGCGTATCGCCGGTTCAAACCTGGACCATATCCATTTCTCGATTGACGGACTGGAGAATACGAATGATTATTACAGGGGCAAGGGCGCTTTTGGGAAAGCCGTCGAAGCTATAAAACTACTGGATAGTAAGAGGCCCGGCGGAAGGCATTTTTCGCTGGGCATGGCCCTTACTGTCATGGACGAGAATGTCCCCGAGCTTTATGAAGTCGTAAAATTAGCCGATGGGCTTAATGTGGATGTCATTAACTTCCAGCCGCTTATCAGCGATAACGCAAATTTCATAGAAAGAAAGATCCCTCAAAATTGGGTTACCGGCGATAGAATCACCTTATTAAAAGAGCAAATTGAAAAAATAGAAGATTCTGCCTGGAAGCATGTTTTTATATTGAAAGAACCGCAATTAAGGTTATTGGTTAAATACTACGAAGGGGCGCTTAAAAAAACAGATTGGGTCTGCTTTGGAGGCTTTAAGACCGTATTCATATGTTTTTCTAAGAAGGAGCCGCTTGTATATACCTGCCACGGGATATGCGGCAATTTGAACAAGGCATCATTAAAGGATGCCTGGAGATCAAAAGAGGCGCGCCAGTTAAGAAGGCATTCGGAGAAATGCCAAAAGCCATGCCTGCAATCCTGTTATTCCAGGGAATCCTCCTCGAGCTTAAGAAATGTATTTGGGATATGCGGCGGCAAGGAGAAGAATGGATAAATACTTAGAGAGAGAGGTAGTGAAGGTAGAAGATATGATCGGGTTCCATGCCAGCAGGATAATTTCGTATCCCCTGGTCCCTCCCGAACATGTCTATTTCTCTTTAACCAATAGATGCTGTTTGCGCTGTATTATGTGCGATATACCAAAATCTCCCGGCAACCAGGAAAATGAATTGAGCACCGATGAGGCAAAAAAGATCATATTGCAGATCAGGGACCTGGGGGTAAGGCACCTGATTTTTTCCGGAGGGGAGCCTTTGCTCCGGGATGATCTTATTGAGCTTATACGGTTTTCTAGGGAAAACGGCATCCCCTGGGTAGATATCATTACAAACGGCGTTTTGTGCGACGATCAGGCCGCGCAAAAATTGATCAAATCAGGATTAGACCATGTGACTGTTTCATTGGACGGCCTCTCGGAGGTAAACGATACGATCAGGGGGCAAGGTTCATTCCAGAAGTCGGTTGATGCCATTGATAAATTAAATTACTACAAAGACAAAGTGAACGCCAGGCACCCTACTATCGGCATTAATTTTACTATTTTGAATAAAAATATCAATGATATGCCGGCCCTCATCGAGTTTGCCAAAAGCAAAAGATGCAATACGGTCGTGCTTCAGCCTGTCCTGGTCAGCAATATCAGTATGTCTGACCGCAAAAAAAGCATGTTATGGCCCTCATCAAAGGAGCTATCCGGCCTGGAAAAGAATATAAACGATTTGATCGCCATAAAAGCAAAGGATCGTGAATTTATCGTCTATACAGACCCCGCCATACTCAAAAGCATTCCCGGTTATTTCAAGGGTAAACGTCCGGGAAGTAATTTCAGGTGTTACGAGGCCATCAAAAGGATCGTGATAACCTGCGAAGGAAAATTATGGAGTTGCTCGGGTATATACGGTGATTTAAGGAAGGATAACCTGAAACAGCTCTGGTTTTCCCCGGAACTGCGGGGGATCAGGGGTTCTGTGAAAAAATGCCGGGCCCATTGCCTGCAGGATTGCGTATATTTTCCAATGGATATAGCCGGGCAGGTAAAAAGATTGCTTTCCGGATTGCGGGATGATCGGGACGGTGTTATTATAGGCAGACGGCTGATCTTGAGAATAGACCATTGCCTGCGTAAGTTAAGCGAAGACCTAAAATCTAATTTTATTAATTATTTCAGCTTGAAAAGCGAATTAAATAAACTGAATGCCGTCAAAAGGGAGATCTTGAAGCAATACAGCTCCCCCGGATAAACCTCAGAAGGCGACTTGTGGACTATATTAAAAAATTCGATCAAAATTTAGCCTATTATTTTTCCCGGGTTTTGAACTTGCCCCTGGCAAAACCCCTTTGGGTATATATAAGTCTGAGCCACGAATGCACCTATAACTGCCAGATGTGCGGGGTGGTCAAGATATTAAAAGGCTACCGGCTGGATATCGAAGATGTAAAGAGGGTCTTTGACGAAATGGCAACCTGGGACTGGGATTTTACCACAGTGATCACCGGAGGAGAGCCTTTCCTAAGGCAGGATATATTTGACATACTCAAATACGGGCAAAAGAAGAAATTAAAAATAGAGGTGGTCAACAACGGTTCATTGATCAACCGGGAGATCTCGGAAAAGGTCATGTTATCAGGCTTAAATAATATAGCCGTTTCCTTGGACGGCTCCAGAGAAGAGACCCATGACCTTATAAGGCAAAAGGGGGCGTTCAAAAAGGCGGTGGAAGCTATAAAGAGCCTTACCGCGGCAAAGAAAAGGATCGGAGCCGGACCCCAGATATCCGTATGGACTACTATTATGAAGGAGAATGTGGGGGAGCTTTTTGATATTATACCGTTAGTCAAGGGGTTAGGTGTAGAGTGCCTGGTTTATCATCCGGTTATTGTGGCCCAGGAGGATATGCAGAATACCTCTCCCAACGCGCGTTTTTGGCTTAAAGAAAGCGATATTAATATACTTAAAGAGCAGATTGATAAAATTGCGGATTACCATAAGAATCACGGTTTGGTGGCATTTTTACATGACCCCTATTTATGGGTCAAACATTTTAAGGGGATATTGACCACGAGGGAATGGTCATGCAACCCGTTCGCTTTTGTAAATATCGGACCTGATGGAGAGGTCAGAAGCTGCGGGGCGGCATTCGGCAATATAAAAAAGACCGGCCTAAACGCCTGTTTAAATACCGAAGAGGCTTCCAGGGCCAGGGATATTATGAAGAATTGCACCAAACCCTGCCTGCAAACCTGCTGGGCTAATCCGGAAGCGGATTTCTTGACAGATATTATTAATACATTTATCGATGATATTAGAAAAGCTGATATCGGAGCCGGGAACAAAGAGAGATTGCTGGGCGGTGCGTTATCTAAATTAATGGATTACGAGGCGATGTTAAAATAATGCTTAACCTGAATGAAGTGATTTTTTCTATTACCAACAGGTGTAATTTACGCTGCAGGATGTGCGATATTCCCTCCGGTAAAACCGAGGAATTATCCACTGAGCAATGGAAAAAGGTTATCAATGACGCTTCTGGTTTGGGAGCGCAGACCGTGGTCTTCAGCGGAGGAGAGCCGTTATTAAGGGAGGATATATTTGAATTGATCTCTTTTACGAAAAAGAATAATTTGAGCGCCTGCGTTACCTCAAACGGATGTTTGATCAATGAACAGGCCGCCATAAAGCTTAATGAATCAGGGGTTAATGTCGTGAATATATCCGTAGAAGGCACCAGAAAGACGCATGATTTCTTAAGGGGCAGCGGTAATTTTGATAAGGCAGTTTCTGCCTTGGACTGGCTTAGAAAATATAAAATAGAGTCTACGGTAGCTTCAACCGTATCAAGGCATAATTACGCAGATCTGGCTTATATTCTGGAAGTAGCTAAAAACCACGGAGCCACTACTGTAAGGCTTCAGCCTTTTAATGCGATTTTTTTAAGGGACCATACGCGAAAGAAAGAATTCTTTATAGGCAGGCAGGATATCCAGAGGGTAGAGGGTATAATCAAGAGGTTCATTGATAGGGGCAAAAAATACAAAATCTCCGTTAACCCCGTCAGTTATTTATTCAAGATACCCGAATATCTGGCCGGCAAGAAATTCCATCCGGATAACTGCGCCGCCCTTTGGTATTCCTGTCCCATAAACCCAAATGGCGACGTGTTCCCCTGCTGGATAGAGGGCTCAAATAATAAGCTGATCGGCAATGTCAGGGAAGGAGGGCTGTATAAGCTATGGCTCTCCGAGAAAAGAATAGAGATGGTCAATTCTATTGTCAAGAATGGGTGCGCCGGATGCCTGATGAGCTGCTATGATGAAGTTTTCGGCCGTAAACCTTTAAAAGATTATTTATCTGATAGGGCAAAAAAAATTACCGATTATAAGAGGATGATCAATAAAGCCCTGCAGTCCCTGAAGGGGCAGATAACGAAATTGAAATTAAGGCATAGATTCTATTCTTCCCATAGAGGCCCGTTATTCGTTACCCTCAAGAGAAAGATGCTTGGCGCTTTCAACAGGCGCAGGCAACCAAGAAGAGATAAAAGGGAAGAGAGAGGCGCTATTGTATCGGAAATCGGCATATTAAAAAAGAAATTGAAAAAGGAAATAGATTCTTTATGAAGATTGTTTTATATATACCCTGTTTTAATTCAGCGCAGACCATTCAGGCCTGCTTGGAGGCGGCACTCCAACAGGAGCGTCCGGCGGATCAGATACTGGTTGTTGATGATGGCTCAACTGACGCGACAACTGCAATTGCGAAAAAATATCCGGTAAAGATCGTCAGGCATTCTGAAAACAGGGGATTAGCAGCGGCAAGGAACACAGGCATAAAAAACACGGATGCCGAGTTTATCGCCTCTTTAGACAGCGACTGTAAACCGAACAAAGATTGGCTGGGATGTTTGATCAAAAATATCCACCCTCCCGATACAGCCGGAGCGGGAGGCAGGGTTGAGGAGGGGAATATTTCTTCCCTTTTTGATGCCTGGCGTTCTATCCATATGCAGCAGCATTGGGGTGCCGATAAAAAAACCAACCCGCCATTTTTATTCGGCTCAAACACCTTATTTCGCAGGGAGGCGCTTATTAAGGCAGGACTTTACAATGAAAGTTATAGGAATAATTTTGAAGATGTGGATATCTCTACCCGTCTCAGGAAAATCGGATATAATTTAGTTTATGAACCGCAGGCAGCTGCGGTTCATTTAAAGAAAGATGATTTATTCTCATTGCTGAATAATTTCTGGAGATGGAACCTCGTTTTTTATATAAAAAAAGGCTTCTATAGAAAACCGGATAAGTTTATTCTTAAAGTTAAAGATAATATCGGTCTGGCCAACCGTTTCTTGGAGGAAGACCTGAAGGGTAAGAGAGAAAAATTAGTTTATTTGGATTTTTTGATAGCCCTGCACCACTCTTTAAGAGATTTCGATTACTTTAATTTCTACGGTAAGCAGGGGCAATTTAATGCCGACCCTTATTCCAAGGAGCCATTTTGGCTTTCTTTGCTGGACCTGACTTTTTTTTATCACCTTGATCACTCAAAAAAGAGCCTTGACAGTTTTGTATCGCAAGAAAATAATTTCAAGCAGAATTTCCTCGCCTTGAATCTGCTTTTATCCGGATTTATACAAACAAAATTTGGAAATAGCTGGTTTAAGAAAACATTGTATAGGCATTTATTCCTCTCCCTTTATAGGGCATATGACGACCAACTGCTGGGTAGATTATTGACCTTGTCTGAATCACATGAGGATTGGGACGGGCTGGTTAAGAAAATGCAGGTTAGCCTTAACAGTGAATTCCTAGAGGCTTTGTCATCGCACTTCAGGGAATGGGTGGAAAATCTAACGTGTTCATTCCCCGATATAATCAAAGTAATTGAAAAGTCAGCTCAACAAACCGAGGAGGCAACAGCAGCGGCTTCTTAAGGAGGGTTACTATGATAAAGATCGCAAACAGGACCCCGGTTATGATACTCTTGGTATTTTTTTCTTATTTAATCGCATTTTGCGGTATTGGCTCCGGGGTTTTTTGGGCACTATTTAAAGGAAAAGATATGAGTTCATTGATTTATGGGTCTATGATTTTAGCAGGCAGTTTGCTGGCGGCATCCTTGGTAAGGATGTTTGCAGACATAGGCCAGATGATATTTGATCTAAAACCGGAACTGCAGAATTCGTTCAGGCAAGCAAAAGAATTGAACCGGGATCTAAGAAACCAGCTCCAGCTCCAGAATGATGCCCTGAAACAAGGCCTCCAAGCCATAGCTCAGAAACTTGAGCAATCTTCCCATGAGGCCCAAGAGTTGGACAAGAGATTGAACCAGGATCTAAGAAACCAGCTCCAGCTCCAGAATGATGCCCTGAAACAAGGCCTCCAAGCCATAGCTAAGGAATTTGCAGCTATAAAGAATAATTTTGACCTGATGAACTGCGATTCCAGGGATATGAATCAGAATATCCGCCAGATCAGGGATTTCTTTGGGCAGATCGAGAAGCACCTGGATCTAAAAAAATAATGCGCATAATATTGTTAAATCTCCCCTGGCGCGAAAACAATCGCTGGGGTGTAAGGGCTGGTTCGCGCTGGCCCTTCACATCTGTAGCAGAAGAGGGCAATTATATCAAATACATTCCCTTCCCTTTTTTCCTAGCCTACTCCGCCGCACTTTTAAAGAGCAGGGAAAAAGAGGCAAGATTAATTGATGCTATAGCTGGCGGCCTGGATGAAAAAACAGTTTTGGATGAAATTAGTTCCGCTAATGCCGCCCTCATAGTTATAGAAACCTCCACCCCTTCCTTTAATAACGATATCAGGCTTGCTTATGAAATAAAGCGCAAAAACTCAAATTCCAGCATAGTTCTATGCGGGCCGCACGCTACTACCTACGCAAAAGATATTTTGAATCAATATGATTATATAAAGTATATTCTGATGGGGGAGTATGAATATACCTTATTAAGATTAGCGGAGGAATTAGAGAGCTCCGGAAACCTAAAACCTGTTCTAGGGCTAGCCTATAGGGATAATAAAGATATTGTGATCAACAAACTAAGGCCGACGATAGGCAATCTGGATGACCTGCCTTATCCACATAGGCAGCTCCCCGATATTTACAGGTATAACGACGGTTTTGCCGGCCTGCCGGTTCCCAATGTCCAAATGTGGTCAAGCCGCGGCTGTCCCTTTCATTGTACCTTCTGTCTTTGGCCGCAGGCAATATACAGGGAACATAAATACAGAAAGAGAAATCCGGAAAATGTCGCCGGAGAAATGGAGTGGCTGATTAAGGAGTTCAATTTTAAAGCCGTATATTTTGACGACGATACCTTCAATATTGATAAAGCCCATGTCCTGGGAATTTGTGAGGCAATAAAGAAGAGAAGGATGAAGATCCCCTGGGCAGCTATGGCAAGGGCTGACCTTATGGATGAAGGATTATTACGTTCTATGGCCGGCGCAGGTTTATACGCGCTTAAATATGGGGTTGAATCGGCAAACAGCAAAGTCTTAAAGCTCTGTAAAAAGGACATGGACCTGTTCCATGCCGAAAAAATGATCAAATACACGAAGAGCTTAGGTATAAAGGTGCATTTAACATTCTGTCTGGGGCTCCCCGGGGAAACAAAACAGTCAATCCAGGAGAGTATCGACTTTATCAGCCGGACAAAACCCGACTCCCTGCAGTTTTCCCTGGCCACTCCTTTCCCAGGTACCGAATTCTTCAGTAATTTGGAGAGAAACGGCAGCCCGCTATCCGCAAACTGGCCTGATTACGATGGCAATAATAAATATATCTGCGGCATGGAGGAATTGAATAGTCTGGATTTGGAGAGGGTTAAGGGCCGTCTCTCTTCGGGAGAAAGAGAGCTGTGGAGAGCGACACAAATAAACTAGTCAGCGTTATCATTGTAACCAGCGGGTCAAAGGATTATTTAGAGGCCTGCCTTGATTCTGTTAAGCGGCAGAGTTACCCTGATCCGGAGGTGATCGTGATTGATAATTCCCTTGTTCCGGATCTTTCCGCCGGAATCCGCGAATCTTTTCCTTTCATAAAATTATACTCCAACCCACAGAATTTATACTACGGGCTATCATTAAACAAGGGCATAGCTTTGAGCCGGGGCGACTTTATCCTCTGTCTCAATGACGACGTAGTCCTGGATAGGGAGTTTATTAGTGAAGCTCTCAAGGGCTTCTCGATAAATGATTCAATAGGTATGGTA
>Ga0172369_10002951_pt1 | contig 22798 bp, 16 predicted proteins | sample LakKiv25m_FD_114539 | JGI IMG/M metagenome (GOLD analysis project Ga0172369, IMG submission 114539) | Freshwater microbial communities from Kabuno Bay, South-Kivu, Congo - kab_022012_11.25m | ecosystem: Environmental > Aquatic > Freshwater > Lake | place: Democratic Republic of the Congo...
ACGATCAGGCGCGCGCGATGATCGTGCCAGGCCAACCGGTGCAGGATTGCGCCTTGCTGAATCGGCCCTTGGCTGTGTCGGCAGGCGGCATGTACCACGCGGCAGGGGGCGACGTCTTCCCGAGTGCGTTGGATGCCGAATACCTCAAGATCAAAGGCTGGCTTCTCGGCCTTGGCCCGGAGTTGTGCAAGTGAACGCTCCAGCACAACGTCGGCTTTTTGCCGCCTTGTCCGGTGCCAGCTGGCGGCTTCTGGCATGGGGCGCCTTGGCGGCGAGCACTCCGTTTCTCGTGGGCTTTTCGGCCGCGTCGATGTTCGAGACGAGCGCAGACCAGGGCGGTGGCGGCGGCTTGACCTATGTCGGTTCGCCGACGTCGCATGGCTTGACCTGCGGCGCTTGTCACCAGGGCGGCGCCGCGGGTGGCGGATTGGCGCTGGCCAGCGACCCGGCCGGGCTGTTCGTCACCGGTTTCGTGCCGGGCACCACCTACGTCATCGCGGTGCGCCTCGCGCCAGAACGCAAGGGCATGGAACGCAACGGCGCGTGCAAAGCGGAGCAGGGCGGCTGCAACCGCAACGGCTTCGTCGCCGAGTTTCTGGCCGGAAATCTGGATCCGGCAGGGAAGTTGTGTACCGATTCCGGGAACTTGACGGACCAGGGCTGCGACAGCGACGCGGGAAAGGAAACGACCCTGCTGAGCAAGGCGCGCGCCGTCAGCGGCTTGTCGCTGGCGCAACCCGCGATCTGTGGCCCCGGCGTCCTCGGCGACTGCATCGATGTGGCGGGCTTGATGGCTGCCGGCAAAACCCAAGACGAAGTCGATCAACTGCTGATGGCCGCCGTGAAAGGCCGAACCGAGTGGCGCTTCCAGTGGCGCGCGCCGCAGACCCTGGGGCCCGTGTCCTTTCGCCTGGGCGCAGTCGATGGGGATGGCGGGACACGCGTGACAGATGCCCACAACGATTACTATGGCGACGATGTCTACGTGTTCGACCGGACATTGTGGCCGGAAGGCATGCAACCTGTGGATTCCGCTGGTTGCGTGGCGTCACGAGGCACGCGGCGTGGGTGGACGGCATCGCTGCTGATCCTTGCGATCGCGTGGGGAGCCTTGCTGCGTCGCCGTGTAGCGACGGATCACGCTCATGGAGGGCAGTGCAGATGAACCGAACTCGTCTTGTGGCGCGCCGCTGGCTTTGTCTCGCAGCCGCCTTGTGGGGCATCGCGTGGGCGGCGCCGGTATGGGCGGTGGATCCAACGTCGTGCGACGTCAAGACGGGCGCCTCGTGCCTGTGGAAGGAAGGCTGCGACTGCGACCACGATGGCTACGTCATCAATTCGAGCAAGTCCGCGAAGTACTGCCATTTGGACAAGTGCCCCATCGACTCGGACGACAAGAGCGCCACCAAGCTGGGCATCGTGTCCACCAACAACGCCGATGGCGATGGCTGGACCAAGGCGTACGACTGCGACGACAACGACAAGTGCATCGGTAAGGCATGCGGCGTCAACACTTGCACAGTGGTGCCGCCTGAACCGGACAACGACAAGGATGGCTACCCGGCAAGCAAGGACTGCAACGACAACGACGCGAACGTCAAGCCGGGCGCCGGCATGGCCTGCTGCGACTGCGTCGTCCTGGCAGACAAGGCCAAGGCAGCGGCGCTGGGATGCAGCGGGTGCCCGCTCAGCCAACCGGCCGTCGATGCCGGCTCGACCGACATTGGCACCGACACGAGCAAACCGCCGGGTCCCGACAGTAGTGCGATCGACGTCTCGACCAAGGACGCGGCGACCGCCGACACCGGCGCGCCAGATACGGGCAAGCCCGACCAGGGAGGCGCGGCAATGCCGGACCAGGCGGAACCAATCGCAGATGCGGCTCAGCAAGACGAGTTGGCTGACACCGGCAGCGTGAGTTGGACGCCGCGGGGTGGCTACGTTGGCGGTGGCACGGCGCAGCACGGTGCGGCGCCCGCGCCCGGATGCTCGGCCGCGCGGGTGGCGCGGGTCGAGGGCGCGCTCACGCTGGCACTTGTGGCGTTGTTGTTCGTGGCGCGGCGGCTGGTTCGCCGTCGGGCGCCCGTGGCGCCGTGGTTCGCGCTGGTGCTGGCGGCGCTGCCGCTTGTGTCCTGCGTGCGGGTTGAGCCGTGGCAACGGCAGCGTCTGGCGCACCGATGCATGGTGCTGGGGCGCAACAGCGGCGAACAGACACTGGAACAACACGCATTCCAATACCGCGAGGGTGCAGCCGGCGGCTTTGGCGGTGGCGGCGGAGGTTGCGGTTGCAACTGACGTCTTGCGACGGCGTACGCCGGACGTTGCGAATCCTGGCGTTGCTGTGCGCGCTTGCGGTCAGCGGGCCGGCGGCGGCGGCCCCGTTGCGCGTGGCGCTGTTGCCGCTGCTGCGTGGTCCGGGGTGCGAGCCCGTGCTGGCGCGCCCTTTGCAGGATGAACTGATCGCTGCGCTTGTCGACCATGCGGAGGTGGTCGTCGTGCCGCTGCCGGCGCTGGATACCGGTGCCCGGGTCTCGCGCGTTGCCAAGATCGTCGCTGGGCTGGGCGACGGGCCGCCGCAGGGCGCACTGGCCGTGCAACTAGATGCGATCGCAACACAAGTCAACCTCGATCGGTGGCTGTTGGCGCGGGTGGATGTCGCCGCGGGTGCCGTGCGGCTGTTGCTCGTTGCGGTGACGTCCGACGGCGCCAAAGCTGTCGAGGTCGCCGAATTGACCTGGCGCGGTCCTCTGGTTGGTGCGCCGCCCGGGCTTGCCGCTGCAGTGGCCAGATGGGTTGCCCCGACGTTGGGTGGCCGCGGCCTCGTCGCGAACCGCTGGCCAGCCGGCGCGGTTGCCGACGCCAACCCCGCGCCCGAGGCGCCGGCCGAACTGTCGGCGGCAACAGTGGAATTGTTGGCGCCTGCCCCAACGCCAGGCAACGAGCCGCAAGCGCCCGCGCCGGCTGGCGTGACGGCGGAGGCGCGCACGAACTACTACTCCGACAACGATGGCAACCGCATCGTCACGCCGACCGTCAACGTGGCCGGTGGCGTGAGCGACCACGTGTCGATGGCGGCGCACGTCGCCGTCGACATGATGACGTGCGCCTCGGTCGACGTGGTCAGCGCGGCAACGCCCAAGGGCTACTTTCAAGAGAACCGCCAGGAATACGGCGGTTCGGTGACGATGGAACGCAAGTTGGCCAAGCTCACCGTCGGTGCGACGCGGTCGGTCGAGAATGATTATTCCTCGGCGACGGGCCTGATCGCGCTCAGCGACGAATTTGCCAAACGAAACGCTACTGTGTCGCTTGCCTACAGTTTTACCGGGTCGAATGTGGGGCGGGCCCACGACCCGAACTTCTCGCGCCGTCTCGACAGCCATGCGCTGACCGTCGGCTGGACCCAGGTCCTTGGCCGTCAATGGATTGGCCAGCTTTCCGGGTTCGTGGGCGTCCTGGACGGCTTTCAATCGAGCGTCTATCGCTTCGTGCACTTCGCCAACGGATCGTCCGGCCCGGAATCCGCGCCCGACTTTCGCCTGCGCCGCGCCGTTGCCGCCGAGCTGCGCGGATCTGTGGCCAAAAATTGGTTCGCGGCAGCCAACTACCGTCTCTACTCCGATTCGTGGGGACTGTCCTCGCACACCGGTGAGGCGCACCTGACCTGGGCGCCCACCGACCTGCTGAGCATTCGCGTGCGCGATCGGGTGTATTGGCAGCAAGGCGCTTCGTTCTACCGCAGCGTGTACCAGGAGCGACTGCGCTACATGACGATTGACCGCGAACTTGGTGCCATGCAAGGTAATCTGGTAGGGCTGAAAGTGTCGCTGGATCTCGGCGGCGCGGCGAGCACGACCGCCTGGCAACTGGATCTCAAGTATGATTGGATGTGGCAACATTTCGACGACTTTCCCTGGCTCAAGGTCCGGATGATGTCGATGATCGAGGCCGGGCTGCAGTGCGCCTTCTGACCACGGCTCGCGTGACGTCGCGAACCATTTGATTGCAAGAGGTTTCCATGACTGCCATGTTGCTCTCGACGGCCACCCTGGCCCTGGCGCTTGTCAGCGGGCTGACGCCGATGGGTACGACGCCGGGGCTGGACCAGCCGGCGCCGCTCGTTCACGGCACATTGCTCGACGGCACGCCGTTCGATCTGGCGGCACAGCACGGCAAGGTCGTGCTGGTGGACTTCTGGGCGACGTGGTGCGAACCGTGCAAGCTGAGCCTGCCTCGCTATGCCGCGCTGGAGCGCAAGCTGGCCGGCAAAGGGTTTTCCGTGTTGACGATCAGTGTTGATGAGGATGTTGATGTGCTCAAGCGATTCGTGATCGCCACCAAGCTCACCCTCAAGGTCCTGCACGACCAGGAGCAACAATTGGCCGAACGCTTTGCCCCGCCCAAGATGCCGACCGCCTATCTGGTGGGTCGCGATGGCAAGATTTCATGGATTCACGAGAGTTTTGTCGTCGGCGACGAGACCAAGGCCGAGACGGCCATCCTGCAGGCGCTGAGCAAGGCAGCCCCGTGAGTCGCCTGTCTGCTGCGGCGTCGTGAGCCTGCTGCACAAGGGCCATGGCGTCGCACAATGTGCGTCGAGCCACCAACGGGCGCATTGTGTTGCCATCGGGCCACTGCTACCGTCGTCGCCCAGCCGCGCATCCGTGCTGCGGTTCGAGGTAGAGCGCGACAAGCCATGACGAACCTTTCTGTTTCAAGCCGACTTGTCCTGGCGGGTCTGTGCATCGCGCTGCTGGGTACGGCGGGTTGCCGCTGCGGCACCAAGACGCCCGCACCGGCGGCGCGCGCTCGTGCCGACACGGGCGCCGTTGGTCTTGCCGCCCCGGCAACGGCCACGCAACTGCCGGCGCCGGCCACCGTTGTCGCAGCCCCACCCGTGGACGCGCCGATGATGTTGGGCGATGCCGAGCAGGTCCTGCGCCGCGCTTCGGCATGGCTGGCGCCGCGCTTCTGCGCTGGCCTCGAGCCCGGGCGGCACGGGTTGGCGCGCACGCTGGCCAGCGGACTGCAGCACGAGATCATTGATGTCACCACCGACGGCATGGACGTCCAGTGGAGCGGCTTCGGCGTGCGCTTCGAGCGCAAAGGCCGTGATTGTCGTACGCATTCCGGAGAAGCGGAGGCCGGATGCCCGCGCGCCGTTGTCGAGCAGACCTCCCTCTTGCTCGCCTTGACCGCCGTCTGCCGGCCGCAGACGTGGCAGGAAGGAGCCTGGCGTTTCGAGGCCCTGCGGACCCAATCGGACGACAGCGCGCACGTCCGGCTGGCGTCACCGCGCTACGGCGTGCGGTTCGAGGTTTCGGTGCAGCGCAGCGGCGCCGTGTCGGCGATCGCATGGAAGGACCACTGCGAATTCAGCGAGGACGGGCATGCGCTCAACACCGGCGAATCGGGGATGTGGCGCTGGGAATCCCCCGTGCAAGCGCAGGTCGCGGAGGACTTTTTCGCGCTGCGTGTTCCCGTCAACGGTTCGCTCGATGCCAACGCCGAACGGGTCGTTGGGGTGGTCGCCGCGAGCAAGTTGCCGGTGAGCCCTTCGTTCATCGAACTTGAGTTCGAAACCACGGAGCGAGGCACCGCGTGGCGCGCGTTTCGTATGCCCTTGGATCAGGCCAGGCTGGCAGGCAACAAACTGCCGCCAGACGTGCTCGCGGTGCACCCTCAACCCACTGAAGCGTCCGGATTCGTGCCAGCGAGCCATGCCAACGGCCTTGCGCAAGTGCAAGCCCTTGTCGATACGCTGAAGTTGGCCCGCGGCTGCCACATCGTGCGCATGGTCGCGGCGCAGGGGGCGTGGTCTTCTGGCGAGCCAATCCCCTACCTGGTTCATGCCTGTCCGCCGCAAGCCCCGCGCTGACCGTGCCTCAACCGCCCCGCCCTGGCGGCGGTCGCAAATGGCGCAGAGCTGCCAGCACCGAAGTGGGCTTGAGACTCAGCAGCAGCGTCGTCTCGCGGTTGGGGCTGATCGTGCAACCACCCGTCGGCAGCGGCTTGGGCATTTCGTCAAAAGCCTTGGCAAAACCGAGTCGTCTTCCGTTCGGCCACGCGCGGTCGCCCAGGGTCATGTGGCACGGAACCAGCGTGCCGTCCGGCAAGACTGTCGCTGTGAAGCGGCCGGCGGCGCAGCCGGCGCAGCCGCCCTGGCTCTTGCCAGACGCCAGCAGCTTGAGCCATGCACTGGAATTGCCCACCGGTAGCCCATCGCGCCGCGCCCGCAGCAGGCGGTCGGCCAGGTCGCGCAGCCAGCCGTCATCGGGTCCGGTGCGGATGCCGGCGCGGCGCTCGAAGCAATTCTCCTGGATGGGCTGGAAATAGGGCCAGAACCCCAGATCGCCCGCGATCTGGAGCACATCGTCGATGACAGACAGGCAGTCCGGCTGCACCAACGTGATGGTGGCGACGGCGATGCCCAGGCTGCGCGCCTTGCAGATCGCTGCGAGCACACGGGCATGCGAACCGGGCTGGGACCGGCTCGCGTCATGCGCCTCTGCCGATCCGTCGAGCGAAAACACGACCATGTCGAGCGAGCCGGCCAATTCGCCCAACCTTTCCTGCGCCAACCAGCCATTCGAGTTCAGCGACGTGAACAGTCCGAGCGACTTGGCGTGGGCCACGATCTGCGCGGTGTCGGAGCGCAGCAGCGCCTCGCCGCCGCTGAAGCTGGCCCGCGTCATGCCCGCCGCGGCCAGTTCGTTGATGGCGCCGCAGAACTCGCCGGCCGACATCTCATCGGTGCACGTGCCCGGAATCTGGCAGTGTGCGCAGCGGAAGTTGCAGCGGTGCGTCAGCATGAACGCGACCGATAGGGGCAGGCGCCCTCCCGTGACCCGCGCCACGGCAAAACGCCGGGCGATGCGGACCTGTCGGGCGAGGCGGGGCAACATCATCCACGGCTCCGGGACCTGGCAGGGCAAGACATGGGTGCGCAGCATACCGCCTTGCGCCGTCCGCCTCCATCACGGTGTGCGCAATTGGGCGTGACAGCGTCGGGAGCGGGAGCTACGATCCCGTCATGGCGTCCCAATCGGTCTGTGCAGCAGGGGAGCCCCGCGAAGTCGTGCGCGTCGCGCTGGTCTTCGTGCGGCCGCAGCTGGCGTTTGCGCATGGCGACACCGGGGCGCCGCCGCTCGGATTGCTGTCTCTGGCGGCCTATGTGCGCCTTGCTCGCCCGGACCAGTTCTCGTTTCACCTGCTGGACACCTACTACCTGGACGACGCGACGCTGCGCGGTGAATTGAAGCGCCTGTCGCCAGCTGTCGTGGGACTGTCCACTTTGTCAGCCTGGTGGGATCGGTTGGCGCCGATTGCTGAGTTGACGCGCGAGGTTTGCGGGCCTGCCACGCGGATTGTCGCCGGCGGGCCGCACGCAACAGCGTATCCGGACCAGGTGCTCGACATCCCCGAAGTGGACGGTGTCATTGCGGGCGAGGGCGAAGTGGCCTTCGTTGACTACCTCGACCACGTCGTGGGCCGCATCGGCGTGGACGAGGTGCGCGGCCTGCTTCACTGCCAGGGCGGCGCGGTCGTGCGCAACGCGCCCGCGCCGCAGATCCGCAACCTGGACGATCTGCCGATGCCCGCCTATGACCTGATCGACCTGTCACAGATCGAGCAGGCCCATCCGACGATCGGCTTGATTCCACCGCCGCACCGCTACCTGCCGATCGTCACTTCGCGCGGCTGCGTCTTCGACTGCGCGTTCTGCCACCACAGCTTTGGTCGCGGCTGGCGGGCGCAGTCCGCTACCCGGGTCGTCGATGACTTGGAACAACTTGTCCGCCGCCACGGCTTGCGCAACATCGACATCGTCGACGACATCTTCAATGCCAACCCCAAACGAACGATGGCCATCTGCCGCGGCATCATCGAGCGCAAACTCGATGTGCGGATCTTCTTTCCCAATGGGTTGCGCTTCGACATGCTCGACCGGCCGTTGCTCGAAGCGCTGCGCACGGCAGGTTCGGTCTTCATGAGCGCCGCCTTCGAGGCCGCCGCGCCGCGCCTGCAGCGCGAGATGAAGAAATTCGTCGACATCGAAAAGACCATGGAAAACGTGGCGATTGCCGATCAGCTCGGCATCTTCGTCAAGGGCTTCTTTATCCTTGGCTCGCCCGGCGAGACGCGCGAAGAGATCGAGCTGACCATTCGCACGGCGGAAGCTTCGCGCCTGCATTTCGCGCACTTCTTCCTGATGCGGCCACTGCGCGGCACGGCGCTCGGCGACAAGCTTGCCAGCCAAGGCATCGACGTCTCGCCGCAGCGCCTTGGCAACTACATGCGCAGGCAAGTGAATTTCTCGGATCTGCCGGATCGCGAGTTCAAGGACCTCGTCTCTCTCGCATACCGGCGATTTTGGACGCCGCGGCGCGTGCTCGGCGCGATCGCGCGGCACCCGGCGCCGCACAACGTCCTGCGTGGCGCGGCGCGTCCGGTCGTGCTGCGGCGCATCCTGGAACTCGTTCGAGAAACGCTGAGCATGCCGGCGGGGGCTCCGGATACGCGGGCCGCCATCGCGTCACCGGCGTTCCTGCCTCCTGTCCTGGAGCAAGCGCTGGTGTCGCTGGGCATGGCAGGTCGCGATTGGGCGGTGCGCTTGCATGAGCGCTTGCCGCGCGATCCGGTGGTCCCGGCCGACCTGCGCGGCCGGGTCGGCGTGACGCGGGCACGCGGCGCCGCCAACACCCCGACGACTTGACGTCGACCGGCCCTCACTCCGGCGGTGCGTCTTTGCGGCGGGTTCCGACGCGACCGGCGATGTCTGGATGGACGGCCGGCCCGCGCGGCAAGCGATCCCAGAGCGCCGCCGCCGTGTGCTGGCCAGCCTTGCCGATCCAGCGCGCAGTTCGATCCAGACGTACATCGAGACGCGGCGGCGGCGTGAACGCGGCCTGCGTGCCCGAGCGCGGATCGGGAAAGCCCATCGCCTCGCGAAAGGTGCGCCAACCCGGCGCGCACACAGATGGATTGAGCAGACCGGGCAGCACCGACTCCGCAAACGGGTGGCGCGCAATGAACCCCACGATGCGCGCGGGTGTCCAGAAGCGACGGTAGGCCTCGCGCACCTGGGCGTTCAGCCTGTGCTCCGGCTTGCCGGCGAAGTTGCGGCTGCTGCGAAAGCCGTTCATCTGGTCTGCCGAGACATCGACTCCCGCGGCGCACAGTTCCTCGCCGACCGTCGTATCCGGATACGGATTCAGCACGGAAAACAAGACATGATGCAACCGCGACGTTTCTGCTGTACGGATGGTCAACTCGATTTCCGCATCCGTCTCGCCGGGCACGCCGATCATGAACAGGCCCTTGACGAAGATGCCCAACTCGTCGGCGATGGCGACATTTTCCAGCGTTCGTTCGATGTCCGTCGTCTTGTGCAGCAACTCGCGCAGCACGCGCGTCGAGGTCGATTCGAACGCCGCGGCAATGTAGACGAACCCCGCCTCCTTCATCGCCGCGAGCAAGGGCCGGTCCACCGTGTCCATGCGCGGCGAGTTGCCGGTGTAGAGCTTGACATCGAGTTTGCGTTTGACGACGCCTTGGCAAATCTCCATTGCGCGTCGATAGTTGCCGTTGAAGATGTCGTCGAGGATCTCGAAGTGCCGGATGCCATCGTGGCGGTAGTAGTGTTCGATTTCACCCAGCACGCGCTCGGGCGATTGGCCGCGAAAGCGGTGGCCGAAGATGTTGTGGCAAAAACCGCAGTGGTAGGGGCAGCCGCGCGAGGTCATCAGTTCGCGGTAGCTGTGCGGCGGCAGGATGAGTGGGCTGTTGACGCCGGGCGCGGCATCGATCTTGGCGAAGTCGCACAAATCCCATGCGGGAAGAGGGATTTCGTCCACGTTGGCAAGCGGCGGCGCCGGCGGGCCGTGGTGCGTCACGCCGTCCACCCGGCGCCAGAGACCGCGAACGCCGTCCAACGGGCGATGGCCGAGCAGGTGCTCCACTACGTCTTGAAAAGGAATTTCACCTTCACCGGGCACGACGGCATCCACACCGGGAAGGCGCAGACACGCGTCGGGATAGCTGCTGGCGTGCGGTCCTCCCACCAGGATCCACGCATCTGGACCGGCGCAGCGGCGCGCCAGGGCGGCCAGACGCGCGACGGTCGATGCCCAGACAGTGAAACCGGAAATTGCCACCAGGTGGGGCCGGAAGCGGCCGAGCGAAGCGGCGATGGCGTCATCGTCGGCGAAGTAGGTATCGAGCAACAGGAACTCAGCCGCGCCAGGCAGCCTGGCTCGCACCCACGCCGCCAGCGCCAGCAGCCCCAGCACCGGCGCACCGGGATCGCCGCGCACCACTGCATCCGGGTGTCGCGCTTGCAGCAGGGCGATGCGCAGTGGACTTCGCATGGACGCAGTGATGGGTTCAGGTGTGCAGGTCATCGTGTCCGGGCGCGACGACGTCGATCAGGAGCCCGGACACATGAACGGACCACAAGTCGACTGCCATCCAGATGCCGGCGTGTCAGCGCGCGGGTCAGAGCGTGCCGCAACCGCTGTGGCATGTAAAGCCGGAACAGCGGGTTACAAGGTGTCGGGCGGCGTTGCGGGGCATGTGGCGGTTGCCTTGACAGACGTGGACATGGACGCCACCCTCCTCAGGGCTTGGCGGTGCAGCAGCCTGTGGGGCTCGGATTGGACATTCCTCGGCAGTTGGCGAAGGGCGGTGGGGCCGCGCGCGTCCCTCGCTCTGCTGGGCCGCATGCCGCCGCCAAGCACGAGCCCGGCACGCCGCGAACCTGGCTGTGGGTGCCTTGGCTGTTGCTGATCCCTGTCGGCTACACCTGCCTGGCCTGGGGGCTGAATGCCGAACTGCTCGGGGGCCTGAACTTCCACCCCTTTCGCTACGTGCAGCCCAACACGCTGGCCGGCGCCGAAGTGGCCTGCCACGGGGGGGGCTTTCACCAGCCATTGCGCCCCATCTTCGGCCTGTGCTGGGGCGACTTGCGTCTGCCCGTGCTGTTCAACTCCTACACCTCGGCCCTGGTCTACTGGCCCATCATCGGGCTGGCGCAACTTGTTCCGCCTCTGCACGGCCCGTTGATCCGGTTCGTGCCTTTCGTGTTCATTGCTGGTTTCTTATGGATGTTCCAGCGGTTGCTGATTGCGCCGCGCGCTGCGAAGTCCGTGGCCGTGTTGGCGCCGATCCTGCTGACGTTGATTCCGACCTTCTACTGCTACGGGACGCTGTACCTCTATGAGTACTTCGGATGCTACGCCGTGCTTGCAGCCTGGCTTCTGCTGCTGCGCTGGAACCGTGGCGGTCGCACGTGGAACGTCGTGGTCGCAGCCTTGCTCATGGGCGCCGCGGTTGGCACGAAGCTGACGTACGTCTTGATCATCCTGCCATTCCTGGTCGCGTTTCTGGCGGTTTGCGGACTTCGATTTCTGTCGGTCCGCCGCATTGCATGGTGTGCGCTCGCCGGGCTTGTGGGTCCGGGCCTTTTCTTGGCTGCCTCTCTCGCCGACGACCCGCCCTTGGCCTTTCTCGCCGGTGGCGGCGGCGCGGCACAGACACACCTGACGGTCCTGCTTGGCAACCTGATCCTCGGCTTTCGTACCCCCGTGCCATGGCTCGCTGGCGATGTCGTTGTCGCCTGCCGATTCGTCCTGGCACTTGCGGTCTTGGGCTACGCGGCCCACCGCGCCCGGCGGCATTGGCGCGACAGAGCCGATGAACCAACCGTGGCCGTCGCCGCCCTCGCGCTCGTCGGGTCGCTGCCGCTCTACGTGATCCTGTATCGGCACAACGCCACGTCCGTGCCGCACTTGCAGTTCATGCCCTGGCTGGCCGTGGTCGCAGCCGCGGGTCTGTTGGATCTTTCGCGGTGGATCGAGACCAGAATCCAGCGGCGCTTTGTCGCACCTGCACTGGTCACGGTGGGACTGGCGGCGGTCCTTGCTGCCGCCGGGGCGCTGCCCATCGGCCTGTATGGGAGCGTGCGTTCCTTTGCGCCGCACAACTCGTTTGCTGAGCAACGCCATGTCGTCAAGCAGTTGGAGGCAGCCGGCGTGCGCCAACCCCTCTTGCCCAGATCCGATCTTGCTGGCGTTCTGGAGTTCATCAGCGAGGGCCGCGTGCGTCCGGCGCTCTTCCCGGTGGGGGCCGACGCCGATGCACCCATCGATTGGCGGGCCGTCGCCGCGCAACCGGATCGGGACGCACAAGACGTTCTTTTTCCAGAAGAATCTGATGTTTCGGGTGGTTTCAATGCTCCCGGTCGCGTGCGGGCCTTTGCGGTGTCCAAGGCGGACTTCATCCGCGCCTTTCCGGCGGCCAAAGCTGTCACTGTGACCAGCACCGGTGGCACGCCCATGTACACGCTGTACCGCGTCCGGCCCATGCGTCCCGATTCCGGCCCGACAACCCCTCCAGCTCACTGAACGCGCCCAAGCGGACTTCAGGGTCACGCGCCCAGCGTCGGCCAGCGTGCGGCAGCCCATGCCAACCCGCCCGCCACCAGGCCGACCCAGCGTTGCACCGTGCGGATGCGCGCGGCGCGCGGCGCGGAGGTCAGCGCGGTCGGGGTCAGCGCGGCGGCGGTGGCCATCGCAATCAGCAGCGCGCTCGCGGTTGCCGCAACGGCTGCACGTGTCTGGCCCGTCGTGGCTGCAATCGAGACCACAAGGGCCAGGCCGGCGATGCCGAAGACCAGGACGCCGGCCTGCGCCCATCGGGCACCGAACCTCAAGAATGTGGTCACGATTGCGTCATGTCGATCCGCCAGCGCATGGGCGGCCTCGTGCAGCAACTGGTTCTGCAGCAACAGGCACGTGAAGAGGGCTGTCAACAGCCAACCCCGCTCGGGCGCGTGCCAATCAGACATGCCGAGCAGGCACAATGGCGCGAATATCCAAGCATTCGCGGCCGTGCAGAGGATGGGGAAGCGCTTGATGCGCGGGCCGCCGGAATAGACGGCGCCGCTTGCCAGCGAAATGGCGGTGACGACCGCTTGGGTGGCGCCGGTGGCCAGGCCAAGGAGCGCTGTGGCTGCCACGACGAACATAAGGAAACCTTTGATGAACCCCGTCGAGGCACATCTCGCACCGAGTTGTGCCGTGGTCACGTTGGCATCGACGACCTGATTCCAGCCGTACGCAAACGCGAGGCAGCCGGCCGCCAGCGCGAAAGCCGCGCCGGTCTGCCAGCTCGGCGGCACGCGCAGCGGTGCTGTGGTCAGGGGCAGCAACAGGAAGTACCACCAATCCCGCACGCGAAAGAATCGAATGATATCGAGCATAGTCCGCAGCGCAGCCAACTTGGTCACGGCCTCCGAGGACTCGACGGCCCGCTCGCGCCCCGGCTTGCGTTGCGGATCGGGCGGACGACCCTGCGCGGTGTGGTGTCAAATCCGCTATATCTCAAACGGTTTCGCCAGATTGTGGCGCCCAGGCACAGGGCGTCTGGCAGATCGGCACACATGTGCAGTCAAAGCGCAGGTGGTCCGACAGCGCCAGTTCCTCGAAGGCGGCCGCCTCGACCGACACAGGCGGCAACACCGCCGCGAGGCGCTTGGCAATTTGCAGCAACGTCGCTGTTCCTTGAGCAAAATGCGAGTCGATCAAACGCAGTCGGTACGCCATCAGCCGCGTCGGGCGCGTCGGCACGAAGGCGATCTCGGTCGCGCTCGGCCGTGTCCACAGACCTGCGCGCACCATCTCGCGCACGAGCCAAAGCTGCGCCGTCACCGGTGCCGCGCGCATCAGGCCTTGGCCCAGCAGGCCGATCAGCACTTCGCTCGACGGCGCTTGCGCCAGGGCGGTGGGCAGATCCGCCTGCGCCTTCAAGGCGCGACCGCCGAGCACTGCGTCCAGCAGCGCGGCCCTCAGGGCGGAGGAGGCAGCATCACCCTGCGCCAGGCCCCAGCGAATCAGAACTTCCGCTAGACTCTCAGGCCGTTCCAGCAGCACCGCAACCGGCAGCAGACCACCCACGCGCTCGATCAGCAGATCTGCCAGTGAGCCGTCGGCACGCAAGGCGTAGAGGCGCGCCAGCAAGCCCGCAAGGAACAAATGGCGCGCCGTTTCCGTCGTCGCCAGGCGCGGATCCAGACCGTGGGCCAGCAGGCGCGAACCGCCGCCCAAGCCGCGCTCGCGGCCGTAGGTGCGCAAAGTCGCGATCAACTCACCGAGTTCCATCGGCGCCGACGTGCACGCGCACTCGGTGGCCAGCTGGCGCAAGGCGAGATCCGGTGCCGTGGTCTGGCGCGGCAGCGGTTTGGGGCGCGCCTCGGTGCGGGTCGTGGCCGGCGCGATCGCCGCTGCCGCTTCGGCACGGTCACGCACGCGCGGCGCAGCGGAAGGTGCGGCCGTGGGCGCCGATTCAGGCGGCCCTTGCGGGCTGAACTGCGCTTCATACTTCTCGAATTCGGCGTCATCGATGGGGTCGGGCTCAGGTGGCAAGTCGAGCGTTTCTTCGGAGTCGGCCTCAACAGGGGCTGCCGGCGCTGCTTTGGGATGTGCCGCGGCGGTAGCGGCGAGTGCGGCAGCCGGGGCTGCAGCGCGGTCCCCGTCCCGCGCGCCGCGTTCGCGCGCTGGGAGGGAAGGCGCCGGCCCTGCCGTTGCCGCCGCAGCCGGCGACGCACCGTCCGCCGCCTCATCTTCCAAGAATTCATCGGGATCCACTGCCCGCAGCCGCGGCACGGCCTGCTTGCCCAGATCTGTCAAGCCCCAGCGGATGCCGATCAGCTTGACGCGGCCACTTGCCACGATCCACTTGATCCAATTCTGGAAAGGCACCAGGCCAATGTGCTTGCCCGGGTAGACGTAACTCGTCAGCATGCGGTGCAGTTCGTGCGTGGAGTGCAGGCGGCCACCGCCCTCGATGTCGAGCGCCTCGAGCACGTACTTGCACAGCAAGGTGTTTTCCTCGACCAGCCGCTTGAACAGCATTTCCTTTGCGGTTTCATCGTCTTTTGCGTCGAACATGCGCTCAGCAAATGGGCCCAGGCGCGCCGTGCCGTCGGTGTGGATGTCGCAGAATCCGAGCAGTGCCGGCGCCTCTTCCTTGACCCACAAGCCCTCTTCCTTGAGCCAGTCGCGAAAATCCCGCGCCGTCAAAGTCGAGCGGCGCACGTGTCCCAACACCTTGTTCAAGGTCGCGATGAAGACGTCCTCGCGCACCCCGGGAAACACTGCATAGTCGACACGTTGGGCCATGGCTGTCACCTCGTCACGTTGCGCTGGGCGGCACTTTACTTCACAGGTCGGTCGGTGTCACGGCGGCGCGGCATCGCGCGATTGCGACCGGTGCGCTACCGGAAGTGCGCCACGGCTGCGCGCGGCCACGCGAGGGCGCGAACGGCGACGGAGATCTTGACATCCTGAGCGGTTGACATGCCCGCGGCGGCAACCCTAGCATCCCATGCGGCGATTGCCGGAGGATCCTGCCTTGCAGCCGAAAGCCCGCACCATGAACCTGCCGTCCTCCCCGCAACTTGCCGCGGCCCTGGTCGCTGCGCTGGTGGCCTTGCTGCCCTCGCTGCAGGCGCTGGCTCAGGTGGCACCGCCCCCGCCTCCTCTCGTCGGGGTCGAAGCGCCCGCCGTGCCTGCCAGGCCGGCCGCGCCGCCCGCCGCGGCTGCGCCCGCTGTCCCTGCCCCGCCGGTTGCGCCAACGCCCGCGCCCGCCGCCGCACCGACGATGACCACGCGCCAGAAAGTGCTGATCTTGAGGGCGGAAAGCACAGCCGTGCCCGACCCGATGCGCATCGCCGTGACCAAAGAAATGTTCGCTCAAGCAGGGCGTTACAAACAACTCGACTCGGCGCTGTCGGGTGCGGATCTGGTCGAGGAGATGTTCGAGTTCGAGTGCACGGAAGCGGGCGTCGAGTGCCTCGGCAAGATCGGCGGCAAGTACGGTGCGCAGTTCGTGGTGTACTCGGAGATCACCAAGAACGCCGCGGGTGCATTGCAGATTGCCATGCGCGTCGTCGACGTGCTGCAGGCGCGTGTGGCGCAAACGACCGTGCAGGCGTTCGAGCACGCGGACAAGCCGGGTGCGGCGCTGACACGCGGGCTGGTCGTGCTGCTGGGTCCGGCGGACCTGCAGGCAGCCGAAAGCGAGCGTCCGGGCACGCTGCACGTCGCGCTGGCTGGCGGCGGTGTGGCGCTGGTCTACGTGGATGACCACCTCGCCGGGCGCACCACGGGCACGGGCATGTCGGCTACGTATTCCCCAGGAATGCACTCGGTTCGCGTTGTGCGTGCGGGTTTTCGCGACTGGACAGGCCGCGTGGCGATCGGTGCCGGCGCGACCGCAGAACTGAACGTGCAATTGGAGCAGGTGGCTGACCTGATGCCGACGGCCGAGGGACAGACGCCGTCCAAGCCTGGGGAGACGCCGCTCACGCACAAGTGGTGGTTCTGGACGGCGATTGTCGTCGGCGTCGGCCTCGTGACCGGCGCGGCGATTGTCGCGACTCAAGGTACTGCGGCGCCAGCCAAGGGTACGGCAGCCTTCTCGATGGACCACAACGACGCGTACCTGGACCCGATCTTCGGCGGCACAAGTGCAGGCAAGTAGCTGCATGCGCTGTGAATCATTCGCCGCGCAGCCGTCCGCAGGGAGCAGCATGAAGTACCGTGCGGCATGCCTTTTCATCGTCGGCGTGTGGACAGCCAGCTGCGCCGAGACGGCTGAGCCGACTGCGCCAACCAGCGGCTTTGGGCAGATCGACCTCGCGCTGACAGGCACATTTCCGGGGGCGGCAAAGCTGCGCGTCAGCGTCTACCAGGGCGCCGTGACCGACGCTGCCCGCGCGGCTTCCTTCATGCCCGCCGTGTGCGAGCCGTACGTCGACGCCGGCAGCGGCTCACCGCGTAACAACCTGAAGATCACCAAGCTTGCGCCGCGCAAGGACTACGCCTTGTTGGTCGAGCTGTATTCCGATGACGCCTGCACCAAGCTCGCCTACCGGGCCTACCGCGGCGGCATCAGCGTTGCTGCTGGCTCGGGCGACGCCGTCAGCGCCAACCCTTACTACGTCCAGCCCTATGCGCTTGGCAAGTTCAGCGGCCTTGCGCAGGCCAACCCGAACCTCCTGGCTGTGGCTGCGCAACGCGCGTGCGGCTCCGACCTCGACTGCCGCTCCATCCACCCCAACGCGACGTGTGACACAGTCAAGCATTCGTGCACCGTCGACAACCTCTTTCCGTTGAATGGCGCGGCGCGGCGCGCCTTTCCTGTCGTCGTGGCGATGGACGACGGACGCGTGGCCATCGCAGGCGGCTTGACAGCCCTGATCAGCGGCAATTGGCAGGCCACCGTCGATCGCATCGAGGCCTTTGACCCCAGCACAGGATTATTCAAGGCAAATCTGGTCAGCAACGCTGGCGTTGCGCTCGGCCTCAGCAGCGGGGTTTCGCTCGCCGGCAATGCGTTCGCCTTGGTCGGCGGCGCCGCATCCGCCAAGGTCGCGCTCACGCCCGGCACCGCGTTGTCCACCGCGCTGGACACCAAAGGCTGCTTGGGTGCCGGCACGGGCTGCAGCATTTCCAAGATCGTGGCGCGTTGGGACGTCAAGGACGCTGTCGCCCAAGCCTACTCGCGCGACGAAGCACTGGCTTTCCCAATCGCCGCGCGCGTCCGCACCAAAGACGGCGACCGGTTGTTGGTTGCCGGCGGGGCGCTGGTGCCGCTGCCCGCCTCGGGCGACAGCCGCAAGGGTGGTTCGGTCCTGTGCCGCATGGACACCGCCGCAACGGATTGCTCGACCGCGGGACCGACGATGTCCACCGGTCGCGCCCGCGCCGCGGTCGCCTGTTTCGAAGGGACTGACGCCATCTGCACCAAAGTGCTGATCTTCGGTGGCCGTCAGAAGCAAGCCTCTGCGCTGGCGGAAGTCTATGACGCCACGACCAATACCTTCAGCGATTTGACGGTCAACGGCGCTTTGCCGGCCAAGGTCCACGGTGGCCAACTGTTGCCGCTGGTGAACGGCAAGTTCATCTTGCTCGGGGCGACCAAGGACGCGCTGTTCCTCGAAGACGCCGACATCAAGGCCGGCGGTGGTATCGCGCCGTTGCTCCTGACACCCAGCCCAGATGGCAAGACGCTGGTGGCAAGCGATGCGGATCTCGGCGCATTCAAGGGCACGGACGGCGGCAGGCGTTCGCTGGCTGTCGCGATTTCGCTGGCGGATCATTCGGCGCTGCTCATCGGGGGCCTGGATGACAAACTCCAGCCTGTTGCCGATGCCTTGTGGATCGGCTCAGACGGCAAGGCCCTCGGCCGCGTCGACCTCAGCGGCGCGCGCTTTGGCGGCGGGGCTGGGCGCGTAGGCGGCAAGGGACCGCTCGCCGGCTGTGTGCTCTTGGCTGGTGGTTTCACCTTGCAGGGCAAAGAGTTGCAGCCGCAGAACCACGTCGAAGTGTTCTGCCCGGCGGCGCCGTAGCAGCCCTGACTGCCATGCCATCGTCCCCGCGCCCTGATCGCGCGGCCCTAGTGGCTGCCATCGCTCTGGCCGTCGGTACATTGGCGCCATCCGTAGCCTGGTTCGACAGCGGCGAGTTGGCGGCGACGGCCACGGAGTTGGGCGTTTCCCACCCCACGGGTTTTGCCCTGTTCAATCTGGCCGGTCACACCTTCGTCCGCATTCCGATGGCTTGCGCCGCAGTGCGCGTGCATCTCCTGGGTGCCGTCGCTGCCGTGCTCGCCGTCTGGCTCTGGCTGTGGGCGCTGACGCCCGCGACGGTCACGCCGTCCTCGATTCCTGGCAAGACGCTCGCGCTTGTCCAGACGACTGCCCTGCTGTGGCTGCCCCTGGCCGCTCCGTCGGTCCTTCTGCATGTGCGTGCTGCCGAAGTCTATCCGGTTGTCTGGCTGATCCTGGCCGCCACCACCGCCGTTTGGGTGCGTCTGCCGCCGGGGCGGCGAACGGTGGCCCTGGGACTGCTGAGCGGTCTCGGCTTGGGCGTGCACGTCGAGGCGGCCCTGCTGCCAGGTGCCGCTTGCCTGGTCGCGGGCCTGATACCGTCGCCGGGCCAGCGCCTTCCAGCGTGGCGACCGTTGCTTGGGGCCAGCGTGCTCGGTGTGCTGGCGGCCAGCGCGGTGGTCTATCTGCCCCTGGCCGCGTCGCGCAATCCAGTGTTTTCTTGGGGCGATGTCCAGACTCCCATGGCTCTGCTCGACCACATCACGGGCGCCAGCATTCGTCGTGCCTTTGCCGGCGAGACGGGTCCTGGACACTACCTCAGCGGCATCGAGGCATTGGGTCGTCTCCTGTGGCGCGATGGCCGCTGGCTGTTTGCGCCCGCGCTGCTTGGCGTCGTTGCGGCGTTGCGGCACGCCCGCCCCGCCCTTGTCGTGACGCTCGCCGTCATGCTGGTCGACGCGGCCTACTCGGCCTTCGTCAATCCGATGGGGCTGCGCGACGATCAGGCAGGGTTGCTGGTGCTGCTTTGCCTGGGCGTGCTGGCGGCAGTGGGTCTGCACGCACTGGTGCACAGTGCGGCCCGCGCGTCGGTGGCGGCGATCCTCGCGGTGATGGGTATCGTCTGGACCGGTGCGCTGTTGGCGCAGACCTTGGCGTTGAGGCCCCAGGCGGATCTCGATGCCGGCGCCCGCTATGCCGACCGGCTCTGGCGTGACGTCGCGCCCGGCACGCTGCTGCTCACCAGTTCCGACTCGCGCGGCTCTGCCTGTGCCTGGACCCAAGCAGGCGAGGGTGCACGACCAGATTGCCTTTGCATGCCGCTGGTTTTTGCGCGCTCGCCTGCCCAACTGCGGCGCCTCGCCGCGCGCACGCAGCGGCCAGAGCTGGCCCAGGCGGCGCAACTGCTCGATCAACCGTGGACGCCCGCCCGTGCCGCCGATGTGTTGGCTGCCTGGCTGCGCCCATCCTTGGCGGCCGGCGATGTCGCGTGGGAACCGGGCCTCGCCGCCGAAGACGCCCAGGTCGAGGCGCACCTGCGTTCCGGTTTCCCCTGGGATCATGTGCAGTCGGCGCGCTTGGACGCGGCGGCGCGTTCCCAAGCCGCGCGCGCGGCAGCCGATGCCATCGCTGCCTTTTGTGCCGCGGGTCTGCCGACGACGCCGCAGGGCTGTGCCGCGACACCCATGTTGTCTCAAGCCCTTGGACTGCAACTCGGCGTCTCCGCTGCGCTGCTGCTGAGGCGTGACCCTGCGCTGGCCGAGGGGCTGCTGCACCGCGCCGCGGCCTTGGCGCCCCATGACGCGCGCATCCTGAACAACCTGGCCGTGCTGGATCTCGATGCGGGTCGTCCCTTGGCGGCCCTGGTGCGCACCGAGGCCGCCCTTGCCGAGGATCCCGGCTATGTCGCCGGCCACCGCACCGCGGCGCGCGCCGCCCTGCGCGCCGGCCAACCCGGGCTGGCGGTGGCGGAGGCAGCCCTCTACCTGCAGGCACGCCGCGGCAGCGCCGATGCCCGGGCGTGGCTGGACGGTCTCGCTGCCGAAGCGCCCCCGGAAGTGGCGGCGGCGCTGCGCGATCTCGCCGCGCAGCACTGAATTCCGCCTTCGCTATCGGTTGAAGTGCGCCACACCCTGCGCTACAAGCAGCCGCCGCAGCCGCAATGGCCGCATCCAGCCTGCGAGACCATGCCGATGCTGCAAGCCCCGACCCCGTACCCCTACCTGACCGCGACCGTGGGCGTTCTGGGCGATGTGACCTTGCTCGGCGTGCCCCTCGACCGCACCGGCTGCTTTCGCCCTGGCTCGGCACAGGGTCCCCATGGCATCCGCTGGGCTTCCGAGAACCTCGATACCTACAGCCCGCAGCTGGCGCGCGATCTCGTGGATGTGCGCATCGGCGATCTGGGCGATCTCGACTTCACGGATCTGTCCTTGGCCGCCGCCGTCGATCTCATCGAGCAAGAGACGGGCCGCCTGATGGATGCCGGTACGCTGCCTTTTCTGCTCGGCGGCGAACATACGGTCGCGCTCGGCATCGCGCGTGCGGTGCTGCGCCGCCACCCCGATGCGATGGTCCTGCACTTCGATGCCCACACCGATTTGCGTCAGGAATACAATGGTGAACGCTTTTCGCACGCCGCCTGGGCCTACCATGTCGGCGCCGAATTCGGCTTTGGTCGCTTGGTACAACTCGGCATCCGCTCCGGCCTGCGCGAGGAATTCGATCTGGCGCGCCAGCACTGCGCTTGGATCAGCAGCGATCTCGACATCCCGGCCGACATCCTGGCGCAGTTGTCAAGCCGCCCCGTCTACTTGACCCTCGACATCGACGTGCTCGACCCGAGCATCGTGTCCGGTACCGGCACGCCCGAGGCCGGCGGCGCGACCTACCGCGAACTGATGGCCTGCCTGCAGGCGCTGCAGCACTTGAACGTCGTCGCCATGGATCTGAACGAAGTGGCGCCGCCCCTTGACCCTTCCGGCGTCAGCAGCGCGACGGCCTCCAAGCTCGTGCGCGAGATGATGCTGCTCTTTGCGCGCCCGGGTTCGCGGCCGTGAGCAGGTTGCTGGACCGCGATCGGCGCCACGTCTGGCATCCCTTCACCCAGGCCGCCATCGCCGCGCCGCCCCTGCCGGTCGTCGGTGCAGAGGGTGCCTGGCTGCAGCTGGCGGATGGCCGCCGCGTTCTCGATCTGATCTCCAGCTGGTGGACCAACCTGCACGGCCATGGCCACCCGCGCATCGCCGGCGCCATCGCCCGCCAGGCGCGCGAGCTCGACCACGTTCTGTTCGCCGGCTGTACGCATCCGCCGGCCGTGGCGGTGGCCGAGCGTTTGCTGTCCCTGGCGCCAGCCGGCCTGTCGCGCGTGTTCTTCAGCGACGATGGCTCCACGGCGGTCGAGGTCGCGCTCAAGATGGCGCTGCAGTTCCACGCCCAGACCGGCCAGCCGCAGCGGCGCCGTTTCGTAGCTTTCGAGCACGCCTACCACGGCGACACGGTCGGGGCCATGGCGGTGGGCGACCGCGGCGGATTTTCCGCGGCCTTTGAGCCTTTGCTGTTCGACGTCCAGCGCGTGCCCCTGCAGGCTCCGGCGCTGCAGCAGGTGTTGGAACAGCAAGCAGGCGAGATTGCGGCGGTGCTGCTCGAACCCATGTTGCAGGCGGCTGGCGGCATGCGCTTGCAGACGCCCGCGTTCCTGCGCGGCGTGGTCGATCTGTGCCGCCAGCATGGCGCGCTCTTCATCGCCGACGAGGTCATGACCGCCTTTGGCCGCACCGGCCGCATGTTTGCTTGCGAACACGCCGCTGTGCAGCCGGACCTGCTGTGCGTCGCCAAGGGCCTGTCCGGCGGCGTGCTGCCGCTGGCGGCGACGCTGGCAAGCGAATGCATCTACGAGGCCTTTTTGCACGCCGATCTGGGCAAGGCTTTTCTGCATGGCCACAGCTTCACGGCCAATCCCATCGCCTGTGCGGCGGCGCTGGCCAACTTCGAGGTCTTCGACGAGGAGCCCGTTTTCGACCGCATCGCCGCCATCGAGTCCTTCTACGCCGCGCGCTTGCCCCTCTTGCGGCGTCACAAGATCGTGCGCGACGTGCGCTGGCTCGGCAGCCTCGGCGTTGTCGAACTCGGCGATGCCCAAGGTTACTTCTCCGCAAGTGCCAGCCACGCCGTGCGCGATGCCTGCCTGTCGCGTGGCCTGTTGCTGCGGCCTCTGGGCCCGGTGCTCTACACGCTGCCGCCCTATTGCATCACGCTGGAGGAACTGGCACAGGCCTACGATGTGCTGGACGAGGTGATCGGCGGGCTTTGATGCGCCGCTTGAGACCTGGAGATGGAGGCAGTACGGCACGCGATCCGCCGACCCCCGGCGAACCGGAACCCGAGCCCGAGCCGGAACCCGAGCCA
>Ga0172369_10002953_pt1 | contig 22763 bp, 19 predicted proteins | sample LakKiv25m_FD_114539 | JGI IMG/M metagenome (GOLD analysis project Ga0172369, IMG submission 114539) | Freshwater microbial communities from Kabuno Bay, South-Kivu, Congo - kab_022012_11.25m | ecosystem: Environmental > Aquatic > Freshwater > Lake | place: Democratic Republic of the Congo...
AGCCGGGAGCAGGGAGCATGGAGCAGGGAGCATGGGGCATGGAGCAGGGAGCAGGGAGCAGGGAGCAGGGAGCAGGGAGCATGGAGCAGGGAGCATGGGGCATGGAGCATGGAGCAGGGAGCAGGGAGCAGGGGGCATGGGGCATGGAGCAGGGAGCAGGGAGCAGGGATTCGGAACCTGATTTTATCTGAATACTTCTGACCGGCCTCAAAAACAATCAACAATTACCCGGCCTTTCCTTATGTCAATAACCTTACAGGTGATCATTGAAGCATCCGGATGATCTTTACTTACATTCCCAACAGCAACCAAAATATCCTTGCCATATTCATTTTTTAAAACATAGGCTGATGACTGGCCTTCAGGATATTCACGAATCGTATCCATACCGGTGATGTTGAAATTGTACTCACTGCCAATTTGATAAAACGGATGTTTCGGTTCAAGAAAAGTATCCTTGCCTTCCCGGATAACACGGCAAAGAATTGACCGGCCGATTGAAAGGCCGTATTTTTCATAAAATTTATTTCTCAGTTTATATTGAGATCCCTTTTCAGATTGCAGAATAAAATAGCCCTGTTTGCCTGGATAATTCCGATAACCTGTGATGGTGAAAGGATACTCCTCTCCGCTTTTGAAAGACTTAAAATCTCCGTCAAAATCAGTATCCGAAACGTATATCTGACCCATTTTAATTCGTACTACAGTCAGTTTCATAGTGTCGCCCGCTTTTAAATCCGTTTGTGAACCAGACAGACCGCAATAATTGGTATCCCACGGTATTTTTACTTCGTTCCCGAAAATATCTTCGAATACTGCAAAACTTTCAGTTGTTCCGTTCTTTGGCCTGTGCATCGAAAACCTGACGAAAGGAAAATCGTACTTTTTTCCAAGCCTGTAAAACGGATGAAGCGGTTCGATATAGATTTTACCATTGCAGTTAATTTTATCCACCCTGCAGTCAATGAGCTGACCCGGCTCAAAATAATAGTTTTCATAATATTTTTGAGATAGCAGATGTTTGACTAAATTCGGATCGGACAGTATAAAATATTTGCTTCCGTCAGGTAATTCAATCGTACCCGTTATTCTGAAAGGATATACTTTTCCTTCCCTGAGCCTTAATACCGGTGAATGTGTGTCCGCAATCATTAAGTAATAGAAGTTCTGACAGCTTTTTTTACCCCTTTTATTTTAAGAATTTTATGCATGAGCATTTTAAGATGTGCAGAGTCTTTAACCCGGACTTTAAATTTGCCTGTGAATTTTCCGTCTTTGCTGGCACCGACATTAACCGATACCATATTGATTTTGAAATCGTCGGAAATTACACGGGTTATATTATTGAGAATTCCGATTTCGTCGTTGCCCGTTACCTGTATGGTAGTTAGATAAGTTTTGTTTTGATCTGTTTTTTGCCACTTGACTTCAATTACCCTGTAATCAAACTTTGTTAGCATTTGCCGGGCATTGGGGCATTTGAGACGGTGTATGGTGATCCCTTTGCCAACGGTCACAAATCCAAAAACAGCATCACCCGATACCGGATGGCAACATTTGGCAAGTTCGTATTCCAGGCTATCAATCGAGTCATTGATGAAGAGGAAATCCGGTATTTCAACTGTAGGTGGTCTTATTTCCTTAGTCTCCTCAAGGTCTGCGGGTTTATCCGCCAATGGTAGTTGTTCGGTAGATTCTGCGGAGATGGAACTTTTGATGTCGGCAAGATCAATTTTTTCAACTGCAATAAGGTAATAGAGATCAATTGATGATTTGAGTTTATACTTTTTTATCAGTTTGTCAATGACCACATCGCTGAATTCAATCTTGCGGTTCCGTAATTTTCTCCTGAGCATTTCCTTACCCAGTTCGGCTTCCTGAAACTTTACCTCATTAATTGCCCTCTTTATTTTACTTTTTGCCTTGGCAGTCGTAACAAAATTCAACCAGTCGAGCTTAGGTTTCTGATTTTTGGATGTTATGATCTCAACCTTATCGCCGTTTTTTAAAACATGCCTGATAGGAACAATCTTACTGTTAACCTTTGCCCCACTGCACATATCACCCAGGCTGGTGTGAATATCATAGGCAAAATCCAGAACGGTTGAACCCTGTGGTAGTTTCCGGAGGTCTCCTTCAGGTGTGAATATAAAAATTTTATCGCTATACAGTTCTATTTTTGAAAAGTCTGTTTGTTCCTGTTTTTCAAGATCAGGATTTTCAATTACCTCCCTGATCCTGTTCATCCATTCTTCCTGATCTTTTTTTAATTCTGATTCCTTATAGCGCCAGTGAGCGGCTAACCCGCGTTCGGCAACTTCATCCATCCTTGCCGACCGTATCTGAACCTCTACCCATTTACCGTTTGGCCCTACAACAGTAGTATGCAGCGATTCATAACCGCTCGGTTTAGGAGAAGAAATCCAGTCGCGTAAGCGTTGTGGGTTTGGCTTGTAAATGTCGGTTACAACCGAATAGATTTTCCAGCAATCTGCCTTCTCAGTGGCAGGGCTGCTGTCAACAATGATCCGTATGGCAAACAAGTCGTAAACCTCTTCAAATTCTACATTCTGCTTGTTCATCTTCAGCCAGATGCTGTGAATTGACTTTGGTCTGCCTTTGATTGTGAATTCAAATCCTGTTTTCGTCAGTTCACGTTCGATAGGATCAATAAACTCACGGATATAAACATTTTGTTTGGTCCGGGATTGCCTGATCTTTCTTTCAATTGATTTAAAAACTTTCGTATTCGAATGCAACAACCATAGTTCTTCAAGCTCCGATTTAACATTATATAATCCAAGCCTGTGAGAAATAGGAATATAGATGTGAGTTACCTCCTGCAGAAATCGTTTTTTCTTCGCTTCAGATAATTGCTCAAAGTTTCTCATGTCGTACAACCGGTGAGCAAGCTTTATAAGGATAACCCTGATGTCTTTAATAAGAGACAAATAAAGCTTTCGGAAATTTTCAGAATGAAAAGAAACTTTTTCTGTTTGGATTTCGGATAATTTCACATAACCTTCGATAATAACTGATATTTCACTGCCAAATAATTTTTGAATATCATCAATTTTTACTTTGGTATGATCCACAACATTATGCAGCAAGGCACAGATAACAGAGGAAATTCCAAGATTGAGCTCTTTAAGGGCAATTTTTGCTACTTCAATGGAATGATATACATATTCCCTGCCTGTTTCTTCCCATGAGGAGCGATGATACTCAAGTACAAGTTCATAAGCTTTTCGAAGCTGTATTCTTTCATTTTTATTAATGAACGGATCACAAACTTTCAGCAGTTCCCTGTAGATTTCACTTACCCTTCTGTTACTTGTTATTACCTTATTCATTATTTTTCGAACCGTAAACAAGGAATAATCCGATGTTGTTGAATCCATTCATTAAACAAACAACTGGTTTATGAGTTTATTATTCCGGCTGAAATTTCCGACGCTCAAATATAAACTGAAATCAGCAAATTGGAGAACCAGTGATGACCCGGATGTACCGACCGGTGAATTTTTTAGTATTGGCAATAAACCCCGGATTATTTTTCGTGATCTTCCTTACCCTTGGTACCTTCTCTTTTTCTTCCCTGGCCAGGATCAGCAATAGACTCCCTCATTTGGGTGTCGGCCTGAATATTTTTAAATTTATAGTAGTCCATAATCCCGAGGTTCCCAGTTCTGAAGGCTTCAGCCATAGCCAGAGGAATCTGTACTTCGGCTTCAATCACTTTAGCTCTTGCTTCCTGGCCTTTTGCTTTCATTTCCTGTTCGATGGCAACGGCCATTGCACGTCGTTCCTCAGCTTTTGCCTGAGCGATATTTTTATCGGCATTTGCCTGATCCATCTGCAATACCGCCCCGATATTTTTACCAATATCAATATCTGCAATATCAATAGAAAGGATTTCGAAAGCCGTTCCTGAATCAAGCCCTTTGCCAAGCACAACTTTTGAAATAGAATCAGGATTCTCGAGAACAGATTTATGCGAATTGGCCGAACCAATTGACGATACAACCCCCTCTCCTACCCTTGCAAGAACAGTTTCTTCACCCGCCCCTCCGACAAGTTGCTTGATATTGGCACGCACTGTAACACGGGCTTTTGCAATAAGCTGAATGCCATCTTTTGCTACTGCAGTCACCGGAGGAGTATCTATAACTTTAGGATTCACTGACATACGTACTGCCTCCAGTACATCCCTGCCGGCAAGGTCAATGGCAGTGGCAGTTTTAAAATCAAGGCCCATGTTGGCTTTATCTGCCGAGATGAGCGCATTCACTACAGCAACCACATTACCACCGGCGAGATAATGAGCTTCAAGCTCATCACGATTTAGTCTCAGGCCCGCTTTTGTAGCGGCGATTAAATTCCTCACAATGGCCTGGGGCGGAACTTTTCGCCAACGCATCAATACGAGTTGTAACAAAGAGACCTTAACACCGGATAAAAGGGCAGTAAACCATAATCCTACCGGGATAAAATAAAATATTATCCATAATCCGAAAAGCGATGCTACGCCAATGGCAATAATGATGAGAAAATTTGCTTCCATTTCTTTTAAATTTTTTTAACGATTATTTGATTATTTTCAATTTTAACTATCTCTATATCCACACCAGGATCAATAAACTGACTCATGGTTTTAACTTCGACAAATTCGCCTCTGAACTCTGCCTTCCCCATTGGAGCAAGGCGTGATATTGTTTTTCCCCTATCTCCGGCTTTAATTTTTTCATCCACTAAATTTACCCTACTGTCAATATTTTTGCTCAATGCTGCCCTTTTCCAGGTTTTGGATTTAAGCGCAAAATAGAGGGTAATAAAGGAAAGAACAAGGGTTACCAGCAGGGTTATTGTACCTGCCATTCCGCCATAAACAGCAAATGCCTGCCAGATTCCAACAGCAAGTAATACAAATCCCAATACTCCGGCGATATTGGTTCCGGGTAAAACCAAAACTTCGAGCAGCAAAAATAGAAAACCGACTGCTATTAAAACTCCAATAATGGTCCAGGTCATATATTAATCAATAATTACCGATAGTTTCCGGTTGGTCATTTCTTCAAACACAGGTTTTAATTCAATTGCCGAGCCTGATTTTACAGCACACTTGCCATTATAATGGACAATCAGTGCACATTGTTCTGCCTGGTTTGGATCATGGCCACAAACATCAATAAGTGTCTCAATAACAAAATCAAAAGTATTTACATCATCATTAAAAAGGATCAACTCCTTAATGTTTTCATGAAGCTCCTGCGTGCCATTGCCGGGATTGATTTTTTCTTTTGTCATTTGCTTAATCCTAAAAATTAAAGGTCTAAAATTAAACAATTATTCTTTATCCGGTGCGACTTTTTACTAAAGATATTGACACATTTCTTTTTTACTTTGTTATAATCAAAGAGTGCTTAGGACGATTATCACTAATTTTACCGTGTGAATATCCTTGAGAAAATAAAGAATAGAGACGATTTGACGCATTTTATTGACTTGCTCGAAAACAGAATTAAATTTCCCCTGCCCGGTATTAATGCCCAGTTGAAGATGGCTTCAGATGTCAGGAATAAGAACATTGATTTTAGCTACGATATATCAACAGCCACCCAAAGCAGTGTGCTGATCCTGTTGTATCCGGATAACATCACCCTAAAAACTGTTTTTATCCTTCGTCAGACTTACGATGGAGTGCATTCGGGGCAGGTTTCATTTCCAGGCGGTCGTGTTGAAGAAAAAGATGATTCACTGGTGGCAACAGCTCTCCGCGAATCATTTGAAGAAGTGCATATACTCCCTGAAAAAGTGAGGATTCTGGGACCTTTATCCGAATTGTATATCCCGCCTTCAAATTTCATTGTGCTTCCCATTCTCGGTTTTTATGAAACACAGCCGGATTTCATCCCGGATAAAACCGAGGTAGCGGAATTAATTGAAACCGATATCAGTTTTCTTTTTGATAATAAACTGCACAAGCAAACCATCCTGGATATAAGGGGCTATAAAATCAATGCGCCTTACTTTGATGTTCATAGCCATGTGGTGTGGGGTGCAACAGCAATGATCCTGAGCGAACTTAAGGAAATAATAGAAAGCATTAAAGACCTGGGAATGGAGACTTGAGAAATGAGACTTGAGAAATGAGACTTGAGAATCGAGAATCGAGACTTGAGAATCGAGACTTGAGAGATGAGAAATTAGAAATTTGATATTTGATATTAGATATTAGATATTTAAGATCAGTTACAAACAGAACAGAGAACAGAGAACAGAGAACTGAAAACAGAGAACTTTAAACTCCAATTTCAGCTAAGGGACAAAAAATATTTCACCCGGTGCTATACCTGCTTCAATGGAATCTACGACAGAACCATCATCCGACCGGTATCTGAAAACCCAGCCATTCTGAATATAATCCAGGGGATCGGTCCCCAGTATCAACGAATGGTCCTTATCATAGGCTAAGGTATAAAAACTACTTGATCTTGAAATAAAAGCCGAGTTTTCAGGTTCAACAGTTTCTATTTCGAACTTGTAAATCCCGCCGGGATACCTGTAATACAGTACATCTTTAGTCTGGTTGATCACAAGCTCTTCCGGGTGGTTTTCAATGGATGGGAACTCAATATCTTCGATAATAGAATAGTCTGCCGGATTGATACAGATAAGGTGGCCTTCCGAATTTCCGCCGATGTGCCAGGCATTGCGGCCGGTACACATCACCCATACTTTGCCGTTCCTGTCTTCCTGAATCCCCGATGGCTGTGGATAAACCTGAATAGTATCAACAATCGTTTTTGATGCAATATCTATCACTGTTATACTACTGTCCACAGAAAATCCTCCCTGGTTCAAAACCCAGATTTGATCATTGATCTGCATCATTTTTTCCGGCCCTTTTACAGGCAGTGATCCTGTGATTTCAAATCCGTTCAGATTAATGATCCTAACCGAACTATCCTGAATACACGACACAAACGCATTTTCATTATCCACCGTAATCATGAATCTCGGAGAAAGAAGATTGTCAATGGTTCCGGCACTTTTGAATGTCTTTGTGTCCACGATCTCGACTTTATTGGCATTATTCACTACAACAAAGGTTTGAGACCCGATAATGCTTACCGACTGCACAATATTCCCAAGTGGTAATCCGCCATTCGCAGAGGCAAACAGGTCTTTATAAACAGTACCGTCATTTCTTACGAAATCAATTGTTCCGGTTCCAGTTAAATAGGGGCCTTCATTCACGATATAGAAACCACCTGTATAACCTTCATCAGGTACAACCGGATCATTATTATCATTTTCACAGGAGTACAGAAATATAACGGCTGTTATAATTAGCCTTGCAATACCTGCTCTTTTTAAGACTGACTTTTTCATTTTGAATTAAATTTAAAATTAACTGAAACATTATAAGATCTTCCGGGCATCGGATAATACTCGATAGCCTGGTAATTTTTATCAAACAAATTATTGATATCGAACTTCACACTAATAGCACATTTACCAATCTTAACCTCTTTACTCAATGATAAATTATTCAGAAAATATCCAGGTAAATGACTTTTATTGTCCGACGTGGTATATCGCCTGCCGGTATAATTAACATTATAATTTAAGATAAATCTTTTGTAATTCACATTTAGATTAAAAAACAGCCTGTGTAAAGGCACGTATATTAATTGTTTATGGTAGGCATTGTCGTTGGTATAAGCCTTTATCTGCTGGGTTGATCTGGCATAAGTATAACTTTCATTAAAAATAACTGTAAACCGGTTGATACTAAATGTCGATGAACCTGAAAATTCTAATCCGCGCGTCCAGACTTCAGCAATATTTTGAGGTTTCCAGTCATTTCCCTCCGGCATCCAGATGATCCAGTCTTCGACAATCGAATTATAAACCGTTGTTATAAATTCCCAAAGTTTTTTTTCTGAATCCGATGCCGGATTAAAAATGAGGCTTGCCTCACCATTCCATGATTTTTCCGGTTTCAGATTTTGGTTGCCGTAAGGCCTCCAGTAAAGTTCATTAAATGCCGGTATCCGGAAGTTACGTGATAAGTTGATTTTACCGGAGATTATCCGCATGATTTTACCCTCCATTCCCAGCGCAGGTGTAAAAGGAACCTTGTATCCTTCGGTGAAGTCTTGTCTCAGATTCAAATTAACCTTCCAATGTAATGAAGGAATTACCTGCAATAGCGAAACAAATAACCCGAGCCGGTTCTGACTGACCTTTCCGCCAAAATTATTGCTGAATGCGAGTTCCCTGTTTACACTGATCCCGGAATTTATCATGGTATTCATCCATAGCTGCCGGCCGGACTGTAATTCTGCAACTATGCGGTTTGTACTTATCCTGGAATCCCTGTCGTTTGCAATTTGTGAAGCCGGGTTTTTATAGTGGAGGCTGTCGTGGATATACGCTATTTTCAATGATGTACTGCCATAAGAATAAAAATTCTTTAAGGATGCAACAACCCTTACAGATTTATCTTCCTGTGAAGCAACACTGGCTCCGGTAACAAGGGTAGCCGGAATTTCCCGGAATCCTGATTGTATCCAAACGGATATTCCCGTAAGCCATCTCTGGCTGGGTTTCCAGTATAAATCCTGCATAAGCCCATAATGCCGGAAAGCTGCATTTTGCTGTTTTACTTTTTCACCGTAAAGGTTCTTAAACGGGAAATCATTTTCTGAAATCCGGTAAAGCAACCCAGTTGATGAAAATACTTTTTTCCCTGAAGATAAGATCCTGACGGTCTGGCCAAAATCATCAAAACTTCCTCCATACAAGCCTGCGTGTATTATCAAACCTTTTTCAAAAGCAGGCTCATTGTTCAGATGAATGCTTCCGCCGATATTTCCGCTGCCGAACAATGATCCCGAACCTCCTGCAAGTATCCGGATTGAATTGAATAAAGCCACCGGTGCCAGCGAAAGGTCGAAAAGTCCGGAAGTGGAAGGATTGAGCGGAATACCTTTCCAGTATATGCCGGTATGGGTTGCGGCTGTTCCCCTGAAAGCTATTGTAGCAAGGCTGCCCTGTCCGTAAGATTTTATATAGAGAGCTGTTTCGCGCGAAATGATTTCGCCGAGGTTGCTGAACTGCCTGCCGCCAAGGGTAAGGCTATCGAATGAAATGATCTTTAGCCCTGCAGTGAAGGTATTTAACCTTGATGCCGTTACCTGAACCTGGGATAACTGAACAATGGTATCGCCTGATCCGGTCTGGCCGGAAATCAGGACGGGTGTCAAACAGAATAATATCAGGAATAAATCCTTCATTACAATAATTTTGAAATCCTGAAATGCCTGAGGGAAAAGTTCTGTGAATATTGCAAAATACAAATATGCGCAGCTTTATTACCCGAAAGCATTTGTAAACTTTTGCATATATGGCAGGTCTTCTGACTTATCCGGGAGATTGATGCCTTCCCATTCCGCCCGTGGCGGATCAGTGGCACAGGATTCAATTTCCTGTTTAAAAAATTCCGGATCTGAAATTCCATAAACTAAATCCTATCAACCGGATTTTGGAATTTTTCTGATCGGAATTTGATCGGATTTACAGCAGCGGGTACTGTCGCCGATTCACACGGCGTTCCCTTTTCAGACTATTCTTTGTTAAAGAACATGTGCACCATTTATGCGGCGACAAATATAGGTTATATTTTGTTTGGATAAGTAAAATGAAATGTTTGAAGTTAGTTCTGAGTTCTCTGTTCTCTGTTCTCTGTTCAACCAATTAACCTATTAACCTATTTAACCAATTCAGCCAATTCAATAAGCCAGTCGGCACTAACCAGTCAGCATCAATTAATCCAATTAACCTATTTAACCCAATTAACCTATTTAACCTATTTAACCAATTTAACCAATACAACCAATTCAACAATTCAGCAATTGAACAAATTAACAATTAATCATTCCCCCTACTCCTCCTCCAAAAACGCATACCTGTAATCCTCCGGCGGATTAAAATTCTCTTTGATGGTTCGCGGTGAAACCCAGCGCATAAGGTTCACAAGCGACCCGGATTTATCATTCGTTCCGGAAGCTCTTGCACCACCAAAAGGCTGTTGCCCGACCACTGCGCCTGTCGGCTTGTCGTTGATGTAAAAATTCCCTGCCGCGTGCATCAGTTTTCTGAACGCTATGTCAATAGCCCAGCGGTCCATTGAAAAAATGGAACCGGTAAGGGCATAAGGCGAGGTTTTATCAACTAATTCGAGGGTTTCTTCAAATTCATTTTCATTATAAACATAAATGGTGAGCACTGGCCCGAAAATTTCTTCATGCATGGATTTATATCGTGGATTCAATGTTTGAATCACTGTAGGTTCAATAAAGTATCCTACCGATTTATCATAATTTCCACCGGCAAGTATGGTGCAGGAAGGATCGCTTTTAGCGTGTTCTATATAGGAAGCGATCTTATCGAATGCCGCCTCATCAATCACGGCATTAATAAAATTGGTAAAATCCTCGACACCGCCCATCTTAAATGACTTTATATCAGCCACAAGCATTTCCTTTATTTCAGGCCAGAGGTTCGTAGGAATATAAGCCCTGGAAGCAGCGCTGCACTTTTGTCCCTGGTATTCGAAAGCCCCGCGGACCAAAGCTGTAGCAACCTGCTTTGGATTTGCAGATTTATGAACCATTACGAAGTCCTTTCCCCCGGTTTCTCCCACTATTTTCGGATAGGTATTATGCAGCATCACATTATCTCCGATTGCTTTCCAGATTTTTTTGAAAACCTCCGTCGAGCCGGTAAAATGAACACCGACAAAATCGGGATGCATTGACATCACCTTCCCACCTATATGCCCTGGAACAAAGATCATATTGATGACACCTTCGGGTAAACCAGCGGCGCGGAAAATTTCCATAAGAACCCTGGCCGAGTAAATTTGGGTTTCGGCGGGTTTCCAGACAACCACATTGCCCATGAGAGCAGGTGCTGCCGGAAGGTTGCCTGCGATAGAAGTAAAGTTGAAAGGGGTAATGGCATATACAAACCCTTCGAGTGGCCGCTGTTCTACACGGTTCCACACTCCCGGTGATGAAATGGGTTGCTGCTGGTAGATTTCGGCCATAAACTGGACATTAAACCTGAAAAAATCCGCCATTTCGCAGGCGGCATCAATCTCCGCCTGATAAACATTTTTCGACTGTGCCAGCATGGTAGCTGCATTGATCTTAGCACGGTAAGGCCCGGAAACGAGGTCGGCGGCTTTCAGAAAAATCGCAGCGCGCTGGTCCCAGGGAAGTTCCTGCCATTTCGAACGGGCTTTCAAAGCGGCATCAATAGCCTGGTTTACATGTTCGGCGCCACCGTAAAAATAATGTCCAAGCAAATGGTTCTTATCATGAGGCGGATGAATGTCTCTTTTATCACTGGTGCGGATTTCTTCTCCTCCAATAAACATCGGTATTTCGATCACTTCCGACCGCATTTCCGCGATCTTCTTTTTTAATTCAATCCGTTCTTTTGAGCCGGGTGCATAATCCTTTATAGGTTCGTTGTACGCTTTGGGTACTGCAAATATTCCTCTGGACATATTAATAAATTTGATTTAAAATTTTATCAGAATTCAACTCTGCAATTTGCTTTAAATCAACAACATTTTGGACGATTGGTTCAAAAACAAATTTTAATTCGTGATTATTATGAACTTTTATTATTTCTATATTTGTATCAAATTTAACCAACATGAAAAGAACGAATTTATTACTCATTTTAATTGCAGGGATAATAATGTTTACCCAGGCTCAGGAGGGCTGGATACAACAAAGTCCTAAACCTGTAAGGTGTGATTTCAACGATATTCATTCACCGGATAGCTGGAATGCATGGATAGCCTGCGATTCCGGAGTCGTTTTAATGACTTTCTGTTATGGCCTCAATTGGGAACCACAGTATTCAGGTGTATCCGAAAACTTGAATGGAGTCTTTTTGATTAGCCATAGAAAGGGCTGGATTGGTTGTTTTTGTACTTTCTCAACTTTAATTCATCAATTATGACCCTAATTGTTAAATCAGCATTAATCGCACTTTTTATCCTTAACTTTATTTTTGACTTGCAATCGGCCATAATAACCGTGAAGCAAGACGGAACTGGAGATTATACTACTATAGAAGCGGGTATGAATGGGTCAGTTTGGAACAGCGGAGATACAGTATTGGTTTGGCCGGGGACATATTATGAAAATATCTTTTACAACGGAAATCATATTACGGTAGCAAGCCTGTATACTATTAATTCCGACCCATGGTATATAAATAATACAATCATTTACGGAAACCAATATGGATGTTGTGTAACCATGAACTGGGGATATAATGATCAGATAATAAATGGCTTTACAATCAGAAATGGTAATGGAGATGACGGAGGGGGAATTTACATTAATGAAGCTTCAGGAATTGTGAAAAACTGCATAATTAAACGCAATACTGCCAATAGAGGGGGTGGAATATGCATTTACCAGGGTTCAGGAAATATTTCAAACTGTACAATAGAGTACAATACAGCTAATACCTGGGGAGGAGGCGGAATTTTTACTCAGGATGCTGTTTTATATTTAGCCGGAACGACAATAAAATTTAACCATGCACGAGGATCAGGTGGTGGAATTTATTGTTGTTATTTATCAAATATATTTTTCAATCCGGATAATAAATGCAACATATACCTAAACTATGGCGCTTTGGGAACCGATTACGCTAAATTTTATTCTGTACCACCTCAGGTTATCATCGTAGATACGTTCACAGTAATTAACCCGGATCATTTTTTCATATTTTCAGGTGACGGAGAAGGTTTTCCGACAAATGATGTGGCAATCCAACAAGATCATGCTTATCTTGAACCCGTTGATCATGATCTGTATGTTAATCCGGTATCGGGTGATGATGGTAATAGCGGCACCAGTATAAATGATCCATTGAAGACTATTGCTTATGCATATATATTGATTAAATCCGACAGCCTGAACCCGCATAAAATCTTCCTGTCGAATGGAACCTATTCGCCTTCGACAAATAATGAAAAATTGGCATTCAGCACCAGAAGTTATATTTCTTTGATCGGTGAAAGTATGAATTCAACCATTATTGATGCTGACAGCTTATCCTATTTTATCGCCGGTGTTGGGGTAATTAAAAATTATTCCATCAAAGATATTACATTTCAACATGGGAAGGGCGGAATTCATATTCGGTATAATAACCATGTAACCATCAGTGATGTCACCTTAAAAAGTGGTACTGCCAGTAGCATGGGTTTTGAAATATATGACACAGATTCATTGATTGTTAAAAATACTGTTGTAAAAAATAATAAAGGTGGTTTTGCATTTTCGATTTGTAACTGGGAGCATGGTACAAAATCATTTAGTCTTGAAAATTGCATCATCACCTATAATGTACCGGGTACTAATCCTTATAATATGCAAGGTGGCGGAATAGAGATTTATGGGAATGCAGATACAGTATTTTCGGGATTCGGTAAAATATCCAACATTCAAATTACTGATAATATTCGTCAGCCAGATCCGGAATACGGAATGGGAATGACCGTAGGATTATTCATATACGGCCATTATAAAATAGATTTGATTAATGCAACTATTGCAAACAACATTTTATATGGCAACTTTGGCTTTGGGTCTTCGTCCGGTCCTGGTGTAGAATTAAATATTTATAATTCCATTTTATTCGGCGATTCACTAAGGGAATTATCCCTTGGCTATCCCAATAGTTATAGCTATCCTTCAACCTGTCAGGTTTATAATTCAGATATCGAGGGAGGGCAATCTCAAGTAATGAACTGGAGCAATATCAACACTTTAGTTTGGTGTAATGGAAATATCGACAGTGATCCTCTGTGGGAAGCCGTTCCTTATGCTTTACCTTGGAACTCACCCTGCGTAAATGAGGGTACACCCGTGTATGAGCCGGGAATGCAGCCCCCTTATATTATTGAGGAGGATACCGTTTATAAACTGATCACTTTCGATTATGATACCATCGCCTTGCCACAGACCGACCTTGCAGGAAACCCGAGGATATTTGACGGCAGAATAGATATGGGAGCTTACGAGTGCCAGGATACGACCACGGGAAGTTCAAAGTACAAAGTACAAAGTACAAAGTACAAAGTACAAAGTTAAAAGTGACGGTTTATCCTAATCCGTTTTATGTGAATACTTTTATCTCGTTTGATTTGAAGGAAAAGGCAGAGGTTCAGGTATTGATTTATGATATGAATGGAAACGAGGTTAAAAAACTGATGGATGCTACTCTGTCGGCCGGGCAATACAATATGACCTGGGGAGGAGATGGTGACAACGGACAAAAGGTAGGGAAAGGAACTTATTTGGTAACCCTGTTTTTAAACGGGAAGAATGTTGCGTCGGAAAAGATAGTGAAGAGCGTAAAAGAATAATCCGGGATGACAAGGAAATCTGATAATAAATCAAATAGCAACAATAATAAAAACATGAAAGTGGTAATCTTAATAATAATTTTTGCTTCAATTATCATAGTTGGCCTTTTCTTTACTCCCAGGCATATCCTCCGCTTCTTCTACTGGAACTACGCCGACCTGAACGACTACAAAAAATTTCCATCGGTTGAAATGAAAAAAGGAGAAAACGTTTTTCATTTTTCTGAACCGGAATCGAAATTCGCATTTCATGTTCCTCAAAAATTCAATCCGGACAATGAAGGTTCAAACTTTGAAGTATTCCTCGAACAACATAAAACGGTTGCTTTCATTATAGTCCGGGACGACACTATGCTTTATGAAAACTATTTTGACGGTTACAGCGATTCATCCATTATTCCTTCCTTTTCAGTGGCAAAATCGTTTGTCTCAGCCCTGATAGGCATCGCCATTGACGAAGGGTACATTAAAAGTACAAACCTGCCGGTGACAGTTTACTTGCCGGAACTCAAAAATCCCGGTTTGGATAAGATCACTATCGAGGATTTGCTGAACATGCGGTCGGGAATTGATTTCAACGAAGGATACAACAGCCCTTTTGCAGACATGGCAAAATATTATTACGGAACCGATCTTGAAAAATATATCGTCAAATTAAAAGTAAAAGAGCCGCCGGACAGGTCATACGATTACATCAGCGTGAATACACTGCTCCTGAGTCTGATCCTTGAGCGGGCAACCCATACAAAAATCAACGCATACCTCGAACAGAAAATCTGGCAGCCCATCGGGATGGAATCGGAAGGCTCATGGAGCGTTGACAGCAAAAAAAATCAGACCGTCAAATCCTTTTGCTGTATCAATGCAATTGCCAGAGATTATGCACGGTTCGGAAGGCTCTACCTGAAAAAAGGGAACTGGGAAGGCAAACAAATTATTTCGGAACAATGGATTGAACGATCTGCCTCTGTCATCAACGATTCACGGGATTCGCAGGGTTATCCTTACACTTACCAGTGGCGGGCGTTACAAAACGGCGCTTTCTTTGCCAAAGGCATCATGGGCCAGTATATTTTGGTTTATCCCGATAAAAACCTTGTATTCGTAAGGCTGGGTAAAGATTATGGCGATGTGGACTGGGCGGAGTTTTGTTTGGAACTATCCGAAGAACTGTAATCAGTTCCGGGTTCTGAGTTCAAAGTTAAGTGGATGTTTTGTCGAACGGGTTGAACGGGTTGAATCGGTTCTTTCGCAGGGAGCAGGGAGGATGGAGTTGGGTTTGAGTTGTGAGTTTGAGTTTGACTTTACCGACTGCTACTGCCACTGCCACTGCCAATGCCACTACCGCTGCCGCTGCTACTATTATTTCAGGCACTCTAAGTACTTAAGGCACTCTTCACACTCTATGTACTTCATTTTAGTCAATCCAAATTATAGTCAATTTAGTCAATTCTTCTTCAACCTTTCCCACTCTAATTTAAATTAATTTTGCATTCCTATTAATAGATACAATGCAATACATTGAAGCAATTCCTTTTCTTCAACAAGCCTTTGGATATCCTGTCTTCGATGTCAGGTCGCCATCGGAATTCCGGCAGGGCCATATTCCCGGAGCCATCAACCTGCCTTTGTTTGATGATGAAGAAAGGCGAAAGGTAGGGATCTTATATAAAAATTCAGGGAGAGATGCCTCGGTATTGCTCGGATTGGATTTCGTCGGGCCGAAGATGTCAGGATTTATTAAACAGGTTCGAAAATCGGTTCATGGAAGTGACATTCTATTGCATTGCTGGCGCGGTGGAATGCGAAGCAGCGGAATGGGATGGCTCATGGAAATGGCCGGTTATGATGTCAGGATATTGAAAGGCGGGTACAAAACTTACCGTGCTCATATCAGGCAAAGCATCGGACAAGGATTTCAGTTTGTTGTTATTGGAGGCAAAACCGGTTCCGGAAAAACTGAAATATTAAATTTCCTCGAAAAAGAAGGCGAACAGGTTCTCGATCTTGAAAAAATCGCGCATCATAAAGGTTCGGCTTTTGGGCATCTCGGACAGGAAGTACAGCCGACCAATGAACAGTTTGAAAATGATTTGTTTGCAAACCTACATCAATTGAATCCCGATAAACCGGTATGGATGGAAGATGAAAGCCGAAGTATCGGAACCGTTAGCCTGCCGGATCCTTTCATCCGCAAAATGAAGACAAGTCCACTGATATTTATTGACGTTGATAAAGCGCAGAGAATAGAAAGGCTGGTGAAGGAATATTCAACCTTTGAGGCCGAAATGCTTAATAGTGCGGTTAACAGGATTGCCCAGCGACTCGGCGGACTAAATGCAGGGCTTATAATTGCCGCAATCGGAAATAATGATTTAAAAAAGGCTTGCGGGATGCTCCTGGTTTATTACGACAAGCAATATCTTGCAGGACTTAAGAGCAGGCAGCCGACTCATATTTTTACTATTGTGTTGGATTCAAATGATCCTGAAAATAATGCCGGAGTGGTTCTTGAGTTTTACAAACAAAATAACAGTACTCTGATGAAAAATTTTCAATTAAACCCTTTGGCGATTGAGTAACTGGGTTTCTGGGAATTGGGTTAATTGAGTTAATTAGGTTAATTTAGTTGATTTAAAAGTTTAACAATTTAACAATTTAACAATTTAACAATTTATCAATTTAACAATTTAACAATTTATCAATGACCCCCATCTATCTCGATTATAACGCAACAACGCCAATTGACAAGGAAGTAGCCGATGCCATGCGGCCGTTTATCGAAGAAATTTTCGGTAATCCTTCGAGTAGCCATGAATACGGTTTAACAGCTAAAATGGCTGTGATGAAAGCCCGTAAACAGGTTGCAGACTTAATCGGTTGCCAGCCGGAAGAAATCATCTTTACCAGCGGCGGTACCGAATCTAATAATTTTGCCATCAAGGGAGCTGCTTATGCCAACCGCCATAAAGGAAATCATATCATCACTTCCACAGTTGAACACCCTGCCGTAGTTGAAGTTTGCAAATACCTTGCTGAAAATGGATTTAAAATAACATGGCTTCCTGTGGATGAATACGGAAGGATTGATCCTGCCGGTGTTCTAAAAGCGATTACACCGGAAACCATCCTCATCACAATAATGCATGCGAATAATGAAGTCGGGACGATACAACCGGTTGAACAAATCGGTGAAATCGCAAAGCAGCACAATATCCTGTTTCATTCCGATGCAGCCCAGTCATTGGGAAAAATACCTGTCAGCGTTGATAAAATGGGTGTGAACCTGTTGTCGGTAGCCGGCCATAAATTATACGCTCCAAAGGGTATTGGCGCACTTTATATCAGGAAAGGGACAAACATTCAGAAACTTATTCATGGCGCTGATCATGAAATGAATATGCGTGCCGGAACAGAAAATGTGATTCAGATTGCCGGTCTTGGTAAAGCCTGTGAAATTGCCGGCCGTGACCTCCAAAAGAACAGCAATCAAATGAAAAACAGGAGGGATGATTTATCCGTAAACCTGACAAAATCATTTCCTGCCGCCAGAGTGAACGGACATTCAGAAGAACGGCTTCCCAATACACTCAGTATCAGTTTTCCCGGAATAGAAGCCAATACCCTGCTTTCGGAACTCACTGAGGTGGCTGCTTCAGCCGGTGCAGCCTGCCATACCGACAACATTGAAATATCTTCGGTTTTGAAAGCCATGAAAGTTCCGGAAGAATTTGCCATGGGAACTATCCGGTTTTCAACAGGAAAAAATACTACTTCTGAAGAAATTGAGAAGGCTGTGTTGCATATCAATGCTGCCTTGCTGAAGCTCACCGGTTCTTCATATCACGTTTTGTCACCAGCTTCCGGATTTGAAAACATCAAACTGACACAATTCACTCACGGATTAGGATGCGCATGCAAAATTCGTCCGCAATATCTCGAAAAAGTACTCATGGGTTTCCCGGTTCCGGTTGATCCGAATGTTCTCGTGTCACTCAATACATCTGATGATGCTGCTGTATACCGGATCAATGAAAATCTGGCCATAGTCCAAACCATAGACTTCTTTACCCCCATCGTGGATGATCCTTATACTTTCGGTGCTATTGCTGCCGCCAACGCATTGAGCGATATTTATGCCATGGGAGGAAAACCTTTGTTTGCATTGAATATCGTTGGTTTTCCCGACAAGCGCCTTCCGTTAGAAGTTCTGAGAGCCATTTTAAAAGGCGCCAGTGACAAGGCTGCCGAGGCAGGGATCAGCATTCTGGGAGGTCATACTATAGAAGATACGGAACCCAAATTCGGGATGGCTATAACCGGAACTGTTGATCCAAATAAAATTCTTATAAATTCAAATGCACAACCAGGAGATGTTCTGATCCTTACAAAACCAATTGGTACCGGCATCATAGCCACCGGAATAAAAAGTGGTATTACTCCTCCCGAAACCGCAACGGAAGCCATTACAGTAATGAGCGAATTGAATGATAAAGCGGCTGTAGTAATGAGGGAATTCCCGGTAAATGCCTGTACGGATGTGACCGGGTTTGGATTATTGGGACATCTGAAAGAAATGACGATTGCCAGTGGTGTTGATGCAGAATTAAATTCCGCTGTAATCCCGGTTATAAATGGAACTAAGGAATTGGCTGCAAATAATATAATCCCGGGAGGTACCAGGAACAACCTTGATTTCGTTTCGGATGTAGTGATTTGGGGAGAAAATATTTCGCAGCAGGAAAAAATTATTTTCTGCGACGCCCAAACATCAGGAGGACTTTTGATTTCTGTTCCGATGGAATTTGAAGAAGATTTGGTGAAATCCATGCGTAGCAATGGAATAAGGCGGGCGGAAAAAATTGGCAGGGTAATTAATAAAGGATCCGGGAAAATTTTTGTAATTAGCAATTAATATAATTATTATCTTTATTGGCTTTTAAAATTTAACCACTATGGATAGTTTTTCTGGAATAACTTTAGGATTAACATTGATCGGCTTTGTTTTGCTGGTTGTAGGTTTAGTGGCCATATTTTACAAACCGGCCAAACGCCTGAAAGTAGATTGTACCTTTAAACCGGGCAGTGTTAATACAATGAATTCAACCCTTGTTATTAACCTCGAAAATGTCGGCAAACGGCAATTAAAACTGCAGGCGCCTTTTATTCGCTTCAGCCATGCCACTCATTCTAAAATATATAGTGTTAAACCTGAATACATTCGTTGCAGATTTCCGCATATTTTAGAAATAGGTGAAAAATTGAACTGCGAGCTGGAACTCAGCCATTTTACTTCCCAGCTCCAAAAACATGAATTCAATCCTACTCATGTTAAAATTCAAATCAATGAATCAGCAGGTTTGGATTTCGAATCGCATAGTCTGGATTTGAATGTTTAGAGTTCGGAGTAAGTGTTCCGAGTTTTCAGTTGTCAGTTCTCAGTTGTCAGTTCTCAGTTCTCAGTTGTCAGTTGTCAGTTCTCAGTTCTCAGTTTTCAGTTGTCAGTTCTCAGTTGTCAGTTCTCAGTTCTGAATTCAGTTCTTGCTTTTTGCCAACTGCCTCTGCTACTGCTACTACTGCCACTGCTACTGCCACTGTCGCCCTTCCTCCACTCTCTTATACCCCTATTTCCCTTATTCCCTTTTACCCTATGTGAATAACTTTTTCAAACCTTCAATACTTTCGAAGAAGCTTCAGGCCATTTATAATTAATTTTACGCGCAAATTCACACTTGGGTGAGCGATATTTTAGATCAGTTAAACAGTAAACAAAGAGAAGCAGTTGAAGCCCTCACAGGTCCTGTGATGGTTATTGCAGGTGCGGGATCGGGAAAAACACGTGTGCTTACCTATCGTGTAGCTCATTTATTGAACCAGGGAATTGACCCTTTCAATATCCTGGCACTGACTTTTACCAATAAGGCATCAAGGGAAATGAAGGATAGGATCATAAAGCTGGTTGGAAATGCCGATGCGAAAAATGTATGGATGGGAACCTTTCATTCAGTCTTTGCACGGGTGTTACGCAGCGAGGCATTCAGGCTTGGTTTTCCTTCGCACTTTTCAATTTATGATACCGATGATTCGAAACGGCTGATCAAAACGATCATCAAAGACCAAAATCTGGACGATAAAATTTATTCTGCGGGCTTTGTTGCCCACCGCATCTCCGGTGCAAAATCGAATCTCATCACTGCTGAAGCGTACAACAGTGACGATGACATTCTTTCGCATGATAAAATGTCGGGCAAACCTTTCCTGGGTGAAATTTACAAACAATATAAAGTACGCTGTTTCAGAGCCTCGGCAATGGATTTCGATGATCTCCTTTTGAATACCTTCCTGTTGATAGAAAACTTTCCTGATGTTCTGATCAAATACCAACAAAAATTCAACTTCATCTTAGTGGATGAATACCAGGATACCAATCACGCACAGTACATGATCCTTAAAAAACTGGCAGCCAACGATGAAAATATTTGTGTTGTTGGCGACGATGCCCAAAGCATCTATGGTTTCAGAGGAGCAAATATTCAAAACATCTTAAACTTTAAAAGAGATTACCCTGATGCTCTCGAATTCAAACTCGAACAAAACTATCGCTCTACACAAACCATTGTAAAGGCAGCCAATACAGTCATTGTTAAAAATAAAGACCAGATTTTTAAGGAGATATGGACCGAAAATGAGGATGGTAACCTGATCGAATTGCTGAAGGCACAATCAGATAACGAAGAGGGAACGCTGGTGGCCAATTCGATATTCGAAACAAAGATGAACAGTCACGTTCCTGACAGTGCCTTTGCAGTATTATACCGCACAAATGCACAATCCCGGTCAATTGAGGAGGCACTTCGCCGGTTGAATATACCTTACAGGATCTATGGAGGTTTGTCGTTTTACAACAGAAAAGAGATCAAGGATCTTTTGGCTTACTTCAGGCTTAGCATTAATAATAAGGATGAAGAAGCATTGAAGCGGATAATCAATTATCCTGCAAGAGGTATTGGCAAAACAACACAGGAAAATATTATTGTTATTGCAGATAAGGCCGACAAATCGCTTTGGGAGGTAATAGAAGAACCAGATCAGTACGGACTGGTTTTGAATAGCGGAACCCAAAGTAAAATTTCTGCTTTTGTCACCATGATAAAAAGTTTTTCAGCTCAGGTCAAAACCAAAAGCGCCTTCGACCTGGCCAAATTAATCGCCCTTTCTTCAGCGATCATGAAAGACCTCAACGAAGACAAAACGCCCGAAGGAATCAGCCGCTACCAGAACATTGAAGAGCTTTTGAATGCAATAAAAGAATTTACCGACAAGCCTAAAGAGCCGATTCCCGGCGAAGACACAAACAAAGGTGATTCAGTTCCGACCCTTGATGAATTTATGCAGGACGTGGCTTTACTTACCGATGCCGATGTTCAGGATAAAGATGGCGTTGATAAGGTCTCGCTGATGACCATTCATGCGGCTAAGGGCCTCGAATTTCCCTATGTTTTTATTGTCGGGCTCGAAGAGAACCTTTTTCCATCTATCCAGTCATTAGGCTCACGTGCCGATCTTGAGGAAGAAAGACGGCTTTTTTACGTGGCACTCACAAGAGCTGAGAAAAGAGTCACTATTTCATTTGCTGAGAACCGTTACCGGTGGGGAAATTTAACTCTGTGCGAACCAAGCAGGTTCATTGATGAAATTGACAAGAAATATATTGCATTTCCAAAACGGGCATCATTTCAAACGACAACTCACATGGGACCGTTCAGGGCACCTTCACCTGTAATGGCCCGAAAAAACCTTAAAAAGCTGGGCCATCTTCAGAAAAATGATTCCGGCGACAACGGATCAAATGACAGCCAATCCATTGATAAAATCATACCCGGAATAGAGGTCGAGCACGCCCGCTTCGGCAAAGGCAAAGTGATCAGCATTGAAGGTGCAGGCGCAAGCAAAAAAGCTTCGGTTTTCTTCAAAAATGTCGGACAAAAGCAATTGCTCCTTCAGTATGCAAGGTTAAGAATTGTTGAGTAAGAAAGGAGTGCTGTGTTATGGGTTATGGGTTATGAGTTCTGAGTTCTGAGTTCAAGTTCTGTTCTCAGTTCTCAGGTCTCTGTCTCAAGTCTCAGTTCTCTGTTCTCTGTTTTGAGTTCTGTGTCTGAGAATGATCGGCTACATTTTATTTTGATGTGCTGGAAGATAATTATTTCTTTTATTGGCGGATCAAAATGAACCATTGAACTTTGCCCGTAGGGCATTAATATCCATAGAAAATAACAATAGGAGAAAAGAA
>Ga0172369_10002955_pt1 | contig 22762 bp, 25 predicted proteins | sample LakKiv25m_FD_114539 | JGI IMG/M metagenome (GOLD analysis project Ga0172369, IMG submission 114539) | Freshwater microbial communities from Kabuno Bay, South-Kivu, Congo - kab_022012_11.25m | ecosystem: Environmental > Aquatic > Freshwater > Lake | place: Democratic Republic of the Congo...
CAGTGTGTTGTTTGAGGTTTGTTCGTAAGATTACTTGACGTGCAAAATATTGTCAATGGAATTCTTTGTAAATATCTTTGACAAAAGATTCAAAAATTGGCAGTATAGTACAAATCTTTATACTATGGTTCTACTTTTACAACAGACAGGTACCATAGATATGGATACCTTGAATACCTTGCAAAAAAATTATGGACACACTAGTGATTTCATTATCACCAATCTTCTAAAAAGTAAAGAAATTGTTATTCTCATAAAAATTCGCAATAAAAGTGGATTGTATGAAATAAGTGGTAAAGTACTTGAGGATATTTTAACAAGTCCTCGCAATACAGATTTTCTTGTTCATAATGGATTTATCGGTCCTAAACGAGATGACTTTGTGAAATATAAAACGGTTACCGTGCTTGTAAAATCATTTCTTGATTTTCATCCAACCATTGCCGAGGTATTTGATCAATTATCCAAAGTGGATATTCGTACCGCGAAAGCAATTTCACTTGATCTTGATTCAAAAAAGGACTTGGAAGATGATCCCCGTACGGGATCGACTTTCCAAGTGAATGCTCATTTGTATATAAAAAATAAAGATAAAAAAAAAGAAAAAGCCACTGAAGAAATAGTGGCTTTTTTCATAGACGTTTAATTGTGTCGATTGTCTTTTTTATGAAATGGGATATAGTATAAAAAAACTTGTAATATATGGAAAACAAAGTTCCTTCGCAAAAGTCTGTGGAATTTACTAAAATGGCAATAGCGTTTCAAAAAAATCCAAAGAGTTCTTTTGAAAAACTTGGTAAACAAATTTTTGACGTTATACAGCAAGCACTTATATCAAAAGATCCCGCTCTTTTTCATAGTCTCTATTTCAATGATCTTGTACAAGATAGTATGGAAAAAGTGTATTTGGCGTTACTCAACAATAAATTCAATGATGAATTTGGAGCATTCACAACATATATTTACACTATCGTAAGAAATGTTCACATCAATACGCATAGAAAAAAGAAAAATCCTTTGGATTATGCAAATAACGGTGGTACAGATGATGATGGAAACATTTTAGATATCGTTGATATGCTTTCTGATGATAGCGAGAAGACTCCTGAAGCGTTGTTTATAAGGAAAGAGAAAACATCTTATCAAAACAAAGTTTTAAAAAAATGTTTGTGTACAATGCCGTTGCGATACCAAAGTGTTATCGAGAAACGTTATTTTGAGGATCTTTCTTATGAGGAAACTGCTTTGCATCTCGAGATTCCTTTGGGAAGTGTTAAGGCACAGTTACATCGTGGAAAAAAAATCTTGCATAAAAAACTCAACAGAAATAAAAAACTAAAAAATACATTAATAAAGTAATTTTTATGTTTATTATATAACCCTACTTTGATCTTTGGTCTCAAAAATTTTAGTCCCAAAGCCAAGTTTAAGCATCAGCTTGATAAGATCTCAAACGGGCGGAATGCATGTATTTTTGAATAGAACATTCTTTATACACCGGAGTCCTGTCTCAGATAGCTGTAAGTGTTTTGATTGACGTATTGAGAGTCATAACACAGGCTTATAATAAAAACCCTCGTTGCACAACAATGGCGAGGGTTTTTTACTTTTTCAATTTGTTTATTTTATTTCGATGAAAGGTTATCGCAAATCGGTGTGCTTCAGCATTCGCAAGCAGAATTTCTTTTTCAAATGTCTGAGCAAGTTTTTTGTTTCCTCGTATTTCTTTTGGTTTGTGATGTTCATCTTTCGTGAGTGCAACAACAGGAATTGTCGATCCTATTTTTATAAGAAATTTTTCTGCAACATTTTTTTGTGCGACACTACCATCAACAACAATTAGATTTGGATATCGCCATTCAGAATGATTAAACCTGCGTTCAAGTATTTCTCGTAATGCGTGTGTGTCGCTTCCTTGTATCGGCTGGTGTAATATAAATTTTCGATAGTCATTTTTTTCAAGTTCTCCATCAATAACTACAGTCATAACGCCAACACTACTTGCGCCTCCTAAATGAGCAACATCATAGGCTTCAATTCGGAAATTTTGATTGGCCACTTGTTTAGCGTCATCGTGAATAAGTGCAACGTCTTGAATGTGTTGCAATGCAAAGAGTTGTTTTTTAATATCGTTTGCTTTTTCGAACTCTCTTTTTTTTGCATAGATATGCATATCTTTTTCAAGTGCGTGTAATATTTTTTCTTTCTTACCTTGAAAAAAAAGTATGATGTTTCGAATGGTTTTTGCGTATTCTTTTTGAGCAATGTCTGATGAAATGTTTGGAGATAATCCAAGCATTTGATAAAAACGATCTTGATTTTTATCAGCTGCTTTTTTGTCTCGAAAAGGAAATATTTTACGAATGATAGCAAGAGCTTCACGTAATTGAGTTCCGTGAGGAAATGGTCCAAAACTTTCTTTCATTCTTTCATTCTTAAGAATGAAAGAATGACCTTTTTGTAATAGTTCGCGTTCGCGTATGGTAAATATACGTGGAAAAGTTTCTTCTGTAATAAGGACATAATTATAACTTTTATCATCTTTTTCTCGTGTATTATATATTGGGCTATGCTTTTTAATTAATTGAGACTCGAGTATTAATGCTTCGAGTACTGAATCTGTTTTTTGCCAAGAAATAGCTGTTGCTTCATCGAGCATTTTTACGATTTTTGGTCCACGGGAAAGAGTAACATCTGTGACAAAATAACTTTTTACACGATCAGCAAGTGACGTTGCTTTGCCAATATAAAGGATTTTTGAACCATGTTTAAAAAAATAAACACCTGGATAATCAGGAATGTTGATTATTTTGATGTCTTGGATTGTCATAAAAGCCATACTAACATAAACAAAAACACTCTCAAAAATGAGGACAAGGATTCTCTATGTGTTATTTTTTATATAAGTTTAGTTATATCACTTATCGTGACGATAACCATAAGGAGTATCAATAATGAAAATCCAATACCATTAACCCACGATAGTATTTTGGGATTTATTTTTCTTCGTATGATAGCTTCTATAATAAGAAAAAGTAATCGTCCCCCATCAAGAGCCGGAAATGGTATAAAATTAAGTACCGCAAGATTAATGGAAATAAATGCGACAAATAATACAAGATTTGTAAAACCAAATGATCGAGCTGAATCGACAACTTTACCAAGCCCTACAGGTCCGGAAAGTTCTTGAAAAGATGTTTGACCGGCTATAAGATCTCCAAATGCTGTTACGGTATCACGAGTTAAACGATAGGAAAATATACTTCCTTCTTTGATTGCAAGAGGTAACGGCAATACAACAACAGAATAATCTTCAGTTGTTTCGGTTATATAATTTTGATATTGGGCGGTAAATGTTTCTCCCGCGGGAATGCCCGTCATGAAAATGATCACTACGAGAGTCCATGCAAAGAGCAGATTAAAAAAAACTCCACCAAGTAAAATAAAACCTTGTACCCATTTTGATTTATTGCAAAAAGCTCGTGACTCATAAGGTGTTTCGATAGAGTCACCATCTTCGCCTGGCATTTTTACATAACCACCAAAAGGAATCGCATTGATGGCATACGTTGTTTCGCCATATTTTCGCGCATAGATTCTTGGAGGAAATCCTATGGCAAATTCGTCAACTTTTGTGTTAGTTAATTTTGCAAATAAAAAATGACCTAATTCATGGACAAAAACCAGAACGGCTAAAATTGCAATGAGAATAAGTACTGAAAGCATATATTACGCTATACCCATAAGATCTTTTTCTTTTTTTGTGAAGATTTCTTCGAGAAGCATGTTCGTCTTGTCTATTTCTTTTTGCAGAGTTTCTTTATAATTAAATTTATCATCTTCTGAAAAATCACCTGCTTTTTCTTTGGATTCAATATCTTTTTCAAATTTTTGTCGAGTTTGTCGTGCGCGCACGCGTGCGTCTTCTAATTTTTCTTTAAGTAATTTTACAATCGTCTTTTTATTTTCTTCGGTGAGTTGTGGAATGGAAGCACGTAAACCTTCACTGTCTGACGCAACAGAAAATGGTAATCCTGATTCAAGAATTGCTTTTTCGATGGCTTTTATCTGACTTTTATCCCATGGCGCAATACGAAGTGTACGTGATTCTTCAATCGTAATAGCGGCAATATTTTTTATAGGTTGGTGGCTTCCATAGCTTTCGACTTGTATAGAATCAAGTAATGCAGGATTTGCACGTCCTGTTGAAATCTGTACGTATTCCTTGCGGAGCCAATCTGATGTTTGGTTGAGTTCCTCGTGTAATGATGAAAAATTATATGACATATGATTTCAGTATACCATGTATTAAAAACTTTTACTTCTTTAACATTGGTAATGTAAGCGCTGTGTATTCGAGTATCATTTTCGGTGAACATCCTGAAAGTTGTGCGTATGTTTTTAGAGTATAGATATCTTGAATATTGTTAATATATAATTTGGTTTGATGTTCGACTACTGTATATTCTAAGGTGTCCAAAAATTGTATCACATCAATTCGTGTAAAAGGATTTTTTTTATCTTTCATTATTTTTTCAATCATGTGTAATCGTTGCTCAACGGATTCCTCTATAAATTTTTGAATGGGTATACGTTCAGCATGACGCGATGTAGTACTCTCGTGGGTATGTATCATAAAACGTGATGCAAGCGTTGGAATAAGAATAGATAATCGTGGGATAACGCATATGATAGAGATATTTTCTGCAGGTTCTTCTATAGCTTTTAAAAATGCATTTTGTGCTTCCACCGTTGCTTGATGAAAAGTAATAAAAAGAACCAGCGGTAATTCTAATGCTGACTTTGTCGTTACAAGTGATCGAATCTCGTGCGCTTGTTTGATATCTAAAATATCAAGAGGAAAACGATACATTGCGCATTGTTTCTCTCGCACCAACGTAGCAAGTATTTTTTCAAGACTTTGTAGAGTGTTTGATGTTTCATCCACAAAGCACTGTGCATGATGCATAGTTTTCAATTGAATAATATCTATAATATTTTTCATATCTATTATCTTTTAGAGAGGATGGCTTTTTTATACGTTTCCAAATGTTCAAGCGCAATACCCGTTCCTTGTGCGACACAATAAAGTGGATCTTCTGCAAGAACTGCTTTCACCCCAATACGTCTAAATACTAAATCAGTAAGATTACGCAATTGTGATGTTCCTCCTGTCATAATAATACCATTATCAATAATATCTGCAGCAAGTTCCGGTGGAGTTTCTTGTAAGACATCTTTAATGGCGTTGATCATCATTTTTAATTCATCGTCGATAGCTTTTACTATTTCATTCGTTGTAATTTTTACTGATCGTGGTAATCCTGTTACAAAATCACGTCCTTTAATAATAATTTCTTTTTCTTCCTCTACGGGTAACGCTCCGCCGATTTTTACTTTTACTTTTTCAGCAGTTTTATCTCCAATAGCAAGATTGTGAGTTTTTTTAATATAATCTGCAATAGCAGCATCAATTTTATTTCCAGCGCATTTTACTGAGATAGAAGCAACAATACCCCCAAGAGAAATTACGGCGACATCAGTAGTACCTCCTCCGATATCTACCACCATATGTCCTTGAGCTTCATAAATAGGAATACCAGCACCAATAGCTGCCAAGATTGGTTCTTTCACGACATAAGCATTTCCTGCACCAGCGCGTGTTGCAGCTTCAACGACGGCTCGTCGTTCAGTGGAACTAACACCTGCAGGAACAGAAATCATGACGTCCGGTTTGAATAAATTCCAAGGTCCAAGTGCTCGTTTAAAATAATGTCGTAACATAACTTCAGTAATACGATAATCTGCGATAACACCGTCTTTCATAGGACGATAGGCAATAATAGAATCGGGGGTACGCCCGATCATTTCTTTGGCTTCAGATCCGATGGCAAGGACTTTATGATCAATTTCTGATATAGCAACAACGGATGGTTCATTGATTATAATTCCCTTTCCAGGCAAAAAAACCAACGTATTCGCGGTTCCTAAATCGATACCCAGTTTTTTCTTGAAAAAATCCATAGAAATGCTGGAAAGCAGTCTACCATACATTTTCTTGAATGTTAAAGAAGCGAGATATTGACAAATTGTGCATAAAAAAATATCATATGTGCTATATAAAAGTACAATTAACAACACCTTTATTAGAATAAATTTGTAATATCATTATTATGGAAAAAATGTCTCATCAAAAAATAGGATTGCTCATTCGTGAATTACGCAAAAAACAAGGAATCACTCAAAAAGATTTTGCACAAAAAACAGGTACTTCACAAAGTGTCATTGCGCGTATCGAGCAAGGTAATCAAAATCTTACGATTAGTGAACTTGAAAAATATGGCTTGGCTTTGGGACATTCTTTTTTTCAAACGCAAGCAAAAGAAAGTGATGATTTTATCATTCATGGAGGGCGTCAACTTTCGGGAAGCGTTGTTACGAATACATCAAAAAATGGTGCAATGGGATTGCTCTGTGCATCACTTATTAATAAAGGTGAAACAACTCTCCACGGTATTCCTCAGATTGAAGAAGTATTTCGTTTTATAGAAATTTTTAAAAGTATTGGTGTATCGATTGAATGGATAAGTACATCGTCATTAAAAATACAACCACCAAAACGATTTAATCTTGGTGCATTAAATACTTCTTCTGCTAAAAAAACTCGTTCTATTATTATGATGATTGGAGCATTAATACACCATGTCAAAGAGTTTGAAATACCCCATGTTGGTGGATGTAAAATGGGAGAACGAACTATATCGGCCCATCGCTTTGGACTTGAGCCATTTGGTGTAAATATTACTTCAGGAACACATGTGTATACCATTACTCATAAAAGACTTACTGCTGCGGATGTGGTTATGTACGAAGCAAGCGTTACGGCAACCGAAAATTGTATTTTTGCAGCAGCAGGTATTCCTCAAACATCCATGATACGTTTTGCTCAACAAAATTATATGGTTCGTGATGTTTGTTATTTTTTGCAAGAGTTAGGAGTTACCATTGAAGAAATTGGAAGTTCAACACTTGCCATTACAGGAATTAAAAATATTAATAAAAAAATTGAGTTTACAAACAGTGAAGATCCTATCGAATCCATGATGTTCATCACCGCGGCAATTGTTACAAAATCAAAACTTACCATTAAACGTTGTCCTATTGAATTTTTACGACTTGAATTATTGAAACTTGAAAAAATGGGATTGGTATATAAAAAATCAAAATCTTATTTTTCACATAATAAAAAAACAGAACTTGTTGATATTACGGTGTTTCCATCAACACTTGTCGCGCTCAAAGATAAAATTCACGCGCAACCTTTTCCTGGCATTAACACCGACAACCTTCCCTTTTTTGTTCCTATTGCAGCGCTTGCGAAAGGTACGACACTTCTCCATGATTGGATGTGGGAAAATCGGGCCGTTTATTTCACTGAACTTAATAGATTAGGAACATCGATATCGCTTGCTGATCCGCATCGTGTTTTTATACAAGGACCTACACCATTTACTGGTGCAGAAATCGTTTGTCCACCAGCCCTTAGGCCTTCTACGATGATTCTCGTTGCTATGCTTGGAGCACAAGGAATTTCAACTCTCAGAAATGTATATGCCATAAAACGAGGATATGAAAATATCGTTGAACGATTAAATGCACTTGGTGCAAAAATTGAGATACAATAGAGTGTATGCATGTCGTTGATGTCATTCCAATAGCAAAAGGTGTCGGGAAAGAAATCCTTTCGTATTTTTCTGCAAAAAAAGTTACCCTCGGTACGTTGGTAACTATTCCTGTGCGTAAAAAAGCAATTCCCGGTATTGTGGTTGCTCTTCATGATGTGTCAGAACTTAAATCACAATTAAAGTCATCGGAATATACCTTACGTAATATTGTAAGTATACAAAAAGATTCTCCACTTAGTCCGACATTTATGAAAACGTGTATTCAGATGAAGAATTATTATGCAACAACGACGGGTATGATGATTACTGCTTATACTCCTAAAATATTTTTTTCTGAGCTTGATATTTTTACTTCACGTACGCCAGATGAATCATCATCAAAAACTTCAATACTTCCGGAGCGTTATATGTTTCAAGCACCTCTTGGTGAACGTATAGATTATTATAAAACACTTATTCGGCAACAATTTGCAGCAAAAAAATCTCTTTTTATTTGTGTTCCATCACAAGCATATGCAGAATTATTAGAACAAGAACTTTCCAAAGGTATTGAACAGCATGTTTATGTTTTTCACGGAGGATTTTCCGCAAAACGTTTACGTGAATCGCTTCTACAATTCAACAATGATACACAACCTCTATTGGTTATAGGTACGGTTCAATTTCTTCTTTTAGTAAACCAAGAAAAATTTAGTACGGTCGTAACAGAATTTGAAGGATCTGATTTGTATCGAAGACAAGAACGTCCATTTGTTGATGACCGAGATTTTATTTACACCTATGCACATCTATCGGGCATTACCTTTATTGTTGCTGATGAATTATTACAATTACATACTCTTGCTCAAAGTGAAAAAAATTATTTTACACCACTTTTCCCTATTCATTTTCGTATTAAAAAGTCTGTGCAAATAGAATATCTCTATCCAGGAGAAAAAGAATTTACATCGTCGGACTATCCTCTTATCGCTCGAGATATTTTTCACACTATTGAAATGGCAGTCACAGAAAATTACCGTGTGGTAATTTTTACTCCACGTAAAGGGCTTGCACCAATATCACTTTGCCAGGACTGTGGCACGATTGTCACTGATCCGGAAGATGGTACACCACTCGTACTTCAAGAAATCACGAGCCACGGTAGCAAAGCGCGTTATTATCAAAACCCACGATCTAAAGTAAAATTTCCTGTGCATGATGTCTGTAGTAGCTGTGGTGGTTGGAGAATAAAATCTTTTGGTATTGCGACAAAAAATGTTACTCAATATATTGAAAATAACATTCCCATAGAGGTACCCATTTTTATTATTGATAGTACGGAAACACCAACTCATGCACGCACGAAAAAAACTATTCTCGCTTGGCAACAATCAAAATCTGGAATTCTTGTTACTACAGAAAAGTCACTTGCCTATGTATCACCTCAATCAGTACCGCTCGTTGTCGTTGCTTCCCTTGAATCGTTACTTGCAGGGTCATCATATACAGCACACGAAAAATTGGCACGGGTACTCCTTGCCTTTGCAGAAATTGCAAGCACAAAATTTATTATCCAAACTCGAGAAAAAGATCGCGCAGTGGTTCAAGGGTTTCAGAAAAAAAATCTTACGGATTGGTATACCAGTGAATTAGAAGAGCGAAAAAAATTTCTCTTTCCTCCTTATGGCGTTATTATTAAAATAGAGACGACAGGATCAGATGCTATTATCGTAAAAAGAGAAAAAATATTACATCAAATATTAGATCTTGAACATAAAAAATATACTGTGCAAACGATGCGTTATCGTCATAATAAACTAGAACGATCAGTTACTTCGTTTACTATTCCAGCATCTGATTGGATTTCTTTGCCGGCAAACAAGCAAATACCCACTATTTATAAGGAAATATTTACAAAAATCACGGCACTCCCTGAATATTTTGTCATACATATTAATCCCCTAACGCTTCTCTAGAATCCCTTGCATACCACAAGGTGCTGTGGTAGTATGCTCTCTTGTATGGCAACACGTATAGAAGTTAAAAGAAAAAACACAGAAAATCCACTTTCAGTACTTCGAAAGTTTTCACGAAAAGTTCGCACGGCTGGATTTCTTATGGATCTTCGAGATCGACGTTATTTTAAACGTAATGATTCAGAATTACGTAAGAAACAAAGTGCTCTTGCTCGTATGAAAAAACGAATTGAATATGGTCGCCTTTTCAAAATGGGCAAACTTGAAACAGAGAAAAAATAATGTTTATTTTTGATGTAAAGAACAATCTTTCTATAATACGAAAAACAAACGGCAAGCTTCCACGCTTGCCGTTTGCTCGTATAAAAAATAAAATTCTCGGAAAAGACTATGCACTTTCAATAGTGTTTCCTACGCTCAAGAAATCTATACAACTTCATAAAAAATGGAAACATAAAAATACTCCTGTAAATATTCTCAGTTTTCCTTTAGATACCAAAGAAGGTGAAATATTTATTTCGCTTTCCGCATGTCGTCATGAAGCAAAAAAATATAATCGTACGTATCAACAACATCTTGCATGCCTTTTTATGCATGGTGTTGCACATTTATCAGGCCATACTCATGGACATGTCATGGATACTTTCGAGAAAAAAATGCAAAAGCTTTTTCTTAAATCTTAAAAGACTCCTGAATACACTGAATTTTTTTAGCCGTTGCAACAAGATATGATACAATACGAGAAGTATGTCATCAGATCTTATTGTTGGTATAGATATTGGTTCTTCAACGACACGTGTTGTTGTTGCAAAACCACCACTTCCATCGCAGCCACCTCTCGTGGTAGGTTTTGGTGCGTCAGAAACAGAAGGTGTACGTCGAGGATATATTGTTGATAGTGCGAAAGCTAGTAATGCTATGCAACAAGCAATACTTAAAGCAGAAAAAATGATTGGTGAAAAAATCAAACGAGCGTATGTTGCCATTAATGGTCAAAGTCTTTCATCAGATATTGTGGATGTTTCTTTAATGATATCCAAAGGAGATGGACAAGTTACCCAATTTGATATTGATGCACTCTCGGAAAAAGCTGAAAAAGTTTTCAGGGAACACAAAAAGAATAAAAAATTTGTTCATATTATTCCTCTATTTTTTAAAATTGATGGTGAGGATGTTATGGGGCAAGCACTTGGCCTTTTTGGTACCAAACTTGAAGGACGTTTTCTTTTTATTGCAACGTTGGAATATCATTTTAATGAATTAGTATCAACCGTAAATCATGCGGGTATCGATATTATTGATGTTATTGCAGCCCCACTTGCGATATCTCTTGCTCTGCTTTCTGCAAAACAACGAACGGTGGGCGTAGGGTTACTTGATATTGGTTCAGAAATTACTACGCTATCACTTTTTGAAAATGATCGTGTACTAGGAACAACAACCATACCCATTGGATCTCTTGATATCACGAATGATATCGCACTTGGATTGAAAGTTTCTCTTGAAGAAGCAAAAGAAATAAAAGAAGAATACCTTACTCGAGAATTTTCATATCCAAAAAGAAAAATAAATGAAATTATAACTGCCAGACTTTCTGATATTTTTGATATGACCAATAAATATTTGACGGCCTATAAAAGAAAAGGTTTACTACCTGCTGGAATTGTCATTAGTGGTGGAGGTTCTCTTCTTGAAGATATCAAAATACCTGCTGAAACTATTCTTGAACTTCCCATAAGCATTGCAAGTATGCATAATCGTTTTGGCCGAGCAACAAAATTATTACCTGATGCTCGGTGGCTTCTTGCCTATAGTTTGTGTTTTCTTGATAATGAAGCAGATCCTCATTTTTCGAACAATTTACTCGGTAAAATCAGTAAAGGTGCTTCGCGGTTTGTTCACAACATTCTCGAGCAATTTATGCCCTAATGACGTCCCCTTGCTTGCCCCAGTATTTCTGCTATGATAGCTTGTATATCTCATTAGTAAACTTATCTATACATATTATTTATGCCTAAAGTAAACCCAGATATTGAAGCATTCGCACGCATCAAAGTGATCGGCGTTGGAGGTTCCGGAGGAAACGCTATCAACCATATGATCAATTCAAACGTCACGGGCGTTGAGTTCGTGTGTATGAATACTGATACTCAAGATTTACATAAATCTCAAGCTGATAAAAAAATTCATATTGGAAAAAATCTTACGAAAGGACTTGGTTCAGGTATGAATCCAGAAGTCGGCCGACAAGCAGCAGAAGAAACACAAGCCGGCATCCAAGAAGTTTTGAAAGGTGCTGACATGGTTTTCATTGCGTGTGGTATGGGAGGAGGCACCGGCACAGGGGCTGCTCCTATTGTTGCGCGTGCGGCTCGTGAACAAAATATTTTGACCGTTGCTGTTGTCACCAAGCCATTCTTTTTTGAAGGAGATCAACGTAAAAAAATTGCAGAACAAGGTTTGGAAGCTCTTGAAAAAGAAGTTGATGCTTTGATTGTTATTCCTAACGATCGTCTCCTTGCCATTACTGACAAAAAAACAAGCTTCAAAGATGCCTTTGCTATGTGTGACGAGATTTTGCGTCAAGCAGTTGAAGGTATTTCAGAGCTCATTACTACCCCGGGTATTATCAACATCGATTTTGCTGACATAAGAACCATTATGAGTGATGCGGGAAGCGCCTTTATGGGTATTGGTATAGCGTCAGGTGATAAACGAGCAGAAGAAGCCGCGTTATCTGCCATTAATTCCCCACTCCTTGATATTGCCATTTCTGGTGCAAAAGGTGTGTTGTTCTCTATTTCTGGGGGTGATGATTTGACCATGCATGAAGTTCAAGAAGCAGCAAAAATTATTACTGAATCTATTGATAATGATGCAAAAGTTATTTTTGGAACCATTCGGGATGAGAAATTAAAGAAAGGTGAAATAAAAGTTACCGTCATTGCAACTGGCTTTGATGCATCCTCACAAACAGGATCACTATTCAATGAAAATGCTACTCGAAAGCCAATCAAACGTGAGAAAAATGAAATCCCAGAAGAAAAACCAAAAGCTGACGACGGAAAAATTATTGAAGAAATTAATGTAGCGGATGATACTGATGACTGGTCTGCTGTTCCAGCATTTTTACGAAGAAAACAATAGATCAGAGATTAGTGAAAAGAGAAGAGAGATAAGATAAAAAAATAATCCTGAATTGTTCAGGATCTATTTTTTATATCGTTGATGACGTTTTTTGTTGTTTCAAAAGTACCTTTTGATGATAAAGAAAAAATAATATCAATCATTTTCAAGACTTTTTTACATTCACAAACGAATTGCAATATCAATACGAACCGGGGTAAGAGTTCCTATCATTTCCATTTTTTACTGGTCTTTAAGTTTCACACTCATCCAAGGTTCAAAGCAAAAAAGGCTTTGGGTTTCTGCGTTATCGTGTGCTCTTACAGAAACCTCTATGCAGGGAGTATCTTTGCAGTTATGGCGTGCTGCTTTCGAGTAAATTTCAACTACCTGATCAATGTCTGAGTAATTGTGGAAACGTACCGTCCAGTCTTCCCAGTTTCTGATTACAAAAACCTTATTTTGTTTATCAGAAAAAATTGTGTCATGTGGTTCTTTTGAAAGTTTCATGGCTTCTAATTTTTCCAATTGGTTTTTTTATCTCAGTCATTGGTTCTGGCATAGTAAATACGTATAAAATTCCAGAGATAAGAATCATTCCAATTAAGAATGACTTAGCAGATTGTAAAAGTGTCATATGAATTATTTTAATGATTGCGTCAAACACTTTCAATTTTCTGAAATCTTTTAACTTTCAACTTAAAACTATCATATGCTATACTATCTGACATGACTTACGAATTAATTATTATCGGTGGAGGTCCAGCGGGGACTGCCGCTGCAGTCTACGCTGCACGAAAACAACTTTCGACGCTTATCATTGCAAGCGAATTTGGCGGACAATCAAATGTCTCCGAAGAAATTTATAACTGGATTGGAACTCCGGCTATTTCTGGCGCTAATTTAGCAAAAGCATTTGAAACTCATGTCAAAGAATATGAAGGTGAATTTCTTGTGATTAAAAAAGGTTTTTTTGTTGAAAAAATTGAGAAAAAAGATGGAAACTTTGTCGTAAAAACTAGCCAAGGTGAATCATTTGAAGGAAAATCTGTTCTCATTACTACAGGCAGTGGTCGTCGGAAATTATCTGTACTTGGCGCAGCAGAATTTGATAACCGTGGTGTTGTGTATTGCGCTAGCTGTGATGGACCACTCTTTTCAGGACAGGATGTCGTTGTAATCGGCGGCGGTAATGCTGGATTTGAAAGCGCTGCACAATTGCTTGCCTATGCAAAATCAGTCACACTGCTTCACCATGGTGATATGTTCAAGGCTGATCCTGTAACTGTCAAAAAAGTTCTCGCCCATCCAAAGATGACTGGTATTCTCAATGCTGAAGTTACCAGTGTGAAAGGTGAAAAATTTGTCACAGGAATTACATATAAAGATAAAATGACTAACACAGAAAAAGAATTAGCTGTTGTGGGTGTCTTTGTTGAAATTGGACAAATACCTAATACAAAATTTGTTGAAGGATTAGTCGAATTTGATGAATTTAAACGTGTGAAGATTGATCCATGGACTCAAAGCACGACAACAGAAGGCGTCTGGGCAGCTGGTGATTGTTCAAATATTCGTTATCATCAAAACAATATTGCTGCAGGTGACGGTGTTCGCGCTTTGGAAGATATCTATCTTTGGCTCCGAGCGAAATAATAATTATGGAAATCATTCGTCCAGATTCAAAACAACCTATTCCCGATGATGCTAAAAAAGTTTTCAAGGGTGTGCTTTTTGATGTGTATCAATGGGAACAGAAACTTTTTGACGGAACGACAACCACATTTGAAAAACTCAAGCGTCCTGATACCGTTACCGTCTACCCTGTTCTTGATGACGGAAAAATACTCCTTTTACAACAAGAACAACCAGGAAAAACAAATGTATTTACAGGCACTCCTGGTGGACGAGTTGATGAAGGTGAAGATGTCCTTACAGCAGCGAAACGTGAGCTTTTAGAGGAAACGGGATATGAAGCAAGAGAGTACGTTTTATGGAATGCACAACATCCGACGAGTAAACTTGATTGGGTGGTATATACATTTATTGCTAAGGGACTTACAAAAGTTAAAGCTCAGAAACTTGATGCCGGAGAAAAAATTACTTTGATGCCAGTTAACTTTGATACATTTTTAGATGTAGCCATAGAAGAGAAATTTATAGAGAAAGAAATGGTACCTAAATTTTTCGAAGCTAAAATTAATCCAGAAAAGAAAGCGCAATTACAAGAACTCTTTAAACCTTTATAATTGTCCACTATCCGATAGTGGACAAAATTAACTTTATTATGCAAAAACATCCTTCAGACCACATAACTTTTTCAGCCTTGCACGTGCATTATGCAGTTTGTTTTCTTGATATGATAGATTCTACGGCTATCGTATCGCAACTTTCGGGTCGTAAAGCAGACGAGTTATATATGACATTTCTCAATATGCTTGCAGAAATTATTGATGCACATGACGGGAAAGTTTTAAAAACGTATGGTGACGGAATATTTTATTATTTTCCCAAAACAGACTTTGGTTCTCTTGCTGATTTTGAAAATGTTATTGCAACTAATATGAAAATAATAGAGGCTCGAGATGCTATCAACTATACACTTCATGAACACGGATTACCCGAGGTTAATTATCGTATATCAGCAAGTTTTGGTCCTGTAAGTATCGTTGAAGACGAGGATAATGATATTGATGATTTATTTGGTACTACCGTTAACACGTGTTCAAAAATGAACCGACTCGCCCATCCTAATTCAATAATCATAGGAAGTGCTTTACGAGAAAAACTTAAAGATTCCAAAATGTATTCTTTTCAAGAACAAGAAATGTTTTCTGTACATGATGCTTTTTCTTATATGACCTATTCAGTGAAAAAATAATATGACCCTTCGCATCCTTGATTGGAATATCGGGTGTTTTATTATAATGAAGTATGCAAAACATATCGGTTTTGCATCAAAAGATGAGTATGAATATTTTCAGCCTGATGTTAATGCACATTTAGTATCAAATACCATCAAAACGATAGATCCCGATTTTTTATTCTTACAAGAATTTTGGAACCCATCGGACGCAGATACTATTGAACAACTTAAGGAGTATCCTTATCGACAATTTCTTGATATGTGGTATAGAAAATCTGGTGCATGTATTGCAAGTAAAAAACCATTTTCAATAGAAATTATTGACGGTTTTTCTATTGTTCATTATGAAAATTTGAATATTATACCCATTCATTTGAATTCATTTTCTCCGTTAAAACGTCTCGAAGAAACAACGATACTTAATAAAATATCAAAAAGTTTATCCGAGAAAACTATAATTCTTGGTGATACTAATATTTGGTCGCGTAAAAATTTCTACCTATTTTCAAAAGATATACAGTCGTATGCAAAACTTTGCAAGTCGTATAGTGATGTATCTGCCCCCATCATTGCTACTAATTTTCTTGGTTTTAAATTAGATAAAGTTTTTACTTCAAAAGATATAATTATTGAAAAAATTGAATCACCCAGAATTCGTGGTGATTATATGGATCACTACCCAATATTTTTTGATATACAATAAAAACTATCTCATCTTTTCTTTCTGTGTACCTTCCGATAGTGCACAATTGACCATAAAGTTTGGTTATGGTACTGTGCGTTTAAATAATAAATACTCATTTATAAATTAAAAATAAAATGAAACACAAAAGAAATTCACAAAGTCTTAGACCTGAAAGTCAGATGATGACTGCAGGATTTTTTGCCCCATGGTCACAAGGGTCGGCCAGTTGCCCTATTTTTGCAACATCTAACTATGTATTCGAAACTGCTGAACAAGGCGAAAATGCTTTTGCACTTGCTTATGGGCTACGCACACCAAAAGGAACAGAAAAACCGGAACTCATTTACGGACGTATTAATGAGCCTAATTTGCAGATTGCAGAAGAAAGGCTCACCATTTTTGAAAAAGGTGCAAAAGATTGTGCTATTTTTTCAAGCGGACTTTCTGCATTAACAACGGCTTTTCTTGAGTTTCTGAAACCCGGTGATATTCTCCTTAGTAGCACGCCACTGTATGGTGGAACGGATCACTTTTTAACCAAAATACTTCCTTCAAGTGGTGTGAAAGTTATTTTCTGTGATGCGTCAGACACAAGACAGAAAATAACTGAACTCATTAATAATGAAATTAAAGATGGAGGCAAACTGGCAATGATTTTTATTGAAACACCAGCAAACCCAACAAATTCTTTGTTCAATATACGAATGTTCAGAGAGCTTGCAGATCGTTTTTCTGATACGACTAAAAAAGTTTTACTGGCTGTTGACAACACTTACCTTGGTCCGATTTGGCAGAGCCCTATTGAACATGGAGCCGATTTAGTTCACTATTCAGCAACAAAATATATTGGCGGGCACAGTGATTTAATCGCAGGTGCATGTTTAGGTTCACGTGAACTTATTCAAAGGATGAAAATCAGAAGAACTTTTATGGGTAATATGTCTGACCCATTTACTTGCTGGCTGTTGCTACGTAGTTTGGAAACATTACAGGTTCGGATGGATCGCCAGGCATGCAATGCAACTAAAATTGCAAAGTATCTTAACCAACATCCTTTGATCGAGAAAGTTTACTTTCTCGGGAACCTATCTGAAAAAGATAACGCTCAGTATTTTATAAAAAATACTCAGTGCGTTGGCGATGGTGCCATGATTGCGTTTGATGTCAAAGGTGGAAAAAAAGCTTCTTTTCAGTTCCTTAATGCTCTTAAACTGGCAAAACTTGCCGTAAGTTTAGGAAGCACTGGAAGCCTGGCGGAGCATCCTTATACGATGACTCACGCAGATGTTGATCCGGAAGTGAAAAATAAACTGGGTATCACTGAAAGTATGGTAAGGTACTCGGTAGGAGTTGAAAATTACAGAGACTTGATTGCTGATATGGAACAAGCGTTCAAGGCAATAAAATAAAAAACGAATTACAAATTCAAAATAAAAAGGCCTATTACTAATTTTAATAATAGGCCTTTTATTAAATTATGGAATTAAACGATCAAACGTTCTAGGAAATGCTACAGAATCAGAAATTACATCACATTCTGAAACTGCTTCCGCAGTCAGCAAAAATCTGGGCGTGCCGAAGGCGCGCTGTATGGAGAGAGCAGAAATTCTGCATTGCGGGCGAGGATTTGTACCACCCACTCACCACCATCGCGCGCGAGCGCGCGGGGCTACTTTTTGAGCGAGTTTCTGTTTGTGACCCCACAGAGAATCGAACTCTGATTGACGGATTGAAAACCCGCTGTCCTAACCGTTAGACGATGGGGCCAGATGCTTTATTGTAATAAAAACCTATACATCAGGCTTTTACAACAAAGAAACTATATCATTTTTCAAAAAAAATGCAAAAAGAAAGAGCGTTTGTTAATCAACGCTCTCTACTTCTTATTTTTCAGCATAATTAATGCGTAGAAGGAATCCAATCTTGATGGTCTCCTTTTACATATTCAGTCAATGATTTTCCATTGTGTAAGTTATCTATAACTCCCGCAATAATCTTATTTACAGGAATAACGGTAACTTCAGGAAGTTTGAACAGCTCGGGTCTTAATATACACGAATCTGTCAAAAGAATTTTCTTGAAATTTGCTCGCTTTAGATTTTCATACCAATCTCTGGTTAAAATTGGATGAACTCCTGCAGCATACAAATCAAGAGCTCCTTTTTCACGTAATGCGGTAGCTCCTCCGTTCATGGTACCAACTGAATCAAACATATCGTCAACCAAAACGACATTATAGTCCTTTACGTCACCAATGACATGCGTATGTTTTGATTCTCCTTTGAGACTCCGTTGTTTGTTAATTATGACAATGTCGCAACCAAAATGTTCAGCATAGCGACTTACGTAATTAGCAGCATTGGTATCAGGTGCCCCAAATTTTGTTCGTGTCCAATCGAGCTTGAGGTTCCTTTCAATATGTTTAATCATAAAATTAACCACATCAACATTCTCAAAATGATGAGGATCATAACCCACGGTTGATGGATTATGGAGCTCTAATGTCACAATACGATCAACACCCGCAGCCCGGAGCATTCGTATCAGTGTCGAAAAGTGAATGGACTCTCTGGGTGCTTTTCTTTTATCTTGCCGTGCACCCGGCATTTGTGGAAAAATAACGGTAACTTTACTGGCACGACCCGCAAGAAGTGCATCAGTAAGAAAACAGGTTTCAATAAAATCGGTATATTTTAGACCTTTATCATTACGCATCTGTGCGATGATAAAACAATCACAGTCAGCAACCGAAGTCGCATTATTTGTTTTAATATCACCGTCAGCAAACTCCTCAAAGAATCGTTCGCTGAGTTTCAAATCAGCAAATTTACCCTCGGTTTGTTCTTTGAACTTTTCATGGAGCGCTTCCGCAACAGAAGTTCCAAGAACAGAATATTGTGTTTGAAAAATACGAATTCCATGATACGTAGTATGCGAATGATTTGTGTTCATAACTTCCTATTTATTTGTTGTTAAAATATTGAGGTTGATTTTATTCTAAAGTAGCATAAAATAGTTCTTTGTAAAGCTTCTCTGTTTTAGAGGAGTCTTTTAACAAGATTTGGGCGGTTAGCTCAGTTGGTAGAGCGTCCCCTTGACGTGGGGAAGGCCACAGGTTCGAATCCTGTATCGCCCACCAGAACTTGACTAATATATAAAACATAGTATAATACTTCCATAGTATATTCTTTGAAAATGTTTGATTTTTGGTGTATTTGAAAGTTTTCACAACAACTGACTTCCCTTTTGGTTTGTGTGAAAACTTTCAAATACTAAATCAAACACTCATGAAAAATCAATTAGTTACTTTAATTTTTGCTGTTGTAATTTTAATTATGAACAGCTGTTCTGATTCAGAAAAAAAATCTTCAAGCAATCCTCCGGTGCCGATTGCGTACCAGCAAAAACTTGATCACACCAAAAAAATCCTGGCGGAAGAAAGGAAAAAAGAAGAAGAAAAACTCCGCAAAAAAAAGAACAAGAAATTCCTGTGGGTAAAGAAAATTTTAATAAAATTGTTAATTTTATTCTTAGTAATGGCCGTTCAATAAATAAAAACGGTTGTGAATATCAATATGACTTTTTCGATAGTCGCGGCACTCGCCATGCGATGATTGCCTATAAACGCGATTGGCGCGATGGACCATCAAAAACCGGAAAGGTTGAAGCAATTTATGTTTGGTCATATAAAAATAATATAAAAGACCAAAAACATTTTTTTGGTTGGAGTTTTACCAAAGATCAGGTGTATCCATCGGTGAAAAATATGGATGGAAGTCCGTGGGATCCTGATGGAGTAATCAGGAAGTCTTATGAAGAATTTCTTGCAAAGGTAATTAAAGAAGCAAAAAAATAAAGGTTCCCCCGGAGCATAGCTCCGAGGTATTGAACCTATAGTACGTCTTCGCTCGGACAACATGAACGAGTCCTCTCTTTCATTTTGCTCCTCACTAGCCGTAATAAAAGCGAAAGACGCTAAAGAAAAAATTCCTGCAGATTAATTTGCAGGAATTTTTTATTGGAAGAATACTTTTTAATTCTTGAAAAGTATTCTTTTATGAAGCTCTAAAGGATCAAGTGGTGGTAAAAACTTTGTTATGATCAATCTCTCGTCCTTTAAAAGCTTGAGAGCCGATATATTCCATTCATCAGGACGTTTTGGAATCTTTGTGCACAAGAAAATCAGCCGATATGGTAATGCGTTAGGAATGTCATTTTTGTCATATGTTGTCACGTCATATGTTCCCCAATAGAGAGCAATTTCTGTTTCAACACGCTTTTTGGCAATAGCCGCGATATCATCATGAAAAGCACATATTAATATTTCCAGATGAGCGTCATCCAAAAACAATTCGATCATTTTTTGTACTATTTCAGCAGAATCTTTGGGATATAATTTCCCTATAAAATAACCGCAGGCGTATCCTTTTCTGTTTACTTTTTCAAAAAGTGTCGCATCTGTATGTGTCATAGGAAATCCTATATCAAGAAAAAGGGTTTGAGAATCTAATGCTTGACGATATGTAGAAAAATCTATAAACCAGATTTGTTTTTTTATCATGGTACAGTATATTTTATTTTAGACTACGCTAGGATACAGAAAAATTCAAGTAATTAAAAAATCCGCTCCAATTCGATGGTCAGCGGATTTTTTGTTTTGAGAACAAAGTTTTAACTCAGTTAGAAATTTGCTCTATAGCTTGAGATGCAAGTTTGCTTCTTAACTCCTCATCATAATTTTTACCACCTGCTTTAGTAAGGTAAAAACATACACTTGTATCGTCAAAGACAAAATCAAAATAGTAATCCTGACAATTACTCCCGATTTGTTTTTCCAGAACGCGTACCGTATGTCTTTGCCAATAAGACGCTAGATATTCTTGAAGCGCCTTTCTTACTTTTTTTAGGAGTAAACTTTCTATCAAAAAAACACCAATGGTTATCTTTCTATCATCTAAAACATACTCGAGAGCTTCCTCTAATACATTTTCGACAGAAAGTTTTTCATCTTCTTCAAATGGCGTAAAAAATGTCGCGTATATATTATCGCGTGCCATTCCTTTCTGAAGTTTGTCTGCATCAAAATCTGTCATTTTGGCATCTATATCAACGCGTCTAATAGTCTTGCCATTTTTAATCCGTGTTTCATATTCCGAAAAACTTAAAAGCCAAATTTCTTTCATAAACTTGTTTTTAATGATGGTTTTGTTTTAGACTACTCCAGTATGCAGAAAAATTCAAGTATAAAAATATTAGCCATAGAAACCAGTTGTGACGAGACATCCATTGCTATTTTAGAAGTTTCCGGAGAATTTCCTGCGGCACATTTCAAAGTTTTGAGTCATATCGTGTCATCTCAAGCAAAACTTCATGCAGAATATGGCGGTGTTTTTCCTCAGCTTGCTAAAAAAGAGCATTCTAAAAATCTCCCCATCGTACTTGAGCAAGTTTTAAAAGAATCAAAACTTTTCACTCGATTACCTAAAATCTATTCTGGTATTTTGCATAATACTAGAATAGCAATATTACGATGGAGAATAAAAAAACTTCTCGCTCGCGAACCCGAGACATTCGAGAAAACATGGGAAATTATTTCCAACTTAGAGGTTGAGCCTCCAAGTCTTGATTATATCGCCGTAACCTTTGGGCCAGGACTCCCACCAGCTCTATGGTCAGGTATTAATTTCGCAAAAGCGCTTTCTATTGCATGGAATATACCCATTATCCCAACTAACCACATGAAGGGTCATATTTGGTCTATTTTTGCCTCTGGAAGCGAGTTTTCTATGCACGGGCCACAATTCCCTATTTTGGTACTTTTGGTGTCGGGTGGGCACACACAATTGGTTTTGGTTGAAAGTTTTACGCAATATAAACTTCTTGGCGAAACGTTAGATGATGCTGTTGGTGAAGCCTTTGATAAGGTCGCCCGAACCTTGGGATTACCTTATCCCGGTGGGCCTCATATTGAAAAATTAGCTCGTGAAGTGGCTGAAACAACCGGTATTAAATTACCCCGCCCGATGCTTAATACCGATGATTATAATTTTTCCTTTGCAGGAATTAAAACATCTGTCCTCTATCTCGTTCGAGATCTCTCAAAAAACAATTCTAGTATTATGCAAAATACCAGCATAGTTTCTGAGATTGCAAACGAGTTTCAAAATGCAGTTACTGAAGTTCTTGTTAAAAAAACATCTCGAGCTATCGAGGAATTTCATCCATCACAATTAGTCATCGCGGGTGGTGTATCAGCAAATAATTATATCCGAGGTGAATTTGAAAAATTACAAGATATTTATGATATTAAAATTACCTTACCTTCTCGAGAATTAACCGGTGATAATGCTCTTATGATAGGTATTGCTGGTTATATTGAACTTTCAACCCAAATGAAAAGCTCGAATAGGAATTTAAATTCTATTCGAGCCCAAGGCCGTTTGCC
>Ga0172369_10002957_pt1 | contig 22758 bp, 11 predicted proteins | sample LakKiv25m_FD_114539 | JGI IMG/M metagenome (GOLD analysis project Ga0172369, IMG submission 114539) | Freshwater microbial communities from Kabuno Bay, South-Kivu, Congo - kab_022012_11.25m | ecosystem: Environmental > Aquatic > Freshwater > Lake | place: Democratic Republic of the Congo...
GATACCGGTTGGATAATCCCGCAAACGCGATTTTCCATAAATAGGAAAACGCGCTTTCGTCCGGCGGCAAAGCATAAGTTGGAAATTTATATTCACCAAACTTCAAATCAACGTTACACGATTGAGCGATACGGTCTGCGTTCCAGATCGCTTCCGGTAGCGCTTTCCATGTACGCGCAAATTCATCGGGAGTAAGTAAATACGCCTCTTCATCGGCGGCGGCATCTTCTTGTAAATTTGCAATCCCGGAGCTCAACTTAATTGCCGTTACTACTTTGTGAAGAAGAAAATCTTCACGCTTTAAAAAATATGCGGGATGCGAAGCAACAATTTGAAGATTGTTCGCCTTCGCAAATTCGTACAGCTCACGCGTGTTTCCTTTCGCCCGTTTGGTAACAATCAATTCAACAAAAAGATTTTGCCTTAACGGCAGAGTAAAGTGAAGTTCTTTCAGCAGAGGAAGGGAAGAGGTAAGGATGAACAGATCATCGAGCGGCTCTTTTAAGAGATCAGGTAAAGAAAAATCTTCTTTCAGCTTTCTTGAGGTGATGATGCGGCACAGATGAGAATATCCGGCGTTATTCTTTGCAAGAAAAACGGCAGAGAGATTTTTGTCCTTCGGATCGTCAATAAAACTGCCGAGCACCGGTTTAATATTTTGCTCCAAGCATTCTTTTGCGAACTTGATTAATCCGTACATAGCGTTGGTATCGGTTAAAGCCGCATAAGCGCTTCCGGCTTTTTTGGCAAAAGCTACCAGCTCCGGTATCCGAATGGTTCCGTTAAGTAAAGAATAGTTTGAATGTGCGTGCAGTGTAAACATGGTAAAAAGTCAAAAGTCAATCCGCCGTGGCGGACTGACTTCTCTTTTCGCTCTTGATTCTGTTCCAGTTAGTTAATATATTAGTGCGCAAATGTTCACCTATAATATGGCAATTAAAATGGAATCAAGCAAGGCAAAACTTATTAGTTTGGCAGACTATCGCCCGCCCGGCAGGCAGCAAGTCTCCCAACTCTATCCTTCGGTGCAGAGGAAAATAAAAAGCACCGGCTTTGATCTTTTCAATTATAAAAAAGTTTTTGCTGATGAAGCCACCCGCAAATTAATACGCGAAGGAAGAACGATCGGCTGTTTTTATATTGAAAGCCCGGGGATGAGATCGCTGCTGAAAAAAACTACTTGCGATACGTTTGAAATGCTTACGGCGGTTTCGTCTATTATTCGTCCCGGCGTGGCGGAAAGCGGAATGATGAAAGAGTTTATCGAACGCCACAAAGACCCGCAGCGGAGAAAATATCTTATCCCGAAAATGAAAGAAATTTTGGGCGAAACCTACGGCGTGATGATCTATCAGGAAGATGTAATCAAAGTTGCGCACCACGTTGTTGGCTTAACGCTTGAAGAAGCCGATCTGCTGAGACGGGCGATGAGCGGAAAGATGCGTTCGCACAAAGCCATGCAGCTTATCATCGACCGTTTTTTTGATTGCTGCAAAGAGAAAGGGTATTCCGAAACGGTATCACGCGCGTTATGGAAACAGATTGAATCCTTTGCGGGATACGCGTTCTGCAAAGCGCACAGCGCTTCATTCGCACTGCTTTCGTTTCAAGTTGCTTATTTAAAAGCCCATTATCCGGCTGAGTTTCTGGCGGGAGTATTGAACAACGGCGGCGGATATTATTCCACCGCGGTTTATATTACCGAAGCGCAGCGGATCGGGTTAACGTTATTGCTTCCGGATGTGAATGAAAGCATGTACGGATATGTAGGAAAGAAGAACCACATACGCATCGGGTTTATTGCCATCAGAAATTTTGAAGAAAGCTCCGCGGAAATAATTGTTAATGAAAGAAATGAAAAGGGAATGTTCGTATCGCTTGTTGATTTTCTTTCGCGCACTCACGTAGGGTACGAACGGGCAGAATCGTTAATAAAATGCGGCGCGGCGGATTGCTTCGGATTAACGAGACCAACGCTGCTGCGGCTGCTTGATCTCTACTTCAAAAATAAAAATATGCTCAAAACTTACGGCACCGATCTTTTTGCACATGAAACGAGTAAGTTGGAAAAGGAAATTATCACACAAACCGATTTCTCGCCGGAAGAAAAAAGTCTCTGTGAATATGAACTCTTCGGGTATATGATCTCGCGCCATCCGCTGCAATTTTTTGACGCCGCGGTTAGCGCAAAAGAGATTGTAAAATCTGCCGACATGTTTAACCACCGCAGCCGGAGAATCAAAATGATCGGCTGGTATATGGCTTCCAAACGGGTAAAGACGAGCAAAGGGGAGATCATGAAATTTCTTTCGCTTGAAGATCTTTCGGGAACCTTTGAAGCGGTAATTTTTCCCGAAGCGTATTCCCGGTATGCTGAACTCACCATGTCAATGGGTCCTTATGTAATAGAAGGGAAGGTTGATGCGGAAGGAGGCAATACGATTATTGTTGAAAAGCTTTCGGTGCTTACTGCCGAAAAAGCAAAATCAATTACACAGAAAGATAGAAATGAAACGGACTTTTTTGGCGAGAATGAAAAACCGGCAACTGATGATGAAGTTCTTTTGGTAAACACATTAGGCAAAGAAAAATTAATGACCGCCTATCTTGCGTAACCGTTACGGAAGCGAACGTTTTATAAAGCGGAACTTCGCTTCACTTTTATTTTTTCTTTTGTTGGAATTAGCCGTTCAAAATCTGTTACATAGTTGAAACGCTTCCCGGTAGAGAAAAAATAAATTTACTCCCTTTTCCCGCTTCGCTTTCAACCCAAATTCTGCCGCCTTGCGCTTGAACAAATTCCTTTGAAATAGCTAATCCCAGCCCCCAGCCTTGTTTATTTACGCTGCCGACTTGAGTAAATCTTTGGAACAACTTATCCTTATCTTCTTTTGATATTCCGGGACCGTTGTCTTTAATAGAAAACTCAACATCGTTCAATGCTTTCTTAACTTCAACAATAATATCATCACCTTTTTTTGAATATCTAATTGCGTTATTCAAAATATTAATGAAAACGAAGACGAGTTTTTCAATATCAATTTGAATTTCCGGCAGGTCTTCTTCAACATACGTTTGCAAGTTGATATTTTTTTCGGATACCTGCATCATTAAGGCAGTAACGCCAATGTCTAAAACGATGTCCGGTTTAACCGCTGAAAATTTTAATCTGATATTGCCGGTTTCAATTTGGGAATAATCCAGCAACTCATTTATTACTCGTGATAATCTGTTGCTGTGCTGTCTTAAGGAATTGATGATGTCTTTTTGTTCATCATTTAGTTCGCCAACGCGTTTATCATCAAGGAGCTTTAGGCTTAAATTGATTGAGGATAAAGGAGTTTTCAACTCGTGAGAAGCGGTAGCAAGCAGATTGGTTTTTGCTTTGTCGCGTTCCTGATATTTTGTAATGTTTCTCAACAAAATCAAACTGCCGATGAACGTTTCCTTTTTTTCTGATTCCGCGAATGAGATAATTTCTTCAGCTTCAATATTAAAAAAGAATTCTTTTCCATCATGGGCAATTCGCAAAGGTTTAATCTCCACATCGCTATCGGAAAATTTCAGCGAAACGGATTTATAAATTTCTTTTATCAAGTCGTTATAACCGGCAATCTCCGGAATGTAATGATGCAGAATATCTTCCTCTTTTAATCCTGTAAGCTGCAGAATAATAGGATTTACCAGCACTACTTTGCGGTTCTCATCAATAAAGAGAATGCCGTCTTCAAAGCTGTGCACAACGGCTTCCAATCGTTTCTGCTCAAATAGGAGGCGGTCAATTTGTTTGGCGTCATACAATTTTAACCGCGCCGCCATTGTGTTAAACGCGTTTGCGAGTTCGCCCAATTCATCTTTAGATTTTAGCTCAAGTTTTTGGTCGTAATTTCCTTCGCTAATTGATTTGATCTTTTCCGTAAGCTCTTTTATTGGCTCTACAATTTTAGTTGGAAACGTAAAAATAAATGATAAGGTGATGAGAATACTTAACGTTGCAACTACCGACATGTAGATGATGATGTTGTCGGCGGTCGTCTGCAAATCGTTCGTCTTATGCGTAATCGCGGACATGTTTAAAGTATAAATTCCCAGAATACTCTTTTTAACGGAGAGATATTTTTCGCGTACGATCTCGAGGTCAGCTTTAGTAACGAGGCTTCTATTTTTATAACGCTCGCAAGCATTTATGAAATCTCGGTAAGCTGAATGAAGTTGGTTGACTAATTCTCCTTCGCCTATTTCCGTGATGTTGTTTGTTTCAAGTTGAAGTTTATTTTCGAAGAGTGATTTTGAACGCGGATACACAGTTGTTAAAATAGTGTCTTCTAATTTTCTCTTTTCGAGAACTTGAAGCTGTATGGTGTACATCTCATCTAAAGAATTTGTTAAGCTCATCGTATAATCAACGGAAGAATAATTATCTACAATTGTTCCTTTCGATTTTTGCGCAAGCTGATTGATGAAGAGCGTTCCCAGCACGCTTAAGAGTAAGATTACCGCGAACAGAAAGATGACGCCGAAACTTATTTTACTTTTTATTGTTTTCATCTGTAGATACCATCAAAATGTCAATGTTTTCGTTTGAAGTGAGATGTGATAATTCACGGAAGAAATTGTTTGGTTTTATCCTATACAGAAAAGTAAATTCCGGTTTCCCGATTACGATTAACGATGCCTCTTGCTTCTTCGCAAACTCCACAATTGATTTTGCAATCTCATTGCTTCCGATTTCTTCAACCTCGGCGCCGAGTTCGGCGGCAAGTTTGAAATTGCTTAATAAATATCTTTGAAGTTTGGGATCGATTTTATCTCCCTTTTCGCTATCACGCTGAATATAAACGACAAACCATTTTGAATTATAGACAGCAGCCAGCCTTGAAGATTTTCGTATCAATTTTTTACCGGCGGGGTAATTTGTGCTAATTGCGGTAACGATAGCATTCATTTTTCCCCGCGAAGTTTGGGGAATTTCTCTCATGATTTTTCTTTCTACCTGGCGTGAAACTTCTTTTAACGCCAAATCACGTAGCTGCAACAGTTTATCTTTTTGAAAAAAGTTTTGTAACGCAATAGGGACTTTCTTGAGATCATAAATTTTTCCCTCTTGCAATCTGTCTATTAGTTCTTCAATTGTTAAATCAATATTTACAACTTCGTCGGCTGAATGGAGAATGCTGTCCGGTATTCTTTCCGTAATTCGAATGCCCGTTATTTTTTCAACCTGCTCATTGATGCTTTCAATATGCTGAATATTTACCGTGCTGATTACGTTTATGCCGGCTTCCATCAATTCATTAACGTCCTGCCATCGCTTTTCATTTTTGGAGCCGGGGATATTTGTATGCGCAAGTTCATCCACTAAAACCACTTCCGGTTTTTGGAGAAGAATGGCGTCAACATCCATTTCCTCAAGCTGCTTCCCTTTGTAAAATATTTTCTTCCGCTCCATCATCGGTAAGCCTATTACTAATTTTTCAGTCTCTTTTCTTCCGTGAGTTTCAACATACCCAACAGCCACATCCACTTTGCTTTCCGAAAGTTCGTTCCCTTCGAGCAGCATTCTGTACGTTTTACCAACGCCGGCAGCCATACCCAAATAAATTTTTAACTTTCCTTTTTTAGAGGATCGAATGAGATTTAAAAATCTTTCTGCCGATATAGATATTTGCGGTTCCATAAAATCTTTGTTGACTTAATTAAAATTAATTCTTTTTTAGTTCATCCAAAGCAAGGTTTAGTTTCAAAACATTAACTCTTTCCGTACCGAATAAAGTGAGGGGCGGTTTTTCAATTTGCGCATTCACTAACTTTTTAACTTTATGTTCATCAAGATTTCTTTCTTTTGCTATTCTCGGAATTTGAATTAACGCCGCTTGAGGCGAGATGTGCGGATCAATTCCGCTTCCGGATGCCGTCACTAAGTCGGAAGGAATTTCTTTTCTCTTTACAGTTGGATTTTTTTGTAAGAATTCAGCGATTCTCTTTTCAACTTGCGCTACATATTCCGGGTTTGACGTTGATTTATTTGATCCGCCGGTTGATGCGGCGTTATAATCAACGGCTGAAGGTCTTCCTTGAAAATATTTATCTGAGTAAAATTTCTGCGCGATGTTTTCAAATCCAACCAATTTTCCGCCTTTATAAATAGGCAAACCATTTGCTTGAGGAGGGAAGATTAAACCAATTCCCCAAATAAGAAGAGGGAAAAGGATTCCAAATAGTATTACCGTAAGGAAGTGAAGTTTTATATCTTTTAAGATTTTCATTTTTTTTTCTTTCAATTAAAAAAACATTGAGACGACGAGATCAATCGCTTTTATTCCGATAAAAGGAACAACCAATCCGCCTAAACCGTAGATCAATAAATTTCTTGTTAACAATGCCGTCGCGCCAATCGGCTTATATTTTACGCCTCTAAGCGCAAGAGGAATTAATGCCGGAATAATAAACGCGTTAAAAATAACCGCGGATAAAATTGCGGATTCCGGATTGCCGAGTTTCATAATATTCAAAGCGTTTAAACCGGGAATTGTTGCAGCAAATAATGCCGGAACAATCGCGAAATATTTTGCCACATCATTTACAATTGAAAAAGTGGTAACGTTACCGCGGGTAATTAAAAGCTGTTTACCAATTTCAATTACTTCAAGAAGTTTCGTCGGATCGCTGTCGAGATCAACCATATTAGCAGCTTCTTTTGCGGCTTGCGTGCCGGAGTTCATCGCCACGCCAACATCCGCCTGCGCAAGTGCGGGAGCATCGTTAGTGCCATCGCCCATCATCGCTACAAGTTTTCCCTCGCGTTGTTCTTTAAGAATGTAATTCATTTTGTCTTCAGGTTTTGCTTCGGCAATAAAATCATCCACACCGGCTTGTTTTGCGATGAACTTTGCTGTGAGAGGATTGTCGCCGGTAACCATAACGGTTTTAACGCCCATTTTTCGCAGACGCTCAAAGCGTTCACTAATTCCCGGTTTTATGATATCTTCAAGTTGAATTACGCCGATGGTTTTTTGATTTACCGCAACGGCAAGCGGTGTACCGCCTTTGGCGGCAATTTCATTGATGTGTTTATCAAGTTCTTCACTATTTCCATTTACATTTATTGACCACTTTTTAATAGCATCGGACGCGCCTTTGCGAATTTTCGTTCCATCGGATAAATCAATTCCGCTCATTCTTGATTCGGCGGTAAACTCAATAAATTTTCCACCGTCTCTTTGGTATTGCATAACAAACGGATCAAGTCTTTGTGAAAGTTCAACTATCGATTTTCCTTCCGGTGTAGGATCGGAGAGTGAGCTAAGAAAACAATGTTTAATGAATTCTTTTTTGTCAATTCCTTTTAGAGGATAAAAGTTTGTAGCTTTTCTATTACCAATAGTAATTGTTCCGGTTTTATCAAGCAGCACAACATCAATATCGCCGGCATTTTCAACGGCTTTACCGCTTTTGGCAATTACATTTGCCCGGAGCGCTCGATCCATTCCGGCAATGCCAATCGCGGAAAGTAAACCGCCGATTGTTGTTGGAATAAGACAAACAAAAAGAGAAATCAACGCGGTGATGGTAACGGTAGTATTTGCGTAATCGCTGAATGGTTTTAACGTAACGGTAACCATTAAAAAAATAAGGGTAAAACTTGCTAACAAAATGGTTAACGCAATCTCGTTTGGAGTTTTTTGGCGGTTGGCGCCTTCAACCAGCGAGATCATTTTATCAAGAAATGATTCTCCCGGCTGCGTGGTTACTTCAACTTTAATTTTATCCGAGAGAACTTTTGTACCGCCAATTACGCTTGAGTGATCCGTTCCGGCTTCTCTAATTACGGGCGCTGATTCTCCGGTAATCGCCGATTCATCAATTGAGGCGAGCCCTTCAATTATTTCTCCGTCAATCGGAATTGTTTCTCCGGCTTTTGCAATGTACACATCGCCTTTTTTTAAAGTGGATGAACTGACAACTTTTATCGAACCGTCTTCAAGCAATAAAGATGCTTCGGTTTCTTCTCTGGTTTTTCTTAATGATGAAGCTTGCGCTTTTCCTCTTGCTTCCGCGATGGCTTCGGCAAAATTTCCAAAAAGAATTGTTAAGAAGAGGAGCGAGGTTATTACTAAGTTATAGATAAAAGATCCGTTTCCACTTTGAGCGGAACTTAAAGATAAAAAAGTTATCACGAGCATTATTGCGGTACCGATTTCGACTGTAAACATCACCGGATTTTTCAGCATCATTCGTGGGTCTAACTTCACAAAAGATTCTACAAGAGCTTCTTTGATAAGTTTTGTTTCTAATAATTTTATGTTTTTTTTGCGTTTCATTTTTTCTATTTCGATTACATGGTAAAATATTCAGCTAATGGTCCAAGCGCTAAAGCCGGGAAGAATGATAATGCCGCTACGACGACAATTACTCCCAGCAGCACAACTCCAAACGCGATGTTGTCAACTTTTAATGTTCCTTCGGAAAACGGAACAGTCTTTTTTGAAGCAAGCGAACCGGCAATTGCGAGTGGTCCGATGATGGGGATAAATCTTCCGAGCAGCATAATTATTCCGGTTGAAATATTCCAGAATGCCGTATTGTCCCCAAGCCCTTCAAAGCCAGAGCCGTTATTTGCAGCCGCGGAGGTGAACTCGTAAAGCATTTCGGAAAATCCATGGAAGGAAGGATTATTCAACCATCCTATTGAAGGATTAATTGAAGAAGTGTAGGAGGCAATCGCAGTTCCCACTAAAATTAAAAACGGATGAATTAAAATAATCAGCGCGGCAATTTTCACTTCGCGCGCTTCAATTTTCTTCCCGAGAAATTCCGGTGTTCTTCCTACCATCAGTCCGCCGATAAAAACAGCAATAATGATGAACATGAAAAAATTTATAAATCCAACGCCAACACCGCCGTAGATAGCATTGATCATCATATCGATTATGAAAATTCCGCCGGAAAGTGGAGTAAAACTATCGTGCATCGCATTAACAGAACCGTTGGAAGTTGAGGTTGTTGTGACTCCCCACAAAGCTGAAGCGGCGGAGCCAAATCTTACTTCTTTCCCTTCCATACTTCCCAATGTTTGCGTTATTCCAAGTTTATTTATTTCGCGACTTCCATTTGATTCCAAATAAATGGTACCGCTTACAAAGAGAAGAAAAACGATGGTCATCACTCCAAAGAAAATCCAAGCAATTTTTTTCTTATCAAGATAAAACCCGAAAGCGAAAACCAGCGCGATGGGTATAAGCAAGATTGAAATATTTTCCACTACATTGGTAAAATAATTTGGGTTTTCAAAAGGATGAGCTGAATTAGGGCCAAAAAATCCTCCGCCGTTTGTTCCAATTTGTTTAATTGCTATCATCGCCGCCGCCGGACCGGTTGCGACGAAAGTAGTATCTCCTTCAAGCGTTACAACTTTTTGTAATCCTTCAAACGTTGTTGGTGTACCGTTAAAGAGCAGAATGATTGCAACAACAAGCGAAAGGGGCAGCAATATTCTTGTGCAGCTTTTTAGAAAGAGGTTATAAAAATTTCCCAGCCCAGTAGCTTTTTTCAGCATTAATCCTTTAAATAATAAAGCGAGCGCGGCAATTCCGGTAGCCGCGGTTACAAACTGTAAAAAACAGAATACGAGTAATTGTGAAAAATACGTCGCGCCTGTTTCACCGGAATAATGTTGAAGATTAGTGTTGGTGGTAAAACTTGCCGCCGTGTTAAAAGCTTGTGTCGCTTCCATATTTCCAATGTTTACGGGATTCCAAAACGGAATATATTTTTGTCCCATCAAGAGCAAAATACTCCAAACAAAGAAAACGGTATTAAGCCGAAGCAAGGCTTTCATATTTTCTTTCCAATCCAAATTTTCATCGGGATTGATAGACGCGATTCTAAAAACAAAATTTTCTACCGGAGTTAGAAAATCACTCCAGACTTTTTCACTTAGAAAAACTTTACTTATATATTTGCCGAGAGGATAAGCAATAATAAACGTTAACAAAACGATTACGACAACTCCTAAAATTTCCGTGTTCATTTATGTCACCTAAAATCTTTCCGGTTTCAATAAAACATACAAGAGGTAACCGAAAACAACAGCGCTAATTGCCAAAAGGATCATTTTATTCTTCCTATAACTTTTCGAAAAATTCGATTGATTTAAACATTAGCAAGAAAACCGCTAATCCAAGAATTACTACTAAAACTTCCATTTCATATTCCATTTGTTTAGCAGCGATATGCCAATGTCGTGCCGGAAAGAGAATTGTCGGGTTAAAATTTTATAAAATGCTTTTATAAAAGTAGTTAAGCCTGTAGCGGTTTTATGGAGGTTAAACGATATGAAGTGAAAACCATTTCAAAATGGTAGGGTCGATTTTCAAAATGGAATGGAAAAAGGGAAGTGTGTTGGCTAATATTTTATCTGCTGATCATTCAATCCCGTACGATTGAAGCTTTCTATATAACGTTGTCAAACCAATTCCCAAAACTTCTGCGGTTTTTGTTTTATTACCGTCAACACTTTCAAGAATTTTTAGGATATGTTTTTTTTCAACTTCATCTAATTTTGTAAGTTCTTCTTTTTCATCAGATTCTTCACTAAAGAATTCTTTGGGAAGCGATTTCTCAACCAGAACATTTCCATCCGATAAAATGATTGCTCTCTCAATTACATTACGGAGCTCCCGAATGTTTCCCGGAAAATCATAACGTTTAATGCGGTCCAAAAAACCTTTTGAGATTGTACTTACGTTTTGCTTTAGTTTTTTACTAAACTGCCGGACAAAATATTCGGTCAAGATTTGAAGATCATCTTTTCTTTCTCTTAAAGAGGGAAGGTCAATCTGTATAACGTTGATACGGTAAAAAAGATCGGACCGGAAATTCCCATCCTCCACTTCATTTTCGAGATTCCGATTTGTTGCCGCAATAATTCTTACATCAACTTTGGTGGTTTTGGTATCGCCGGCTTTTATGAAATCATTTGTTTCCAGAACGCGTAGTAATTTTGCTTGAAGCGAAATATCAAGCTCACCTATTTCATCTAAGAATAACGTTCCTAAATGCGCTTCTTCAAATAATCCTTTTTTATTTTTATTGGCTCCGGTAAAAGCGCCCGCTTTGTATCCGAACATTTCTGATTCAAGCAGTTCTTTTGCAAACGCGCTGCAATTAATTGCTACAAATGGACTTTTTTTTCGTTGGCTGGAATAATGAATTGCTTGTGCAAAAAGTTCTTTACCGGTTCCGGTTTCGCCCAACAGTAGAACCGGTGTATCGGTTGCGGCAACTTTTGAGGCTAATTCTTTTGCTTTTGTGATCGGAATTGAATCACCGGTAATGGCGTTAAAATTAAATTTTTCGCTCACACTTTTTTCCAGCAGTTCAATTCTTTTTTTTAGTTGCACTTTTTCGGTTGCCCGCTGAACTAACGGAATAATTTTATTATCCTCATCGCCTTTTGTGATATAATCAAAAGCGCCTTCCTTGATTGCACGAACTCCGTCTTCAATTGTACCATAGGCGGTTAAAACAATTATTTCGCAAATCGGATTGATCTCCTTGATTTTAATTACAAGATCAATTCCATTCGCGTCCGGCAGCTTTACATCAACAATTACAACGGAAATATCTTCTTTCTTTAAAATTTCCAAACCTTGGGTGGCGTTCTCCGCATCGTACGTTAAAAATTCTTCAAGTTTTAATAGCCTAATAAGGAGACTTCTTAGATCATTTTCATCGTCAATTTTGAGGATTGGTTCTTTCATTTTTGCATTTTATTCTTTTTGGTGGTTCAAAATAACCAAACCAAATCTATTTTTCACAACGATCAGTGAGCTTTCATTTGAAGTTTTCATGTTTACGTAACTACATATCCTTTGAAAACAGATGATTCTTAAAAATTATAGATACTATTTTCGTACAAATAAAAAGCCGGAGATATCACTCCGGCTTTTCTAAATAACCATGCGGACTTTATTTCATCAAAATCATTTTCCTGCTTTGATTAAATTCTCCTGCTCTAATAGTGTAGAAATAAATTCCACTCGGCAAGTTCTTTGCATCGAAGGTAACTTCATAAGTTCCAGGACTTTTCTCTTCGCTTACTAACGATCTAATCTCTTCGCCAAGAATATCATAAACATTGATTCTTACAAAACTCGCTTTCGGTATATCGTACCGGATGATAGCCATCGGATTGAACGGATTAGGAAAATTCTGTTGTAAAGCATAAGCAGTCGGGATGTTATTTTGTCTATCAATACCGACTACGCGCGAGGTTGTACCGCAAATAACAACGTTATTATGGATAGCAAGAGAAACCGTGGCGGTAACACTTCCCGTGAGAGAGTAAGGGTAGATTCTTAAAGCAAAAGTCTGTCCATTGCCAACGAAGATATTTAAACCCGATAGAGCAAATGTTGACATCGTTGTATTTAAGTAAGCTAATGTACCTCCCAATGCGGTGCTGTTCGAAAAATTATTTGTCGAGTAAAATACTTGAGAATTAATGATGTTGTAATTGGTAGTTTGAGGATTGTCGCCAAAATTAAAAGAAACACTACTGACCGTAAAGATATTCCCTAAATTTGGACCAACTTTAAATTCAATAAATCGGTTAAGATCTAAAGAACCAGCCGCCCAACCGCCCAACACAAATAGTCTTTGACCGTTACTTGTGTAAGGAGGTAAGATTCCCATAAATGGTGATGATGATCCGGGACTAATAGATTCTGAAGTTCCAGTAATATTTCCGTTGGCAGAAGTTACTAACTGATCGTTTAATAGATTCCATTCTATACAAGCTTCAGTAGAATCTTTTGGATCACAGTTTGGTGTTGTACTGCAAATAGTATCGCTATGGCAACACCAGCTATAGAGTGTATCGCCTTGCATAATGTGTTTGAATAGGGCAATGTCAAAACAGAATGGAGTATTCGCACCAATTCCACTGATGAGGACAGTTTGTTCTGACGAAATCATTGATGGTCCGATTGATACATTACTAAAATTACTTGGACTGAAAGACATTAAAGAAGGCGAAATGGCATTCAACTGAAATCCAGTAGTTGAATCAGTTGAATTATTTTTTACTTTGAATTTATATTGGAATGTTCCGTTTGGCAGACAAACCAGCGAATCATCTATCAGTTGGGTACAATACATCGTTGGTGGTGGTGGAACGCAATGTGTCGTTAAAGTATCAACACATTTTACTGTATCGTTCCTTATCCATTCAACTACAATTTTCTGAGTGGAAGTAGTGTAACCGGATAAGACAAAATCGAGAATACCATTCGAATTCCCTGATGGAATAAATCCACTTCCAATATTAACAAGATGAATGGTGTTAGCGGCGAATGTATTCAGCGAATACCAATTGGCTGAAGTATTTGTATTCCAGTTGCTGAAAACCGTACCGCCCGGTAAAGCCGTTAAGTTGATCTGTGTAAAATAATTTCCTGAAAAACCGTTTGAAATATTTAATGTATCATGGCAGTTCCCGGTATCTTCGTTAAGGGAAGCGCCAACCTCTTCACACATGCACGATGGCGTTGTAACATATAAAACATCTGAGCAGAAACAGCAACTATCAGCGCTTGTAAAACGGAAATGTATCGCAACAGTTGTATTCGGTAAAGCTCCGTTGATGCTGAAAGTTAGCAAACCTGAGCTTTGTCCCGGATTAACCGAAGGGATTATCATTGTTGACGGTGTAACCGTTATACCTGCTGGAACGGTTTGAATAACTTCGATTTTGTTCACAGCATACGTTGCATTATTTGTAAAAGAATATTGTAAGGTGTAATCATTCGTGTTGCAAATAACGGTATCACTGTTAAAGGTAACGCAAGGAATTTCACAATCTAAAGTTACGGTATCTGAACAAACAACTCCATTGTCAACATTCAACCAGTTCACTACAATATGCTGGGGACTTGATAAATTATTCATACAGAAATTAAAGAAATTAGGGAGTGGACCTGATGGTACATTCCCGGTTAACCTTCTAACAGTAAATTGATTGATCGTATTGGTTACAAACAACCATCCACTTGAATAGTTGCTACCGAGTTGCGAATTACCAAGAGCAAAAGTATTTGGAGATAGTGGTAAAAACTGAATTCCGGTTATTCCACTTGTATTAGATGGTTGATTAAGACTTATGCTCCAGCAGCAATCGCCTGTAACATTTTTTGTTGCTGTCGCATGGAGTGAATCGCAAATACCGCCAACAGGTGAGAGTCGATTTCCGAAATCTATAGAATCTCTATGTTCTCCGGATGTTAAAGGAATTGAATAAGTTCCAGGCGACAACGGGAATGTTTGGGTCCATCCGCTTTGATTGGTTTCAAAAACGGTATAAGTTCCGCCAGGCTGCAAATCGTTGAAACAATAATTTCCGTTAGCGTCCGTTGTATCTGTTAATGTGATAAAACCTGCTGCATTCTGAAACTTAATATTGATGATCCAATTTGCGAGGCCTAATTCACCAGCATCTTGGACACCATTCCCATTCAGATCATTAAACTTAATTCCGCAAATTGAACCTACAACAGGAAGTAATTTGTTTCCGAAGTTGATAGAGTCTTTGTGTTCACCTGATGTGAGTGGAATAGTGTAAGTTCCCGGTAATGGGGGAGAAGTTTGCTGCCATCCGGATTGATTGGTTTCAAAAACAGTATACGTTCCGCCAGGCTGCAAATCGTTGAAACAATAATTTCCGTTAGCGTCTGTTGTATCTGTTAATGTGATAAAACCTGCTGCATTCTGAAACTTAATATTAATGATCCAATTTGCGAGACCCAATTCACCAGGGTCTTGAATTCCGTTCCCATTCAAGTCGTTAAATTTTATTCCGCAAATTGAACCTACAACAGGAAGTAATTTGTTTCCGAAATTGACAGAATCTCTGTGTTCTCCTGACGAAAGAGGAATTGTATAAGTTCCAGGGGATGGGGGAGAAGTTTGCTGCCATCCACTTTGATTGGTTTCAAAAACAGTGTACGTTCCGCCAGGCTGCAAATCGTTGAAACAATAATTTCCGTTCGCATCTGTTGTATCTGTTAATGTGATAAAACCTGCAGCATTCTGAAACTTAATATTAATGATCCAATTTGCGAGACCCAATTCACCTGCATCTTGGACACCGTTCCCATTCAAATCATTAAATTTTATTCCGCAAATAGAGCAGACTACAGAAAGCAACTTGTTTCCGAAATTGACAGAATCTCTGTGTTCTCCTGATGTAAGTGGAATTGTGTAAGTGCCCGGTGATGGAGGAGAAGTTTGTTGCCATCCACTTTGATTGGTTTCAAAAACAGTGTACGTTCCGCCAGGCTGCAAATCGTTGAAACAATAATTTCCGTTCGCATCTGTTGTATCTGTTAAGGTGATGAAACCTGCTGCATTCTGGAACTTAAGATTGATTATCCAATTTGCAAGACCCAATTCACCAGGGTCTTGAATTCCGTTTCCATTTAGATCGTTGAACTTTATTCCGCAAATTGAACCTAATAAAGGTTGTTGATGATTTCCGAAGTTGATAGAATCTCTATGCTCTCCCTGGGAAAGGGTAATTAAATATTTACCGGGACTTTGAGGGAATGTTTGAGTCCATCCGCTTTGGCTGTTTTCTGAAATAGTATAAACTCCTACTGCCGAGAGGTTGTCGAAACAATATCGCCCGCTTGAATCAGTAAAGATTGAATATGAATTTGGAAGCATGCTGTTTTTGATGCTTATTTCCCAATTAGCGAGTCCAAGTTCTCCAGGGTCTTGAATTCCATTTCCGTTCAAATCATTAAATTTAATTCCGCAAATAGAACTCGTAGTATCAATGGATGTACAATTAGTGGGGGAGCGAAAGACTCCACCGTTCCAGGTTCCGGCAAAGAGATCTGTTCCTTTAACAGCAAGAGTCGGTACAGTGGTGGTGGTTAATCCGGTATTGAAAGACGTCCAGTTTGTTCCATTATCGGTTGAATGAATTACACCACCTCCATTATACCAGCCACCGGCATAAATGTCTGTGCCACAAGTAACGGCAAAACCACGAACGAGTCCGCCGGCAACATTTGTCCAATTGATGGTGTTGATATTGGATCGAAAAATACCGCCGTTTGTTCCCGCAAAAATATTTGTCCCTAAAACTGCAAAGCCGCGTACATCAAGATTCGATAAACCGGTGTTTAGTTGAGTCCAGTTTGATCCATTGTCGGTGGAGAGGAAAACTCCATCAAGAGTTCCAGCAAAAAGTTTTGTCCCGCTTGCGATCAGAGCGCGAACTTGAAGATTAGTTAAACCGGTATTTACTTGAGTCCAGTTTGTTCCATTGTCTGTAGTTAAATAAACACCACCACCTTCGGTTGCCGCAAAAAAAGTAGCGCCGATAACTGCGAAAGATTGAACCATCGGCATACCGGAATTAACAGCGTTCCATGTTAATCCATTGTCGGTCGACCGAAAAAGTCCGCCGGTGGTTCCCGCAAAAATGTCTGTCCCGTTAACGGCAAAAGACCAAACTGAAAAAGTAGCGCTGATACTCGTATAATTCCAGCTCGACCCGTTGTCTGTGGAAATTAGAGCGCCGTTTGATAATCCCGCGAAAAGGTTAGCTCCATTACCAAAGACAATATTTACCGTACCGTTAGCCAAACCTGTGGGTAGCCACTGGGCCTTTGTGATGCTTCCGAACAAAGCGATAAATAAAAATAGGGTAATAACAAATTTTAGTTTAGGCATCGATTTTATTCCGTTCTTCAATTTTGTAATTGATAATGCTTTGTTGTTAGTCTGAGTTAATTCTTTCTCTTTAAATAATGGGGAAGTCATAAATTCAGACGCTTCATAATATTTTTTCATTTTTCTCTCTCTTGTTTTTCAACATCACTTGATCGTTTCGTTTTTTAATTGAATAGATAATTCCATTAGGTATCATCTATTTCAAAAGAATCATTTTTTTGCTTTGAGAAAATTCTCCGGCTTTAATTGAATAATAATATATTCCACCTGCTAATTCCTTCGCATCGAAAATAATTTCATAATGACCGGGATTTTTCTGTTCGTTAGCTGATAACTTTATCTCTTTACCGAGAATATCATAGACACTAATACTCACTAAACTTGTTTTAGGAATATCGTATGCAATAGTAGTTGATGGATTGAAGGGATTGGGATAATTTTGATTTAGAGAAAAATCGTTTAGAATTTGAACAACATTAGCTTCAACAGTTTCACTGTATTTAAATGTGCCGTCATTATCAAGTTGTTTAAGTCTGTATGAATAACTTCCAGACAATATTGGATGATCACTGAAACTATATTCTTTTGGTGAATTGCTGTTTCCATTTCCCTGAACAAATCCAATTTTATCCCAACCTCTCCGGGCTTCGCCACCCTCTCCTTCAGAAGGAGAGGGACGGGGTGAGGTTCTTTCTATTTCAAATCCATAATTTTTGACTTCGGTGGCAGTTTGCCAATTTAGAGTAACTTTGCTGTCTGAAATATTTATCGTGAATGTAGTAAGTTCAACAGGCAAGACCCCCATGTTGCCATCTGCTGAAACACCTGATGCATAAATATCGTTACTAACATTACGACTATCTTGCCAGGTAATAATTCCACCATTAGCATCACCTGTAATTACGGGATAAACAGCTTTTCCTCCTACTGTTGAAATAGCAATTCCATTTGCTGCCCATTGAGCAGCTCCACTTGAATTTATTCTTTGCGCATAAATATCATATGCAGAAGTACGGGAATCTGCCCAGGTAATAATTGCTCCACCACTACCATCACTTGATATATCTGGAGTCATCTGTCCGCTTGTAAGTGTGCAAACAGCAACTCCATCTGCTGTCCATTGAACCACGCCGCTTGAATCTATCCTCTGTGCGTAAATATCATTATTCCCAGCACGGCCGTCATACCAGGTAATAATAGCCCCGCCACTACCATCAAACGTTATTGTGGGATTATCTTGTCTGCTTGCTTGCATGCAAACAGCCACTCCATTTGCTGTCCATTGAACCGCGCCGCTTGAATTTATTCTCTGCGCGTAAATGTCATAGATACCGTTACGGTCATCATACCAGGTAATAATAGCCCCGCCACTACCATCACTTGTTATTGTTGGGTAATATTGGTGATTTCCTTGCGTGCAAACAGCAACTCCACCTGCAGCAGCCGTTGTCCATTGAACTACGCCACTTGAATTTATTCTCTGCGCGTAAATGTCATTACTGGTGCCACTCCAGAAAAACCAGGTAATGATAGCCCCGCCACTACCATCACTTGTTATTGCGGGCGCCCACTGTCCGGTTGAAAGTGTGCTAATAGCAACTCCACCTTCAGCAGCCGTCGTCCATTGAGTTGCACCACTTGCATCTATTCTCTGCGCGTAAATGGTAGGATTACCATGACGACTGTCTTGCCAAGTAATAACAGCCCCACCGATGCCATCACTTGTAATTGCGGCATAACTTTGACCGCTTGTTTGTGTACAGACAGCTACTCCATCAGTTGCCCATTGAACTGCGCCCGTTGAATTTATTTTCTGGGCGTAAATATTAAAGTTGCCATCTCGAGAGTCATCCCATGTAATAATAGCCCCGCTACCACCATCACTTGTTATTGCAGGGTATTCTTGGGTATGAGGTTCTGTGCAGATGGGATTGTTAACTGTTGGGTCAACTGACCATTGTGAATATATATTGCCAATTGACGACACAATTAAGAACAGTACAGAAAACAGTAATCGCTTTTTCATTTTTTACTTCTATTCTTTTTATTATTTATTGAATGCTTCTTTATATGAATTCACTATTCTTGATCTTGATAAAAGTTTTTATATGAACTTTATTTTAGCAGAATCATTTTTTTGCTTTGAGAAAATTCTCCGGCTTTAATAGAGTAGTAATAGATACCACCAGCTAATTCCTTAGCATCGAAAAAAATTTCATAATGACCGGGACTTTTCTCTCCGTTAACTAATGACTTTATCTCTTCCCCAAGAATATCATATATGCTGATTCTCACTAAACTCGTTTTAGGTATGTCATATGCTATTGTTGTATTCGGATTAAAGGGATTTGGATAATTTTGATTTAGTGAATAATCATTTGGGATTTGACCAACGTTAGCTTCAACCGCCTCACTGTATTTAAATTTGCCGTCATTGTCTATCTGTTTAAGCCGGTAAGCATAACTCCCGGAAGTTACAGATGGATCAGTAAAAGAATATTCTTTTGGTGAATTGCTGTTTCCGTGTCCATGAACAAATCCAATTTTATCCCAATTATTCTGATTACTTACTTCTGTCTTCTGACTTCTTTCAATCTCAAACCCATAATTATTTAGTTCAGTCGCGGTTTTCCAGTTTAACTCTATGCTGCTTGATGAAATTGAAGCGGTAAAAGAGATTAATTCAACAGGCAGAGGACCGGATGAACCGGAATACCGGACTACCGCAAAATCAGCGTCACTTCCACTAACGTACGAAATCCCTGCAACAACAATCTTTCCATCGGATTGGAGGGCAACACTATTTCCATAATCACCACTTGAACCAATCGCGGTTGTTACTCTTCCACCAGAACCAAATCCTGTGTTATCTAATGATCCATCACTGTTATAACGGGCTACAGCAATTTTAGTCGTGCTGCTGTAACCAAATCCCGCAACAACAATCTTTCCATCTAATTGGAGAGCAACACTATATCCCCAATCGGTTCCTGATCCAAAATCAGTTGTTACTTTTCCGTCAGTATCAAATGTGTTGTCAAGTGATCCATCACTGTTATAGCGGACAACTGCAAAATCATCAGTAGCCCCGATGTGGGCGTATCCCGCAACAACAATCTTTCCATCTAATTGGATAGCGACACTATATCCAAAATCACTGGCTGAACCAATTGCAGTTGTTACTTTTCCGTCTGTGTCAAATGTGTTGTCAAGTGATCCATCACTGTTGTAGCGGACAACTGCAAAATCATTAGCAGAACCGCCGGTATTATAATACCCGGCAACAACAATCTTTCCATCGGATTGGATAGCAATGCTATTCCCGGCTGCAACGCCTGAACCAAAATTAGTCGTTACTATCCCACTCGTGCCAAATCCAGTATCCAATGAGCCATTACTGTTATAACGGACTACTGCAAAATCATCATTGAGCCCAATGTGAGCGTATCCAGAAACAACGATTTTTCCATCGGCTTGGATGGCGACACTATATGCGGGATTGTCACTATTGCCTACCACTGTAGTTACTATTCCATCAGTATCAAATGTGTTGTCTAAAGCGCCGGCGCTGGTATAACGAACTACAGCGATATGATTGCGAGTCCCGTCGGAAGAAAGTCCCGCAACGACAATTTTTCCATCTGATTGAATCGCAACGCTGTATGCAGCATCTTTATATGAACCGATAGAAGTAATTACTTTTCCGGATGTACCAAATCCGGCATCCAAAGTTCCATCAGTTAAATAGCGAACAACAGCAAAATCATCATCAGTTCCGTGAGGATATACTCCCACCACAACGATCTTTCCATCAGATTGAATGGCGAGACTTTTACCACCATCATAACCTGAGCCGAATGAAGTTGTAACCTTTCCGGTTGAATTGAATGCACCGTCTAATGCTCCATCTTGAGCAAATAGAAAGGATGAACTTATTATCATGGAGACAAAAAATAATAATGTTGGTTTCATCTTAGCGCCTTTTGGGATATTAATTTGCTTTATCATACTATTTCACCGTTCCGAATCGTAATTGATGTTTTATTCTTCAATTTTTTAAGAGATGATTTTAGTTTTTCTATTTTATCTGATGGTACATTTGGGTCTTTTTCCAGATCGGCAATTGCTTCTTCAATTGAATGGAATTCTTTTATGTTAGCGTTGCCGGCATCTTTTTTTATAATTAAAAGAGGGGCTGACTTAGCATGCTTTTTTACAAATAATCTTTTCAGCAATTTTACAATATTCACTTTATTGGCTTTAATTTTGGTCGAAAGCTATCTACAATGTGATGAAGCATCAATAGCTAACAAGCTTGAGGTATGTTTCAGTGAGTGAACGGTAGGTAATTGTGAACTATCGGCAAGTTAAAAGATGAGCATTACTAAGAGTCTATCATTTTGTAGAGGTGTGGAGGAAGCGATATTATAACTTCGGTTCCCTGTGAATTTTCATTGTGACTACTTAAATCATCGAGCATTATTGGTTTAGGAAGTTCCATCTTTGCGCTTAGCAATCTGAGACGCTCTTCTATTATTTGTATTCCCTTGGAAATATGATCTTCTTTTTTATTCTTTTTTGCAGCTATAATTCCGATCCCATTATCTGTAATTTTTATTATTAGTGCCCTGCAGACGAGGGAATCGATATCTACATCTTCAAAAGAAAAGGAGATTGTTACTAAGCCTTGAATCCCTGAATTGATTATGCCATGCCAAAGCGTATTCTCAACGAAAGGTTGGATGATCATATTTGGAATCATCACAGCATCAATGTCAAGATCAGTTCCGGTAATAATCTCATAAGAAAATCGCTCTTGAAATCTTAGCTTCTCAAGATCGAGATAAAGTTTCAATCGATTAATTTCTTCGGATAAAAGAATGAATCCGTTACCGGCTGTGTCAAGATTTTTTCTGATCAACTTAGCCATCATAGCTATATAATCATTCGCTTCTTCATTCCTCTGGCTATTAATAAGATATTGAACTGAATTGAGCGAGTTAAAAATAAAATGGGGATTCATCATCGCAGACAGCGCTTGATGTTTGAGATCATTTATTTTCTCAGTTAGTTCCAATTCCGCTCTAATCTTTTTATTGTTCAGTTTAAGTCGCCAGATTATGATTAGCACAAGTGTACATACTAGAACGCTTATGAGTAGGAAGTTAAACCAAATTGTTTCGATGAATCTTGGCAGAATTCGGAAGGAAAGGAAATAGGGTTTACTCCAATTAGCATTCTGCGTTTTTGCAATTATCCGGAGTTTGTACTCTCCATGTTTAAGTGATATGAAATTTAAAAAGTCGTTTTCTGTTTCAATCCACGGATCATCATCAAGTTGATATTTGTATTTAATTGAACCGGGAGAGGAGTAACTTATCGCTTTGAAATTAATAAAGATGTCATGCTGGTCAGGATTAAAAACCAAATTGTTGTAATTCGTATAAACCGAGTCACCCGCTTTTATATTTATCATTTTTACAGTGAGTTTAGCATGGACATAAGAATCGAATGCATTTATTTCGAGCAAAGCAATTCCATCACTTGTTCCGACATATAAAGAATTACTTTCGTTATCAAAATAAAGTGAAAGTATTTCATTAGAGGGCAGCCCCTCGTATCTATTGAGAAATTTAGTTTTTCCATTATCAAGAAGGTAAAGTCCTTTCATTGTTCCGATCCAGATTCTCTGTTTGTTATCCATCGCTACGCAAGTTGGAATCGAACCATCAAGATTTAGTATGCTCAAATTACTTACAACCGAATCAGTTTCGAGATCGTAGTATGCTATACCTTTTACGCCTGTAAACCAGACCCGGTTTTTATTATCAGCGTAAATCGAATTAATCTTTGAGCTAAGGACGGGATTTTCCGGGAAGAACGTTTTCTTCAATGTAACCGGAGTGGTTTTTGTATTTATTTCCGAAAGTTTGCACAGCCCGAGGCTTGTACCCACCCAAATATTATTTTTTGAATCCCCGATAATAGCATTTACGCGATTTGCGTAAATACTGTCAC
>Ga0172369_10002958_pt1 | contig 22757 bp, 15 predicted proteins | sample LakKiv25m_FD_114539 | JGI IMG/M metagenome (GOLD analysis project Ga0172369, IMG submission 114539) | Freshwater microbial communities from Kabuno Bay, South-Kivu, Congo - kab_022012_11.25m | ecosystem: Environmental > Aquatic > Freshwater > Lake | place: Democratic Republic of the Congo...
CAGATGCAGGATGCGGCAAGGCTGGGCGCGGCGAACTGCCACAAACCCGTAAGATCGATATTGAAACGGCAGCGAGCGTCGACGTGCGCGAACGTGTCGCGCAGGCGCAGGTTGCCGTTGGGCACATGGGCGATGCCGCGCCAGCGCCCGCCGATGGGCCGAAAGGCGCGCCACAGGACGTCCTGGGCCACGCGGTTGCCTTCGCGGGTCACGCAGCGCGGAAAGCAGTTGGTCACGCCCGTGTGGCCGGCGGCGATGGCTTCGCACAGGACGAGCAGACCTGAAAGAATATCGAGCGGTTCAAATCCCGCCACGACAACGGGCAAGCGGTGATGTTGGGCGAACGCCTCAAATACACCCCAACCGGTGATCGCGGCGGCGTGGCCTGCAGCGAGGAAGCCTTGGATGCGGCAATCGGGCATTTCCGCAACAATTTCCATGACTGGCGGGATGTACTTATGGGCCGACAGCACGGAGAAATTGGGCGGGAACTCGCCGCAGAGGACCGCGGCGGTAGTCACTGCGGTCGTCTCGAATCCCGTGGCAAAGAATACGATTTCTTCGGCGGTTTGGCGGGCCAGTTCTGCTGCTTGCACGATGCTGTAGACGACCTCGATGCGAGCGCCGGCTGCCCGCGCGTCGGCCAGGGATCCGGCCGTTCCCGGTACGCGCAGCATGTCGCCATAGGTCGCAAGAACAACACCTTGACGCGCCAGGGCGACGCCTTCATCGACCTCCGGCTGGTCGGTCACACACACTGGACAACCAGGTCCCATGACGACATCGAGGCCCGCAGGCAACAGGTCGCGCAGGCCAAAACGCGCGATCGCCTGCTCGTGTGTGCCGCAGACATGCATGACCGCAATGGGCGAACCGACGCGGCGCACGACCTGTTCCAATCGCGATGCCATGCGCAACACTTGATCGCGGTTTCTGAATTCCAGGCGATGCACCGCGTCAGCCATCGGTTTCTCCGATTTGCGAGCGGACTTCTGCAGCGAGCAGGTCGCCCGGTTGAGCGGCGAGAAGTTCCTCGAACAGTGCGACGGTGCGCTCCACTTCGGCCGGCGCAATGCGGCGTACGGCAAAGCCGACGTGGTTCAGAATGTAGTCGCCCGGCTCGACTGGTTCATCGATGATGTGCAATTGAACGTCGCGGCGCACGCCCCAAAAATCGACTGTCGCGACCCTACCTTGTACGGAGATGACGCGACCGGGAACGCCGAGGCACATCAGCGACCACCCGAAAGCCGTGACTTCAGTTCTGCTTGCGTGATCTGTCCCTGCGGCACCGACACGTGCACTTTATCCAGATCTTCCATGGACATGCCCCACGTCTTGAGCGCTGCCTGGATGTCGTACAGGCTGTTGCGATCGGCCTTGGACAGCGGCGCCGGCGCACATTGTCCCGCTTCGGATTCGTCCCCCAACAGCGTCGCCAGTCGCTCCGTCGCGCCACGCAGTTGGCGGATGCCCGCAACGGCAATCTGCTCCTGAAAGCGCAGGGCGAGGGGGCTCGCTGCGTGCAGCAGCTTCTCGAACACGTCGCGCGATACCTCGAGTGCGACGCACGGCTCGGCAGCGACGACGGACGCCGACCGGGGCGAACGGTCGACCAGCGCCATCTGACCGACGATGGCGCCAGCGCGGAGGGTCGCCACGGTGCGCGGACCTTCGTCCGTATTCTTCACGACATGCAGCGAGCCCGTCGCGAGCAGAAAGCAAGACTTGCCGGGCGCGCCCTCGCGGCACAGCACCGCATCCTTGGCATACTCGCGCGCCGCCACGACCGTCACGAGCATCTTGAGCTCGGCGTCTGAGTAGTCGCGCAACGACGGCAGCGCGCGCAGGTTCAAGTTCGACATGCCAGCCTCGGTCAGTCGCCGGATAGACGCGACCAGATGCGAGAAAACACGGAGTTGTGTTCTTCCTTCTGTGGCGGCCCGACTGCGCCGTCTTTGCGCTTGGCCGCTGCGGTTGGCTGTGCCGGGTGCAGGCGCTTTTCGATGCGTTCGTCCACCTGTCGCAGGCGGCGCGTCACGCCTTGGATGATGGCGCTCGTGATGGCCGCGGCCGCGGCAGGGCTGCTGTCGCGCAACTGCCGCAGTCCGTCGCGGTTCAGTTCGTAGATCAGCACGTCGCTCGCGGCTCTGATCGTCGCCGAGCGCGGCGCGGGGTCAATCACGGCCATGTCCCCGACAATCTCACCGGGCAGCATCTCGCCGATGATCGTGTGTTTGCCGCGGCGATCCTTGAGGTCCACTGCCAGTCGGCCCTCCACGACGACGACCATCGTGTCGCCCGGAGCGCCCTGCTCAAAGACTATGGTCCCCGCCGCTACACGCCGCGGTCGCAGCACGGCCGCCAGTGCGTCGCACTGGGTGTCCGAGAAGTCGCCGAACAAGGCGACACGACGCAAGGCGTCGTACCTGGTGGCCATTCAATCCTCGCGGTGCCTGACGCAAGCGGTCAGACATGGGCGGCGGATGCTAGCACTGCAAGGAGCGCAGCGCCAACGTGGCGTGCGCAAGCCGCTTCACCAGCTTGCGTGCGCGACCAAGCGGTGCTGTCATGCAGCACCCACGGCGCGCATTCGCCCTGTCGCGCGCTTTCGAGGTCCCGACATGGCGCCATCGCCCGGCAAGATCCTGGTGGTCGATGACAACGAAGCCAACCGCGACATGCTCTCGCGGCGCCTTGGGCGCAATGGGTTGACGGTCCTGACGGCCGAGGATGGCCAGCAAGCGCTCGACCTGCTCGCGCGCGAACCGTTCGATGTCGTGTTGCTCGACGTGATGATGCCAGGCATCGATGGGATCGAAGTGTTGCGCCGCGTGCGCGAGACGCTGTCGCCCGCCGATCTGCCGATCATCATGGTCACAGCCAAGGACGCCAGCGAGGACATGGTCGAGGCGTTCAAGGCCGGGGCGAACGACTACGTCACCAAACCGATAGATTTCCAAGTGGCGCTGGCACGGACCAAGACGCAACTCGCGCTCAAGCATGCCAACACGCAATTGATCGCGCAGATGGAGGAGATTCGTCAACTTGCCGCAGAGCTGGAAGTGCGCAACGTCTTCATTCGCAAGGTTTTCGGCCGCTACTTGACCGACGAGGTCGTGGAAAGCCTGCTGGAGACGCCAGGAGGGTTGGAACTCGGCGGCAGGAAGCAGAAAGTCACGATCCTGATGAGCGACTTGCGCGGCTTTTCCGCGATGTCCGAGCGATCTGGGCCGGAGCAGGTGATCGCTTTCTTGAACAACTACCTGGGCGCGATGGCCGACGTCGTGGCGTCGTACCAGGGCACCATTGACGAGTTCATCGGTGATGCGGTGTTGGCCATCTTTGGCGCGCCGGTGCAGCGCGAAGACGATGCACAGCGGGCCGTGGCGTGCGCCCTGGCGATGCAGCGGGCCATGGCCGGCCTGAATGCGCACAACCGCGACCGCCACCTGCCGATTCTTGAAATGGGGATCGGCGTGCACACGGGTGAAGTGATTGTCGGCAACATCGGGTCGGAGAAGCGAGCCAAGTACGGCGTCGTGGGCCAGACGGTCAACCTGACAGGGCGCATCGAGTCGTTCACGGTTGGCGGGCAGGTGCTGGTGTCGGAGGCGACCGCGGCGCACATGCCCGGCCTCTTGCACACCCGCGGCGAGATCACGATGCGTGCCAAGGGGCTGGCTCAACCCATCGTGCTGCACGACGTCGATGGGATGGGCGCGCCGTGGGATATTCGCCTGGATCTGACCGACGATCCCCTGACCCAGCTCGGCGAGCCGCTCCTGTTCGATTGCGTGGCGCTCGATGGCAAGTATGACTCTGACAAAACCTTTCAGGCCGTTTCGACGAGCGTGTCGTTGCGGCGCGCATGGCTGCGTGGCGACGTCGTGCCGGACACGCTGACGAACCTGCGGCTGCGGATCCGCGGCGTCGCGGACATCGCCGGCGAGGAACTGTACGCCAAGGTCACCGGCATCGGCGACGGCGGCTGGGAAGTGCGCCTCACCGGCGTGCCTCCCAAGGTCGAACTGTTCCTGGGTCAGTTATGCGGGACTCCCGTAGCCACCGGTGCCGCGGACGATGGCGGTTCCACGCTCCCTCGCAGCGGATGCGTCGACTCCTGCGGATGAGGGTCCCCTTATTCTCACTGATCGATTGAAATTCAGGACTTGTCTGTGGCAGCCCGGCTGCCGGCTATCCTTGCGCGTCTTCGGTCCTTGGTTCAAGATACGCGCCGGCTGCAGGCCCCGCTGGGACTTGGTTCTTCCACCCATCGCCCGCTTCTGGCCCTGACCATCCGCCGCGTGGACCCTGGAGGGTTCGAGAAGCTGGACGGGTGCTTGTGCGCGTTCCGGATGCGCGACCACGGAGTCTACCCCCATGGCGAACAATGTGATCACAAGGACATTCTCCATCCTGGGTGCAGATGGGGCGGGCAAGACCGCGCTGGTCGAGGGCTTGCTCCGCCTGGCCGATTCGCGTCGCGCCGCCCCCGAAGGATCGACGTCTCGCCTCGATGCCGAACCGGAAGAGAAAAAGCGCAACTTCACTTTGAGCATCCATCCCGAGACCTTCGAAGAGGGCGGCCGCACCTTCCATGCCTTCGATACGCCCGGATTTGCAGGCTTCTTGAATGAGTTGGAATGGGCGCTGCAAGTGACCGACGGCGCCGTACTCGCCGTCTCCGCTACCGATGGCGCGCACAACCGCAGCGAGCGACCCTACGACATCCTGTGCGATTCCGGCCGGCCGGCACTTGCTGTCCTGACGCGCCTCGACCACGACCAGGCGGACTGGAAGAAGGCCTTCGCCGACGCCGAAGCGTCGCTCAAGGTGCGTGCCTTCGCCCTGCACTTGCCGATCGGACAGCGTGGCGAGCAAAAAGGCCTTGTCGATCTCATCACCATGAAGGCGCACGTGCCGGGCAAGGACTTCGCTTCGTTCACCGTGGCAGAGATTCCCGCAGCGATGCGGGCAGAAGCGGATGAGCGTCGCTCCGTGTTGATGGAAGCCGCGGCCGAATCGGACGACGAACTGCTCGGCAAGTATCTGGAAGCTGGCGAACTGACCGATGACGAATTGGTGCAGGGCTTGCGCGCCGGTGCCGCCGGTCAACGGTTCCTGCTGGTGGGCTGTGCCGTAGCCAAGACCGGCGTCGGTCTGCGCGAACTGCTCGATCTTGTTGTGCAACTGGTGCCCGGACCCGAGCTTCGCGTCGTCAAGGGTGTCGATCTCGGTGGCAAACCCGTCGAGCGCAAGGCGACGCCCGATGCACCTTTCTGCGGTCAGGTATTCCGCACGACGATCGACCACTTCGCGGGACGGATCGACTATGTCCGCGTCCTGTCGGGCACCTTGCGCCCGGAAGCCGTGGTGATGAACCCGCGCACGCGGTCCGAGGAGCGCGTCAGCCATTTCTTCCGCACCGACGGCGCCAAGACCGCGGAAATCGAAGTGTCGGGTCCCGGCGACGTCGTCGTGCTCTTGAAGCTCAAGGATGCCCGCACCGGCGACACGCTCTGTGACGCGAGCGCACCGATCCTCGTGCCCGATTTTGCGACGCCGAACCGGCCAATCGCCTTCGCGGTGCACTGCAAGGCCGGCGATGACAAGGCCGCGGTCGCGCTGCAAAAGCTCATCGAAGAGGACCCCGCGCTGGAATTGGCCCGCTCTGCCGACACCGGCGAGATGCTGCTCTACGGCATGTCCAAGACGCACATCGAAGTGACGGTCGAACGCTTGAAGCGCAAGCACGGTGTCGAAGTGACGCTGGAAGTGCCGACGCCGCTGTATCTAGAGACAATCACGACGGTTTCCAAGGCGCAGGGCAAGCACAAGAAGCAGAGCGGTGGCCACGGTCAGTACGGCGATTGCCACATCGAGATTTCGCCGCTCGCGCGTTCGGCGGGCTTCGAGTTCGAGGATGCCATCGTCGGCGGCACCGTGCCGCGCCAGTTCATTCCGTCCGTGGACAAGGGCGTGCGGCAGGCGATGGTCGCGGGTCCGCTGGCTGGCTATCCGGTCGTTGACCTAAAATGCAAGCTATTCTTCGGTAGTTATCACGATGTCGACAGTTCCGACATGGCGTTCCAGCAAGCGGGTCGCATCGCGTTTCGCAAGGCGATGGAGGATGCGCGGCCGATTCTGCTGGAACCCGTGATGAAGATGGATATTCGCGTGCCGGAGGAGTACGTCGGCACCGTCATGGGTGACCTCAATTCGCGCCGCGCGCGCGTGCAAGGCATGGAGCCGCAGACGCGTAGTGTGCTCGTCCGCGCTTTGTGTCCTCAAGCCGAGGCCTTGCAGTACGACGCCGACCTGCGCTCGCAGACCCAGGGCACCGGCTACTTTACGATGGAGATGTCGCACTACGATCCCGTGCCGCCGCAAATCGCGCAGAAGATCATCGAGAAGCGACGTGCTGACGGCAAGGTTCGCGGCATCGAGGAGTAAGCTCGCCACCGGTTCGGGTTCTGGTTCGGAATCGGGTTCGTCTTCGGTCTCGAATCTGTGGGGCGGGGGCTTGTCCCCCGCCGGGACGTTGCGGCGGGGGACAAGCCTCCGCCCTACCGGCTGCAGGCTTCGTGCGCTGCGGTCCACTGGTGACTCATGGGTCTCTTCTCTGACCGCACCGCGCTGATCGACACCGAAAATGCGTTCAAGCTGGGGCCTTACATCCGCGAGGTCGAGGGCACGGGCCAGCGCGTCATCAAGTGCAACCTGGGCGAGCCGGACTTTGCCGTTCCGCAGCACATCCGAGCGGAGGTGAAGCGGCAGATCGACAATGATCTCACGCATTACTGCGACCCTCAAGGCATCTTGCCGCTGCGGGAAGCCATCGCCGCGGACATGGGCCAGAAGCGCGGGTTGACGCTGACGCCCGAGCGCGTCGTGGTGTTTCCCGGTGCCAAGCCGCCGATCGGTCTGTCGCAGCAGGTGTACTGCAATCCGGGCGACGAAATCATCTATCCCAGTCCGGGCTTTCCCATCTATGAGTCCTTCACCGCGTATGTCAAGGCGCAGCCCGTTCCGCTGCATCTGCGCGAGTCGGCAGGCTATTCGTTCACGGGCGCGGACCTGGAGCCCCTGATTACACAGCGCACCAAGCTGATCTTCCTCAATTTCCCCTCGAATCCGACCGGTGGTGTCGCCTCGCAGGAGCAACTGGAGGGCATTGCCGAGGTCATTCGCCGCAAGGCGCCGCCGGACTGCCGTGTCTACTCTGACGAAGTATATGAGTCTATTACGTTTGATGGAGCAGAGCACCGCTCCATCGCCGCGATGCCCGGCATGGCGGAACGCACGATCCTGGTCTCCGGCGTCTCGAAAACCTATGCCTGGACGGGCGGCCGCATCGGCTGGGCCGTCTTCCCGACGGTGGCCGAGGCCGAGATCTTCAAGAACCTGAACATCAACTACTTCTCCTGTGTTCCCGCCTACAACCAGATGGGCGCCAAGACTGCCATCGAGTCGCCCGAGAGTGGCCCGGCCGTTCAGGCCATGGTGCACGCGTTCCAGGAACGCCGCGACCTCGTCGTCGCAGGCTTGAACGCCATCGACGGCATCACGTGCACGCTGCCCAAGGGCGCGTTCTACGTTTTTCCAAATGTGAAAGGTGCTTGCGAGCGCATGGGCGCGATGGACGCTTTTCGGGCCTTGTCGCCAGAGCAGCAAAAGCGCACGAGTCCCTCGACACTGCTGCAGATGTTCTTGCTGTTTCGCTATGGTGTCGCGAGCATGGACCGCAAGTCCTTCGGGCGCATCGGCGCAGCTGACTTGCACCACCTGCGGCTGTCGGTGGCGACCGGCATTGATGATCTGGCGCAGGCGGTGGAGCGTATCGCACGCGCGGTGGCCGATCGCGACGGTTTTGCCACGTTCGTACGCGAAGGCAAGCACTTGAATTAGCAAGGAGAGGTCGCCATGACCCTGCAATTCGCACCGCGCCGCGGCGTGTACATCGACATGCGGCACGCGGGCGCTGCCGATCCACTTTCCGAAACCGATCTCGCGCAGTTCGAGGCGCTCGACCTCGTGTACCGCTGCACATGCGCAGTGATGTACAACTATGCGCCGACATCTGGACATCCGGGCGGTTCGATCTCCTCGGGGCGCATCGTCGCCGGCCTGTTGTTCGACGCCATGGACTACGACCTCTGCAGCCCGGAGCGCCAGGACGCCGACTTCATGGTCTATGCCGCCGGGCACAAGGCGCTCGGCATGTATGCGATGTGGGCGCTGCGCAACGAGATTGCGCGGATGGCGGCGCCAGAGTTGTTGCCGGCGCAGCGCGAGCGCCAGTTGCGTCTGGAGGACCTGCTCGGATTTCGCCACAACCCGGTGACGACGACGCCTCTGTTCCGGCGATTTGGCTCCAAGGCCCTGGACGGACATCCGACGCCCGCTACGCCCTTTGTCAAGATTGCGACCGGCGCATCAGGTGTTGGCGTGGCTGGCGCGGTTGGACTCGCTTGGGCGGCTGCCGACGTGTACGGCGCCGCATCGCCAAAAGTCCATATTCTGGAAGGTGAAGGTGGCATGACGCCGGGTCGTGTGGCCGAAGCCATGGCCGCGGCAGGGACCGCGTCGCTCGGCAACCTCGTGATGCACGTCGATTGGAATCAGGCCTCCATCGACTCGAACCGCGTGTGCCGCGATGGCGAGGATGCCGGCGACTATGTGCAGTGGAATCCGATGGAACTTGCGTACTTGAACGACTGGAACGTGGTCTACGTCGAGGACGGCAAGGACTTCGCGCAAGTCATCGCCGGGCAGCGCGTCGCCGCGGCTCTGGACAACGGCCAGCCCACGGCGGTCGTCTACCGCACCACCAAGGGCTGGCGCTACGGCATCGAGGGTCGTGCGTCGCACGGTGCCGGGCACAAGATGTGTTCGGAGGCGTTCTTCCAAGCCATCGCGCCACTGGAGGATCTGGCACAGCGCACCGTGCCGCGCTGCTCTGCCGCGCCCGGTCGCTGTGATGGCGCGTCAAACGTCGAAATTGCCGAGGTGTGCGCGTGGGACGCCCTGGGTGTGGTGCGCGAAGCGCTCGAACACCAGAAGCCCCTGCTGGCGACGATGGCGTCCCGGCTGCGCGCCTCGCGCGCCCGCCTCGACCAGCACACGAGGCGGCCGCGCGCCCAGGCGCCGGAGATCGGCAAGCTCTACGACACGGCACTGGAGAACCCGAGCATTCCCGCGGATATGGCGCTGCAGGCGGGCACCAGGACGACCCTGCGCGATGAACTCGGCCGTGTGTTCGCGCACTTGAATCGTGCCAGCGGCGGCGCCGTCGTCGTCTCGGCCGCGGACTTGTTCGGCTCGACCAGCGTCACGCGCATCGGCGAGGGCTTTGCGCCCGGATTCTACAACGCGAAAACCAATCCCGATTCGCGGCTCCTGCCGACGGGTGGCATTTGCGAAGACGCGATGGCGGGCATCCTGGCTGGCATCGGGTCCTTCGGCCACCACATCGGCGTCGGTTCATCGTACGGTGCCTTCAACGCCGCGCTCGGTCATATCAGCGCGCGATTGCACGCCATCGGCAACCAGGCGCGGCACATGGTTGATGGCCAGCCCTACCGGCCTTTCGTCCTGGTGTGTGCGCACGCGGGCCTGAAGACCGGCGAGGACGGCCCGACCCACGCGGATCCCCAGGCGCTGCAATTGCTGCAGGAGAATTTTCCCCGCGGCACGGTGCTGACACTGACGCCTTGGGATTCTGCCGAGATCTGGCCGCTGTTGGCTGCATGTCTGAAGCGTCGACCGGCCGTGCTCGCGCCCTTTGTCACGCGGCCCCAAGAGACGGTGCCGGATCGCGCGGGACTGCGCCTCGCCCCGGCCGAGCACGCCGCCCAAGGTGTCTATCGGCTGCGCACGGCGCATGGTCAGGCAGATGGCGTCGTGGTGTTGCACGAAAGTGGCGTGACGTCGGCGTTCGTGAACGACGCGTTGCCGCTGCTGGATCGAGCGGGCCTCAACGTTCATGTCTACTACATTGCCAGTGCAGAGCTTTTTGACCTCCTGCCGGCCGCGGAACAGGCCCGCATCTTCCCGCCCGAGCATGCGGCGGTGGCCATGGGCATCACGGGCTTCACGCTGCCGACACTGTACCGCTTCGTGCGTTCCGACAAGGGCAGGGCGGCAACACTGCATCCCTACCGGCGCGGGCACTACCTGGGCAGTGGTGCGGCGGCCATGGTGCTGCTGGAAGCAGGTCTGGACGGCGTGAGTCAATTCGATGCGGTGGCGCGCTATCTCGAAGATCCTTGCGTCAAACCGGCGGTAAGCGGATGAGCGCTGAGCAGATCTGCCCCGCTCCCGACGCCTTGCCGAACATCGTCGTGCCGCCACCGGGACCGCTGTCGCGCGCCTGGCTGCAGCGTCTGCGTCGCGTCGAATCCCCGAACGTCACATCCATTTCGCAGGAGTTTCCCATTGTCTGGGCGTCGGCGCGCGGCGCGGCCGTGAACGACGTCGACGGCAACACGTACCTCGACGCGACGTCTGCATTTGGCGTCGCGCTCATCGGCCACGGTCATCCGCGGGTGACGGCTGCGGCAACGCGACAACTTTTGTCGCTGACCCACGGCATGGGCGACGTGCATCCGCCCGCAGTGCGCATCGAACTTCTTGAAGCATTGGAGGAAGTCGTTCCCGGCGATCTGGGGCACGGTGTGCTGTGTACCGGCGGTTCCGAAGCCGTGGAAGTTGCGCTCAAGACCGCTCTGCTGGCCACTGGCCGTCCAGGAATCGTCGCCTTTTCTGGCAGCTATCACGGCCTTGGCCATGGCGCTTTGGATGCCACCAGCCGCCGCGACTTCCGCGCGCCCTTCGCCGCTCAGCTGGCGCGCAACACCACGTGGGTGCCCTACCCGAATCCGCTGCATCCACCGCACGGTGTCGCGCCCCGAGATGTGCTCGGCCATGTCCTGGAGCGCGTCGAGCATGCGCTGTCTCATCCAGCCATGGGCGGCCTGCCGGTCGGTGCGGTCCTCGTCGAGCCCATCCAGGGGCGTGGCGGCAGCATCGTGCCACCCGACGGTTTCCTGATGGGACTCCGCCACCTGTGCGACAAGCATGGCGCCCTGCTGATTTGCGACGAGATCTTCACCGGCCTGTGCCGCACGGGACGTTGGTTTGCCTGCAACCACGAAGGCGTCGTGCCGGATTTGCTCTGCGTTGGCAAGGCATTGGGCGGCGGCTTTCCCATCTCGGCGTGTCTTGGCTTGCCGCACGTGATGGCGGCATGGGGCGAGTCGACAGGCGAAGCGCTGCACACCTCGACGTTTCTGGGCCATCCGGTGGCGGCTGCGGCGGCCCTGGAGACCCTGCAGATCCTGCGCGCGGAGCAGACGGCGCACGCGGCGCACGCGCTCGGCCAACAGCTGAAGGATCAGTTGACAGTGGCGCTCGACCGTCACCCGTGGATTGCGCAGGTGCGCGGTCGCGGCCTGATGCTGGGCATCGAGTTGCGGCATCCGGTGACGGGCGAGCCGGCTGGCAAGGCAGCGTGGCGTGCAGTCGTCGCGGCGCTGGGCATGGGCCTGCTGCTGTTGCCGTGCGGCGTGCGTGGCGAGGTGATTCAGTTGACGCCACCCGCCGTTCTGACGCCCGCGCAGTGCGACGTGCTGGTCACGACCGTTGTGCGCGCCATCGAGGCAGCGAGCGCAGATGACTGACCTGGATCGCCACGCGCTGCAAAGCGAGTTGCTGGCCTTTATGCAGGTCTGGCAGCACGACGATGCGCGTTTCGAGCGATTGGCGCTGCGGCTCTTTGCCTGGCAGTTCGAACACATCGCGTGCTTTCGCGCCTTCTGTCAAAGTCGCGGCGCGACACCGGCGAGCGTCTCGACAGCCAACGACGTGCCGCTGGTGCCGGTAACCGCGTTCAAGTTTGCGCAGTTGTCGACGTCAGCAGCCGTCGCTCATCCCGCGGCCGTTTTCGAGACGAGCGGGACCAGCGACGGACACCCCGGCCGCGTGCATCTGCAGTCGACGGCGCTCTACGATGCCAGTCTCGATGCCGCCTTTGACCGTTTCGTCGTGCCGGATCGGGTCGCGACTGGCGAGCGCTTGCGCTGCCTGTCTCTGGTTCCTTCGCTGGCTGCGCGGCCCTGCTCCTCGCTCGGGCACATGGTGCGCCGGTTGACGGCGCGCTGGGACGACGGCGGTGCGTCGCAGCACCTCTCGGAAACGCACGGCATCGACGGGCAAGGACTTGTGCAGGCGCTCGATCTGGCGTGCGAGCAGGGCCAGCCGGTGCTGATCTTCGCGACGACGCTGGCGCTCGATCTGTGGCTGCAACAGATGCCGTCCTCGAACACCTGGTTGCTGCCGAAAGGTTCGCGGATCATGGATACCGGTGGTCCAAAAGGTCGGCACCTGTCTCTGGACCGAGTCGAGCAGCACCGGCAATTGACCCAGCGCCTGGGCCTCGATGCGCGGTTGCTGGTGGGCGAATTGGGCATGACGGAGCTGGCGAGCCAGCGCTACGAGACGACGCTGCGCCACGCCCTGCTCGGCAATATGCCGTCCCTGCGCGCCTATGCCGGCCCGCCGTGGCTGCGCACCCGTGTGGTGAGGCCCGAGGATCACAGTGCGTGTGCGGCGGGCGAAGTGGGCATGCTCGGCCACATCGATCTGGCGAACCTGGACACCTGCGCGTTCATCCTGACGGCGGATCTCGGGCGCGAGGTGGTGGTGCCGGGCTTCGGGCAGGCTCTGCAACTCGGTGGCCGCATTCCGGGTGCCGAGTGGCGCGGCTGTGGGCTGGATGCAGAGGCGCTGGGGTTGGGGCACTAGCCACAGGACATGCTACACTCCGCGGCTCCCCGCCCCACGCTGGCGACCAGGCGATCCAACATGGCAAACGACAAACCGATCGGCTTTTCCTGGACCCACTTCCTTGCCGCTGACCTGCCCACCGCCTGGGCGACGTTGTCCGACACGGCGCGCTTCAACCGGCTCGCCGGGCTGGATCTCCAGTTCTCCTTTGCTGCGCAGGGCGCCGGGCGTGTCCACGCGACCGGAGCGCTGCAGCACCTGGGCATGCACGTGACCTGGCAGGAGGTTCCCGTCCGCTTCGAAGCGCCGCGGCACTTGCTCATTGAACGGCTGTGCGATCGCGGACCCTTGTCGCGCATGCAGATCGAGATGAATCTGACGGAGCACGACGCCGGCACGCAACTCGTGTTCGAAGCGCGCTTCTGGCCCCAATCCAAATTGCTGTGGCCCGCGCTGCGCGTCGATCTCGGCCTGGCTGTCAAGCCCAAGCTCGAACGTGCGCTGCACACGATGCTGGCTTCGCTCGCTGCGGGAGACGCGCTGCCCGATACGCCGCCGCCCCCGCTGCCGCGACAGGCCGCGCGCATCCTGGCCGAGCGCCTGGCCACGCTGGCCGACGGCGAATTGGCCCGGCACTTGGGGACGCTGCTGCGCTCCGCGCCGATTGGTGCAGTGCAGCGCCTCAAACCCCTTTTGCTGGCGCGCCAATGGCGGATGGAAGAGCAGCGCGTCGTCGCGGGGCTGCTGCGCGCGGCACAAGCCGGTATCCTGCAGGTTCAATGGGAGGTGCTGTGTCCCTCCTGCCGCATGCCGACGGCGCAGCCAGCGACGTTTTCGTTGCACGCCGGCAAGTCGCACTGCCCGGCCTGCGACTTGCGCTACGACGCGTCGCTGGCCGATTCGGTGGCGTTGACGCTGCGGCCGGCGCCGGAGATCCGGCCGGAGACCGAACCCTTCGGCTGTCTGTCCAGCCCGGCGCGGGTGCCGCACATCGTCGGCCAAGTCACGGTCCAGTCCCGTCAAGAGGTGGAGTGGACGCTGGATCTTCTGCCCGGCACCTACCGCATGCGCGGTTGGCCGCAAGTGAATCCGCTGACGCTGACGGTGCGCGCCGATGCGCCGCGTCGCGACCTCACCGTGCAAGCGACGCACGCCACGCTGTCGCCGCCGACCTTGCGCGCGGGCTCGGGGCGCGTGCTGCTGCGCCTGCGCTCGAAGCTCGATGAGCCGCTGACGCTGGTGCTGGAGCGGCCCTGGCTGGAGCCGAACACGCTGACCATCGGTCGTGTGCTGCAATGGCCCGACAGTGTAGCGTTGCTGCCGTCAGGTGCGCTGGAGCCGGGTCTTGGCGTGGCCGCGTTCACCGGGCCGACCCTGGCGCTGCAGATTGCGCGAGGTGGCGCGGCCGCGGCGCAGTTGGCCGGCGAGTGGCTGCGCCAGGCGGGCGCGCGCGCGCTGCAGGTGTCCACCGGTTGGGTGCTGGCGACGTTCGACACGTGGCCGGCTGCCGGCGCCGCGCTACAGCGTCTGCCCGGCACCTTGTGGCTGACGGGTGCCGTGGGTCACGGTGCCTCGTTGGAACTGACAAGCGGCCAGGAGCGCATGGCTGCCGGCGCGTTGCTGCAGGAGCTCGTGGCTTTGGCGATGGATGCCGAGCCAGGCCAGGTGCGCGCGCTGCAGCCGCAGACCTGGCCGCCCGAGGCGCTGCAGGCGGGCTTTGGTTTGGCCGGCGTGGACGTGACCGTGCCGGTTCGCAATCCCCTCAAGCTGCCGCAACCGCCGCCGCTGCAGCCCGGCGACACCCTCGATGGTCGCTTCGTGCTGGGCGAAGTGCTGGGTCAGGGCGGTTTTGGCCTGGTCCTGGCGGCGCGCGATCCGCTGCGTGGCGAAGATGTCGTGGTCAAGCTGCTGCGCCCGGAGCTGCTGGACGATCCCCTCAACGTGCAGCGCTTTTTCGACGAAGGCCGTCTCGCCGCCCGTCTGTCGGGCCAGCATCTGGTGCGCGTGTACGAGTGGGGCCTGGCCGAGGATGGCCGGCTGTTTCTGGCGATGGAAAGGCTGACGGGGCGGGAACTGGCAGACGTCCTGAAGCAATCTGGCACACTGGATCCGCCGCGTGCGATCCGGCTCGCCGAACAGGCGCTGGCGGGCCTGCAGGAGGCGCACACGCTGGGCCTCGTGCACCGCGACATCAAGCCACAGAACTTGTTCGTGGTGGGCGAGGGCACGGCTGCGGAAGGCATCAAGATCATCGATTTCGGCATCGCGCTCGATCTGACGGGGCAGGTGCAGGCGGCGCAAGAGCCAGGCATGCTTGTCGGCACGCCGGTGTACATGAGTCCGGAGCAGGTACTGGGGCAGCCGCTCGACGGTCGCTCCGACATCTACGCGTTGGCCATCGTGCTGTACCAATGTCTTTCTGGCACTTTGCCGTTCGGGGGTGACACCGTCATGGCCAGGTTGATGGCAAGGCTGACGCAGCCGCCGGTGCCGCTGCTGCGCGCGTGTCGCCAGCCATTGCCGGATGGTCTGGATGCGGTGATCGCGCGGGCGCTGGCCCAAGACCCGGTGCAGCGGCAGGCGAATCCTGCGGAGATGTCGGCCGGGCTGGCGGATGTGCGGCACCGCGCGGGCGACGCGCAGCGGTGGCTCGCGTCCTGGCGCGCCCACCAGCGCGCGGCAGAGGTCGCGGAGATGGACACGGTGGCGGCCGCCGAAGTGGCGACGGTCGCTGCCAGACGGTAGCGGGCAGTCAAGACCGGGTCATGCGCCCATCGCCTCACGCCCGCGCGCGCACCACCGAAACCCGGACCTGGCGCTCGACGCTGCGCTCGAACACGTCGCGCACCGCCGCCCGATGCTCCGCCGCATACGAAGCCACGTAATTCTGGTACTCGTGCCGGCCGCCGAAGACGTATTGCTCAACCAGCACGCCGTCGTCGCGCTGCACCAACTGCGCGCCGCGCACGCCGGGAATGCGCCGCAACGCCGGCAGTTGCTCGGCCTGCAGCCACGTGCGCAACCGCTCGGCGACATCGGCATCGGCACAGGTCGACTCGACTTCATAGAGCAGCGGACCTTGCTTGGCCGCCAGCACCTGCCCGACCAGTTCATCCAGGCTTGACACGGCCAGATCCGCTGTCGGTCGCTCATCGCCGCCGGGACGCTGCACGTGACAGGTCCGCAGGCCGCGCGCCTTGGCCGGCGTCAGGTCGTAGCGCGCAAACGCCGACACGTGCAACCACGCGTCGCGCGTCGCGGCCGAACGGGCAATGCCGATGCGCACCATGGCATCCCAGGCGCGATCCGAGGGCTTGTAGGCGCGGATCTCTTGTGACGTGATGCAGATGTCCCACGGCACCCGCAGCGTCGAGATGACGTCGAGTTGGTGGTTGGCATCGCAGTTCGACAGCACGCCGACCTTGACGGCGTCGCGCAGCACGGCCAGCGCGCGCGCACTGTCCGGGAACGCGGCCATACGCCCGAAATCGTCAGCAAAGAGCCCGATGATCGCCGGCCGCAGGTGCGGCTTGGTCTTGGCGATGGCGGTCTTCAAGACTTCCGTGTACCGCACCCAGTTGTCGGCCTCTTGCAGGCGCAGCGACTCGCGCTCGAACTGATCGAACTCTTCGCGCGAGCGGATCTCGACCTGCTCGAGCGCCGCGCGCCAGTTCAGCAGCGTGCCGAAGCAATCGAAGGTGATCAGTTGGATGTCCGCCAGCCAGGGCGGGGGGGCAGCCATGCGACCTCGAAGGCGCGCGGGCGGGGCGCGCGGCAGCAGAGTGTGGCGCAGATTGGCTTGGTTGACTACAGGACAACTACTGCGGCCGGAACGAGCGAATCACCGCGACCAACGCCTGCACCGCTTGGGGGTCGTCGCTCAAGTCGCCCTGCGGCGGCATCAACGGGCTCTTGCCGACCGCGCCGCCGCCATCGAGGATCGCCTTGCGGATGCGCGCGTCGCTGACCGATGCCTGCCAGACCTTGTCGGCGTAGTTGCGCGGCTTGGGCTGCAAGGCCGGCGCGGCGGGGCCATCGCCCTTGCCGGCGGGTCCGTGGCAGGCCTGGCAGCGACCGTCGTAGAGTTCGCGGCCGTACGCGGCCAGTTCGCCGGCGTTCAAGGGGCGGCCACCTGGGCCGGTGCGCGGCTTGTGGCCGCAGGCGCTGGCCAGGGCGAGCAGGCCCAGGGTCAGGCAGATCAGGCAAAAACCATGCAGGGGCATGGCCACCAGGCGGATCATGGGTCGAGGGTGTCCGGCGTGCCGCCACCTTCGCTTGCGTTGCTGCCCGTGGCGCTGCCGCCTTTGTAGGCGCCTTCGACGACGCCCAGCAGCTTGAGCAAATCCGGCCGGTCGCCCAGCACACCGCGACCCAGATTCCACCACTTCGCCAGCCAGGACACCGCCTCTTCGCGCGACGCCACCGCCTTTTTGTTCACCAGCGACTTGGCGCCCTTTTGCTCGCCAAACGTCTTCCAAGCCTGGGTCGCGGCGGTCACCTTGGCGCGGCCGGTCTCGATTTCTTCGAGCGTGATGTTGTAGTTGCCCAGCACCGTCAGCACGTCCTTGCGGCGCAGGAACGACAGGAAATTGTCGGCCGACTTTTCCATGCGCGCCGGCACCGAGACCTCGCCCAGCAAGGGCAGTCCGGCCAGCACCGGCTCGTGCTGGTCGCGCGCAATGGCCGCCACGGTGCGGTGGGTGCTGCGCAGGAATTCGCGCGCCGGCCCCACCTCTTTTTCGAAGACGGCCTCGGCGGTGGCCAAGGTTTGCCCGTGGGTGGCTGCGGCACTGTGGGCATCGTCGAGGGTCTTGTGCAGGGCCGCACCGCGCTCGGCCTCGGTCTTGGCACCCTTGGCGGCCGACTTGGGCAGGATGGCGTAGTTGCGTTTGTTCAGGCGCGCGAGCGTTTCGAGGGCAGGACCGTGCAGCGGGCTGGCCGGGTCGTTGGCGAGAGCGAGGAAGTCCTGCCAGGTGGCGATGAGGCGGACCTGCTGATCGACGGGAAGGTCAAAAGGTGATGCCATGACCGGGGTCTCCGGCCCGCGCAATGCGGGATGAAGACGCTTGTACGGCAACGCTTTGGCGGGATCAAGAGGGCGGCGCCGCAGGGGTCGCACATTTCTCCCGGCGACGACCCCAAGGCAATCCGGAACACCCGCAGGAGCGCCAGACGCCGCACGATGCTCTCCGGCACGACCCAACGGCAACCCGGAACGCCCGCGGGAGCGCCAGACGCGGCAAATTTCTCCCGGCGACGACCCACAGGCTTCCCGGAACGCCCGCGGGAGCGCCAGACGCGGCAAATTTCTCCCGGCGACGGCCCGCAGGCTTCCCGGAACGCCCGCGGGAGCGCCAGACGCCGCACGATTCTCCCGGCGACGACCCGCAGGCTTCCCGGAACGCCCGCGGGAGCGCCGGACGCCGCACAATTCTTCCCGGAACGACCCCAAGGCGGCCCGCACATAGCTGTTGACGTCCTCCCGCTGCGCAGGCACAGTCCCGTCTTGCCCGGGCGACAGCGGGCCACACGCTCGCTTGCGATCGTGACGGGTGGGGCTGCCGGCGCATCAATCAGGAACTTGTCTCGCTTTGCGCTGGCAGACGCTGGCTGCAATTCAGGTGCCCATGAACGCTGTCTCAGATTCTGCCGTCCGCCCCGGACCCTGCGGCGCGGCCAAGGCGACACGCGGTCGCGCGCAGTTGCGGTGGGCGAGGATCACGATCTGCTCGGCGCTGTTGCTGTTCGCCCTTCCGGCGCATGCCGACAAGACCACCGCGGCCACCAGCATGTCCCGCGAGGCGCTGTCGGCCTACGATGCCGGCGATTACTCCCGCGCCGGGCAACTGTACGAGCAGGCCTTCAAGATCGACCCGAAGCCGGAGTTTCTGTTCGGCGCGGCCCGCTCCGCGCACCTGTTCGGCGATCTGGAAAAGGCCGAGGACCTGTACCGCAAGGTGACCGTGCGTCCGAACGTGACGCCGGCGCTGGTCAAGAAGGCCCAGGACTACATCGCGGATGTGCGCGTCGCCCGTTCCGAGCAGAAAGCCCGCGAGGCGCAGTCCATGCAGGGCCGCGGCGACAAGCGGCTGGCCGCGCAGCTGTGGCAGGACGCGTTTGCCCTCAATCCGCAGCGCGTCGACTGGCTGGTGCGCGCCGGCCGCCTGCAGGAGGACGTGGGAGACAAGGATGCGGCCATCGCGACCTACCGGCGCTACATCCAGGACGCTCCTGCGACCGCTTCCGATCAGGCCGAGGCGCACGCGCGGCTGGCGATTCTGGCGCCTGCGGTCACCGGGCCGGCACCGGGTGCAGCCCCGCCCGCGGCAAAGCCGGCGCTTGAGGAAACTGCGGTGCATCCCGTGCCCGTGGTCGAGCAGTCTGCCGTACCCAGCCAGGAGGGCGCGAGCCTGCGCAAGCTGGGCGGGTGGGCGAGCCTCGGCGCCGGCGGCGTCTTGACCGTGACAGGCATCGTCTTCTACGCCCTGGCCGCCCAAGACGACAGCGCGCTGCAGAGCGCCCTGGCCCGGCGCGATGCCCAGGGGCACATCACCGGCGTCAGCCTGGCCGAGGCGCGGACGCGGCAGGACAAGATCGACACCGGCAAGACGACGGGCGTGATTCTGGGCGGCGTCGGTGTCGCGGCGATGGGCCTGGGCGCGTGGCTCTGGTTGGGCGAGCCGGCCAAGGTGGCCGTGCTGCCGACGTGGAACGGTGCCAACTTGACGATGAGGTGGTGATGACGCGGCGCTTGTTGATCGTGCTAGCCGTTTGCGCCGTGTCGGCCTGCAAGGGAACGTTGCCCGACGACGGCCTGTTCGTGTCGCAGCTCGACGTCGCGACCCCGGCGGATGTGCCCCAGGATGTGGCGGACGCAGGGACCGCCGAGGACGCTGCCGACGCGGCCGTGGATGCCGCCGTCGATGCCGCCGATGTCGCCGTCTCGCCAGACGTCGAAGTTGCTGCCGATGTCGCCGTCTCGCCGGACGCAGAAATCGCCGCAGACGTCGCAATTTCGCCAGACGTAGAGATCGCCGCGGACGTCGCAGTTTCGCCAGACGCAGAAATCGCCGCAGACGTCGCAATTTCGCCAGACGTAGAGATCGCCGCCGACGCCGCCGTGTCGCCAGACGCAGAAATCGCCGCCGACGCCGCCGTCTCGCAGGATGCTGAAGTTGCCGCGGACGCCGCCGTCTCGCAGGATGCTGAAGTTGCCGCGGACGTTGCAGTGTCGCAGGACGCCGAAGTGGCCGCCGACGTTGCAGTGTCGCAGGACGCCGAAGTGGCCGAGGACGTCGCCGCCTCGCAGGATGCTGAAGTGGCCGCCGACGTGGCCGCCGAGCCAGACGTTACGCCAGACGTGCCCGAAGACGTCCAAGACGACGCCGGATTGGCAGACGACAGTGCCCCACTGGACGACACGTCGATCGGCGGCGACGGCGGGCCCGCCTGCAAGGCCGATGGCGATTGCGATGACGGCAACACCTGCACGGACGACATCTGCAAGTCGGACGGGACCTGCCTGTACACGTCCAACTACGTCGATTGCGACGACGGCGACCCGTGCACGAGCTACGACTACTGCATTTCGGGCACGTGCTACGGCGGCAGCAACGTGTGTGGCGGGGATGCGTGCAGCGGCGATGCCTGCGGGAGCAGCAGCGACACGGTGGCCGATGTTCCGCTCTGCACCATGGACGCAGACTGCAACGATGACAACGTCTGCACCGACGACATCTGCAAGTCGGACGGGAGCTGCCTGTACACGCCCAACTACGCTGATTGCGATGACGGCGACCCGTGCACGGGCTACGACTTCTGCATCAACGGTGCGTGCTATGGCAGCGGCGGTGGGGACAGCTCTGGCGACTGCAGCAGCGAGGACGCGGGCAGCAGCGAGGACGCGGGCAGCAGCGAGGACGCGGGCGGCAGCTACGACGCGGGCGGCAGCTACGACGCGGGTGGCAGCTACGACGCGGGTGGCAGCTACGACGCGGGCGGCAGCTACGACGCGGGCGGCAGCTACGATACGGGAGGCAGCTGGGACGCCTGGAACGGTTCCGATGGCAACGGGGACGACGCCACCACGGCCAACAACTGCAGCGCCTACGAGTTGAGCGAGGCGGCAAAGCCCGGCTTCCACGATTTGACGGCAAGCTGCCTCTTGACCCAAGGTTGTCTCGCCCTGTCCGGACAAGCGGCGCGGCAGCAGTGCGTCACGAATTGCATCTACGCCGGCAGCCCGCTGACGATGCCGTGCTCGGGCTGCTACGGCGCCTACTCGATGTGCTTGCTCGACTACTGCCTGGCCGATTGCGCATCGGACCTGAACAGTGAAGGCTGCAACGCCTGCCTCGCCGTGTCCTGCCAACCGGAACTGGATGGCTGCACGGGCCCTGGCTACGGCGGGGCGGACACATCGGAGTCGGACGCCTCCGGCGATTCCGACACTTGGAGCGGCGAAAACGACACCGCGGATGACACCGCACCGAGCAACACGTGCAGTGCTGTCGAGTTGAGCGAGACGGCCACGGCAAGCTTTGCCGACCTGATGCGAACCTGCACGCTGACCAAGGGCTGCCTGGCCCAAGATGGTCAGGCAGCGCAGCAGCAATGCATCACGCAATGCATCTACGTCGGCAGTCCTCTGACGCTGGCGTGCTCGGATTGCTACGGCGCCTATTCGCTGTGCTGGATCAAGAGTTGTCTGGCCCAGTGCGCCGCGGACGAGAGCAGCGAAGCCTGCCTCACCTGTGTTGGGGCCTACTGCCAACCGGACTTGGCCACCTGCACAGGCCCTGGCTACGGCGACGCGGACGCGGATGTGTCGACGGACAGCGCGGACACCTGGAGCGAGGACGACAGCGCGCCGGATGCCGATGCCTGGAGCAACGAGGAGACTTGGGGCGAAACCTGGAGCAGCGACGGCGACACCAGCGGCGACACGGCATCGGCCAACAGTTGCAGCGCCTACGAGTTGAGCGAGGCGGCCACACCGAGCTTCGCTGGCGTGGTGAACAATTGCGCGCTCAAGCAGGGTTGCCTTGCCCAAGGCGGTCAGGCAGAGCAGCAGCAGTGCATCACGACCTGCATCTACTTCGGCAGTCCGTTGTCGATGGCGTGCTCGGACTGCTACGGCGCCTATGCGCTGTGCACCATCTACAATTGCCTGGGCGAGTGCGTCGCGGACTCGAGCAGCGAAGCCTGCAGCACCTGTCTCGCCACCTATTGCCAACCGGCACTGGCTTTTTGCACGGGCACAGGCGCTGGCGAGGCGGACACATTGGAGAGTGACGCGGCCGACAGCAGTTTGGACACATGGATCGACGACGACAGCATGCCGGGCTCCGATGCGTGGAGCAGCTACGACGGTGGCAGCAGCTCCGACGGCACAAGCGAAGACAGCGCATCGAGCAACAGTTGCAGCGCGTACGAGATGAGCGAGGTGGCAAAGCCCGACTTCGAGGCCTTGACGAACAGCTGCGCCTTGACCCAAGGGTGCATCGCCATGGTCGGCCAGCAAGCGCAGCAGCAGTGCATCGCCGACTGCATCTACGCCGGCAGCCCACTGTCCATGCCGTGCTCGGATTGCTTCGGTGCCTATGGCCTGTGCACGATCTACAGTTGCCTGGCCGAGTGCGCATCGGACCCGAACAGCGGAGCCTGCAATACCTGTCTCGCTGCCTATTGCCGACCGGCGCTGGACCTCTGCACGGGCCCTGGCTACAGCGATGCGGACGCATTGGGGAGTGATGGGACGAGCACAGACCTCGGCAGCGCGGATGCCGGCTCGTCGGACGCGTACTAGAGACGCGACCAGTTATGCCGCCTCCCGCCACAAGCCGTCCAAAACATAGCAATTGTTGACCACGATGTGCCGCCCGAGGTCGAACACGTTCTTCTGCAGCCCGCGGTAGCGCGCCCGGATGCCCTGGGTCATGCCGATGCGGGCGAGCTGGTGCTCGATG